>Ga0214472_10001366_pt1 | contig 27614 bp, 21 predicted proteins | sample RVTome_6_FD_207662 | JGI IMG/M metagenome (GOLD analysis project Ga0214472, IMG submission 207662) | Soil microbial communities from uranium-contaminated site in the Upper Colorado River Basin, Wyoming, United States - RVT140D175 | ecosystem: Environmental > Terrestrial > Soil > Contaminated >...
TCGGCGCCGAAAACCTGCACGTTGGTCAAGTACTGTCCGGCGTCCTCGATGTCGATCTCGGCTTCGTAATGGCCCGGACCGGTTTGCGTGAAGCGCAGGGGGGTGGCATCTTGCTCGGGGTCGATGACGTTGGCTTGAAGCTGGAGCAGGTTGAGATAGCTCGCGTCCTTATCCAGCGCGTCGATGACGATGCGTGCCTTGTTTCCGTCGATCTTCGTATAGGTGTCAAAGTTCGCGGGCGAATCCTGACGCATCGTCCAGCGAACGATCTGCGCCCAGAGCTTGGCGAACTTGGGCCATCGTGTCCACGATTCACCCCAGATCGGCCAATAACCACTGGTAAAGACCACGGACTTGCCCAGTTCATACTGCCAGTGGGCCAACACTGGGTCTTCGCCATCATCGGTAGCGCGAATGATTGGTACAATGACGTTGGGGCTGTCCTTGGCGGAAGTCAACACCATACCGCCCAGAGGCGGCAGCGTTTCATCCGCAGAAACGCCGGCCAGCAGATCGCTGTAGGCGTGCAAAACCTGCGGCTGGAACGGCTCATCGACGATCAACGGACGGCGTACGACCTTCGATTCCTTGACGAAAATCTGTGGCAACTGTCTTGGATTTCGTGCCTGGTAAAACTTGCCGCCCGTGACCGTGGCAATCCGATTCATGGTTTGCGGCATGACGTGGGAGCCCCAGCCTATGGCAATCGCACTAATCGTGATTTTGTTTTTCGTGTAGTTCGCGAGCAGCGCGGGGCTGGGTGGTTGAGCGTCGCCATCGCTGAGAATGATGACGTGTTTTTGCGCCGCGTCGCGACCGCGTCCCTTCGTCAATTCGTCAAACGCCATTTGCAGGGTCGTACCGAAATCTGGCATGTCGCCGATTTGCATGCGATCGATGCGAGATTTGACCGCCGCTTTGTTGGTGTTAAGGCCGAAGGGCACGGTCCAATTCGCACCGCTGGGCGAAAAAGTATAGGCCAGGATGCCGATGTAATCCTGAGAACTGATGGTATCAACGCTTTTCTTCGCCATCTCCTTGCCCCAGAAGTTGCCTCGGGCAATTTCACAACTGTGCATGACAACAACCAGCGCGCCGCGCGGAATGACGCGCTTATGTTTGATCTCGAATGTCACGGGCATGACTTCCTCGACCGGGCTACCGATCCAACCGCCGGCGCCGAACGACTCGTTGCCTCCGGTCATAATGATTCCGCCGCCCATGTCTTTCACGTAGACCGCCAGTTCCTCTTGCTGCTTTTCCGTAAATGTCGCCGCCGGGACGTTGGCGAGAACGATGGTCGCGTAGTTCATCATGTGCAGCAAACCAAACGTACCCAGATCCGACGTAGCCCGAAGATCCACCCGCACGTTTTCGCTCAGCAAGGCGTCGACCAGCGGTTGGTCATACTCGGGGTTCATGCTGACCAGCAGCGCACGGCTTTTCCCGGAGACGAATGAGAAGGCACTGGCCGTGTTATTCAGCGCAGTGGCATCCATCGAGTCGTTATCAGGCCGGAAGGTCGCTTCGAACAGGTGCGCGCCTGCGGAATCGACGCGCATCTTCACAAAGAAAGTGTTGGAGCCCGGCACCAACGTGACCCGCGATTGCTCGGGACCCAGTTCGATGAGCTTGTCGTCATGGAAGAGTGAAATCGTCCCCGTGACGGTTTTCTCCGTGTGCAAGATCATGCGAATCGGAACTTGCTCGCCCGGTTCAGCCTGCGCCGGCGCGATCATGCGGTCGAAATAGACCTCGTTACGGTGTTTGTATTGCAGGGGTACGATGTCGATCGGAATGCCGTCGGCCATGGCACGGCGCGCCTCGGTCAACAGATCCCCCATGTTATCGTTCCCGTCGGACATTAACACGATGCGCTTGGCCGTGTCGTGGGGGAACAAAGCCATGGCCAGCCTCAACGCGGCAGCGACGTTGGTGCGATCGGTGTTGGATATCACGGGTAGTCGTCCGGGTTGAATAAAGTACCCACCGCGAACCGGGAGTTGCTCGAGGAAGGCGTCTCGCGCGAAGTCGATGAGTCCGACACGGTCGTCCGGGGGAATATCCTTCGACGATCGGAGCACGTATTCTTCTTGATACTCTTGCATCGATTCGACGCTGTGGGAACGATCCATCAGGAACAAAACGCTCAGGTCTTCGTTTCGCTGCACACGCTGCACGCGCGCCAAGCAGAAGGCAATCAAGAGAACCAGAAGGCTACGCACGGTGAGCGCCAAAACGCGCCGCACGGGGTCCAGCCCCGCAAGGCTGCGCAGGGAAGCCACGATCAAAACGGGAATAAGCAAACACAGCCAAAGCCAATTCGGTTCATCGAAGTCAAATGGAAGTGAGATGCCGGCAATAATCATGGTCTTACAATTTGCACTCGGTTATTGCGCGAATCCACGACGTATACATGGTTGTTCGGACCGTACGCCGCGCCCCACGGAGCGAAGAGTTCGCCCGGTCGTCTTCCCGACTCGCCCCACACTCGAAGTGATTGCCCGTCCTTGGTCAACCAATGCAAGCGGTTGCCTTCGTATTCGCACACCATTATCGTGTTTTCCGGGGTGACGCAAATGTCATACGGATATCGAAACCGTTCACGTCCGCCGAACACCTTCATGACCCGACCCTCCAGTGACATTCGTATGATGCGATGATTGCACGCATCGGCGATCCAGAGTGTTTGCTCCTCATCAATGTCGATACCGGCGGGTCGACTGAGGCGTTGGCCCTCGATCGGTTGGTCCGTTACCACGGCCGCGAAAGTAAGATCAGGTGACCACTTGGTGATGCGATCGTTGCCTTGATACTCCGCGACATAGATATTCCCATCAGCGTCAACCGCCACGTCAGTGGGCAAAAGGAATTCGCCGTCGCCCGTGCCCTCTTTTCCAAATGATCCAAGTTCTGTTCCGTCGCGGTCGAAGAGCAAGACGCGGTGGTTGTGGGTGTCGGCCAGGAGGATTCGTCCGTCCGGGTGAATCGAGAGGCCAACCGGAAATCCCTTGTCCGTTTTGGGCAGCCGCCAGGAAGTCTCGAACGTGCCGTCGGCTGCGAACCGCTGGATCCGCCCGCTCTTGTCGACCACGAAGATCGAGTCGTTCGGCTCGGTCGCAATCGCGCGGGGGTAGTGGAATGATCCGGGGGCGAGACCGACCTGCCCGAACACACCTACGACGCCGCCGGGCGCGGGGCGGTCACAACCAGGGAGCAGAACCGAGACACAATTGCAGACTACGCCGCATAAAATGGTAAACGTGAGGCTTTGCGCCCGATGACGTGAACGACTGTTGGATCGTGCGTACCGTGGCACGCCGTCACTTCTTTCCTGAATCGCCGGTATTGTCGTCGGAACCGGGCTTACTTCCTTCGTCGGGCGTCTTTAAGTTGGCACTCCGGATCGCTCGTTGCACGTTGGAGAAGTAGCTTTTGACGGCTTTGTGGTATTGCCGAGGGACGCGGTTGCGGTTGATTCGGTCACTCGCGTCGTGTTCAGCCGCTGTGACGACATCGACGAAACCGGTTGATACATCGCCCTTCACCTGCTCGCCATCGAAGAGGAACTGACCGATGATCGCGCCCTTACCCGTATTTACCTTGCCCCGTTCGGTCTTGAAGGCCACGTTCGTTTCCTGTTCCGGTGCGACACCGCCGCGTCCCTGCCCGCGACGCCCCATGCCGCCCGTACCACTTTGGCATCGACCGCATCCTACGCCGTTGCAACTGGAGCAGGGTTTGCTTAGGTTGTTCTTGCTCTGATCTAGGTCCGCCATCGCCGCATCAAGTTGATTCATTTCCTGTTCGAGTTGCTCCAACTCGCTGAGTTGATCGGCGGCCATGGAAAGACCCGCCTGTGCGGAACTCATCTGCCCGGCGGCGCTCGCCTGGGCTGCTTTCTTCATGCCCTGAGCAAGCTTCTGAGCCATGCCGCCCGTTTGTTGCTTGCTTTGCAGTTTTTTTGCGATTTTTTCGATTTGCTGCTGACTCAATCCTTTTTCCTCAAGCGTCTTCTTGAGTTGGTCGAGGTCTTTTTTCGTCAAGTTTTCGAGCAGTTTCTTAACGTCTTCCGGTTTGATACCCGCCTGCTTCAATTGCTGTTCGAGTTTTTCATCCTTAGCCGCTTTTTCGAGTTGTTTGGCGAGGTCGCTCAACTGCTTGCTCAACTTGGCGACCAACTCCTTGTCTTTCTCCATCTTGAGCGTAGCAAGCTGTTCCTGAAGTCGAGTAATCTCCTTCCGAGCGGCCTTAACATCGCCATCACGCAAGGCTTCGTTGAGTTTCTGCGTTTGCGCATCAGGGGACTTGGGTACCTTGAGACCACGCAAAAACTTACGCATGTCTTTGGTGGCCTGATACTTATCGTTTTGCCTCTTTTGCTTTACGGCGTCCGAGAGCTTGTCGATTTTTTTGATCGCCTCATGTCGAACGTCCGACGGTCGACGCAGTTGTCCGCCGGCCTGTTGATCCAACTCACCGAGCTTGTCTTCCATAGTTTCGAGCGCGGGATGTGATTGCATCAATTGTCGGACGGAATCCATCTGTCGTTTGACGGCAACCTTCGTTTGCTCCAGTTCCATGGTGCGCAATTGGTCTTCTTTTGCTTCGCTACGGGCCAATAGGCCGGGAGATACGAGAAACATCATCGCCGCCAGGGCAACCGACAAAACGCTCCACCCGAACGGTTTGGGGACGTGTAGTCGAATGTGCTGACGGGCCGAAATCGATTGGCTGATTTGTTCCGCATCGGCCACCACGGCAGCGGCAAACGGATCCTGCGCATCGCGGCAATACCTCCCGCTGCTCAACCGCTCGCGCAGACCGGCCGCGTCATCCAACCGGGCGGCCGCAAGCGCGGCGTCGGTCCGAGTAAGCACCGTCCAGATGATTGAAGCTAGGAGTACCAAAACCGCGGCCCCAATTCCGATTTGCGGAATCGGTAGGGGAAGATCGAAAAGGCGCTGAATGAGAACCACGATCGCAAAGAGGGAGGCGACGATGGCCAGGGTTAGCGAAAGGGCGTGCAACCACTGGTTGATCCACAGGCGGTGTTGGGCCGTTCGGATTTGCCGTTCCAGTTGCGTCATGGTCCAGTCTCCAGCAGCGCCAGCGGGCGAGCCCGGTCCAGCGAGGATATCCGCATATCTATTATCGTATGCTAGCCGCCGGTGGTTGCAGTTACAAATCGCGTTGCCGCTCGACGCCGGACGGTTCGTCGTCTTTGCAGAAGAACCGTAGGTTTATCCTCGATTCGGTCGCCAACGCCACAATATTCGACATTCGCCTCGATTCGAGTTCACAATTCCGTCTGTCCGGCGGATTGTGTTATCATGCTGCCCATGCCATCGAAATCGAAAGACCATTCGACGCAGGGCCGCGAGCCATACTCCTGGAGCCTCGCGGAGACGACGGAGGCCGATAGAACGGACGGTTGTGCGCCGTGCTTGTTAACCAAGTCAGGGTCGCAAACTTTGGCCATGTTGTTCTGGCTGTTGGCTGCGATGGTGATGCCGGTACTGGCCGGCCCGCCCGACGTCGATCCAGTCCAGCTTGCGTCTGAATCGCCGAAGGATCAACCGGCACCGTTCGTCGTCTTGGTTGAGGGACAAGTGACCGATAGCCTGGGTGGCGGTCACGCGGGTGTATCGGTTCGAGCCTATCGGAAGGGAGTCGGCGACGATCCAGGCGTGCTGATCGGCGAGACCGAATCGGGTGAATTCGGCGATTTCACCCTCCGCGTCTCGGAAGCCATAGAAGCAGACATCGTGGTCGTCTTTCGCGCGGACGGATACGCCGACCTCCGACGTGAGGTCCGCGTTGGCAACAAGTTTCCCCCATTCCTGGCAGAAACCCTTACCGGCAAAAACGTCGTCATCGGGCGTGTGGTCGACGAGAATAATCAACCCGTCGCCGGCGCGGCGGTCAGCCTGAGCGCCGCTTACAGCGATTGGCACGAGAAAACCGACGACGACGGAACTTTTACGATCAAGGGTGTTTTGCCCGGCGAGGGGGAGTTGACCGTTGAGGCCAAAGGCTTCGGTCGCGAACGCGTGACGATTGTCCGGATGGAGGAGTTCGGTGAAGTAGTTGTGACACTAGACCCGGAACGCGTTTTGCACATCAAAGTTGTAGACCAACACCACAAGGCGATTGACCGAGTGATCGTAGAGGCCTACGACCAGCCGCACGAGGACTTTCGCACCGTAGTAACGGATAAGTACGGTGAGGCGACGCTGGCGGGTTGGCATTTCGATGCCGCGTTGATCAAGTTTCGACTTACGCATGAAGACTACGTCTCGAGCGAGCAGTTCGATCGAGAGATTGTGACGCCGGAACGGGAGGCGCGATCGACGCACCAGTTCGTGATGCACCGGGCCGGGAGAATTGCTGGGCGTGTCACCGATTCCAAGAGCGGCGATCCGGTGAACGGCGCTCGTTTTCTGATCGGAGCGGCCGGTGACGATAATCGCCCGCGCGACTGGAGCGATTTTCGGGGGCGGTTTGAGGTGAAAGGCGTGGCGCCCGGACGCGCCGTGGTTACGGTTCATGCCGCCGGCTACGCCCCCGATCTGAGCCTCGTTGAAGTTAAGGGTGCGGAAACCGCGCAACTTGACCTCAAGCTCATTGCTGGCGCAACGTTATCAGGAACGGTGCGTACCGACGGGGGAGATCCAGCCATGGGTCTGACCGTTGAAACCGGGGTGTGGCGCAAGTACCGCACGCTCGATCTTCGCTCGATCGTAGACGACGACGGTCGCTTCACCATCGCAGACGTGCCGCTCGACGAATTTGAGATTCAGGTGATCGTCAGGGGGCAGGGGGCGATTCTCACCAAAACGGTGCGTGGTGATAGAAAGGGCGAGATCGAATGGGTCGTTCCTGCGGATGCCATCTCGGCCAAGCCTGGCGGATTGGCCATGGGCGCAACCGCTCCGGTCATCAAAGTGAAAACGCTCGACGGAACCGCAATCAATCTCAAGAATCTGCGAGGCAAGACGGTTGTGCTAGACTATTGGGCGACGTGGTGCGCGCCGTGCGTCGCGGAACTGCCGCACCTGTTGGCCTTGTATGAAAAGTTCTCGAAGCGCGACGATTTTTTCATTATTGGCATCAGCCTTGACGGAGACGAAAAGGCGTTTCGTGACTTCGTTGCGGAGAAAAAACTTCCCTGGTCACAAGTATTCGGGGATGCGGGCGGCGCTCAGGACGCGGCAGATCGTTACGGGGTGGAAGCGTTGCCGGCGCTGTTCGTGATCGACCCCGAAGGGAAAATCGTAGGGCGTGATTGGCATGGTGCCCGGCTGGTGAAGAAGGTTCAGCAAGTGTTGGAGGATAACGATCCCACGTGAAGACGGCGGAAATTCATCCTGGAATCGAAGCGGCCATACGCCCGACCGGATGGGTCGAGCCCGAGCAGGACCGCGCCCGGCTGGCGCTGGTTGCGCTGCGCGATGGCCGCATCGAGGACGCCGCCCACCATGCCCAAGGAGTTCCGGTAGCAACCTCCACGGGCCGGTCGTGGAAATCGCTGCTCAGCGGATTGGTAACAATTGCGCGCGGCGAATTGCGGTACGCCGAGGCCCAACTCTTGGAGGCTTCGACGCTGGCGTGCGTCAATGCGCTGAACGCGGACCAATCGAGCCAGATGGATGCCTGGCGATTGGCGGGTCGCACGCTGCATCATTTGGGATGGGTGTATCGCAGACAAGATCGATTGGCCGAGGCTTCACATACGCACTTGGCCGCCCATCGGCTTCGCGACAAATGGGGATCACCAGAGGAGATTGGGGAGACCGCAATCGAGTTAGGCCTCGACTATGACTTGGCAAGAAACTACCAGGAAGGGTGCCGATGGCATCGCATCGCGTTACAAGCCGCCAAGCAAGCGGTGCTTGATCGTGATCGCATGCAGGCTGTCGCTTGGTCTTATCTGGCCGCATCCTGCACCGACGATGGCCGACATGATGAGGGTGTTTCCGCGGCACGCTCGGCGCGTGACAGTTGGCGAGCCCACGATATCGGTGCGGTGACCGCTGCGCAGGCCGATGTGAAGCTCGGCGCCGCCCTGCTGAAACAAGGTGAGGTATTGTGCGATCAAGTAGACGAAAGGGCCGGAGCCGTTTTGACCGAGGCAATTACATGGTTCACCGCCGGCCGAGATGCGTTGCTCGCTTTCGGTGGCGAGCACACGGAAGCCGCCCGACGCTGCGACGAACAGATTGACTTTGCCCGGCGCCTCCTCGCCACGCTCGAAGAGTAGGGCTTCGCCGAGCATCGAGAGTACGACCGGCGTCCCTGCCGGCGCGCTTCGAATCCTCCCTGTTCGCAAAGACTTGTAAGCTGCGTTACACTTCCCGCTTGGCAGCTAATCAGGAGCTAAGTCTTTGTCGTATTCCGATTTGCAAACGTTTATCGCGGATCTTGATCAACGTGGACAGCTCAAGCGCATCGGCGTTGAGGTGGATCCGATTTTGGAAATCGCCGCCATCACCGATCGCGTGAGCAAGATGCCGGCGGTTGGCGACGCGCCGTTACCCGTCACCGATCCCGTTCACGGTGGTCGTGGTGGTCATGGGTTGCTGTTCGAGAACGTCAAGGGATCGAACATCCCTGTGGCGATCAACCTATACGGCAGTTACGAACGCATGCACCTCGCGCTGGGCGTGGCAAGCTTCGACGCACTGGCGGATCGTATCGGGCAACTGGTCAAACCCGACATGCCTTCCACAATCGTCGAGAAGATGAAGAAGCTGCCGCAGCTTGCGAAAATGGCGAGCTTCGCGCCCAAAGTGGTCAAACGCGGTATCTGTCAGGAGGTTGTCCATACCGACGATGCCAACCTTTTCGATCTGCCGGTCATTCAATGTTGGCCTCACGATGGGGAACCGGGCTACGGTGGCAAACCGGCCATTGCGGGAACCGACGCGCCTCAAAATGAACCCACCGGTACGGGTCGATACTTCACCTTCGCGGGCATCTACACCAAAGATCCGGACTCCGGCGTGCGTAACGTGGGTATGTACCGGGTACAGGTTTACGGAGAAAAACTGGCTGCCATGCACTGGCACATGCACCATGACGGTGCCCGCCATTGTCGCAAGTATAAGGAGCGGGGCGAGCGCATGCCGCTTGCTATCGTTCTGGGGGGCGAACCCGTCCTGCCCTACGCAGCCACTTGCCCGCTTCCACCGGACCTCAGTGAGCTGCTCTTCGCCGGTTTCTTGAACGATGGGGGCATCTCGCTCGTACCCTGCAAGACGATCCCGTTGGAGGTGCCGGCCGGCGCCGAGATCGTCATCGAGGGGTGGGTCGATCCAGAGGAATTGTTGTGGGAAGGCCCGTTCGGTGACCATACGGGCTATTACTCCCTAGCCGATCGGTACCCCGCATTTCATGTTTCGGCGATCACCCACCGCACCGCACCCGTCTTCCCCGCCACGATCGTCGGCATGCCGCCGCAGGAGGATTACTACCTGGGCAAAGCCACCGAACGTATCTTCCTGCCGCTGTTGCAAATGCTGGTTCCGGACATCATCGATTATCACCTTCCGATGTTCGGAGCGTTTCACAATTGTGTGTTCATCAAGATCCGCAAGGAATACCCCATGCAAGCCCGAAAAGTGATGAGCAGTATTTGGGGGGCGGGGCAGATGATGTTTTCGAAAATGATTGTGGTTGTCGATCATGACGTCAATGTGCACGACGAACAGGACGTATTCTTCCGTGTCGGTGCCAACGTCGATTGGCGGCGCGATACCATGATCGTCGACGGCCCGTGCGACATATTGGATCACGCGACGCCGTACTATGGAACCGGCGCCAAAATGGGTATCGATGCCACGCATAAGATTCAAGGAGAGGGCGTTGTGCGGGAGTGGCCTGAAGAATTGCGGATGAGCGATGACATACTCAACCGCGTTGCCCAGCGATGGTCGAGTTATGGCATCTGACGGCGGTATGATCAAGCTTTCGAACCCGATACGTCGATTCGGAAACGCCCAATCAGTCGGGCTACAAGTCACTTGCGTATGGATTCTATTCATGCTTGCCGGATGTGAACCGAGTACCCCCGAAGCACCGAATAACCCGGGCATGGTCGAGCCCAAACCGGCGAACATTCTCTTTTTTCCGGACGAATTCCATGTCGGCGACGAGACGGTCAACGACTTCGTTCGCCGGGCTATGGCCGATTGCGCAAGCGGCGATTATCAAAAGTTTCGGTTGCTGTGGAGCACGCGTGAAGAGCCGCTTCCGCGTGGTGAATACGATCAAGGATGGCAGGCCGTACAGGAGATTCGGATTCGCGCTTTGCAAGAGGTCATACTCGCGGCCGATCCCGAGCGCGGGCGCAAAGAGGATCAAACGGTCTACGGACTGGCGGCCGACGTATCGCTTGATCCCGCGCATCGAGCCGGAAAAAAAGAGCCCAGCCGCGAGGTGGTTCTGATGGTGGTGTCAGAGCAGGGTTCGTGGCGATTGGCGCGCCCGCCCAAGGCCATGCGGGACTGGATCAAGCAGCGTGCCACAATTAAGGACGAAATGAAAACTGACCCAAAAACCAGCGCCAATGGGCGCGAGCGGGGCGTAACACCTTAGTGGCCGTGGCGGCGCGTTGAAGCTGTGTCTCTTTTTCGAGCATCGTGTGTGTTCGATTTGCTTTTTGTTTATCGATCTGTCATAATAGAGGTGGAAGGTCGTTAGACCTAGTTCCGGGGATTATCCTGGGACGCTATGTACGGCAAGAAGCCCCGCAGACCGATGATCCGGTGCCCGGGGCTTCTATTGTTTTTGGACCATTTCCGTACACGACAGCGACGTTCACCGCGTCGATCTGCATTGCCATAAGATTGTCACTCACGCCGCTACAGCCCCAGCTTGTCGCGCAGGTATTCGCCGCAGCGTGACTTGTCTATTCGTTGCTGAGAGGCGTCGTCGCGGTTGCGGACCGTGACCGTGCCGTCTTCCTTGCTCTGCCCGTCGATCGTGAAGCAAAACGGCGTGCCGGCCTCGTCCATGCGGGCGTAGCGCTTGCCTATGGTTTGCTTCGCGTCGTACTGACACGGGAATAACTTCCTGATGCCCTCGAAAACCGGTACCGCCACTTCCGGCATACCGTCTTTCGCCACCAACGGGAAAACCGCGGCCTTGATGGGTGCCAAACGTGGGTGGAACTTCATGAACTCCGGGCTGGCCCGGTTTTCGTCAAACGAATAGGCTTCGCAGATCGCCGCGAGCGTGAAGCGATCGACGCCCGCCGACGGTTCGATGACGTGGGGGACGTAACGAGCGGTTGGCCCAGGGTTGCCGGCTGTTCGCGCGGGCTGAAGCCCGCGGCTCGGCGCGTCGTCAATTACTGCGAAAGCGTTTTCGTTGCCCTTTGACGCTTTGCCGTGCGCTTTCAGATCGAAGTCGCCGCGATGGGCGACGCCTTCCAGTTCTTGCGTTTCCTCGGAAAACGGAAAGAGATACTCGATGTCCGTGCAGGCGTCGCTGTAGTGGGCCAGTTCATCCTCGCCTTGCTCGCGTGGTTTGAGCTTTTCTGACTTGATGCCCAGCGATTCGTACCATTTAATTCGCACGTCGCGCCAGAACTCGTACCACATCTTGGACGTTTCCGGTTTGCAGAAAAACTCGATCTCCATCTGCTCGAACTCGCGGGAGCGGAAGGTGTAGTTCCTTGGATTGATCTCGTTGCGAAAGGCCTTGCCGATCTGGGCGATGCCGAAGGGAATCTTCACCCGCGTGGAGTCCATGACGTTCTTGAAGTTGGCGAAAATACCCTGGGCCGTCTCGGGACGGAGGTATACCTTGCTGCTGGAATCTTGAAGCGCTCCGGTATGCGACTCGAACATGAGGTTGAATGCACGTGGCGGCGTCAGGGTACCAAGTGCGCGACATCTCGGACAACGGTTCAACTGAACCTTGGTGGGATCGATATCCACAATCGAGTTAATGAATGTCACATAAGGATGCCTATCTGATCCTATTGTTCTCCACGCATCGAGCAATCCTTCTTGTTCAACGGTACATTTCTTTAGAACCTCTAAATTCATATCCTTGGCAGCGGCACGTAAAGCTGATTCAGCCAATTGCGCTGCGCTCTCAAGAGAATCCGCCTCGACAGAGGCCCACGCAAGTGTGAGGTCGGCCGGCGCGATTACCGTAAGATTGTGCTTGGCTGCTTCCGATGCAACATCTGCTCTTGCCTGCTCACCAGCCTCTGTCAGAACCGTAATAATCCAAAGCTTATCAGCCCTGAAGAAGCCTTTGCATCCTTCTGCTTTGCAGGTGACCATCGGATCGCTGAACCCGCCTACGTGCCCGCTCGCTTCCCACACCTTGGGGTTCATGATGATCGAGCAATCGACGCCGACCATTTGATACTCGACGCCGCCGGGGCCGAGCGGCGGATTGCGCACCATGTCGTACCACCAGGCGTCCTTGATGTTCTTTTTCAGCTCGCAGCCCAGCGGGCCGTAGTCCCAAAACCCGCCGATGCCACCGTAGATTTCGCTCGAACCGAATATAAACCCCCGCCGTCGACACAACGCGACGATCTTCTCCATGGTGTCCGTGTTTGTTGTCATTGATTGCCTTCGATTCTGTGCGTGCTTGTGATTCTTTCCGTTTCCCCCCGAGCCGCAGGCTTCAGCCTGCGCGATCTCACGTGGTCGACGAACTGCCAACACTTGATGATCCTCGGCGGGTGCCGTTGTTTGTATCGTATCGCCGTACCTTGCACCGTGCCGTGACGACAAGCGAGCGGTCCGAATTGCCTACGCGCACTGACTCTCGGGGCTCGGAAAGAACGGCTGTGGGCGTTTGATCCATCGTCATGGCGGTTGGCGCTCCCTACAGAATCCCCGCACCAAACGCGTCGTCGCCATCAGCAACGGCTTCAGTACGATTCGCAGGTTTAACGGCTTTGACGGGTTCCTCGATCACGACCTCCTTGACCTCTGCGGGCCGCGACACAGGTTTCGGTTGGGGTGACTCGTCATGAAGCCCCGCGCCGAAACCATCCTCGTTGGGGGCTTCGTGTGTTTCGACTGGTGGGGCGGTTGCAACTTTCACTTCGTCCGGCTTCGGCTTATCGACCCTGCGCGCCGATTCCGATTTGGGAGCAGCCACTGGTTTCTCTTCGGATTCTGGCGTGTCGTCGCGATGCGATCGCTCGCGCCGGGGGAACTCCTCCGATCGACCGCCCTGACGCCCGCGCTCCTGGTGCTGACGATCGGATCGCTCACGCCGCTGCCCGCCACCGCCCTTTAGATCCGCGATGAGCGTGCCGTATTCCGTGACTTTGCCGTCTTGGGCGTCATCATCGAGGTCGGTTTCGGCCGTTTCGATATCGGTGCCAAGATGGTCGTCGGCAGTCGATTTGTCGACGCGGTCGTCATCGCTCATGTTTTCGCATTCGATCTGGAAGGCTTCGAGCACGCGCGTTTGCACCGCTTCTCGGAATTCAGGTGCGATTGGATGGGCGATATCTCGATGCGCCTTTTCACGCCCTTTGGCATCCGTGGGAATCTGCGACGACGGTAGCTTCGCGCCGCACTCATTGCAGAATCGTGATCGCAAGTGGTTTTGAGCTCGGCACTTGATGCATCCCGCCGAAAGCTTGCGCGAGGGCATGGCCACGAATAGGCCGTGCGTCCCTTCCACAATTTTCAGGTCTCGTACCACGAACACCTCGTCGAACGTAACGCTGCACACTGCTTTTAGGCGCTCACTGGCATCGCCCACCACCCTAACCCGAACGTCAGAAATCTCCATCCAGTCCTACTCCTCGTTGATTAAGGGGTCGGTCGTTTGCGGCACGGCGGCCACCGCGGCTCGAAGACCCGCTACATGGTTCATCATTCTATTTCCAATTTCAACTGCCGTATTCTGATCATCGAATAGTTGAAAAAATGTAGATCCCGCGCCGCTCAGATTAAACGAGCCGAGGTTTGCGGCTTCCAACGCATTGTTGACCTCGCAGATTTTCGGGCACACTCGGAAGACCGCCTGGGTAAGGTCGTTGGAAACGTGCGGGGTAATCTCTTTCGCGTGCGACGCGGCTAAGATGCGTTCGATCCGGCCGGTGGGGCGGTGGGGGGCGTCGGATGTTCGCCAGGCTCGAAAGACCGCCGCCGTGGAAACGGGGATGTTGACTTGCGCCAGCAGCGCCCAGCCGGACCAGCGCATGGCCACCCGGTCGACCCGTTCACCCCGCCCGGCGATTACGGCGTGGGGCAGCGAAAAGAAAAGCGGCACGTCGCTGCCGATCTCGGCTCCGATAGATGCTAATTGATTGTCACTAAGGCCCGCGTGCCAAAACTCGTTGCAGATGCGCAACACAACGGCCGCGTCACTGCTGCCGCCACCCAAACCGGCGGCGATGGGGATTCGCTTCTCGATGTGGATGGAAATCGCCGGGTCGATTCCCAGGAACTTGGCCAAGGCTTGCGCAGCGCGAACGCCCAAATTGTCGGCGGACACTAGTGATTCGTCGCTGCAAGAAACTTCAACGCCCGGTTGGTCTAACAAGCGACAGGTAATTCGATCGGCAAGATCAACGCCCGTCACGAGTGAGTGAAGCTCGTGGAATCCGTCGGGTCGCTTTCCCTTGACGTCTAGCGTCAGGTTCAGCTTGGCCGGTGCGGTTGACGTGATCGACGGGGCGGCCATGGCCGTTTCCAACGCGGTAGCATTCATCATGTTTGACACAGCAGCAGATGGCCCGGGCGTGAGCAAGGCGTCTTAGCGGCGGATGTATTCAAGCCCGGCGCCGGAAATCACTCGATGTCGAATACGCGGTTTTTCCGCTGCGCGCCCGTCGCTTCCGCCCAATGGTTGAAACGTCGATTCGCGCGAACTCCAGAGCCAATGGTCCATGATAGATGGGTCAAAAGCAGTGTCAACCAATAATAAGTTTGTCGGAAAACTTGGTCGTTCGATTCTCTTATTGCATCCAAAGTCCACCACGGGGGGCGGACGCTACATCAAGAGGGTTTCCGACAAAGCCCAGGGAGTGGATCGGTCGGCTTTTGGCGTTGCCAAAATGCGTCGCGTGTGTTGCCTTGACGCCACGAATCGGCACAACCGGATCAAGGTGCCCTGACGCGAAGTGCGTCTAAGTGGTTGATATTCATATAGTTATGGCGCCTTTCGCTCTGATCGAGTGTTCGGACGTTCTATTGCAGGACCGAGAACCGGGGAAACTTTGCGCGGATGGGGAACGCGCGGACTGAGGAGGAGAAAGGTCATGGGTCCGATTGACCCGGTTGGTTTTACAGGCATATCGGCGGGGCGGTCGAATGGGGCCGTCGGTGCTGACGGCTCGGACCAGGTATCCCGTTCGTCGGCCGGGTCGCTTGGTTCGCCGATGCGCGGAATCGACCAAGTCGGTGGTGCGCTCGGGCAGTTGATCAAGAATCTCGGCGGGGCGTCGCTGGATGAAAGCACGTTTCAGATGCTCATCGGTTTGATCATTCTGCTGGCCATCTTGGAGAAACTCCAAGGCGGGGGGGAGTCGCCGCAAGCGGCGTTGGCGCCACTAAGCCAGGGCGGTGGACATTCGCAATTTGGTGACATTAACGTGTCTCAAACCTCGATTCAGATCGAGCAAACGACGACCACGTTGGTGTTTGGCTCCGCGGAAGCGTATTTATCTGCGACCGACGCCGACGAGGTTAATACCGGCGGCTCTTCGATCGACGTGGCGGGGTAGGGTTTATCTGTTTTGTGTTCAGCGTGTAACGGCCACCCGCTCTGGCGGTCATAGAAGATCGGGAACGTTTCGCCGGTCAACGCCCGCCACAGGGGACGGACGCTACCTGGTAACGTAACGCGCCAAGACTTCCTTCACGGAGTCGACGAGGCTCGTTCGTGGCGTGGTAAATTGCGCCGGCTGTTCTTCAAGCCACTTCTTGCGATCCGGGCCGATGTCTTCAGCAAGTTCTCGACCCAGCCGAAGATCTTTGATCGACACTTCGCCTTTCTCCAATTCGTCGGAGCCCATGACCACACATAGTGTCTTGCCGCTGTCCGAGGCGTACTTGAATTGTTTGCCGATGCCTTGCTTTCCGACATACAGTTCGGTATGGATCCCGGCCGTACGCAACTTGGCGGTCATCTGCAGATACTCGGTCGTCAGGTTGTTGTCAAGTCGCGTAACCAGGACCGCCGCGCCGGTGGCATCATCATTAATTTTGCCCAACGCCCGCAGCGCCGAAAGCAACCGATCCACGCCAATCGATGCCCCCGTGGCCGGTACTTTCTGCCCGGTGAATCGCGAAACCAGGTCGTCGTATCGACCGCCGCCGAATACGCTGCCAAACTGTCGTGTCACGCCGTCATCACCTACGGTGTCAAACGTGAGCACCCCCTCGAAAACCGGACCGGTGTAATAGGCCAACCCGCGCACGACGGTCGGATCGATTACCACCCGATCTTCAGCGTATCCGGCGCCCGCGAGGGCGTCGTCAATCTGGCGTAGCTCATCAATCCCTTCTAAACCCACGTCGCTATGACCCACGATCGTCGCTAATGAGTCGCACATTGCTTTCCTGGAATCGCCCTTGACCTCAAGGAATTGAGTGACCACGTCAATCTGTTCGGGCGAAAGCCCCACGCCCTTCGCGAAGTCGCCGGATTCATCTTTGCGTCCCGCCCCCAGCAGAAGCTTAACGCCGTCGAGACCGACGCGATCAAGTTTGTCGATTGAACGCAGGATATCGGGGGCAGTTGTTGCTTCCAACGCGCGGAGCGAAGCCACGCGCTCCAGAACACCGTCGAGCACCTTGCGGTCATTCACCCGAACGACGTAATCACCGCGCGTGATACCCAGTGCTTCCAACGTGTCACACATCACCATGCAACACTCGGCGTCGGCCAACATCGACGCCGCTCCCACGGAGTCGAAATCGAACTGGTAGAACTCGCGAAAACGGCCGGGGCCCGGCTTTTCCACTCGATAGACCGGACCGACCTGATAGCGGCGAAACGGTAGCGGCAAGTCTTGCAAGTTCATCGCGACATACCGCGAAAGGGGGGCCGTCAGGTCGTACCGCAGGCCGATCCATTCCTCGTCTTCGTTTCGCATGGCGAATATGCCGGCGTCGGGTTGGTCCACCTCCGGCAGAAACTTCCCCAGCACGTCAACGTATTCCATTCCCGGCGTTTCGAGCGGCGTGAAGCCATAACACTCGTACACCGCGCGGATCTGCGCAATCATCCGGTCGCGTGCGCTCACGTCGGCGGCCGCGATATCGCGAAAGCCCTTCAATCGCCGAGGCTTGGTTCTCTTAGGTTTGTTTTTCTTCGCCATGGCTACTAGCGCACTTTTAGTTGCTGCATTCCGTTCCACAGTAGGGTGGGCATGCAGTAGGGTGGGCATAGCCCACCAAGAGTCGTAGGGTCCGCCGTGCGGACCAAAAGGGCGTTTCACACCGCGTACGGCAAGATATAGGTTTTAGGCCATGAACGAAAGGGTGATTCGTAGCAGAACGGGCCTCCGCGCCGGTGTTGGAACGACATTCGCGTGCGAAATCTTCCGGCAGGGACGCCGGCTCTATTCTTTGGAAAACTGCAGCGAGGCGGAATTGATGCAGTATCGCAGGCCTGTAGGTTTCGGGCCGTCGTTAAACACATGGCCCAGATGGGCATCGCACCTGTTGCAGGTGATCTCCTCGCGGCGCATGCCGAGCGAATCATCGATTTGGGTGGCCACACGGTCTTCGTCCGCCGGGGCGGTGAAACTCGGCCAGCCCGATCCGGAATCAAACTTCGCGTCTGATGTGAAAAGCTCTTGCCCGCAACAGGCACATTTGTAGACGCCCTTCTCTTTATGGTCCCAATATTTTCCGGTAAACGCCGGCTCGGTGCCGGCCCGCCGCGCTACGCGGAATTGTTCAGGCGTGAGTTGCTCTTTCCACTCATCGTCGGATTTCACGATTTTACCTTTCACGTTTGTAGTGGCCGAACGGTTAGACCGGGCTGCGTGCCCCGATGATTTACGGGTGGTGCCCGGTCGATCGTCAACAGGAACGTCGCCGCTGCCTTCAACCGGCAGTGACGACGGCTCAACTTTGGTAGGAGAACAAGCACCCCATACCGGTAACGCAGAGAAGGCAATGACAACGATTTTGTTGAACGTCGATTTCATAGCGATCTGCCTCTCTAATAGGACGAATTCAGGGAAATGATCAGGTCAGACGCTTTGATCGTCAAGGTCTTCAATCCTCGAATTCGGTATGCGGGTGCGTGACACTTTCGACGGGGTCTTCGGGAGGGCGAGCCTCCTGGCGAGCCGTACGGAGTGTCGATTGCCGGGGCCCCATTTTTGCGCAGCTGCGTAGGGTGGGCTGCGTAGGGTGGGCTGCGTGGGGTGGGCACAGCCTAGGGTGGGCATAGCGTGGGGTGGGCACAGCGTAGGGTGGGCACTGCGTAGGGTGGGCACTGCCCACCATTACCGAGTTTGAAGAGCGCGGGTGCCCCATTCTTGCGCGGGTGCCCCATTCTTGCTGTACACAGCAAGGGTGGGGAATGGCACCCTGGCTCGGCAGGAGCCTCGTCCCCCCTCACACCACCACGGTACGTAAACAGCCCGCCGTTTCTGTCACGCTCCAATGGTCCGGGTGCGGGGCGGTTGCCGTATGCGAAAGCTACGATACCATGTTCAATTGAAGGGGGCGATTAGCTCAGTTGGCTAGAGCGTTCGGATCACACCCGAGAGGTCACAGGTTCGAGTCCTGTATCGCCCAGTGTAAATCATTATTTGACAATGACTTACGACAAGCCAAAACTTAGTTTAAGTCAGGGTAAAGGTCGAAGAGCGGGCGGCTAACGTGTACGCTTGAAGTCGATTGACGGTTTCAGAGACGTGACGGCACGGCTGCTTGGATATCAGGACTTGACTCAAAATGTACGAAGCAGAACGACAAGAGAAGTTGCGCCAGCAAACTGACGAACAATACCTCGCGATCGGCAAGTTCGTTGTGAAATTCGAACACATATGTCGCGAGCTACGTGATGGCATAATGTGGATGCTTTACGAAAAGGGACTGGCAGATCAGCGCATTGCAGACCTCATGGTAGAAGGGTTGACCGCGGCACCGTTGACTGATCGCTTCGTATCGCTTGTCGCTCACACGCAACAGTTGAGCCCGGGTGCGGAAGTGATCGTTAAAGAAATCTTGGCTAGAGTTCGGGATCTAATTTCGAAGCGAAACGAGGTTATTCACGGTACATGGTTCATCGGATGGGGTTCTGCTACCCAAACAGATTTCTCGACGGCATCTTTAGAAGAGATCTGCAAAAAGAAAAACGTAGCACGGCGGAAACGGCTCGATATGCGAGTTGAGGACCTTGAGTTATTGACCGAGGAGGCAGAGGCGCTGGAACAACTGGTTTTCAGATTGTGGGTCTGCCTAACTAGCCCCCATGACGTCGAGAAGAACTTTGCCCGGAGCACCGATGGGGAGATTGTACCGTTTGTAGTAGAAGTTTGAGGGGTTCTCCTTCGTACTGACGATCACGTTATGCTACACGCTCCGATGAGGCAAACTCGGCTCGATTCGTCTCGAGCGCCGCAAGGAGCTTGGACAGTTCGAGGCGAAGAGAGATCGGTTGCGAAACCTCGGTAACGGGCGGGTCATGCCGAATGCTTGGCACAACAGCCTGGGCCGGCACGACAATTCACGCTGCTAGCTAGACGTCACCACCGTTAGGCGCGACCGCTTCCGAGAGCGGGGCGTTTCTGTGACAACGATCTTGACGTCCCGTCCCAGTGCGTTGAGAAATCGAAACAGTCTTTCGGTTGAGAAGCCAGCTAAGCGACCACGCACAAGAGCCGACACCTTTCCTTGATCTACGCCCAGAATCTCGGCTACTTGCACCTGCTTCAAACGCCGTGCCCTTATGACCCGGTCAATCTGGCTCGCGAGTTCAGCCTTTGCAAGTGCCAGGTCGGGTTCTGCAACGCCAATGTCGGCAAAGACGTTCCCACTACTTGTTTCGACCTTGATCTTCTCAGGCATTGCGTTTATCCTTCTCGTTTTTGCTGCTTGATCCGTTCAGCATGATGCTGACGTGCTTGCTTCAACCGGTCCTTGATAAGATCGAGATCGGCCTTCGGAGTGGCGATCCCCTTCTTCGATTTCTTCTGAAACGCATGAAGGACATAAACGGCGTTCGCAAGCTTGACCGTGTACACAGCCCGGAACGTGTTTCCGTCGTGGTCTTCGACAATCTCCAACACTCCTGCTCCGCTGAAACCTTTCAGCGGTTTGGCGTTTGGGTGCTTGCGCCCCTTCTCTGCGAGAAAGAGGCCATAACCCATCACTTCACGCACGTCCTCGGGGAAACCTTTCAGCTTCTTCCGGGAGTCGCCCATCCAGAAGAGGTCTTTCGCTTTCCCAACACTTACCATAATGATTATACTAGATTTGGCATATTTGTCAAGGCCGAGACTAGTCTTGGGGCGGATTATCTAAGCCCGCTAGAGAGCGCCCCAGTGGGCCAGAGCGACTTTACTCCTCTTTGCGAGACCAAGAAAGGCAACAGGACGCCGCTCCGCTCGACATTCTAGGACCATGTGGGCGAACCGGTATGGCACCCGTTCGATGGCGAGCATTGCGAACCCACTCGTTCCTGCCCCAGTTGACCCGGTTTTCTCGCCTGTTGATCGGTTCCCGGGAGTGTCAATTGCGAGCGTGGCTCGGCAGGAGCCTCGCCCTCCCACACCACCACGGTACGTAAACAGCCGCCGTTTCTGTCACGGACCCGAGCGAGGCAGACAATGAAGAAGCACGCGGACATGGCGAATGCGCGACCACGGGTTAGCCGCCGACTTGCCGGCAACAGCATGCATCGCAGGATTCGCAGTTTGTACAAGCCCATGCGCCTCGTAGCGTGGCAAATGCATCGGCCCAGGAGAATTCTCCACGACTCATGTTGTCACGGACTTCTTTCATTATGGCCAGAATTGAGGCAGAAAACGACCCAACCGGGCACCAGTTGGCGATCCGGCATCCGACGTAGCAATGTTGCCATTTGTCTCGTTCCGGCGGATGGCATGTCGTCGGATAGGGACGCTGGTTGTCGTAGTAGACTGCCATTGAAAAGGCACCAACCACACCCAGAGAGGCCGGCAATCGCATGGCAGGAACGACTAGATACGCTACATCCCTCCCGATTCGGAATACATTTGGCATCCATGCGGACAGTGAATCACCACGTGTCGGTTCTACATGCTCAATTACGGTCGCATCCTTTGATTCCGTGCGATGTTGATTTCCGGATCCAGGTTGGGCGTTCAACAGCACCGGTGAGAGCACGACCGCACAAAATGACGCGACAAGGACTTTGGCCTTGAGCTGATTGGGAGCGCCAATCCTGAGCCGGCTGAATGTGTGTTCACGCATCAAATCTCGTCCGCGCCATCGGTGCCTATGGGTTCTGGTCGCTACCTTCCAAGGCCAGTTGGTGGGCTTTGTCCAAGGCTTGGTCGGCTGGAACTTTCACGCGGGATATGACGCCCACGCCTTCCCAATTGGTCTTTGTAATGGGATTGACCGTTTGGGCATAGGGCACCGACACCTCGAAATACTTGTTGATGGTAAAGTCGGTGACGGGGTGGGAACTGCCGCCGTTTTTGCGAAGGTCGCAGATGAAGACATCGGTATCGGCTACGAAGGCGATGGCCGCTGCGGCTGGCGCTTGACCTGCCGGGTCTCCTGAGAATCCGTTGATTCTGATGCGCGAGCACGCTTGGCTACAAATATCCCAAGTCCCTCAGGCGACGCCGGATCATTTCCTCTTCATCCGGCGTGTAGGAGGCGGACTCCAACTTGTCAATCCGCCCGAGCACCTCCAAAGTCGCCATGACCCGACTCACAGCCTGGTTGACCTTGAGCTGATCGGTGTTCAACAAGACCTCCGGTTTGAGCGGCTCTTCATACGGTGCGTTGACCCCGGCCACGTGTGCGATCTCACCTCGCTGCGCCTTCTCGATAAGCCCACCTGCCCCGCGGCGAATCAACACTTCCATCGAGCAGCGGCAGTAGACCTCGACGAACGCGCCGATCTGCCCTCGAATCTTGTCGCGAACATCGCGGTAGGGCGACACCGCAGTGACAATTACCGTCACGCCGTTGCGGTTTAGTAATCCACATTCATACCCCAGTCTAAGCAGATTGGTCTCCACCTCTTTGCGCGTAAACCCCATTGTGCGGTTGAGTCGCTGCCGGATCCGACCGGAGTCAAGCACTTCGACGTTTATACCACGTTCCCGCAATTCTTCTCCAACGCCTTGCCCAACGGTCGATTTTCCCGACCCCGAAAGCCCTGTAAACCATATCGTAAACGCTTCGCTCACTCGATTACCACTCTATTGAGCTCTAGTATCCAATCCCACCAGAAGAAGATCACGACATACAGCGACAGCAGCGCGGCGATCGTCATCGGCCAGCCGAGCTGCATGGCCTCGCGAACGCTGTAATGCCCCGCCGAAAAACTAATCGCATTGGGCGGAGAGCTGATCGGTAGCAAGAACGCCAGCCCAGCCGGTATCGTCACGCACAACGTCATCATTACGGGTTCCACGCCCGCCATGTCGCCCAAGGAATACCCGATCGGAAGAAGGATGGCCACCGCAGCCGCGTTGCTGATACCCTCCGTCAAAACAATCGAAACGGTAGCCATAATTAGCACGATTACCAGCGGCGCCACGCTTGGATTGATCACTTGGTGCGCCAGCCATTCCATGGCCTTCGTTTCGGTTAGCGCCGCACCCAGGGCCACCGCTCCACCATACATGATCAGCACACCCCAGTTCACATAATCCTGGACCGGTTGCCAGCCGACGATCCCCAACAAAAACAACGCGCTGGCCGACAGCATGGCGATTACGGCTAGCCCGATCGTATGGCCCGCAAATATCCACGCAGCGATCGTAAGCACCCCGAGGACTGCCAAGCGGCGTTCGCGCGTGGACAACGGCCCGAGACGGCGGACTCGTTGTCGAAGCATTCGTGTCGCGGGCTTGATATCCGAAATGTCATTAGGAATGCGCCAACATAAAACGCCAATACCCACCGTCGTCATTATCAGCACCAAAGGCATGGCGGCCAACATCCAATCCAGGAATCGAATCCTTACCTCTGGATGCGTTTCGTGAAGGATGCTCAGGGCCAGGGGGGCCCGCGCGCCACCCAGGAATGTTCCAATGCCACCGATGACCGAGCCCCAAGCCAGACCGAGAAACAATTTCTTTGCGTAATGGTGTCCGCGCTTGAGATCCAACGTCGCGACGATTTCGACGATGATCGGGTAAATCATGGCCGCAACCGCGTGCTCAGGCATCCAAAGAGCTAGAAACGCCGCAGACATCGTCACACCCACGACCAGATTGGTGGGGCTCTTATCAAACCGTTGCAACACGATCAGCGTGATGCGCTTCGATAAACCCGTTGAAATCATGGCCGCCGCGAGCAAGAACACCCCCAGCATGAAAAACACGGCACTATTACCGAAGAGGCTGAACGCTTGATCTTTGGGCAATATATTCAGTATCGGAAGCAGCGCGATAGCCAGAAGCCCGGTTGCGGCTAGCGGAATGATGTTTGTAAACCAAAGCGCCATGCAGATGACGAATACGGCCACGCAACGTTGCGGTGCGTCGGGATGCATATTTTTGGGAAGGTCATCCGGACAAATAATCGGCGCGGTGAAGACTAGCCACGCGGCTAACGTCATGGCCGACCCGACGATCAGGATATTGATGGTCTGTCGTTTTTCCGAGGTCAATTCTCGTGCCTTTGCACTTTGGTCTTAACAGCCCGTTGAAAAAGTGTGGCAACGGCATCCCGCCGGTGTTCGCACCGGGCATGACGCCACACGGGTGATCAATCGCCCACTTTGAATCAACATGGATACGTCCAACGCCATCTTTTTCGGCTTGATTGTAACCTGGCGGTGAAGGAATCGAGCGACTGAGAGTCGCGATGATCATCACCTTCCGTTTGTCCCTACGGTTCGGCCCATCCGGCCACGTCGTATTTGCCTTGGATCTATGATGCAAATAAACAGGTTGGCAGGATCGGTTCTTTCTTGCTATATTCCCCGTTCCGGTGAGCGCGGCAGGCGCGGGCTGGCGCACCGGACGTTAAGTGTTTTATTGACACGCATTTATGATATTGTTCGGCCGGGTGGCCTGGTCGGCAGAATTGACATCCGAGGAATCCCCGGTCCGCTTATACCCGGCCCGTATAGGAGAATCTACGTTGAACGCGAAACGGTTATCGGCAGTTTTCCCCCTGATCGTTGTGATCAGCACGTTAATCATGGGCTCAACGCCAGCATTGGGACAAGACGAGGCGGCCATCGAACACTCAGGTTCGCCGGCGATTCCCCTGCTTTGGTACCTCGCGCCGATTTGCGGCGTCGTCGCCTTGGTCATGGCGAAGAAGTACTACCAGGAGGTGATTGACTCCGACGAGGGCGATCCGGACATGATCAAGATCGCCGGGTACGTTCGTGAAGGGGCGATGGCTTATCTGTTTCGTCAATATCGAGTCGTGGCCGTAGTCTTCGTTCTATTGATGGGTGTGTTGGCGTGGATGGCGTATGGATTGCACGTCCAGCATGGGCTCGTGCCCTTCGCTTTCCTCACCGGCGGTTTCTTCAGCGGTCTTTGCGGCTACATCGGCATGCGCACGGCGACCATCGCCGCACACCGTACGACGGCCGGGGCGCGGAAGAGCTTGAATGAAGGGCTGCGCGTCGCATTCCGTGCGGGGGCGGTCATGGGTCTGGTGGTCGTCGGCTTCGCGGTCATTGACATCACGGTGTGGTTCATGTGCCTCAAGTGGTTCACGAATATGTCGCTCCACGAAATCACCGTTGTCATGCTTACGTTTGGCATGGGTGCCAGTACGCAAGCACTTTTCGCCCGCGTCGGTGGCGGCATTTATACCAAAGCGGCCGACGTTGGGGCCGACCTGGTCGGCAAAGTTGAAGCTGAAATTCCTGAAGACGATCCGCGTAACCCGGCCGCCATCGCTGATAACGTAGGTGACAATGTCGGCGACGTTGCCGGCATGGGTGCCGACCTTTATGAATCGTATGCCGGTTCGATCTTGGCAACCGCGGCACTGGGTGTGGCTTCGGCTCATGCGCTGGGCAACAATGACGTTGCCGCCGACGCGATACGTTTTCTGTCGGTTCCCATGGTCATCGCCGGACTCGGCATTATCGCCAGCATTTGGTTCGGGATTAACCTGGTTAAGACCGAAGAAGGTGCGAGCATGGCTCAGCTCATGAGTGCACTCACCAAAGGCTTGCTCGTATCGAGTGTCGTGATCCTAGTCGCCACGTATGCGATATGTCATCTGCTGCTCGGGGGTATCGCGGGCGTATCGGCCAATGGCGTTGCGTCCGCCGTTGGCATCGGTTTGGTTTCCGGCTTTTTGATCGGTAAATCCACGGAATACTACACCAGTTACGATTTCGCGCCGACGCGGCGCATCGCCGAACAGGGCATCACGGGTGCTGCGACGGTTATCATTGGCGGGGTGGCGGAGGGTATGAAGAGTACATGGGCATCGTTGGCAATCATCATATTTGCCATTCTCGGTTCGTTTATTGCCTCGGGTGGTGGCAATGAATTCATCCTCGGATTGTACGGCGTGGGCTTGGCGGCTGTCGGTATGTTGGCCACTCTTGGCTTTACGTTGGCTACGGATGCTTACGGACCCATCGCCGACAACGCCGGCGGAAACGCTGAGATGACCTCTCAAGCGCCCGAGGTTAGAGAGCGTACCGATGCGTTGGACTCTCTGGGCAATACCACGGCCGCAACAGGAAAGGGCTTTGCCATCGGCTCTGCCGCACTTACGGCACTAGCGCTACTCGCGGCTTACGTCGAAGAGGTTCGCATTGGTCAAGTTCGTGAGGCGATGGCCTACGTTCAGGTCGTGGATGAAGAGTCCGGCAAGGATGCCGGCGCAGGGGTTGGCGATGTGTTCTACATGGGTTATGGAAAATTCGCTTCGAAGTTCCAAGAAGGAACGGCCGAATCCAGTTACGACGCCTATATGCTACTCACGGGCAAAGCCCAAAATGCACTCAACGAAAAAATTGCGGGCGAGACGGGTACGATTTTTAAGCTTGCGGGATTGTCACCCGCTCAGCGAGGACAAGATTTTGTCCAGACGACTTCGGTAACGGACGGCAGTGGGGCGTCTTATCCTGTTCAAGTGGTAGCTGCGCGAAAAGCTTCCCTGCAACAGTTCATGGATTTTTATAACGTCACTCTGATGAATCCCAAGGTGCTATGTGGCATGTTTGCCGGCGTGCTCTTGGCGTTTTTGTTCTGCGCATTAACTATGCAAGCGGTAGGTCGGGCGGCCTATCAAATGATGTTGGAGTGCCGCGACCAGTTCACCAAAATGGCTGGGTATCTCATGGCCGAGAAGAATATGTCCGAGGAGGACGCCAAGAAATCCGAGAATTGGCCACGTGAGCAAGTCATTCACAATGGCCAAAAAATTCCCGATTACGCCCGATGCGTGGACATTTCCACACTCGGTGCGCAGCGCGAAATGATCGCTCCCTCGTTATTGGCCATCGTCATTCCGGTCTTTGTGGGCCTGCTATTCGGCGTCCCCGGTGTTATGGGGTTGTTGGCCGGGGGCTTGACCAGCGGATTCGCAGTAGCCATCTTCATGGCCAATGCCGGTGGCGCCTGGGATAACGCCAAAAAATACATCGAAAAAGGTCACCACGGCGGCAAGGGCAGTGATGCCCACAAAGCCTCCATCGTCGGCGATACCGTGGGCGATCCCTTCAAAGATACGTCGGGACCGAGCTTGAACATTCTGATTAAGCTCATGAGTATGGTCAGCGTGGTGTTCGCCGGGTTGGTCGTGAAATACGCCCCGCAAATCGGCGCGTTCCTGGGATTGAGCTAGTACATGCTCACTATTAATTGTGCGGGTTCGCTCTGTCCGCTCCCTTGCGGTCGCGGCGCGGAAAGAGCGAATTAGACTCGCATCTTTAGCGTCGAAGGTGCATCAGGTTACGCCTTGATCGGAAGCCTAGCCGGCTTGGCGCCAAGGTGTGGCCGGCTGAGAGTTACGTTATGGCTCAAGTCTCCGAAACCGGAGTTGTCAACGCGTACGATCAGGAAGGTCTCAAGGAAACGCTTGAGTCTCTTGTCGTCGCGTTGATCCTGGCGTTTGTCTTTCGGGCGTTCATTGTCGAAGCGTTCGTCATTCCGACGGGCTCGATGGCGCCCACGTTGTACGGCGCACATGGAACAATCGTTTGCGAAGATTGTGGTATGGAGTTTGCATACGGGGTACGTGATCTTTCGGACCCGCGCCGTGCGAGCCGTGTCCGTACGGACTCTCGGGCTCTCTGCCCGAACTGCAATCACGCCAATACACAGCTCAAAATCAACGACGAACGACGAAATCGCGAAAGAGGCGATCGCATCCTGGTGCTCAAGTGGCCGCTGGATCTCGGCGCCGATTGGTTCCAACCCGCGCGCTGGGATGTTACCGTCTTCAAGGATCCCGCGGACGGAACGACGAACTTCATCAAGCGGCTCATCGGATTGCCCA
>Ga0214472_10001367_pt1 | contig 27611 bp, 24 predicted proteins | sample RVTome_6_FD_207662 | JGI IMG/M metagenome (GOLD analysis project Ga0214472, IMG submission 207662) | Soil microbial communities from uranium-contaminated site in the Upper Colorado River Basin, Wyoming, United States - RVT140D175 | ecosystem: Environmental > Terrestrial > Soil > Contaminated >...
CACGGGCCCGTGGCTATCGTAATACCGAGAACTTCATTGCGATGATTTATCTCATTGGGAGCCCGATTGAGGTGCTGCCGGGCAGCATCAAATCCACATGAAACGACGAAGAGCCACAAAGTTCCTATTCTTAGCCTTAAAGAAGCAGGTCAACTTACTGGCTCTAACAGAGGTCTGATTTTTGTCAAAGAGAATCTGGGCAAGTCAAACAAACCTGGTAAAGTTGGTGGTGAAGAGTTTGAAGCCGGAGTCTATGGACAGTTTTTCGACATTAGTACGCAAGAGAAGATTGTTCCAGCTTTACGATTCGACAACCCTAATATAGGTACTACTAACGGTAAGAATTTTGTTAAGCTAGATGGGTTTGAATTAAATGAAGATGGTATAACTTTGATTGATGCCAAAACAAAACTCTTAACCTTTAAGTCCCGTGGCAATGACGTTGTTCCTCAAGCACCCGATTTACGTAGGCTTAGTGAGGCTCTTCGACAAAACCCAGACTTCAAGATTGTATTAGAGTTTCCTTCAACTAAGGCTCGAAATGATGCCCGTCGAATTTTGAATGAGCTTCAAATCAGTAATATTAAAACTAGGGTTAGGGATTAATTAAGTTATGAGAGTTGAATTACGTTATAGACCAAGTGCAGATGAAAGTATAGAAACCAGGCATAAGAAAATTATGTCTGGTTTCTATGACCTCCCTGAACCATGGGGCGTTGAAGAAGGATGTGCTAACGATTTTCCTGATATTGATGGAGAGTTACAAGTTAGTTGTGGGCTTAAAATGCCTGGCGGATTAATTAAGAAAGCAAAAATGCAGTATATTTTTCGAGGTGATAATTATTTAAAAGACAAAGGGCATTATGATGATGCTCTATTTATAGATTTAGATATTACTGCTATTGAATACAAATATTTCTTGAAAGAAATTCTGCCTTTGTATATTAAGATATATCAACCTTATCGTGGCGTAATTTCTTTAAGTGAAGATTTAACACTAGATGATTGGGATGAAATTGCAGATCTTAGAGAAAGTACGGGAATAGATGTGGATGGTAGAGATACGGTTTATAGAATTAATGTTGTTAACTATTTTGACAGACAGCTTTGTCAGCGAGCATTTAATCTATCTCCTGAAAGGATAATGGAGAGGTTAGATGGTAAGGTGGAATCTATTTCCTTACTAAATAATGGTGTCCTTCTGATATATAGCTCGAAATTTCTAAACCGCGATGCGGTGGAAAAAATAGATTCAGAGATTAGGCCTCTTCTGGGGTAGAAGTATAAAAAGACTAGGTAAATAGAACTGGCTCGACTTTGCGGAGTTTGGGATGGTGTCAGTGTGTACAGACACGGTATTCCCTATGTGTCAGCGGTAGTTGAGTTAGGCCGAGGCTACATTCCTGTTGGTAAGAAAACGGGGCTATCAGGGCCTTTGCAAAAAGTCCACGCTCCGACCAATATGGAGGCATGGTATGTATACGATCCAGCTAAAAACGCTCAGGATGTCAGTGATTCAGTAACGGCAAGCTCTCTTGAACCTGAACGGAGGAGCGTGTCGCCTATATGCACTCCGTCCCCCGCGCCGACACCCCCACCGGGATCCGTTCATAGGGCAGCGCGCCGGGGTCGCCCTCCCCCAGCGCCACGACGCAGTCGCCGAGGCCGGAGCCGGAGATCTTGGCGCCGAGTATGCCGTCGGTGGCGCGTAGTCGGTAGACCAGCTCGGAGAGGTTGGCGTCGTTGACGCCGAGGGCATCCATCAGACCCTGGTAGAGTTTCATCAGTTCACCCAGGGCGGGCCAGTCGCCGGCCTCGATTGCCTGTTGCGCCTGTTCGCAGCAGCGGCCCATCAGTCTGTCGAGTTCGGCATACAGCTGTGGATAAGCGGCCGTTTTCCGCTCCACCAACTCCAGTACCGCCGGGGTTTTCATCTTGTAGCCGACATACCACAGGCTCAATGTCGGTGTGCCGTGCAGCGGTCGCAGTTCTCGGGGGCTGACCCGGTAGGCGATCAGGCCGCCGTAGAGGCTGGCGGCCAGGTCGGTGCCGGAGCCGCGTCCGTTCTGGACCGCGTGGATCGTCTTCAGCGCGGCATCGAACTGCTGCTCCCGGGTCAGACCTGTCGCGGCGAAACGGTCCAGCGCCGCGGTCAGTGCGGCGATCACGGCCGCCGAGGAACCGAGCCCCACCTTGTGCGAGAACTCGGATTCGATACGCAGCTCAAGACCGGCCGGTAATTTCGGCCGCCATTGACGCAGGGCGGTGACGACGAACTGCAGTTCGGGCGCATCGGGCAAGGCATCCAGCCTGGCCTGGTAGTCGCCCAGCGCGCTGTGGATATGCACCTCGCTGTCGGTGCGCGGCGTCAGTTCGACATGGATATAGCGGTTCACGGCGCAGGCGATGGCGAGTTCGCCCCTGAGCACGGCGTGCTCGCCCATCAGCATGATGCTGCCGGGGGCGCTAGCCCTGATCGTCGAGTAGTCGGACACCCTCGGGATCCTCCTTCAGTTCACCCCAGTGCCAGCCTCTGGGCATCTCCAGCCGGCCGGGCGTGCCCTCGGGCAGCCAGACCAGCATCAAGCCGCCGTTGTCGCCCGAGACCGATCCGGCGCCGGAGACCTTGGCCGCACCGCCCTGCTGCTCCACCTGTTCGGCGAAGCGCACCAGCGGCGCCGGCACCACGCCGATGCGGGTCAGCAGTTGGTGGTTGTGACGGATCGGCTCGAACAGCGGTGTGCCGGTGCGCAGGGCAAGCTCGATCTCGGCGGTCAGATCGGCGAACTCGCTCCAGATCGCCGAGTCGGCAAAGCCGCGCCGCACCCGCTCGACACAGGCGCCGGTACTCGCCGCCGGGGTACCGGTGAAGAGCCAGAACCAGCCCTCGCCCAGCCCCGTGTGCGCCAGTTCCGGACGGCTGATCTCGCCCTCGCGCAGACGTACCAGACCGCCGCTGCAGACGACGGCGGCATCGATCAGGCTACCGCGCCCATGCTGCAGGCGTTCGCAGTGGTGGACCTGGCGAATCAACTGGTCCTGATCGTCGAAATGCCCGAACAGTTTCAGCAGGGCGGCGATCAGTGCCGCCGACGAGCCCATCCCGGCGCCGATCGGGATGTCGGAGTCGATGCGCAGACTGCCGCGTGGAATGGTCTCGAGCCCGGAGATCATCCGCGCCATGTCGACGGCGTAGAAAGCGAGTTCGGCGGGTTTTTTCAGGATCTGGGTGATCGACAGTTCGCCGCGCAGATAACGTTCGAAATGGCTGTCGAGACGGCGGCGCAGGGCAGCGAACTTGTCCAGCCCCAGCACGTGGGTGCGCTCCTGGGCATGCCAGCTCAGCCGGGGCAGACGATCGGGCTCGTAGTGGACACGCATGTGACGGTCCACCGCCAGCGCCAGCGCCGGCGCGCCATAGACCACGGCGTGCTCGCCGCTGAGGATAACCTTGCCCGGTGCGCAGGCGACGCTCATCAGGACCGGTCCATCAGCAGGGGATATATTCCCGCTTGTGATGACTGATCGCGGCCAGACGGAAGCGACCGCGGGTCACGTGCGGCATCTCGTGCTCGCCGCCGTCGCGCGGATCGGGATGTCGATACAGATTCAGGTACTCGTCGTAGCTCAGCGACTCGCGCGACTCCAGCATCTGCCGGTGACGCTCGGCGTGCAGATGCTGCTCGTACCCGGCCTTCACCGTGCCGCTGAAAAACTCGGCCACGCAGCCGGAGCCGTAACTGAAGAAGCCGATGCGCTGTCCGGCCAGGCTTTCGCGGCAGGTCTCCAGCAGCGAGCAGAGGCCGATATACATCGACGCGGTGTAGCTGTTGCCGATGATCCGGTTGTAGCTCAGTGTCGGCTCGATCTGCGCGTCGATCTGTTCCGGCGCCAGCGCTGCCTGGTTCTGTTTGGCCAGGTGCTGGTGCGCCTTCTGCGCCATGCGACTGAACGGCAGGTGGTAGCAGAAGCGACTCAGGTCGTCGAAGGTCAGCGGGCTTGCTTCGCGGAAGCTCTCCCAGGCCTTCTTCAGCGACTTGAGGTAGATCTTGGTGGAGTACTTGCCGTCGACCAGTGCCGTGGAGCGGTAGTTCGGACGCCAGAAGTCCATCACGTCCTCGGTGTAGTTGCCCACCTCGGGATCGATGCTGACCAGACGCGGATCGGCACTTATCAGCATGGCCACGGCGCCGCAGCCCTGGGTCGCCTCGCCCGGCGTGTTGAGGTCGTAACGGGCGATATCGGAGGCCACCACCAGCACCTTGTGCCTGGGGTCGCGCGCCACCAGTGCACAGGCAATCTGCAGTGCGGCGGTGGCGCTGTAGCAGGCCTGTTTCAGTTCCACCACACGGCAGTTGGCGTTCAGTCCCAACAGGCGGTGCACGTAGACTCCGGCGGCCTTGGACTGGTCGATGCCGGTCTCGGTGGCGAACAGCAGCGTGCCGACGGCATCGGGCCCGACCCTTTCGATCAGCGGCAGTGCCGCGTTGGCGGCCATGGTGACCACGTCTTCGTCGGGTGCGGCCATCCCCATCTTTTCCTGGCCGATGCCCACGTAATACTTGTCGGGATCGGTGTTCTGGACTTCCGCCAACGTCCTGAGGTCAAAATAGTAGCTGGACGTGTAGAAACTGATTTCGTCTATACCCACGGACATCTTTGGCTTGGATCCTCAACGCTCTTCTACGATCAGCGCGCGGTTGTTGCGCATGGTTGCAACATCCGGCATGCCGAGTAGAAACATCGCCGTTACAAATTCACGTCTGAACCGTTCGATCACCTCGACGACGGCATCGACAGACTGGGTAGCAGGACGCAGGAAAGGCGCCGCCATACCGCATAAAGAGGCGCCGAGTATAACAGATTTGGCCATATCAATCCCATCTCTGAGCCCGCCGCTGGCGATCAGCGTGGCGCGTTCCTGCCAGGGTTCGGCGAGCCGGAGCGCCACCGGTGTCGGCAGCCCCCAGTCCTGAAAGCTCAGGCCGATATCGCTGCTGTCGTTACGGCGATGGTGCTCGATCCGGCTCCACGACGTGCCGCCGCTGCCGGCGACATCGAAATGGCGTACCCCCTGGGCGTAACCCAGCGCGATATCGGCAGGCGACAGGCCGCTGCCGACCTCCTTGAGCAACACCGGCACCTGCAGCCCTCGACAGATCTCGCCGATCTTGTCGCCGATACCGCCGAAGTCGGTGTCCCCTTCCGGTTGCACCGCCTCCTGCAACGGGTTCAGGTGCAGGTAGAGGCCATCGGCGCCGACGCACTCGACCGCGTCTCTGGCCTGTTCGACACCAAAACCGTAGTTGAGTTGCACCGCGCCGAGATTGGCCAGCAGCACCGTGTTCGGCGCCAGTTTGCGCAATTCGAAACTGGCCCGCGCGGCCTGCTGTTCGAACATCACCCGCTGCGACCCGACCGCCATCGCGACGCCGCAGCGCTCGGCCGCCAGCGCCAGATTGGTGTTGATCTGCCGTACCAGCTCGTGGTCGCCGCCGGTCATCGACGAGATCAGCAGCGGAAAGCTCAGCTTGCGCCCGAGAAACTGGATGCCGGTATCGACAGCGGCCAGATCCAGTTCGGGCAACGCCCGGTGGGTCAGGTGGATGCGGTCGAAATAGCGTCCGTCGCGGTCGGTCGCCGGATCCTTCTCGATCGCCCGGATATGTTCGATCTTGCGATCGTTGGTTTGGTCCGACATCAACGCTCCAGTTGGATATGCGCTTCCATCAACTCGCCCGGATTGGTCTGGGCGGCCAACAGCGACAACTCGCCGCAGAGCACCGTCGCGGCACAGATCACGGCCAGGCGTCGTGCGTTGGCGCCCGGTTCGCGCTCTTCACGGCAGCCCAGGCGGGCAAGATTGGCGTCGACGAAGTCGATCCCCTTGCCGTTGCCGACGCTGCCGACGATCAGGTTGGGCAGGGTGCAGGAGAAGTACAGGTCGCCGTCACGCACCTCGGCATGCACCACCCCCTGGGAGCCTTCGATGATGTTGGCCGCGTCCTGCCCGGTGGCCAGGTAGAACGCCAGCAGCATGTTGGCGTAGTGGGCATTGGCGCTGCGCAGCCCGCCGGCCATCAGCGTGCCGATCAGGTTCTTCTTGATGTTGAGGTCGACCACCTTCTCCGGCGTGGTCTTCAGCCGTCGCGCGCACAGCTCGCGCGGGATCAGAATCTCGCTGACCACATACTTGCCGCGGCCGAGAATGCCGTTGACCGCGGTCGCCTTCTTGTCCGAGCAGTAGTTGGCCGATATCGAGCTGTAGCGCAGGCCGGGGTACTGGCCGAGCAGCCAGGGGATCAGCTTGTCGGCGGCATTGGTGACCATGTTGTGGCCGGAGGCATCGCCGGTGGTGAATTCAAGCCGCAGATAGATCAGGTTGCCGACGATCTGGCTGTGCATCTCGATCAACCGGGCGAAGCGGCTGGTCTGTCTCACCACTGCGTCGAGTTCGTCGCGACGCGCCTTGATCGACTGCACCGCCTGGTGGGCCGCCAGCGCATCGTCCGCCTCGAGCAGGATGGAGCGGGTCATCCGCTCGTCGATCAGCGTGGTCTTGATGCCGCCTTCGCACAGGGTGGAGATCCGCGCACCACGTCCGACGGAGGGCCAGAGCGGCGTTTCGTAGGTCGCCAGCGGGACGCTCAGCTGCTCGTCCACTATATGGCCGCTGATCCGGATCGGCCCTACCCAACGCATCGGGATCGGAGCCTGAAGTATCTTGTGCTCTTTCATCAGCCCTCTTTGTCCTACTGCCGTGCGTTCGTACTACTACACCCTGCAGATAAAATATCGCCGCTCCCGCGCATAAGCGCCACGGAGGGCGGAAATAAAAAGAGGGTTGCAAACCCTGCAACCCTCTCAGGTACCAACCTTGGGTGGGCGCGATTTTAGCCACCCACCCCGGCAGATGCAATCGGACGTCAGCTTGCGCTCGCGCTGCTGCCCTCGGCCGGTGCGCTCTGCTCCATCGCCGATTCATCCATCTGCGCGGCATCGGCGGTCATCGCTGCGGACTCGTCCAGCGGGAGCTGAATGTTCATCGCGCCCAGCAAGCCCCCCATGCCGTTGAGAATACGCAGTTTGGCGATCTGCTGATCCAGCTGCGCTTCGGCCAGTTGGTTCTTGGCCGAGAACAACTCGTTTTCGGTATCCAGCAGGTCAAGCAAGGAGCGCTGACCGATATCGAACTGCTTCTGGTAGGAGTTGCGGGTCTGCTCACTCGAGTTGACGTGCTCCTGCAGGTGCGCGATCTGACGCCCCAGAATCTCGTAGGCGTTCCAGGACAGCTCGAGACTCTGCTTGATCTGACGCATGGAGTCACGCTGCACCTGCTGCGCTTCGCCGATCTGGTACTCGGTCTGACGGATACGCGCCTTGTCGGCCCCGCCGTTGAACAGGTTGTAGCGCAGCCGCAACATGGCGGTCAGGTCTTCGTCATCGCCTTCGATACCGTCGAGGTTCTCGTCCCAGCGACGCTCGATCTCCAGATCCAGACGCGGATACATCCTGCTCTTGGCGGAGTCACGCTGAGCATAGGTCGCCTCGATGTCGTGCTGGGCGATACCGACCACCGGATGGCTGTCGTTGGCGGTCGCCAGCGCTTCCTCGAAGCTGCCCGGAATCTGCAGTGCGTCATCCATCAGCGGCTCCAGATCCGCCGGCGGCTCCTGGCCCACCACACGCTGGTAGTTGGCCCGGGCATCGAGCAGATTGTTCTCGGCCGCCAGTACATTGACCTCCGCCAGCGCCAGACGCCCTTCCGCCTGCTGGATCGAGGCCAGGGTGCCAAGGCCCGACTCCGAACGACGCTTGATCTGATCGTAGATCTTGACGTGGTTGTAGAGCGTCTCTTTCGCCAGCTTGACCAGTTGGTCCCGACGCAGCAATTCGAGGTAGGCACGTGAGGCCTGCAGCGCGTAGTTCTCGGCGGTATCGACCGCTTCGGCCTCCGCCGAGGCCGCGCGCGCACGCTGGCGCTTCACTTCGCTCGGCGTGGCAAAACCGTCAAACAGCATCTGATTGACGTTCAGATGCGCCTCGCGACGGTTCAGTTCGACATCCTGAACACCCTGCTCCTTGTCGGTCCACTCATAGCCATAGCCCAGAGTCGCATCGACCGTCGGATAGTAACCCGCCTTCGCCTGATCGACCTCCTTGACCACCGCTCGGTATGCCTCGAGGGCACGCGCCACATCCGGGTTATCGGCCAGGTTATCCGCCACGACCTCCTGCACCGTCGCGGCATGAGCCGTGCTTGAGACAGCAACAAACACAGCGGCGGCAAGCATAGACTGTTTAAACGCCATTTTTTATTCCCCTATCCTTAAAAGGTGTCCCTGATCAGACAGCGTTACGCTCAGCTCGCTGAGCCAAAAGAATAAGCTCCACACGATCACGTGCGCCAGTCTTGTTGAGAATAGCACTCATGTGAGCTTTTACCGTGCGCTCGGTAATATCGAGCCGGCGGGCTACAACCTTATTGCTGACACCGGACATCACTTCTACGAGCACGTCGTTTTCCCGTTCACTCAACCCATAGTGCTCGGCCAACGTCTGCGTCGGCGGCTCGATCTGGTCGAGCAACTGACGCAGAACGGACTGGAGCACCTCCGGTCCGGCCCAGATGTCGCCGCGCTTGACCGCTTTGATCATCTCGCTGAGCAGGCTATGGGTAACAAACGTGTTGCCGTAGGCCTTGGCGCCTCGACGGATGATCTCCCGCCCCTCGTCGGTATCCGGGTGATCGCTGAGGACAACCAGCCGCAGGCCGCAACCATGGGTATGCGCCAGCAGCAGTTCCCGCTCCGCGCTGCCGAGGCTCTGCCAATGCACCAGGCATATGCCCTCCACCGGCAAGGCCGAGGCCGACAGCGGCAGGCTTGTCCTGGCCGGCCGGGTATCGAGTGACTCCGACCAGCGCCGAGCGATGTCATCCCTCATCACGATACAGAAATAGTCCATGCTATCGCTCCGTTAGCGCCCGCTGACGCGCTTTGGTGATCGGTTTGAGCAGATACTGCATCACCGTCTTCTCGCCGGTGATGATATCCACGGACACGGTCATGCCGGCTATCAGCGGTAGATTCTTATTTTCGCCCAAGTAGGGTTTTTCGGTTTCCAGGCGCACCTTGTAAAAGCTTTCATCCTTTTCATCAACGATGGTACTCGGCGAAATATAGATAACGTTGGCCGGTAAACCACCATAAATCGCGAAGTCGTACGCGCTGACCTTGAGTATCGCCGGCTGCCCGACACGTAACTGGCCGATATCGGAAGGACGGATACGCGCCTCGACCAAGAGTTTGTCTTCCCAGGGCACGATATTGAGCAGCGGGTCGCCGGGACGCACAACGCCATCGATGGTGTTGATCAACAGCTGCTTGACCGTCCCCTTGATCGGCGCCCGCACCTCGGTACGTCGAATACGGTCCTGCATCCCGCTGAAGGTCTCCTGCAGCCGGGCTTTCTCGGCCAGCACCTCGTTCAGTTCGGCGCGCGCCGTATTGCGGAACTGCAGCTCCATCTCGCCGCGCTTCTGATCGATCTCCTCGATCATCGACTGCAGCCTCGGCAGGCTCAACTCGATACTGGACAGTTCGCCGCGCAGATCGTTGACCTGACGCTTGAGTCGCAGATACTCCACCTCGGAGATCACCCCTTCGCTGAGCAGCGGCTCGGTGATCCGCATCTCCTGCTGCAGCAGATTGTAGCTGCGCCGCACCTGGGCCTGGCGCGATTCCGCCTCCCTGACCTCCTGGCGCCGTTGATCGTGCTGCTGACCGAGCACCGCCAGATTGGCATTCAGCTCCTGCTGGCGGGTGGCGAACAGGTTCACCTCCTGGTTGAGCAGATAGCGATACTCGGCGGGAATGTCATCCGGTGCCTCCATCGCTTCGCCGTTGGCCTCGGCGCTGAGCCGGGAGGCCTTCGCCCTGAGTTCGTACAGGCGCACCTCGCTCTCCTTGACCGAACTGACGAAGCGCTTGTCCTCGATCCGCATCAGCACCTGCCCCCTGTCGACCAGGTCACCTTCATGCACCAGGATCTCGGAGACGATGCCGCCTTCGAGGTTCTGTACCACCTGGAGCTGACGCGAGGGGATGATCTCGCCCTCGCCGCGGGTGATCTCGTCGAGGGTTGCCCAGTTCGCCCAGACACCGGCCGCCAGGATGAACAGTGCCATCACCCACAGCAGAGCGCTGGCGCCGCGCGGCGCCTGCTCCAGCATCGCTTCGCTGATGCTCGAGGTGTAGCCGAGATCTTCCGGTTTAAGCTTCACATCCTTTCGCTTCATCGACGCTCCGACCTCTTAACGGCGTACATGCAGACGTCCCTGTTTCAATGCCTCGAGAACCGTCTCTTTCGGTCCGTCGGCAACCACCTGCCCCTGATCGACGACGATCAGCCGATCCACCAGCGTCAACAACGACATCTTGTGCGTGATCATCAGCAGGGTGCGCCCCTCCAGCACTTCGCCGAGACGGCGCTTGAACTGCTCCTCCGACGCGTTATCCATCGAGTTACTGGGCTCGTCCAGGATCAACAGATTGGGGTGATGCAGCAGGGCGCGGGCGATCGCGATCGACTGTTTCTGTCCACCGGACAACGCCTGGCCACGCTCTCCGACCTGCATATCGAATCCCAGCGGATGCAGGTTGGCGAACTGGTCGACACCGGCCAGACGCGCCGCCTGCAGCATCTCGGCATCGGACGCCTGAGGGGAACCGACGATGATGTTGTCTCGAATCGTGCCCGCAAACAGCATCACATCCTGGGGCACGTAGCCGACATTGAGGCGCAGATCCACCGGGTCGATCTGCTTGATATCGACACCGTCGAGCAGAATGGCACCGTCGGTGGGCTGATAGAGTCCGAGCAGCATCTTCTCGATCGTGGTCTTGCCCGAACCTATACGTCCGATCATCGCCACCCGTTCACCGGCCTTGATGTTGAAGGACACCTGTTTGAGTGCCGGATACTCGACATTGGGGTAGTTGAAGCTGACATTGCGGAATTCGACATCGCCCGCCAATTTGGGGCGGTGAACGAAATGCTTGCCCTCCTCGCGCTCCACCGGCAGCGCCATGATCTCGTCCAGCGTCCTCAACGCCTTGGCCGACTGCTCATACTGAATGATCAGACTGGCCACCTGCGCCATCGGCGCGATGGCGCGCCCGGTCAGGATAACGCAGGCGATCAGCGCACCGAGCGACAGCTCCTGCTCCATGATCAGGTAAACGCCGCCGATCACCAGCAGAACGGACGCCAGTTGCTGCACGAAACCGGCAAAGGTCACCACCGACGAGGAGAGCATCCGCGACGTCAGTCCCCAGCGCGAGATATAGCCGACCGCCTGTTCCCAACGCTCCTGCAGAGGGCTTGCCGCCCGTTGGGTCTTGACCGTTTCCATGGCGGTCAGCGACTCGACCAGGGTACCGTTCTTCTGCGCGGTGGAGGTGAAGGTGCGCGCCACCGCATCGCGCAGCTTCGGCCGCACGATCAGCGCATAGATCACGATCAGGGGGACCGCCACGGCCGGTACCGCCACCAGAGGGCCGCCGATCAAGCTGATGACGAAGATGTAGATCAGCATGAACGGGATATCGATCAGCACCGTATTGGTGGTGGAACTGAGGAAGTTGCGGATGCTGTCGAACTCGCGCAGATTGCTGGAGAAGGCGCCGACCGAGGTCGGCATGCGATCGTAGCGGACGCTCATCACCTTCTCGAACAGTTGTGCGGAAAGCAGGACATCCGACTTTTTCGCGGCGACCTCGATGAAGTAGGCGCGCAGCATCTTGAGTCCGAAATCGAACAGGTAGACCACCAGCACGCCGATGGCGAGTACCCACAGGGTTTCAACCGCGCCATTGGGCACCACGCGGTCATACACGTTCATGACGAACAGCGGATTGGCCAGCACGAACAGGTTGATCAGAAAGCTGGCCAGCAGCACGTCGCGGTAGATACGGCTCGAGCGTTTGAGCGTGCCCCAGAACCAGTGCCCGGAGCGTCCGTCCAGCACGCGGCTGGATTCCTTACCTGCGTTATACTCGGCGCGCACGAAGATGAGATAGCCGCTGAAATGCTCCTCCAGCTCCTCAAGCGCAATGCGGTAGCTGCCGCCGCTTTCCGGCTGCTGCACGACAGCCTCGCCGCTTTCGGCATCGATCTCCTGCAGGATGCAGGCGGTGTCGTCGTCCATGATCAGGACGACCGGCAACAGCAGCGATGACAGCTGGTCGAGTCGACGCTCGGCGACCTTGGCCGCCAAACCGGCGCGCGCCGCGGCGCGCACGAACAGCTGCGGCGTCAAACGATGATTGACCAACGGCAGCCCATCCGCCAACACCCCTGCCGAGGTAGGCCTGTGGTACTGCTGCGCGAGAATCACCAAACAGCTCAATAAGGGGTCGTGCGATGCATCCATACTCGTTGACCTTAGAATTATGGCGGTTAATACTAACAGTTGTTTGAAGAGAATCCACCCCCCCGCCAAAAGGATCCGGGCCGATGCTATACGCCACGTTTGATAGTCAAGGAAAGGTAACCGGCCTGTCCGAAACACCCGACAGCGACGCTCAGGAGGTCAGCCTCAGAGATACCCGGGTGCTCGAGTTCCTGTCGATGAACGACGCTCAGGAGTTCGACCCCGATGCGTTTCTGGACCAATCGGACAAGTCAACGATCCGCATACTGGAGGATCTGATCGACACGCTGATCGGTCTGCATCTGATCCGCTTCACCGACCTGCCGATGCCGGCGCAGAAAAAACTGCTCAGCCGCAAGGTGGCACGTAATCTGGTACGCGGAGAGACGGATAATGCAACGGATGCCGGGGAGCGACAGACAAAGGAGGAAAGCAACATTCTGGATGAGGGCGATCAGCTGTTCTGAGCCCGCTCAGGCAGCACCACGGTTCAGCCGCCCCACCACTTCGGACAACCGCTCGCCAAGCCCCCTGTAGCGCTGTTTCTGCTTCGGCGTCAACGCCGCATAATGCAGCGCATACAGCGTTTCGTCGCATAGCGCCAACAGGTCCCGCTCCTGCATCGGCATCGACGAGCGACGAACGATCTCCAGAGCGGTCTGCACCAGATTGAGACCTATCCCGGCGTTCCCCTGCTGCTGCTCGTAGGCATCGATAAAGGAGTCCAGCGCCGGATCCAAGTCGCCATGGCGGAACTGAGTCATCCCCTTCAGATTGGCCCGCCCCCACTTGAGCCCGGCCATCTGCTTGGTCAACTCCTGCCGCAATCCGACCACCTCCTCGGCAACGCTGGTACCCTCACCGCCCTCGATCAGTTGATCGAGCCACATCAGCCGCTCATCCAGCGACAGTTCCTGAAACAGACCGACGGCGTCCCGTGCCGCCAGTTCGCCGCTCTGCTTATCGCCCACCCTGCGATAGACCTCGCTGGAGAGCAGGCGACATCTGAAGTTGATCACCGGCATGTCGAGGAAGTCTCGCTGAGCCTGCTCCAGCATCCGGATCGCTTCCTCTTCTGCGTCCGGATTGGCGCCCCCCTTGGCGAGCATCTGATCCAGCAGCATGCGTACGAGACCGAAATAGTAATCGGGGTGCTGAAAGGCGGAGTAGCGGCTGTAGCGGATTGCGGCCCGGAAGGCGTCGACCGCCAGTCGGGCATCATTGTTCATCGCCGCAATGTCGCCAAGATCGCCCTGCAGCAGTGCAACCGTGGGCTGGAGCACCACCGCCTGGCGCAGCAGATTCTGCGCTTCGCCCAGCGCGCCACGCAGTCGATGCAGGCGCGCTCGCCAGACGAACGCCTCGATGCAGATCTGCTGATCGCCGATCACCTTGTCCAGTTGCTCGGCGGACTGATTGAACCAGCCGCTGCGCGCAGCCGCGATCGCCAGTCCGATACGGATCCAGGGCTGCTCCCGACCATGCATCAGCAAGCCGAAGGTTTCGTACGCCATCTGCGGCTCGTTGTGGCGTAACAGGACCGCACCTCTCAAGCGCTGGAGGTACACCCGCATGCCGGGATAGAGCTCCTCCAGTCGCTCGCATTCATCCAGGGCCGGCTCCCATTCCCCCTTGTCCAGCAGTTCCTCCACCGCGCCGAGGTTTTTCTTCCGCCGCATCGACTTTTCGAGCTGCTGCCCGACGCGGATTCGATCGTAGGGTTTGGAGATATAGAGATCGGGGGCGTTTTCGGGAGAGCCAAGCAGCAGGTCCGATTTCTCGGGCTCGATAACAAGCACGTAGCAGCTGCCGTAGCGGCGCAGCCCTTCGGCCTGAAGCTCCAGCATCAACTGCAGGCCATTCTTCTCGTCGCGACCGAGGTCGTAGCAGAGAAAACAGAAATCGACAGGCAGCTCGCGCAGCATGCTGAGCGCCATATTGACTGATGAGGCCGCCAGCACTTCACCAAACCCCAGACTCCCCAGGATCGAGCGCAGAGACTGCAGGTCCTCCAGCTTCTTGTCGAGTATCAGTGCCGACTTTCCAGAGAACAGAGCTTCCATAACCTCAGAGACAGCCAAATTTTTGCAAAAGTAGCATGAGAATCAGCCGATTAGCAAAGCATCGCTGCCCCTGGCGTCGGAAATCGCCGCTCCTGTACGAAAACCCGCCGACACTGCTCAGGTCGGCGGGTCTCGATACGATCGGCCGCGAGATCGATCAGTCTTCCAGGAGGTTGCGTCCCTTGCCGGCCGCAATACGCATGCGCAGTGCGTTCAGCTTGATGAAACCCTCCGCATCCTTCTGATTGTAGGAACCGGCATCATCCTCGAAGGTCGCGATGCTCTCGTCGAACAGACTGTCCTCCGAACGACGACCGACAACCGAGACGGCGCCCTTGTAGAGTTTAACCCGGACATCGCCGTTTACGTTGCGCTGGCTGTAGTCGATCATCTGCTGCAGCATCTTGCGCTCTTCCGACCACCAGAAACCATTGTAGATGACCTTGGCGTAACGCGGCATCAACTCATCCTTCAGATGCGCGGCTTCGCGGTCCAGCGTGATCGACTCGATGGCGCGGTGCGCCTTGAGCATGATGGTGCCTCCCGGAGTTTCGTAGCAACCGCGGGACTTCATGCCGACAAAGCGGTTCTCGACGATATCCAGACGACCGACACCGTTTTCGCCGCCCACCTTGTTCAGGTAAGCCAGCACCGTCGCCGGGCTCATCTCCTCGCCGTCGATGGCCACGATATCGCCCTGGCGGTAGGTCAGTTCCAGATAGGTCGGCCGATCCGGAGCCTGCTCCGGCGCGACGCTCCAGCGCCACATATCCTCTTCCGCCTCTGCCCAGGGATCTTCGAGGATGCCGCCCTCGTAGGAGATATGCAGCAGATTGGCATCCATGGAGTAGGGAGACTTCTTCTTGTTCTTGGCGAAATCGACCGGAATATTGCGCTCTTCGCAATACGCCATCAGCGTTTCACGCGAGGTCAGATCCCATTCGCGCCAGGGCGCGATCACCTTGACGCCGGGCTTGAGCGCGTAGGCGCCCATCTCGAAACGTACCTGGTCGTTGCCCTTGCCGGTAGCGCCGTGAGAGATGGCATCGGCACCGGTTTCATTGGCGATCTCGACCAGTCGCTTGGCGATCAGCGGCCGCGCAATGGAGGTCCCGAGCAGATACTCGCCCTCGTAGATGGTGTTGGCACGGAACATCGGATAGACGTAATCGCGCACGAACTCTTCGCGCAGGTCCTCGATGTAGATCTCCTTCACACCCAGCGCCTGCGCCTTGGCGCGCGCCGGCTCCACCTCTTCACCCTGGCCCAGATCGGCGGTAAAGGTCACTACTTCGCAGTTATAGGTGTCCTGTAGCCACCGGACGATCACGGAGGTATCCAGACCGCCGGAGTAAGCCAGTACGACCTTCTTGATATCGGACATGTTGCGACTCCAGATCACAGAAATCCGATCCTCGCCGCGAGGACCGGTCATTAAAAGCGGAAAGCGCGAAAGTATATCAGAAAGCCGGCCGGCGCATAACCGGCCGGGCAGTCAGCGCACCGGAGCCTCTTCACGCTCCAGGCGGATGGTGACGCGGCGGTTGCGGGCACGATTCTCCGCGCTGGTGTTGGGCACCACCGGGTAGCGCTCGCCATGGTAGCGGGTCACGATTCGATCCTCCGGCACGCCTTGCTGCACCAGGTACCGGGTCACCTCTTCCGCGCGCTTCTTGGACAGATCCCGGTTCAGCAGCCGCCGACCCAGGTTGTCCGAATGACCGTCGACATAGATCGTTTGCACGCTGTTGTCGGCCTTCACATAGGTCGCAATCAGCGACAGCCGCTCACGCGTGGCATCCGACAGCACAAGCTGGCCGGACGGGAACAGCACCGCCGTACGTGCGACCTGACGATAGTTGACCGGCAGCAGCCCCGACAGGCAGTTGAGGTAATCGGTATAGGCCGACTGGAAGTTGGCGGCCGAAATCCCCACCTTGAGCAGCTCCGGCGTGCCATACCATTGATCGGTATTGAAGGTGGGCGTCATGCCGCGGTAGAGGGCCGCCAACATATTCTTGGCCAGTTCCGCCGGCACCTCGATGACACCCGTACCCGGCGCGGCCTTGACCACGCCGAGCAGTTGCGGGTCGGTACCGGGTTGCCAGGGCGAGGCCTCGGCGATCAGCTTCGCCTGTCCCTCGATCTGCTGTTTCTGGGTCGGCGTCAGCGTGAAACGCACCGGATCTCCGGCCTGGTGCTCAAAGGAGGCGATACCGTAGGAGGGGATCTCCTGCTGCAGCCGACAGACAAACTGCGAGCTCTCCATCTCCCAGCGAGACTCTTCGATCGACGCACGAAAGGTCACCGCCCCCGCATGTTGAAACGAGAAACACAGAACAACAAACAGCAACCAGGCGCGCATCCAATGGATTCCCATCACTCAAATCACCGGGCCGATCACGAGCGGCCCATCAATATCGGCTAGTTATCGGCCATCCGAACCGAGGCTTTAACCCTCGGTACCGGCGCAACAATTGGCCCCCCAACCCACCACTGTTAGAATGAGCCCGGAACCGAACTCCAGCAACCTCCAGAGCTAAGGAAACCTATTGTCCTCCACCAAGCACCCCATGTCCGACCGTTTTCGCGGATTCCTGCCCGTTGTCATCGATGTGGAAACCGCGGGATTCAACCCGCGTACCGACGCCCTGCTGGAGGTCGCGGCGGTCACGCTCACCATGGATGAACAGGGCTATCTGATACCCGACAAGAGCTTCGAGGCCAAGGTCGCGCCGTTTGAAGGCGCCAACCTGGAGCCCGAAGCCCTGGCTTTTACCGGCATCGACCCGTTCGACCCCGAGCGGGAGGCGCTGTCGGAGCTCGAGGCCCTGGAGATGATCTTCAAGCCGGTGCGCAAATCGGTCAAGTCACACGACTGCAAACGGGCCGTACTGGTCGGTCACAATGCCGCCTTCGACCACGGTTTCATCTGCAATGCGGCGGAACGCGCCGATATCAAGCGCAACCCCTTCCACCCGTTTTCCACCTTCGACACCGCCACGCTGGCCGGACTCGCCTTCGGCCAGACCGTACTGGCGCGCGCCTGCGACGCCGCCGGAATCGAATTCGACGGCAAGCAGGCCCATTCGGCCCTTTACGACACGCAGAAGACGGCGGAGCTGTTCTGTACCATCGTCAATCGCTGGAAAGATCTGGGCGGCTGGGAGATGGTACTCGCCACGCGTGACTAGTTCGCGGCATGACCGTCATGGATGACAGGGACCGCACATCCTGTACATAAAAAACCCCGATCGATATAGACCGGGGTTTTTCCGCATCCTGAAACCGCCGAAGCGGCCTCTTACCTTCGGATGGATAGTTTCGGATGGACAATTACAGCTTGTCGGACTCTTCCGCCAGATACTTGGCGACACCTTCCGGTGAAGCGCTCATACCCTTGTCGCCCTTGTTCCAGCCGGCCGGACACACTTCGCCGTGCTCTTCGTGGAACTGCAGCGCGTCCACCAGACGGATCAGTTCGTCCATGTTACGGCCCAGCGGCAGGTCGTTGACGATCTGAGAGCGCACAACGCCGTTCTTGTCGATCAGGAACGCGCCACGGAAGGCAACGCCACCCTCGGCCTCGACGTCATACGCCTGGCAGATCTCGTGCTTGGTGTCAGCCGCCAGCGTGTACTTGACCGGACCGATACCGCCCGCGTTTACCGGCGTGTTACGCCATGCGTTATGGGTGAACTGGGAGTCGATGGAAACGCCGATCACCTCGACGCCGCGCTCGGTGAACGCGTCCATACGGTGATCCAGCGCGATCAGTTCGGACGGACAAACGAACGTGAAGTCGAGCGGGTAGAAGAATACCAGGCCGTATTTGCCCTTGATCGCTTCGCTCAGCGTGAAGCTGTCGACGATGCTGCCATCGCCCAGTACAGCGGCAACCGTAAAGTCAGGTGCCTTTTTACCTACGAGTACGCCCATTGTTCTCTACTCTCCATGCTTGGTTAATGTTTTCTCGGAGTAATCAAGAGCTTAAAAGTACCCGATTAACCCCGCGGGCTCTAATAGAGCCCCGCTATAAGGTTGATTGAAGCTTACTATCGCGGGCTCGCATCACCCCTCGTCGGAATCACTCTGCTGCTTGGCCGCTGCGCTGACCAGCTCCTTCAACTCGCCGCTCTCGGCCATCTCGCAGATAATGTCGCAGCCACCGACCAGTTCGCCGTTGACCCACAGCTGGGGGAAGGTCGGCCAGTTCGCATACTTCGGCAACTCGGCGCGGATCTCCGGAGCCTCCAGAATATTGACGAACGCAAAGCGCTCACCACAAGCAACCAGCGCCTCCGAAGCCCGGGAAGAGAAGCCACACTGAGGGAAACGGGGAGTGCCCTTCATATATAGCAGAATCGTGTTGCTTTCGATCTGCTCTTTGATGGTATCGACTACGCTCATGGTTACACCTTGCTGTTAAATAGATTCAGATCCTGTGCCGATCAGGCTGTTCGACTTGCCGAGGGCTATATCCTACCGCCTTGGTGGGATTAATGAAATATGCACCCGGGGCAAGCACGCCAATCACATAGGCTCTATTTATGGAGACGGCTCGGCCGGATTCAAGTACCCCCCGGATTCAAGTAACCCCGAATTCCAGTAACCGATTCCAGTAACCAGAGTCACGCAACACGTGTAAAGTGTCGACTTGCGCTTGACACAATATGATTGCCAAAGTATCAACCCCCACATAGAATGTCCGTTTTTTCGGCAGCTATGGCTGCCTTTTTGCGTTGTAGGGAGAAACGCCCCATGTCGTTACAGCCACTGATGAACACCTATAACAGGCTCTCGGTCGCCTTTGATTACGGTAAGGGCGCCTGGATATACGACACCGACGGTCATCGCTATCTCGATGCCCTCAGCGGCATCGCCGTGACCGGTCTGGGCCACGCCCACCCCGCCGTCACGCGCGCGATCTGCGACCAGGCTGCCCGCCTGATCCACTGCTCCAACCTCTATTCCATTCCTCTGCAGGAGCAGTTGGCCGAGAAGCTGACCGCTATCTCCGGCATGGACAACGCGTTCTTCTGCAACTCCGGCGCCGAGGCCAACGAAGCCGCGATCAAGCTCGCCCGTCGTTTCGGCCACCAGAAAGGGATCGACCTGCCCACCATCATCGTGATGGAGAACTCCTTCCACGGCCGCACCCTCGCCACCCTGAGCGCGACCGGCAACCGCTCCGCCCAGGCCGGTTTCGAGCCGCTCGTCGCAGGCTTTGTGCGCGTGCCCTATGACGACGTCGACGCGGTACGCCATATCGCAGCCAAGAACCCCAATATCGTCGCCATTCTGGTCGAACCGGTGCAGGGTGAAGGCGGCGTATACATCCCGGCAGCGGACTACCTGAACCAGCTGCGCGATATCTGCGATCAGAAGCAGTGGCTGTTGATGCTGGACGAGGTCCAGACCGGCAATGGCCGTACCGGGCACTACTTCGCTTATCAGCACAACGATATCCTGCCGGATGTGGTGACGACGGCCAAGGGTCTCGCCAACGGCGTGCCGATCGGCGCCTGTCTGGCGCGCGGCGATGCCGCCAAACTCTTTACCCCGGGCACCCACGGCACCACCTACGGCGGCAACCCGCTGGCATGCGCCGCCGCCCTGGCCGTGGTCGACACCATCAGTGCCGAAAACCTCTGCCGACACGCGGAGGAGCTGGGGCACTATATCGTCGAACAGTTCCGAGCCAAGCTCGGCAACGCTCCCTACATCCGTGAAATCCGCGGCAAGGGCTTGATGATCGGCATCGAACTGACCGAAGCCGGTACCGAACTGGCCGTACTGGCCAAGGTAAAAGGCGTTCTGCTGAACGTGACCGGCGGTGGCCGGGTGGTGCGTATGCTGCCGCCCCTGATCATGAGCCAGAATGAGGCCGACCTCATGATCAACACCGTGTCGCAGCTTATCCGCGTATACTCAGGCGATGAGCGTACCGAGTAACACGTCGACAATTCATCCACTTTGACCTCTGGAACCGGCGGCCCGGCCGCCTGTTGATACTATGAGTATTAGACACTTTCTGACCCTGCTGGACATGACGCCGGCAGAGCTGCAAGGCATTATCGAACGGGCCGCCGAGCTCAAGCAGATGCGCAACAACGGCGAGATCTACGAACCGCTGAAGAACCGTGTGCTGGCGATGATTTTCGAGAAGGCCTCGACCCGCACCCGCGTCTCCTTCGAGTCCGGCATGGCGCAGTTCGGCGGCCACGCCATGTTTCTGTCGCCACGGGATACCCAACTGGGCCGTGGCGAGCCGGTGGAGGACAGCGCGCGCGTGATCTCCAGCATGGTCGACGCGGTCATGATCCGCACCTTCAGCCACCAGTTGGTGGAGACCTTCGCCGCCAACTCAAGGGTGCCGGTGATCAACGCACTCACGGACGATTACCACCCCTGTCAGTTGCTGGCCGACATGCAGACGTTCAACGAGCTGCGCGGCTCGATCAAGGGCAAGACCGTGGCCTGGATCGGCGACGGCAACAACATGTGCAACTCCTATATCAACGCCGCCCGACAGTTCGACTTCAAGCTCAACGTCGCCTGCCCGCCGGATTTCGCCCCCAACGATGAACTGGTGCGGAAAAACAGCGACCGGGTCAGCGTCTTCAACAACCCGGAGGACGCCGTTGTCGGAGCCCATCTGGTATGCACGGATGTCTGGGCCTCCATGGGCCAGGAGGATGAGCAGCGCCAGCGGATACGCGAGTTCCGCGGTTTCCAGGTGACGCCCGCCTTGATGGACCAGGCCGCAGCGGACGCCCTGTTCATGCACTGTCTACCCGCCCACCGAGGCGAAGAGATCAGCGACGACATGATGGATGACCCCCGTTGCGTCGCCTTCCATCAAGCGGAAAACCGCCTGCACGCTCAGAAGGCGCTGCTGGAGTTCCTGCTCGTCGGACCGCGCCGAGACGCTCGCTCCTGAGCTGAAACAGCCGCAGGACGGTCAATCAGGTTCTCGCCAGAGTCTGGTCGGCCGTCTATACTGGCTTTCAGCGCCTTCTGTCGAGGACCGAGAGAGTCAATCAGGTATGATCGAACTACGTCATTTGAAAACCCTGTCCGCACTGCGCGACGCAGGTAGTCTTGTCGAAGCTGCCGAACGGGTCCATCTGACGCAGTCCGCCCTCTCCCACCAGATCAAGGATCTGGAAGATCGCCTCAACTGTTCGCTGTTCATCCGCAAGACCAAGCCGATCTGTTTCACCAGCGCCGGCCAGCGCCTGCTGGCCCTGGCCGACGATATGCTGCCGATGATCCGCAACGCCGAGCGCGATATCGCGCGCCTTGCCGGTGGTGCGGCCGGTCGCTTGAATATCTGTATCGAGTGCCACAGCTGTTTCGACTGGCTGATGCCCACCATCGATCATTTCCGCCAGAACTGGCCGGAAGTGGAGCTGGACCTGTCCACCGGCTTCACCTTCCAACCCCTGCCGGCACTGGCCCGGGGCGATATCGACCTGGTCATCACCTCGGACCCGGAGCCGCGCAACGGCCTGCACTACGTGCCGCTGTTCAGCTACGAGTCGGTACTGGCCCTGAGTCGCCAGCACCGGCTGATCGCCCGCAAGTTCATCCATCCGCGCGACCTCGCCCAGGAGACGCTGATCACCTATCCGGTCGAAACCAACCGCCTGGATATCTACAACCGCTTCCTGGATCCGGAGAACATCGAGCCGGCGGAGCAGCGCACCGCCGAACTGACGGTGATGATGATACAGCTGGTCGCCAGCGGCCGAGGCGTCGCCGCCCTGCCCAACTGGGCCCTGCACGAGTATCTGGAGCGAGACTATGTCGCCGCCCGCCCGCTGGGCGAAAAGGGGCTCTGGTGCACGCTGTACGCCGCCATGCGCGAGGACCAGAAAAACGCCGATTTCATGGTCGACTTCCTCAGCACCGCGCGTGATATCACCTTCCGCAACCTGAACGGCATACGCGCCGCCTCCTGATCGAGGCACAATCGACTTGCGCACCTCCCCGATAACACGCCTTTACGCCTTTGTTTGCTTGCCCCGATCAAATACACTTAACCCATTAATCAATTCTGCTCATATCAGACGTTTACGGACATTCCACTATGCCTAACTGGAGCCCCCGCAGCTGGCGGGCCAAGCCGATCGTTCAACAGCCGATCTACCCCGACCTCGATGCCCTGGCTGCCACCGAAGAAACGCTCGGCAAGTATCCGCCGCTGGTGTTTGCCGGCGAGATTCGTTCACTGCAGGATGAGTTGGCCGCCGTCAGCCGCGGTGAAGGTTTTCTGCTTCAGGGCGGAGACTGTGCCGAGAGTTTTGCCGAGTTCAATGCCAACAAGATCAAGAACACCTTCCAGTTGCTGTTGCAGATGGCGATCGTGCTGACCTTTGCCGGCAGTTGCCCGGTGGTCAAGATCGGCCGCATGGCCGGCCAGTTCGCCAAGCCCCGCTCGGCCGGCACCGAAACCCTCGATGGCGTCGAGTTGCCCAGCTATCGCGGCGACATCGTCAACGATATCGCCTTTACCGCCGAGGCACGCACGCCGGACCCGCAGCGCCTGCTGTCGGCCTACCACCAGTCCTCGGCGACGCTGAACCTGCTGCGCGCCTTCGCCGGCGGAGGCTTCGCCGACCTGCACCAGGTGCACAAGTGGAACCTCGGCTTTGTCTCCCAGACCCCGCAGCACGAAAAATATGAGCATTTGGCCGCACAGATCGACCAGACCCTGGCGTTCATGGAAGCCTGTGGCCTGAACGCGGACAATACGCCTCAGCTCAAGGAGACCGCGCTCTACACCTCTCACGAGGCGCTGCTGCTGAACTACGAAGAGGCGCTGACCCGCCGCGACAGCCTGACCGGCGACTGGTACGACTGCTCCGCCCACATGCTCTGGATCGGCGATCGTACCCGGCAGCCGGACCACGCCCATGTCGAGTTCCTGCGCGGGGTGAAGAACCCGATCGGCATCAAGGTAGGACCGAGCACCGACACCGACGACCTGCGTCGACTGCTGGAGATCCTCAACCCGCACAACGCGGCCGGACGCGTGACGCTGATCGCGCGCATGGGCGCCGACAAGATCCTGGACAAGCTGCCGCCGCTGGTCCGCGCCGTAGAGCAGATGGGCGCCAATGTGGTCTGGAGCTCCGATCCGATGCACGGCAACACCATCAAGGCCTCGAACGGTTACAAGACCCGCAACGTCAACGCCATTCTGCATGAGATGCAGGGCTTCTTCGAGGTCCATCAGGCCGAGGGCAGTTACGCCGGCGGCGTCCATTTCGAGATGACCGGCAACGATGTCACCGAGTGTATCGGCGGCGCCTACCAGATCACCGAAGAGGGACTGGCCGACCGCTACCACACCCATTGCGATCCGCGCCTGAACGCCGACCAGTCGTTGGAGCTGGCCTTCATGATCGCCGATACCCTGAAGATCGCCCGGAGGCAAAGGTGACACCGGCGCAGGAGATTCTCCCCCTGCTGATGGAGATCGAGCGCGAGATGCGTGCGCTCGATCTGTGGTCGCAACACATGCCCGAACCTCAGGCGCTGATGAGCCGACAACCCTTCTGTATCGACACCCTGGCGTTCCACGAGTGGGTACAGTGGCTGCTGCTGCCCCGCCTGCAACACCTGGTGCTGGAGCAGCTCCCGCTGCCGGAAAGTTGCGCGGTGGCACCGATGGCGGAGGAGGTATTCAAGGCGATGGAGGAGAACACCGAGCACCTGTTCGAACTGCTCGAGCAACTCGACCGAGCAGTCACGGACGCAGACTGAGACGATAATTGCGGCGTTACGGAAGAGCTTGAATGGAACACTCCCTGTTTGAGCAGCTACTGCTGATTCTGGTGGGCGCGGTGGTTGCGACCACGGCCTTTCGGCGCTTCAACCTGCCGCCGATTCTGGCCTATCTGAGCATCGGCGCCCTGCTCGGCCCCTTTGCGCTGCAGGTGGCCGACCCGGAGCAGATGACGCTGATGTCCGAACTCGGCGTGGTGTTCCTGCTGTTCATGCTGGGGCTGGAGTTCTCCCTGCCGCGCATGATCGCCATGCGCAGACTGGTCTTCGGACTCGGCTCGCTGCAGGTGATGCTGACCACGCTGATCCTGATCCTGATCTCGCTGGGCCTGGGCATAGAGTTTCGCGGCGCCGTCGTCATCGCCGGCGCCCTGGCACTCTCCTCCACCGCCATCGTCACCCGCGAACTGCTGCGACTGCACCAGCTCAACGCCAACCATGGCCAGCTGTCGTTCGGTATTCTGCTGTTCCAGGACCTGGCCGCGGTGTTTTTCCTCATCATCGTGCCGGTACTGGGCAGCGACGGCGACAGGATCGATACCGACACCCTGCTGCTCTCCCTGCTTCAGGGAGTGGGTCTGCTGCTGGTGCTGATGGTACTGGGCCGCACCGTCCTGCCCGCCCTGTTCCACGAGATCGCGCGGTCACGCTCCGACGAGATGTTCGTACTGATGGCGCTGGTCACCGCACTGGCAGCCGCCTGGCTGACCCACGCCGCCGGACTGTCGATGGCGCTGGGCGGCTTCCTCGCCGGCATGATGCTGGGCGAGAGCCATTACAAGCATCAGCTCGAAGCGGATATCCGCCCCTTCCGGGACGTCCTGCTCGGGCTGTTCTTCGTCACCGTGGGGATGCAGCTGAACCTGCAGACGCTGATCGACAACTGGTACTGGGTGATCCTGCTCACCCTCGGCCTGATGCTGCTGAAAACCGCCATCGTTGCACTGGTCACCGGCCGCCTCAACCGGGATTCACGCAGCGCGCTGCGCGCCGGCCTCTGCCTGTCCCAGGGCGGCGAGTTCGGCTTCGCCCTGCTGGCGCTGGGCCTGGGCAACGGCCTGATCGACAGCGAACTCAACGCCATGATCACCTCGACCATCATCCTCAGCATGGTGCTGACCCCGTCGCTGATCCACTTCAACGGTGCAATCGCCGCACGCCTGATCAAACAACAGGAAGGGGGAGGGGGAGGCGGCAGCCACTTCACGCCCCCGACGCCGGCGGAGCTGAGCAGCGCCACCGCGCATATCGAAAACCACGTCATCATCTGCGGCTTCGGCCGTGTCGGACAGATCGTGGCGCGCTTCCTGCGCCCCATCGGCATCCCCTACATCGCCATCGACTCCGACCCCTTTCGCACCCATGAAGCGGCGCAGGCCGGAGAGCCGATGTACTACGGCGACGCCCGCCGCGGCGATATCCTCAAGGCGATCGGCGCCGACAGGGCCCGCCTGCTGATCCTGACCGTACCCGACCATACGGAGAGCATGGCGGCACTGAGGCAGATCAAACGCAACTACCCCGACCTGCCGGTGCTGGTGCGCACGCAGGACGACAGCAAGCTGGAGCTGTACCAGGGTGCCGGCGCCACCGAAGTGGTGCCGGAAGCGCTCGAAGGCAGCCTGATGCTGGTCTCCCATATCCTGACCCTGCTCGAGATCCCGGCCGACGAGATCCGTCTGCGGATCGATGCGGTACGCTCGCAACGCTACCGGATGCTGCACGGCTTCCTGCACGGCAAGCGCTCGCGCAAGGTGACCGAAACCGGCACCCCCAACGAGTTGCGCCACCCGGTCACGCTGACACAGGGTTGTTACGCCACCGGCCGCACACTGGGCAGCCTGGAACTGAAAACGGCGGTCATCAGTCTGCGCCGCGGCGACATCGAACTCGGCTCGCCGCCGGCCGAGGAGACGCTGGAGGTCGGCGACATCCTGATCCTCGCCGGTGAGCCGAGTCAGGTGGAAGCGGACGAGGAACGCCTGTTCAGCGGCTGACCCCGGGCTGGTAGAATGGCACCCTTTCGCCGCCCCTCCAGACCCATCCAGACCCTTCCAGACAAAACACGCAGGAGACATCATGAGCACCAGTACCCCGCAACCCACCCTGATCCAGGTACTGCGCGAAGCCGGTGCTGCCTTCCGTCTGTTCGATATGGGCCGCAGGGTCGGTAAGCTGAGTGCCGAGAGTTTCGAGCGCATCGAGCAGGCCCGCACGCCCTACCCTCTGCCGTTTCTCCGGCATGCCTGGATCGGCGTACTGATCTGGAATCCAAAACAGCGGGCGCAGAATGCGATCTGGTTTCTGAAACTGCCCCTGGATGAGCAGGGTTACCTGGTTCAGGCGGCACGGGACGACCTGGTTCATCGGCTGCTGCAGAACGCCGTCAATGCCCGAGACGGGGCGCTGGAGGAGGATGCACTGAAGGACAACCCGTTCGCGTTCAAGCCTGACCAGGAAAAGATGGCGATCTTCCACGCCCTCGCCGCCCAGGCCACCGGCGACCGGGCCTCGCGCTATTTCGAGACCGCGCAGGAGTACTTCAACGGCGAACTGCCGCTGGAGCGCTGGCCGGACCTGGCCCTGCAGGGGCTGGCGGATCTGGCGGTCAGGCTCGACGACCAGGCGAATGCCGCCGTGCTGGCGCAGCGAATACCCGAACTGCCGCTGCCGGTACTGGCCTCGCTGTCGACACTGCTGGAGCATGCAGTCCCGCCGGTTGCCGTGCGCGACGCGCTGGCCGCTCGCCTGCAGCGGTTGCTGGACACACCGGACACCGATCCGCTGCTGGTAGCCGCACTGATGCGCGGTCTGTCCAATATCCCGGACGAGGCGTTCAAACAGCGACAGGTGCTGAAGGTACTGGAGTCCCCCCATGCGCTGGAGGCGGAAGTGATCGTCGCCATCGCCACCCGCTGCACCCTGGCACTGCAGGCTCCGGAGGTGCTGCTGCCCTTCCTCGAGCGTCTGGCACAGGGCAAGGCCGGACAGGCGGGGTTCAGCCGAGTGCTGGCGGACCTGATGTTCACGCCCGCACTGCGCGCACTGATCATGCAGGCGTTCCGCAACCCGGCGCGCAGCGAGGCGCTGTCGAAAGCGGTTGGCGAGATGTTCGGGCAGTCTTTTGGCGGTCACTGACAGCGGGAGATCCGCTGCTCCCAAGAGCGCCGTGCCGGGGCCGAAAGGGGGGTAGCTTTCCGGGACACGCTGTGAATACTTATATGTACACCTCTTGCGATGCAACACCCTTATGCTCATGTGTATCAGTAACTGAGGTCATACTGCGTACGTATATCCGGCCTTCTTCCAAGTCGGGC
>Ga0214472_10001368_pt1 | contig 27602 bp, 21 predicted proteins | sample RVTome_6_FD_207662 | JGI IMG/M metagenome (GOLD analysis project Ga0214472, IMG submission 207662) | Soil microbial communities from uranium-contaminated site in the Upper Colorado River Basin, Wyoming, United States - RVT140D175 | ecosystem: Environmental > Terrestrial > Soil > Contaminated >...
AACCACCCACCCGCTCCGCCAACACCCGCGTAATCGCAGCCGTCAACGTCGTCTTCCCATGATCAATATGACCCATCGTCCCCACATTCACATGCGGCTTCGTACGCTCAAACTTCGCCTTCGCCATGGTTTCCTGGCTCCTCTATCTCTTTCCTAGATCTCTATTACTTCGAACTCAATGCCGCGCCGCGCCGGGTCGCCACGATGTCGTCGGCGATCGAGTCGGGAACGTCTTGATATGAGTGAAACTGCATCGAATAGGTGGCCCGCCCCTGGGTCTTGGACCGCAGGTCGGTGGCATAGCCGAACATCTCCGACATCGGGACCTGAGCCCGGATGACCTGGCTGTTACCCCTTTGGGTCATCCCTTCGACCTTGCCCCGTCGGCTGTTCAAGTCGCCGATCACATCGCCCATGTACTCCTCGGGGGTGGTGACCTCGACCTCCATGATTGGCTCCAGGATCTTCACGCCTGCCTTGCGGGCGGCCTCCTGAAGCGCCATGGATCCGGCGATCTTGAAAGCCATCTCCGATGAGTCGACTTCGTGATAGGAACCGTCAGTCAGGACCGCTCGCACGTCAACGAGCGGATAGCCGGCGACGATGCCCTGTTCCAACGCCTCTTCGATGCCGGCGTCGACGGACGGTATGTACTCCCGCGGGATCTTCCCACCCTTGATCAGGTCGACGAACTCGTAGCCGCCACCGGGACCGGTCGGCTCCAGATTGATGACGACGTGGGCGTATTGGCCCTTGCCACCGGTCTGCTTGACGTGGCGGTAGTCGACCTTCTCGATTGCCCTGCGGATGGTCTCGCGATAGGCGACCTGGGGTTTGCCGACGGTGGCGTCGACCTTGAACTCTCGGAGAAGACGATCGACGAGGATCTCCAGATGGAGCTCCCCCATGCCGGAGATGATCGTCTGACCTGTTTCCTCGTCGGTTCGGACCAGGAAGGTGGGATCCTCTTCGGTCAGACGGTGCAACGACTCGGAGAGCTTCTCGTCGTCGGACTTGGTCTTGGGCTCGATCGCAACCGAGATCACCGGGGCCGGGAACTCCATCGACTCGAGCTGAATCGGTGCACGCTCGGAAGACAGCGTGTCTCCGGTCGTGGTGTTCTTGAAACCGATGCCCGCCACGATGTCACCGGCGAACACCTCGTCGACGTCCTCCCGTGAGTTGGCATGCATCCGCAGGATGCGTCCGAAGCGCTCTCTCTTGCCTGTCGTGGTGTTCAACACCGAATCGCCCTTGGCGGCATGCCCGGAATACACCCGGAAATAGGTGAGCTTGCCGACATGGGGGTCGGACATGATCTTGAAGGCGAGAGCCGAGAAGGGCTCGGTGTCATCGAGTTTGCGCTCGATTACGACCTCCTCGTCTCCGGGTTTGAAGCCCTTGATCGGTGGGAGGTCGGCCGGGCTGGGCAGATAGTCGACGACGGCATCGAGAAGCAGCTGGACGCCCTTGTTCTTGAAGGCAGATCCGCAGAAGACCGGGTTGAAGTCCCCCTGGAGGGTGCCAATACGCACTCCGGCTTTGATCTCCTCGACGGTCAGCGTCCCATGCTCGAGATAGGCCTCGAAAAGGTCCTCGGAGGTCTCGGCCACCTTCTCGATGAGGGCCTCGCGGTACTTGGCGGACAGGACTACGAGATCCTCGGGGATCTCGGTGGTGTCCCATTGCTTCCCGTCGTCTCCCCTCCACAGGTGAGCCTTCTGCTCGACGAGGTCGACGACACCCATGAAGTAACCCTCCGTGCCGACCGGCAGTTGCATCACCAGGGGATGGGCGCCAAGGCGGTCGGAGATCGAGTCGATGTCGGCGTAGAAATCGGCGCCGGTACGGTCGAGTTTGTTGATGAAACAGATGCGGGGGACGTGATAACGGTCGGCCTGGCGCCATACGGTCTCCGACTGGGGCTCGACACCGGCCACGCCGTCGAAAACGGCCACGGCCCCGTCGAGAACCCGAAGCGATCGCTCGACCTCGACAGTGAAGTCGACATGCCCGGGGGTGTCGATGATGTTGATCAGGTGCTCGTGCCAGACACAGGTCGTGGCGGCGGAGGTGATGGTGATGCCCCGCTCCTGCTCCTGCTCCATCCAGTCCATGGTGGCTGCGCCCTCATGGACTTCACCGATCTTGTAGTTGCGGCCGGTGTAGTAGAGGATGCGCTCGGTGAGCGTGGTCTTGCCCGCGTCGATGTGAGCCATGATCCCGATATTCCGGGTTCGGCTCAGCGGCACCTGCCGCAAATGTGATAGCGCAGCGTTTCCGTTGCTCATCTCTTCCTACTACTCCGACTCGCTATGAGGTTGTGAACGTCCCACGTCCTGCGGTTCGGGCTGGTTCGGTGGCCAGCCCGCCTGCTGGAACGTTCGGGGTGAATCTCTTGCAGTTTCTCCGTTGGGACCGGTGGCTCTACCAGCGGTAATGAGCGAAGGCCTTGTTGGACTCCGCCATCTTGTGGACATCTTCTTTCCGCTTCACGGCCGCCCCCGTGTAATTGGAGGCGTCGAGAATCTCGTTGGCCAGACGCATCGACATCGTGGGCTCTCGGCGCTGACGTGCGAAATTGACCAACCATCGGATCGCCAGGCTCTCCTGACGACGTGGGGAAACCTCAACGGGAACCTGATAGGAGCTGCCACCCACGCGACGGGAGCGGACCTCGACCTGGGGCCGGATGTTGTCGATCGCCCGCTTCAGGACGATGCCGGGGTCCTGGCTGGTGCGCTGCTCCACCGTCTCCAGCGCGCTGTAGACGATGTCACGCGCAGTGTTCTTCTTGCCCTTGAGCAGGATCTTGTTGATGACCTTGCTCACGAGGACACTGCGGAATACCGGGTCGGGCTCGATCTTTCGCTTTTGGGCGGGAGCGCGACGCACTATGAGTCCTTCTTGGTCCCGTATCGGCTTCGGGCCTGCTTGCGGGCGCTGACCCCGGAAGCGTCGAGTGTGCCCCGGATCACCTTGTAGCGAACACCGGGCAGGTCGCGGACCCGGCCGCCGCGGATCAGGACAATGCTGTGCTCCTGGAGGTTGTGACCCTCGCCCGGGATGTAGGCGGTAACTTCGACTCCAGTCGAGAGCCTGACGCGACAGACCTTGCGCAACGCCGAGTTCGGCTTCTTGGGTGTCACCGTGTAGACGCGAGTACAGACTCCGCGCCGCTGCGGGGCACCGCCGAGACCTGCGGTCTTGGCCTTCTTGGTCTTTGGCTTCCTGCCCTCGCGGACAAGCTGCTCGATCGTCGGCATTTTGCTCCTAAACGCAAGGAAGCGGCATGGGCGCAGCCCTAGATGCCGATCCTGTTGTGAAACCTTGCGTACCGGGCACGCTGGGTGCCCGGCTCGCTTGATCAGCCCTCACCCAAGGAGGGCCGTCGAGCGCATACGGATTCTATGTGTCTGTCTGCGCGCGTACCAAATCGGCCGGGAGACCCCGGCTCGGCTGGTCATACGGTACCAGTTGTCGAATCGGACGCCAACGGGGTCTCTCTCACCGTAATTGGGATCCACAGGGGTCATATGCGGACCTGTAGATCCCAATTAGGGCGGTGGTCAAGCCGTGGTGGTGGTCGTTTCGGCCGTGATGGTGGTCGTTTCGGCCGTGGTGGTCGTTGTTGGAGCGGTCGTCGTGGGCGACGTGGAAGTCGGAGCCTGGGTGGTGGTCGGAGCCTGGGTGGTGGTCGAAGCCTGGGTGGTGGTCGGGGCCTCGGCGATCGTTGTGGTGGTGGTGCCCGGGCTCGGGGTGTTCCTCCGCCGCGGCCCTCCGGTTGTGGTGGCGATGGCCTCAGTCGTGGACGTCTCCCTTGGTGTGGTGGTACTCGCAATGGCGGCGGCCGTTGTGGTGCTTCCTTCATTGGTGGTCGTCTGGTCGGCAACGATCGGCTGACTTTCCGATGGCTGGCACTCCCGTGTCGAGAACAGACTCGAGTCACCCTCAATCGACACAACCGACGCCAGCACGTACACCGCATTGCCGTGCCCTCGGTTGTCGCGAGCAACGAGCCAAACCTGATCAGGGCTGCGCCCGATCAGGGTGATCGACTCCCCTTCGAACACCTTGCCCAGCTCGGGCTCGCCGGGGCAGGCATAGACCGGCGAGGTGTCGAACACCGTTCCCGTCGTCTGGTAGCCGGCCAGCCCGCTGAGCCAGGTGAAGCCAGCCACGAGGCCGGCGAGTACCAGGAGAGCAGCGAACCCCATGATGAGACGACCGGCGTTGAGCAGGTCGAAATGAGGCAGGAACCGCCTATGTCGATCGTCGGAGCCCCGGGTCGATTTCAGGCGATTGGCCAGTTCCCGAGCCAACTCATCCGGGGCGAGACGTCTCGTCCTGTGGGGCCCGGGTGGTTCTTGGCTGGCTGTCATCGGGATTCTTCCCGATGGAATAATTGACACCGGAGCGGGCGAGGACAGGCGCGCAGAACACGAGGTTCCATAGCTGCCACTGGGAGGCGGCGAGGTCTGGATGTCGGAATGGGATCTCTCCGTCCCCCAGTCCCGCCAACGAAAACCTAAGAGACCGAGTGATGGGTGTCAATGTCGAAGGGGCCGCCACATGGCAACCCCTTCACACTTGAACCGCAGTCGACGCCCTACTCCTCTTCGTCGTCCGGGCGAATGCTGCCACCCAGGCTGGCCAGCCACTCTGCAGGATCCTCGGGAAGGCCGTCGTCACCTGACGAAGTCGGGCCACCTTCGAGGAACCCGAGACTGGCAACCGTTGTCGCCCCGGGCAGGGAAGGCTGGAGCATTTGATACTGCTGGGCCCCGGTGCCTGCCGGGATCAACTTGCCGATGATCACGTTCTCCTTGAGACCTCGCATGAAGTCGGACCGTCCCTGGATCGCAGCGTCGGTGAGAACCCGGGTCGTCTCCTGGAAGGAGGCGGCGGACAGCCACGAATCCGTGGCGAGCGACGCCTTGGTGATACCCATCAGCTCGGGTCTGCCTTCGGCCGGCCGCTTTCCTTCGGTGACCAATTCCCGATTGGTGTCGCGAAAGGTCTGATCGTCGACCAAAGCCGCGGGGAGGAAGTCGGACTCGTTCGGAGAGACAACCCTCACCCGACGGAGCATTTGACGCACGATCATCTCGATGTGCTTGTCGTGGATCTCAACACCCTGGGAGCGGTACACCTCCTGGACCTGGTCGACCAGGTACTGCTGGGTGGCGCGCACTCCGCGGATCTCGAGAACCTCCTTGGGGTCCAACGGGCCCTCGGTGAGCTGGGTGCCGGCATCGATGGTGACACCACTGGAGACGCCGGGTCTCAGCTTCGCATAACGTGAGATCGGATAGACGTGCTCGTCATCGCCGACCTCGAGAACAATACGGCGACCCTGCTCGTCCTCGAGGACAGTGATCACACCCTTCTCCTCGGCCATGACTGCCTTCCCCTTTGGTGCCCGAGCCTCGAAGAGCTCGACGACCCGGGGCAGTCCATGGGTGATGTCCTCGCCCGCAACCCCTCCGGTGTGGAAGGTTCTCATGGTGAGCTGGGTTCCCGGCTCGCCGATCGACTGGGCGGCCATGATCCCGACCGCCTCACCCGTTTCGACCGTCTTGCCGGTGGCCAGTGAGATTCCGTAGCAAGCCTGGCAAACGCCACCTCGGGTGTCGCAGGTGAGCGGAGAGCGAACCCGCACGGCTTCGATGTCGGCCTCCTCCACCGCGTGCAACTCCTTGGTGCCGATGACGGCACCGGCACGCAGCTTGTCGCCGTCCTCGGTAGCCACCATGGTGCGGCCTTCCTTGACGTCGTCGGCGAGGACACGGCCATAGATGCGCGACCGGAGGTTGCGAATCTTGTTCCCCCGCTCGTCGAGGACCGGGATGACGATTCCCTTGTCGGTCTGGCAGTCGTCCTCGAGCACGATCATCTCCTGGGAGACGTCGACTAGACGACGGGTCAGGTAACCCGAGTCGGCAGTTCGGAGCGCGGTGTCGGCCAATCCCTTGCGGGCGCCGTGGGTCGAGATGAAATACTCGAGAACCGACAGCCCCTCCCGGAAGTTGGAAATGATGGGGCGAGGGATGATGTCGCCTTTGGGGTTGGCCACCAAACCACGCATCCCGGCGATTTGACGGACCTGCATCATGTTTCCACGAGCCCCGGAGCCAACCATCATGTCGAGCGAGTTGAACCGCTGCTCCTTGAGGCTGATCTTGGTCGCTTCGGTCACCTTGTCTGTGGCCTCGGTCCAGATCTCGATCAGCTCCTGACGGCGCTCGTCGTCGGTGACGACGCCCTTCTGAAACTGGCTCTGGACCCGGTCGGCACGCTCCTCGTACTCCTCGAGGATTTGCGCCTTGTCCGCCGGGGCACGCACGTCATCGAGCGCAATGGTGAGACCGGCTTTGGTGGCGTAGTGGAACCCGAGCTCCTTGATCCCGTCAAGGGTCTCGGCCACTGCCGATCGGGGGTAGCGCTCGATAATGGTTTCGATCAGCTTCCGGACATCGGCCTTGACCACCACCGAGTCGACGAAGGGGAATCCTTCAGGCAACGCCTGATTGAAGATGACCCGTCCCAAGGTGGTGTCGGAGAGACCCACACTGCTCATCGGTTGGTCCGGCAACAGGCTTCCCAGTGTCTGCTTGAGGTCGGCGTACAGCTCCGCGTCGCCGGCCATCTCCCCGAGCCTGATCTTGATCGGCGCATGCAGCGACAACTCGCCGATCTCGTAGGCCATGACGGCCTCGTCGTAATCGGCGAAGCGACGACCGGCCCCCTTTGCATCCTCCACATACTCGGAGAGGTAGTAGACGCCGATCACCATGTCCTGGGACGGGGTGACGATCGGGCGACCTGAGGCGGGAGACAGGACGTTGTTCGATGACAGCATCAACACCCTGGCCTCGGCCTGAGCCTCGGCGGACAGCGGGAGGTGAACCGCCATCTGGTCACCGTCGAAGTCGGCGTTGAAAGCCTCGCAGACCAAAGGGTGGATCTGGATCGCCTTGCCCTCGACCAGGACCGGCTCGAAAGCCTGGATGCCGAGACGGTGCAAGGTGGGTGCCCTGTTGAGAAGCACCGGATGCTCCTGGATCACGTCGGAAAGGACGTTCCACACCTGCGGCCGCTGCCGCTCGACCATCCGCTTCGCGGCCTTGATGTTCTGGGCGAGGTCGAGATCGACCAGGCGCTTCATGACGAACGGCTTGAACAACTCCAGGGCCATGATCTTGGGCAAGCCGCACTGATGCAGCTTGAGCTGAGGGCCTACCACGATGACCGAGCGCCCTGAGTAGTCGACGCGCTTGCCGAGCAGGTTCTGGCGGAATCGGCCTTGCTTGCCCTTGAGCATGTCGGAGAGCGACTTGAGGGCGCGGTTGCCGGGGCCGGTCACCGCACGGCCACGACGGCCATTGTCGAACAAGGCGTCGACGGCCTCCTGAAGCATCCGCTTCTCGTTGTTCACGATGATCTCAGGCGCGCCGAGATCGAGCAGTCGCTTCAGACGGTTGTTGCGGTTGATGACCCTGCGATAGAGGTCGTTGAGGTCGGAGGTGGCGAAACGGCCGCCGTCGAGTTGGACCATCGGGCGCAGATCCGGGGGGATAACCGGAACGGTCTCGAGGATCATGTCCTCGGCGCGGTTCTGGCCCTCCCAGAAGGGCTTGACGACCTTCATCCTCTGCGTCGCCCGCTGTCTCTTCTGCGCCGAGCCCGATTCCAGGTGCTCGTTCAGCGTGGCCATCTCGACGTCGAGGTCGAGACGGTGGAGCAGGGCCTTCACGGCCTCGGCGCCCATCCCGCCTTCGAAATACTCGTCATAGCGGAAGAAGATCTCACGCCACAGCTGCTCGGACTCAACGAGGTCCTTGGGCTTGAATTTGCGGAACGTGTCGTAGGCATCCTCGATCAGCTCGACTTCACGATCGGTCCGATCCTGGCGATCCTTGATCTCACGCTCGACTTCCTTCTTTCGGGCGTTGATCTCCTGACTCTTGGCCCCGCCCTCTTCCATGCGGCCCAATTCGTCTTCGAGTGCCTCCAGACGCACCTCGTGCCATTCGGAGAACTCAGAGCGGACCACTTCGATCTCGTCGCGCATCGCGGCCTCGAGCTCGGGCAGGTCCTTCTGGCGTCGCTCGTCGTCAACCGAGGTGATGATGTAGCTGGCGAAGTAGATGACCTTCTCCAGCTCCTTCGGTGACATGTCGAGCAGATAGCCGAGCCGGCTTGGCACACCCTTGAAGAACCAGATGTGGGTCACGGGCGCGGCAAGCTCGATGTGGCCCATACGCTCCCGGCGCACCTTGGACCGGGTGACCTCTACGCCACAGCGCTCGCAGATGATCCCCTTGTAGCGGATTCGCTTGTACTTCCCGCAATAGCACTCCCAGTCACGTTGCGGGCCAAAGATGCGCTCGTCGAAGAGTCCTTCCTTCTCCGGGCGCAGGGTGCGGTAGTTGATCGTCTCCGGCTTCTTGACCTCTCCGTATGACCAAGCGCGAATCTGATCACTGGAGGCCAGGCCGATCTTGATTTCGTCAAATAGCTGCTGGACCATTTATCTCTTTCTCCTGCCAGCGGACTTTGGCCGGGAGTCTCCTCCCGCCGGCCGCCTCCCCAATCCGGGGACAACGTTCACCATCAGCAAATCCCGTTCTTGTACTTCGGCCAAACAGACGCCGGTCCGCCGGAGCTTCCGCCGCGTATTGCGTATTGCGTGATCATTCCGAGTCGGGGCGCTCGGGTCTGCTCAAATCGATGCCGAGGGTCTCCACCGACCGGTAACTCTCCTCTTCGAGCTCTCGGAGCTCGACCTCCTCACCGGCGGCAAGCATCTCGACGTTGAGACAGAGGCTCTGCATCTCCTTGACCAGGACCCGGAACGACTCCGGAATGCCAGGCTCGGGGATGTTGTCTCCCTTGACGATCGCCTCGTAGACCTTGACCCGGCCCTGCACATCGTCGGACTTGATGGTGAGCAGCTCTTGGAGGGCGTAGGCGGCGCCATAAGCTTCGAGGGCCCACACCTCCATCTCGCCGAACCGCTGGCCACCGAACTGGGCCTTACCACCCAGGGGCTGCTGGGTGATCATGCTGTAGGGACCGGTGGACCGGGCATGGATCTTCTCGTCGACCAGGTGAACCAGCTTCAACATGTAGATGAACCCAACCGTGATGGGGGTGTCGAAGGGCTCGCCGCTGCGGCCGTCGTAGAGGACCGCCTTGCCGTCATCGGCCACCAGCCGCTCATCGTCCCGGTTGGTGTGGGCGCTCCTGATCACCTGCATGATCTCGTCCTCACGGGCGCCGTCGAACACCGGGGTAGCCACCTTGGTCCACGGATTCGCTCCGATGTGTGCCGGACTCTCTCCCTTGAACGGCTCCCAACCCTGAGCTGCGGCCCAACCGAGATGCGTCTCGAGAACCTGACCCAGGTTCATACGGGAAGGGACTCCCAGCGGAGACAGGATGATGTCGACCGGGGTGCCATCGGCCATGAAAGGCATCTCCTCCTCGGCGAGGACCTTGGAGATGACCCCTTTGTTGCCATGACGGCCTGCGAGTTTGTCGCCTTCGGAGATCTTGCGCTGCTGGGCGACGTAGATCCGAACCAGCTCGTTGACGCCGGGGGGGAGGTCATAGCCCTCTGCTCGCTTGAAGACCTTGACCGCGATCACCTTGCCGGTCTCGCCATGAGGGACCTTGAGTGAGGTGTCGCGAACTTCACGCGCCTTCTCCCCGAAGATGGCCCGAAGCAACCGCTCCTCCGGTGTCAGCTCGGTCTCGCCCTTGGGCGTGACCTTGCCCACCAGATAGTCGCCTGGCCCTACTTCGGCGCCGACCCGGATGATTCCCTCCTCGTCGAGGTTGGCGAGGACCTCCTCGGGCACATTGGGGATGTCCCGGGTGATCTCCTCGGCACCGAGCTTGGTGTCGCGGGCGTCGATCTCATGTTCCTCGATGTGGATCGAAGTGAGGATGTCGTCCTTGACGAGGCGCTCGGAGATGATGATGGCGTCCTCGAAGTTGTGGCCCTGCCACGGCATGAATGCGACCAGCAGGTTCCGACCGAGGGCCAGCTCCCCTGCTTCGGTCGACGGCCCGTCGGCGAGGACATCGTTGACCTTGACATTGTCGCCCTCGCGGACCAGCGGCTTGTGGTTCATGCAAGTGCCCTGGTTGGAACGCTTGAACTTGTCGAGGGGGAATGTGTGCTTCTTGTTGGTGCCCTTCTCCTTGACCACGATCTCGTCCCCGGTGACCTCGACGACCTCACCGTCGACGGTCGAAGTGATCATGTCGCCGGAATCTTGAGCGGCGCGGCGCTCGACGCCGGTGCCCACGAGTGGGGCATCGGCTGTCAGGAGTGGCACCGCCTGCCGCTGCATGTTGGAGCCCATCAGGGCGCGGTTGGCGTCGTCATGCTCGAGGAAGGGGATCAACGAGGTCGAAACAGAGACGATCTGCTTCGGGGAGACGTCCATGTAGTCGACCTCCGAGGGGGGCACGTACTCGACCTCGCCACCGGCGCGGCGGACCAGCACCCGCGGGTTCTTGAAGGCGCCGTCATCCTTGAGCGGCGCGTTCGCCTGCGCGATGACGTAGCGCTCCTCCTCGATAGCTGTCAGGTACTCGACCTGCGAGGTCACCTTCCCGCTGATCACCTTGCGGTACGGAGTCTCGATGAAACCGAATTGGTTGACCCGTGCGTAGGAGGCGAGGGACCCGATCAGGCCGATGTTCGGGCCTTCCGGGGTCTCGATGGGGCACATCCGGCCGTAGTGAGAGGGGTGCACGTCACGCACCTCGAACCCGGCACGCTCCCTGGAGAGCCCGCCTGGGCCGAGCGCCGAGAGACGGCGCCGATGGGTCAACCCGGCAAGGGGGTTGGGCTGGTCCATGAACTGGCTGAGCTGGCTGGTCCCGAAGAACTCCTTGATGGCGGCGGTGACGGGTCGGATGTTGATCAAGCTCTGCGGTGTGATCGCGTCTGGATCTTGGGTCGTCATCCGCTCACGGACCACTCGCTCGAGACGGGTGAGACCGACCCGAACCTGGTTCTGAACCAGCTCGCCGACGGTGCGGATGCGGCGGTTCCCGAAGTGGTCGATGTCATCGGTGCGCACCTTGACCTCGGTCCCCTTGTGGGTGACCATCGATTCCTCACCGGCATGGAGGGCGACGAGGTACTTGATGGCGTCGATGATGTCCTCGTCGCGGAGCAGCTGGAGCCCTTCGGCCCGGTAGTCGGAGGGAGACTCCTCGCGGTACTTCTGGCTGATCTTGTAGCGACCGACCCGGGTCAGGTCGTAGCGCTTCGGGTTCCGGAACAAAGTCTGGATCAGGCCGCGGGCCGACTCCACGGTCGTCGGCTCACCCGGGCGCAGCTTGCGATAGAGGTCGAGGAGGGCGTCTTCCTTGTCGGCCGCTGTGTCCTTCTCGATGGTGTTCTTGATGGACTCGGCATGGCCGAATATCTCGAGGATCTCCTCGTCGGTCTCGGCGATGCCAAGCGCTTTGAGGAAGGCGGAGACGTACTGACGACGTTTGCGGTCGACCCGGACCCCGATCGTGTCCTTCTTGTCGGTGTCGAACTCGAGCCAGGCGCCGCGCCCTGGGATGATCTTCCCTGAGTGAATCAGCTTGTCGGATGTCTTGTCTGCGGTGACGTCGAAATAGATACCCGGGGACCGGACCAGCTGGGAGACGATCACGCGCTCGGTTCCGTTGATGATGAACACCCCCTTCTCGGTCATGATCGGGAAATCGCCGAGAAAGACCTGCTGCTCCTTGATCTCACCGGTCGAGCGGTTCATGAACCGTGCGGTGACGAACAATGGCTGGGCATAGTTGGCGTCGCGCTCTTTGGCATCCTCGAGGCTCATCTGCGGCTCGCCGAAACGATGGTCCGTGAGTTCGAGGGCTAGAGAGCCGGTGAAATCCTCGATCGGACTGATCTCTTCGAAGATCTCACGGAAGCCCTCGTCGAGGAACCAGCGGAAAGATTCGTGTTGAACAGCGAGGAGATCAGGAAGAGGTAGTACTTCGGGGATCTTCCCGAACGAGAAGCGCTCAGCCACGCGCGAAGCCAAGAGGTGCCTCCTTGGAGATACAAGTTAGGGAGAAATGGGGGTGACGCAGACAAGGCATGCTAACAGACGCGTCAGCATGCCTCCAATCGGACTTCTTCACTTTTGAGCGGGCCCCCCGGAGAGGCCTGGCTCAGACCCGAAGGTCAAGAGTCATCATATCGCGGGGTTCCAAAACGCGTCAAGGGTATGAACGAGCTTCGCTGGCGGTACCGGAAACTTCGTACTCGGACGGTCAAGCCAAAAACTCCCGTCGAATCGAGACCGCCGTACCATCGAAATCGATTTGGCCAAGCACTCTTCTCCCCGCTCCCTCATCGTCTGGGTCTCGATCGCGGTGGCTCTCGGGGCCTTCGTCGCCATCGGGCTCGGCTGGTCTCAGCATGTCGCGGCCGCCGGTACCGTGGTCGCCGGGAATGTCCGTTACGCGGGGATCGCCGTGGAAGGCCTGCCCGCCGGGGATATAGCGCCGCTGGTCGCCAACCGCGCAATCGACCTCCTCAGCCGGGAAATCACGCTCACTCTCGATCAGGAAGGGGTCACGCTCCCCCTGGGCCGGCTGGGGTTTCGTTACGACCGCCTAGATACCGCGCAGAACATCGTCGACGCACGGCACAGCGGCCAGCCTTGGGACCAATTCGCGGCATGGGTCGCCGGCCCCCTAGTCGAACATGCAGTCGACGAGACATGGTCCTTCGACTCAGAGCTGGCAGCCGCGACCCTGGCCTCATTGGACGAGTTGAGACCGGCACCAGCCGTTGAGCCCGAGCTGACCAGCGAAGGGAGCGAGTACCTCGAGGTAGTGCCGGGACAGATGGGAACGGTGGTTGATCTCGACTCCCTGGTTCGCAATCTGGAGAGAATCGACCTCCTCGACCCGCCTCAGGTCCTGGAGGCACCCATCATCGCGGAGCCACCCTCAATCACCGACGAGGTAGCACAGGCCCTGGCAGACGATCTCAACGAGCTGACGAGAGCAGGCGCGGTCGTCTCCATCAATGGACACAGCCGTCTACTCACCGCCAAGGCCCTGAGAGACCGATTGATCGTGACCTTGGGCGGTCATGAGCTGGAGCCGACTTTCAACCAGGTGAGCCTCGCCGAGTTGCTCGAATCCAAGTTCCCGCAGCCCGTCGGTGAGTTCAAGGCTCCCGTCTTCGATGTCGTGGACGGCCAGGTTCGGATGGTGACGCCCGGCGTGCCGTACCGGATATGTTGCAGCCCCGATTCGGCGCACCAGGTCGCCCAGGGAATCCTCGACGGATCAGGAGGTCCCTTCGAGCTCACCCCCGAATCGGCTGACGACCCGGTGACGAGGGCCTGGGCCAGCGGATCAATGATCGTTGAACTGGTTGGCGAGTTCACTACCAATCACCCGTGTTGTGAGGCGAGAGTGACCAACATCCAGCGGATGGCCGACCTCGTTCGCGGTGTCTACATCCTTCCGGGCGAGAGCTTCTCAATCAACGACTTCTTAGGACCGCGCACCCGCGCCAACGGCTTCGTCAGCGCCGGTGCCATCCGCCAGGGTCACACGGTGCAAGAGGTGGGAGGCGGTGTGTCTCAGTTCGTGACCACCACGTTCAATGCCGCTTACCTAGCCGGGCTCGATTTCGACGAGTATCGAAGTCACACCATCTACTTCTCCCGCTATCCGTACGGGAGGGAGGCGACAATCGGAATCCCGTACCCAGACCTGATCCTGAACAACACCACCGATTACCCGATTCTGATGTGGAACTCCTACACCGGGTCCTCGATCACGGTGTCCCTCTATTCCACCGAAAACATCCAGGTCGAGGAATTGGGCCAGAGGCGCTCCAGCGCCGGCGCCTGCACCCACGTGGAGACCGACCGCCAGCGCACCTACCCCGACGGGCGCGTCGTCGTCGACACGATCGTTGCGGATTATCGACCGGGAGAGGGGCTCGACTGCAGTGGGCGGGCAATCCCCAGGCCCAACACCTGAGAGCGACTCCCGCCTCACCCGATCGAGGAGAGGCCACCGACGACCGGGTCGTCACCGAAGCCCAGGGCGCTGGCCACCAATAGGGCAACCACGAACAACAACGTCGCCAGGATCAGACCCAGAAGCCAGGGCGGACGCTGACGTTTCAAATGCTTATGGCCCGATCGGTCGCGTTCCACGCCGGCATTGTCGCGTGCCCGGCGCCCAAGGGTGACCACAGTGGCCCCGCATCCCCATTGCCAGATGGAGACAGTTGGCAGTCAAACCATCACCGGATGCCGGTGTCGTAAGTCACGTCGCCGAGATCGAGCGTCTGGTTCTCCTGGACCGTCGCCGTGATTGGGTCGGGTGCGATCATCAGACCTTCCACCGCGGCAAAGGTGATCGTGACGACACCAGCGGGCAGTACCAGATGAAACCTCCCGTCCTGACCTGAGCGAGCCCGGATCTCTGCTCCGTCCGGGAGAGTCGCCACGATCTCGGCGTTGGGCACAACCTGAGCCGCACATTCAGGGTCGGGTGGGTCCGTCTCCACAGGACACCTCGGGCCCGCCACGAGTCTCCCCGTGATCGTCGCAGTGCTGTCTGCTGGAACTTCGGAAGAACAGGCGCCCACAACGACCAACGAGAGGGTCCCGGCGAGAAGTAGGACACGTCTCATCACCGGTTGGACGTCTCCGGGCCCATTCCCGTTCCCGGGTGTGACGAGCGAGGTTCTCGGTCTTCATAGGATTCCCACATGACCGCGCTCCCCTGGGACTTGCTCCCCGACACCGCCGCTGTCGATGGGGACGGACACCTGATGCTCGGTGGCTGTGACACGGTCCGGTTGGCAGCGGAACACGGGACCCCGCTGTTCATCTACGACGAAGCACACCTCAGGGCCAGATGTCGGGAAGCCGTCGCCGCCTTCGGACCCGGCGCCGTCTACGCCTCGAAGGCTTTCCTCTGCCGGGCCATGGCCAGGCTCGCCCATGAGGAGGGCATGGCCATCGATGTGTCGACCGGTGGGGAGCTACACGTGTGTCTCGATGCCGGGGTTCCTGCCGAGCGTCTGGTGTTTCACGGCAACAACAAATCGCGCAATGAGCTGCGACGGGCGCTCGAGGCAGGAGTCGGCCGGATCGTCGTCGACAGCTTTGACGAATTGGATCGGCTTCAATCCCTCCACGAGCCAGGCCGGCGTCCTCCCCGCATCTTGCTCCGGGTGACACCTGGGGTCGAGGCCCACACCCACGAGTTCGTCTCCACCGGTCGTGACGACTCGAAGTTCGGATTCACCCTCTCCACCGGCGCCGCCACCCGGGCGGTGGAGGAGGCGTCGAGCTCGACCGCCGTCGATCTGGTCGGGATCCATGCCCACATTGGATCCCAGGTGTTCCGGGTGGAGTCCTTTGGGGAGGCGTTGCGGGTGGTCGCTGACTTCGCCCGGACTCTCGACCTTCCCGAGCTTTCCATCGGAGGCGGTCTCGGGGTGGCCTATATCGAAGGAGAATCGGCCCCGTCGATAACCGAGTGGGCGCTTGCCATCAAAGAAGCCGCCTCGACTCTGGGCGTCACTGCCCAGCTGTTTGCCGAACCGGGACGAGCGATCGCGGCCCAAGCGGCGATCACCGTGTACACGGTGGGCACCGTCAAGGTGTTGCCCGGGATAAGGACCTATGTCGCCGTCGACGGTGGGATGAGCGACAACCCCCGGCCCATTCTCTACGGCTCGGGCTACGAGACGTTTGTGCCGGCGCGTGTCAACGATGCCCGGCCCTCGGTGATCCGCCTGGTCGGCAAGCATTGCGAATCGGGTGACGTGCTCGTGCTCGAAGGCAGGGTGCCCGAAGGCCTCGAAGTTGGGGACTTCATCGGAACACCGGTCACCGGTGCCTACGGGCACTCGATGGGCTCCAACTACAACAAGGTGCTGCGCCCGGCGATCGTCTTCGCGGCAGACGGCGAGGCCCGCCTAGTCGTGCGAAGGGAGACCGTCGACGATTTGCTCAATACTGATCTCGGGTGACCGCGTCCAGTTGGTCCTACCTACGATCTGACTGTGTCCAACGAGCCCTCTGACTTCGAACGCCTGATCGGCCCCGATCGGCGTCGAGTCCGGGCGCCTCGCGGGCTGGCTGGCGTGGTCGCGCTGATCGCAGCCGGTGTGGTGATTGGGCTGGTCGTGCTCTACCCGAACGACAGTCCCGAGATCGACCTGACAGATTTTGGCTTCGTCGACGACGTAGCGCCGGTAACGGTCACGTCGGTGGAAACCGCAGAGTGCCTCGACTTCCCCGGCCTCGATTGCCTCGTGGTCGAGTTCTCGAGCGTGGACGGAGATTTGCTCCACACTCAGGGTTTCTCCGGTGGCTCGCCACAGCCTGAGTTCGAGGTCGGAGATTCCGCGTTCCTGTCGGTGATCGAGAGCGAAGATGGGTTGAATCTGTATCAGTATGCCGATCGTGATCGGACCGTTCTGCTTGGGGTGGTGGCTTTGCTCTTCGCCGGAGCGGTGGTGGCCCTGGGTCGGATGCGCGGGGTGGCGGCCCTGCTCGGGCTCGCGATCAGCCTCCTGATCCTCGTCGCTTTCATCGTCCCCGCAATCATCGCCGGTAAGGACGCCGTCCTCGTCGCCTTGGTCGGGGGAAGCGCCATCGTGTTGGTGGCCCTCTACCTGGCCCATGGATACACGCCTCTCACCCATGTCGCTGCGCTGGGAGCCTTCGCTGCCCTCGCCCTGACCACCGCTCTCTCCTGGGCAGTGGTGGCGCTCGCCCATTTCTCCGGCCTCGCCAGCGAGGAGTCGTTCTACCTTCTGCTGATCCCCGGCTTCGACCTCTCCGGTCTCCTCCTCGCAGGCGTGGTCCTGGGTGCGATCGGGGCGCTCGACGACGTGACCGTGACTCAGGCTTCGGCAGTGTGGGAGGTGCGACAGGCCAACCCGGCCCTGGGCCAGGGTGCGTTGTTCGCCTCCGGTCTGAGAGTGGGCCGGGACCACATCGCGTCAACCGTCAACACCCTGCTCCTGGCTTATGTCGGCGCCGCCATGCCCCTCATCATTCTGTTCAGTCTGTCCCAGCAGCCGTTGGGCGCGATTGCCAGCTCAGAGGTGGTCGCGGTGGAAATCGTGAGAACCCTGGTCGGCTCGATCGGACTGGTCGCGGCGGTGCCGATCACCACCTGGTTGGCAGCGCGTCAGGCATCCAGGGGCTCTCTGTGAAACGCCCCGTCATCGGCTGGAGGGAATGGGTCCAACTCCCCGACCTTGGCGTCTTCGAGATCAAGGCCAAAGTGGACACCGGGGCCGCGACGTCGTCCCTGCATGCCTTCCGGCTGGAGCGCTTCGAGAAAGATGGGCTCCTCTTCGTTCGATTCGAGATCCACCCCAGACAGCGGTCGCGGCGCCCCTCGATCGAATGCGAGTCGCCGATCGTGAGGGAAACGGCAGTCCGCAACCCGGGAGGTCGCACCGAGCTGAGACCGGTGATCGCCTCGACCCTGGTGATCGCCGGACAATCGGTCGAGGCTCTCATCAATCTGACCGGGCGGGACGAGATGGGCTATCGGATGCTGCTTGGTCGGCGCACTTTGAGAAACAGGTTTGTGGTAGACCCTGGCAAGAGTTATCTCGGGCCACGCCCCATACGCAGCGAGGAGACCGCGTGAAGATCGCCATCCTCTCCCGACGAACGAGCCTCTATTCGACGAGTCGCCTCCGCGAAGCCGCTGTCGAGCGCGGCCACGAGGTCAGCATCGTCGATTACCTCCGCTGCTACATGGACATCACCGCTCGCCGCCCCAAGGTCCTCTACCGGGGGGAAGCACTCAATCCGGAGGCGGTGATCCCAAGAATCGGAGCCACCTATACCTACTACGGCGCTGCCGTCGTTCGCCAGTTCGAGATGGCCGGCATCTACTCGGTGAATGAGTCGCAAGCGATCAGCCGATCTCGCGACAAGTTGCAGTCCCTCCAGTTGTTATCGCGGGCAGGGGTCGGGCTCCCCACGACCGGGTTCGCCCATGCCACCCAGGACATCGGTGGATTGCTCAAGGTTGCCGGGGGCCCTCCCGTGGTGGTCAAGCTCCTCGAAGGCACCCAGGGCCTCGGTGTGGTCCTGGCAGAGACCACCAAGGCAGCGGAGTCGGTGATCGGGGCCTTTCGCCAACTCGACGCCAACATCCTGGTTCAGGAGTTCATCAAGGAAGCCGGGGGAGCCGACATCAGGGCGTTCGTCGTCGGGGGAAGGGTCGTCGCGGCAATGAAGCGACAGGCGCTGCCAGGTGAGTTCCGCAGCAATCTGCATCGCGGCGGCACCGCCGAGGTGATCAAGCTGAGCCCCATCCAGCGCTCAATGGCGGTACGAGCGGCCAAGACGATGGAATTGAACGTGGCCGGGGTCGACTTGATCCAGTCATCGGAAGGGCCCCTCGTCATCGAGGTGAACTCCTCCCCAGGTCTCGAGGGCATCGAGACAGCCAGCGGCGTCGACGTGGCCGGTGAGATAATCGAGTTCATCGAGAACAACGCCGGACTGGAAACACCTCGTGGTCGCTCGCGGGCCTGAGATACGCAACGATCCGATCACAGTCGGCAATCGGGTCGTGGCGCCGGGGAGACGGGCGAGGATCGAGCTCCCGTTTGCCAAGGTGCCCACCGGCTCGGAGGAATCGCTGCCGGTGGCCGTGATCAACGGGAGAAGACCCGGTCCCCACGTCTGGTTGTCCGGCGCTATTCACGGGGACGAGCTCAATGGAGTGGAGATAGTGCGCAAGGTCCTGCGCCTCCTAGACGCCAAGACGCTTCGCGGAGCAGTGATCGCCGTACCCATCGTCAATCCACTCGGGTTCATAATCGAGTCGCGCTACCTGCCGGATCGGCGCGACCTCAACCGTGCCTTCCCCGGGTCCCCGCGAGGTTCCACGGCGTCCCGCCTGGCCCATCTCTTCATGCGGGAGGTGGTCAGCCAGTGCTCGGTCGGCATCGACCTGCACACTGCGTCGAACCACCGCATCAACATCCCACAAATCCGCGCCGACACCAACAACGCCACAACGCTGCGGCTGGCTAGGGCCTTCGGGGCCCCATTCATCATCCACGCCCGGCATCGCGACGGGTCCCTGCGCCAGGCGGCTACCGAGCTGGGGGCAACCGTGCTCGTCTACGAGGCGGGGCAGGCCCATCGATTCGACGATGAGGCCATCGAGACAGGTGTGATGGGAGTGATGCGGACCTTGAGATCACTGAAGATGATCGACGTTCGCCTCCCCCGGGTGCGGCCAACCCGGGTGATGCGACGCACCCGCTGGGTCCGAGCCCGACGTGGCGGGCTGGCCAACATCTCCGTCGCCCTCGGAGACGTGGTGGGGAAGGGAGAGGTGGTCGCCACCATCTCGGATGCCTTTTCCACCCGACCCACGGCAGCCACCGCCTCGTCGAGCGGGTTCGTGGTGGCGCGAACCCTGCGCCCGCTGGTGAACTCTGGTGACGCGCTGGTTCACATCGCGTCGGAGCAGGGCCCCTACCTCGACGAACCTGCCGAGCGGCGCCGCTAAGCGGCGGACTTGATTGAGCGGCGGACTTTGGCCTCGACCCACCCTCAGCCCGCAACGAGCCTGGCCTTTTCAGAAGCCTCGGAGTCTCGGCCAAGCAGACGCCGGTCCGCCGCAGCTTCCGCCGCGCGACACGTCAGTCCACGCAAAAGTCGGCCGCTCAGTTACGACGCTTTTTCGATCTCCTCGAGCCAGCGCCGACGCACCGAACGCCGCTCCTTGGGGGTGTGTCCACCCCAGATGCCTTCGCTCTGGTTGGTCTCGATCGACCAGGTCAGACACTCGTCCGCCACCGGGCAGCCGGCGCATACCGCTTTGGCCCGGGCGATCCCCACCAGATCCTCAGGGTCGGGGAAGAACGACACCTCATCGACCACGTCGATACAGGCGGCCCCTTCCCTCCAGGGAGAGAACTTCACATCGAACATCGGTAGTTCCATAATTTGTCGAATCGCGTAAACGCCTCGTCAACCTCATTCGTTCCCGAATTGGAGACGTATGAGACTTCGGCCCCGGCCCCAACCAGCTTACGGTGTAATCCCCACCCGTCCAAACAAGTTACGAGCCGGTTGCCTCAGGGCCCAATCGGCCGAGTTCCGCCCTCGCCACCGAGCGCCGGTGCACCTCGTCGGGACCGTCTGCGATCTGTAGCCAGCGGCCCATCGAGTAGAGACTGGCGATGGGGAAGTCCTCGGTAAGACCCGCGGCACCGAACAACTGGATCGCCCGATCGGCTACGTAGGTGAGAACCGCGGGTGCAACGACCTTGATGGCTGCGATCTCGGTGCGGGCGGCCTTGGCCCCGACGTTGTCGATCATCCATGCCGTCTTCAGCACCAGCAACCGAGCTTGCTCGATTCTGATCCGAGCCTCGGCAATCCACTCCTGGATCACGCCTTGCTCCGAAAGCGGATGTCCGAAGGCGGTCCGGGTCTGAGATCTCCCGACCATGAGGTCGAGACAACGCTCCGAAGCACCGATGGCCCTCATGCAGTGATGGATCCGCCCCGGGCCAAGACGAGCTTGGGCGATGGCGAACCCCCCTCCGCGCTCGCCGAGGAAGTTGATGGCTGGGACCCGGACCTCGTCGAACATGATCTGCGGGTGACCGCCGCGATCCTGATAACCGAACACCGTGGGCTCGCGCTCAACGATCACACCCGGGGTATCGAGGGGGACGATCACCATTGATTGCCGCCGGTGCGAGTCCGCATCGGGATCGGTGACGCCCATGACGATCGACATCTTGCACCGAGGCGACGCCGCGCCCGAGCTGAACCATTTGCGGCCAGTTATCACCAGATGGTCACCGTCGACCTCGATCCGGGTCTTGATGTTGGTGGCATCCGAACTGGCGACATCAGGCTCGGTCATCGAAAAACAGGACCGAATCTCGCCCGCGAGTAAGGGCTCCAGCCAGGCCTGCTTCTGTTCCTGGGTGCCGAACATATGGAGGATCTCCATATTCCCGGTGTCTGGTGCGGAACAGTTCATCGACTCAGGGGCGATCTGAGGGCTGCGACCCGTGATCTCGGCGAGAGGCGCGTACTCCAGATTGGATAGGCCCCCGCCAACCTGGGCATCGGGAAGGAACAGGTTCCACAGTCCGCGGCTCCGGGCCTCTCGCTTCAAGTCCTCGATGATCTGGGGGTGATGGTGGGGGTCACCCGCCGATGCCATCTGCTCCCGAAAGACCGCTTCCGACGGGTAGACGAGTTGCTCCATGAATGCGTTGAGACGCCTCCTGAGCTCTTCGCCCCGGGGGGTGTAAGAAAAGTCCATCGTGGCCACCGAAGCTAGTTCTTCTCGGGGGTTGGAGCCCAAACCCGACTCGGTGGCCGATGGCGTGTGGTCACCGATCAGACTTTGTCTACCACAGAGAGAGATCTCGTCAACACACCCAGGGCCTTGTCCCCGACCCGGGAGAGCAAGCTCATAGCAGCGATGGTCCCGGCCAGAACCACCGCCCCGAGTACCTGGCTCGATGTCAGGGTGGTCCCAAACACCAGGTAGTTGAGCCCGACCGCGGTAAGGGGAAAAGCAAGCTCAGCCAGGGTGGCCGCCGATGCCGGAGTCCCTTTGAGCCCGTAGTAGTAGAGGAGCAGAGCCAGGAGACCGGGCACCATCGCCAAGAGGAAAACAGCCCAAAGGTCCGATCTGGTGAAACCTGCCGCCGACGGGCCGGGCAGGAGCCATACCAGCACAGCGGCAGCCGGTAACCCGATTGCAAACCTCGCTGCAGTCAGGGTTCCGAATGAGAGTCGGGTTGTCAGGCGGCGGCCCAAGACGGTCCCTAGCCCCCAAAGGGTCGCAGCTCCCAGCGCCAGCAAGACGGGAGCCAACCGGGACGCCGAGGCCTCGGAAGGATCGGGAAATGCCACGAGGTATGCACCGACCAACCCAGCCCCAAAGAACGACGCAAACCGGGGCAACAGCCGCTCTCCGATGAGGAGACGGGCAGCGATGACCACCACCAGGGGTTGCACTTTTTGCAGGAGGAGTGGTGTGGTCGGATCTCCGTATCGGAACGCTGCAGTGAACAGCGATGTGGCAAGCGCAGACGCTCCTGCGCCGACCAACACAAGCGCCGTCCAGTCACTTCCGTCGAGCGATCGAAACGAATGCCGATTGCGCCAGAGGACCGGAAGGGTCACCAACACCAGGATCACATGCTCGAGAAAGACCAGGGTCGGCGCCGGAAGCTCGAGAGCCAACCCGCGACGAAACAAGGCGTCAGTGCCCCACAGGGCGGCCCCGGCCGCGACGAAGCCAAACCCTCCCAACCTTGGCGCGCTGACCTCTTTGGCTCTGCCCATCGAACTCACCGACTGCTGCTCAGGAGGATGTGGCCGCGGACATCGGTGCGGCACCAGACTCGGCCTCTTCGATCAGCTTCCGCAGTCCGGCCGGAGACACAGGAAGCTCGTTCAACTGGATCCGAAGTGGCCGGAGAGCATCCACGATGGCACTGGCAATGGCTGCCGGGGCGGAGGAGGTAGCGCCTTCGCCGACACCTTTGACCCCGATCGGATTGCGCTCCGTTGGATACATCTGATGCTCGACCTCGATCCTCGGAACGTCGGTGGCGGTAGGGAGCAGATAGTCGACGAAACTCCCGGTCAACAATTGCCCCTCGGAGTCGTAAATCACCTGTTCCAGGAGGGCGTTGCCCACCCCATGTGCCACACCACCGTGCTGCTGGCCATCGACCACCATCGGGTTGATCACCCGGCCGCACTCATCGACCACCAAATAGCGAACGATCTCGACAACACCCGTCTCCCGATCCACCTCCACGATTGCAGCGTGGCTGCCCGAAGCGAAGACGACTGTCGGTGGAACATAAAAGCTCTGTTCCTCGATGCCGGGCCCCATCCCCTCCGGCAGACCGCCGCTCCCGGGGGCGGCTGCTTGTGCGATCTCGGATAGGCTCAAGCTGATATCCGGTGCGCCTCGTGGGTGAACCAAGCCGTCGACCAACTCCAGGTCACGTGGGTCGGCCTCGAGCATGTGACCGGCTACGGCCAGGATCTTTGCCTTGACCAGCTCGGAGGTCATATGGACCGCCGAACCACCCGTCACGGCGACCCGGCTGGCAAAGGTCCCTCCCCCGTGAGGGATGAGGCTGGTGTCCCCGGAGCGCACGGTAACCGTGTCTATCGGCACACCCAGCGAGTCTGCGCACACCTGGGCGAGTGTTGTCTCGTGACTCTGCCCGTGAGCCGTCGTGCCGGTGTGCACGGTCACATGACCGGTGTTGTCAACTCTGACCTTCGCCCCTTCGAACGGCCCGTATCCCGAGCCTTCGACATGGCTCGAGAACCCGATCCCGATGAAGCGGCCGGAAGACTTGAGACTCGCCTGCTCTCGCCGGAAGCCTTCGAGATCGACCACTGCGAGCAGTCGTTCGAACTGCTCGGTGAAATTGCCGGTGTCGTATTCGATAGGTGCACCGTCCCGATAGAGCATCCCCATGTCATATGGCATCAGGTCACCGGGAATCAGGTTCCTTCGTCGTATCTCTACCGGATCCAAACCTGTCTCGTCGGCGACGAGATCGACGATCCGGTCCATGACGAACACGGCTACCACACGGCCGGCGCCTCGGACCGGTGTGTTCTGCAACTTGTTTGTGGCCACACACACGGCCTCGCACTCGAAGTTGTCGATACGGAACTGATTGCGCAGGTGTGAGGCCGTGTTGTACGGGATCGTTATGGCGAACGGGTTATAGGCGCCGCAGTCGAGGGCAAACCAGTCCTTCAAGGCGAGAATCCGGCCTTCGTCGTCGAATCCCACTTCGATCCGATGGATCTGATCCCGGGAGTGCCGGGCATTCCCCAGATTCTCACGACGGTCCTCGATCCAGCGCAGCGGGCGTCGGAGGTCCCGGGCCAGCGCCGCCACCAGAATCTCTTCGGCGTATATACCGCCTCCGAAGCTGCCTCCTATCTCGGGCGCGACCACCCTGATGTCGTCGTCGGCCATCCGCAACATCTCCGCCACATAGGTGCGCAACAGGTGTGGGCGTTGATTGTTGGCCCAAACGGTGAGTGTGCCCCTGCCCGGATCGGGCTGAACGACAACGCCGCGGGTCTCCATCGGAGAGCCGACGCTGCGGCCATACCTGATCGTCTCCGTGAGCCGGTGCGGGGAAGTGGCCAATGCCTGGTCGGGCTGCCCGACGGTTATCCGGAATCGAGCGTGGATGTTGCCTGGTACATCCGGATTGACCTCCGGCGCTCCAGGTGCCAGAGCAGCATCGACATCGGAGACCACCGGCAATGGCTCGATGTCGAGTTGGATCAACTCCAGCGCATCCTCGGCGATGTACCTGTCATTTGCCACCACCACCGCCAATGGCTCATCGAGACGAATTACCCGATCCCTGACCAGCAGATCCGCCCGGTACGGCGCGATCTGAAGGTCGCTCCGACGCTCGACCTCTGGATCGACGTTCTTGTAGAACGGTCTGGTGAAGGATTCGACCTTTCCCTCGAGATCCGCTGCGGTGTAGACGGCTAGGACGCCCTCCAACTCACGCGCCTCGTCGATGTCGAGGACATCGACGAGGCCATGTGCGACCGGGCTTCTCAAGAAAGCGACCTCGGCCATGCCCTGCAGCTTCAGATCCGCCGCGAATCTGCCGGCCCCCATGAGCAGGCGCCGATCCTCCCGGCGGGCCACCGAGGCCCCGACATACCTCTTGCTGGGCTCCATCAGGCGACTCCGCTCTCCACCAGCTCGATGACGGCGTCCACGATGTTCTGATAGCCGGTGCAACGGCACAAGTTCCCCGACAGCCGCTGTCTGATCTCCGCCTCCCCTCCATCGGGTCTCTCGGAGAGATATTCCTTGACGGCCATCAAGAAGCCCGGCGTGCAAAAACCGCACTGGAGGGCATGGTGTCGAGCGAATGCTTCCTGGATCGGGTGTAGCTCTCCGTCCGGCGATGCCAGGCCCTCCACCGTCTCGATGTCGGCGCCGTCCGCCTGGACTGCGAGCATGAGGCAGGACCGAACCGAGCGACCGTCGAGCAGGATCGTGCAGGAACCGCAGACGCCGTGCTCACAGCCGAGGTGCGTGCCGGTGAGGTCGAGTCGGTCCCTCAAGAAATCGGCGAGCGTCATCCGGACGTCGGCCTCGGCGTTGAGATAGTTCCCATTGACCCGGATCGTCACCACGGACTTCTCGATCATTGACTCACCCGGGCTCGGCTGTGGGCGGTTGCGAGTGCTCGCTGGACCATCACCCTGCCAACATGCCGCTTGTACCCGGCATCGGCGTGGACGTCATCGAGGGGGTCCATCGACTCCGCCGCCACCCCGGCGATTCTCCTGAGGACATCGCTCGTCGGACGCTCCCCGATCAGCCCTTCCTCCGCCCTGGTAGCACGCAAAGGGGTGCTGCCGAGCCCCAACAGCGTGATTCTGGCGAGGGAAACCTCTCCTTCGTTGATGACCAGCACCACGCCGGCTCCCGCCTGTGCGAAATCACCGCGACGACGTGCCACCTCGAAGAACGACGACCCGGCATTCGCCGGCGGCAGGGTGAAGCTCACCTCCGCCAACATCTCATCTGGCTGGAGCGCCGTGGTCATGAACCCCTCGAAGAATCTTCTGGCAGGGACTGTGCGGAGCCCGGACCGGCCCATGAGAGTGCAATCAGCGTCGAGAGCCAGGGCAAGAGCCGGCCACTCGGCCGCGGGATCGGCGTGGGCGAAGCTCCCTGCGACGGTGCCCCGATTTCGAATCGCCACATGCCCCAGCAGGGACATTGCGTCGCCGATCATCGAGCAACGTGAGCGGATCTCCTGGTCGAGCTCCACGGTGCGGTGACGAACCAATGCGCCCAAGCGGACCAGATCACCCTCGCGCCGCACATAGTCGAGACCACCAACCCGGTTGATGTCGACGATCACCTTTGGCCTGGCCAGGCGAAACGAGAGCAGCGGGACGAGGCTCTGGCCCCCGGCAAGGATCTTTGCCTCGGGGCCGAGATCCCCGAGAACCCGGACGACGTCCTCGGTGGTCTCCGGTGCCTCGTATGAGAACCTTGGAGGTTTCAGAGAATCGCTTCCTTCCTCCAGGCGAAAACTCTCTTCTCCGCCGGTCGGAACAGAAGGAAGTCGACCAGGGTCATCACCACCGTAAAGCACAGGGTCCAGGCAACGACTCGATCGGGGCGGAGCAGACGGAAGAAATGCTCAAGCTGGCCTCCGATGCCATTGGGAAGCGACAGCGCCTCAATGATCACCACGATCTTCCATGAAAGGGCGAAGCCGAAACGACCGGCTGAGAAGAGAGAAGGCGCCAGCTGGGGCATGATTAGCTCGCGGTATCGCTGCGCGCTGGACCAGCGGTAGACGACGGACATGTCGAACAGATCGGGATCGAGCGATTTCACACCCTCGTAGACGATATTGACCACGAATGGGGTCACCGACACCCAGAGGGCAATGAGGAGCGTGTTCTCCTCGAGACCGAGGATGAGGATCGTGAACAGGATCACGACCGGGCCGGGCAGGGCCAGGGCCACCATCACCCAAGGAAGGGCGAACGCCTCGAAGATCTTGGAGCGACCCATGAAGACGCCGATCGCCAAGCCCGCCACAAAGGCAGTCACCGCCCCGATCACCACCCGTCGGAAGGTGGCGATCAGATGACCGTAGAAGACGGGATCAGTCCAGGCATCGAGAAAGGCCTCCAAGACGGCCAGGGGTGTGGGCAGGAAGCCACGGAGCGGGATGGTCAATGGCCACCAGATCGCCACCACCAGGACCAGCGCAATGAGCAGTGGCACGAGCTTTTTCCACCAGGCCTCCCCTGGCGACTGCCGGAGCCCTTCCAACCCTGCCCTCTCGGTGGCGACCTCGACCGTCACCCCGTCGACTCTCCGGATCGGGCCGTGGGCTGTTCGTAGTAGCCCCAAGCCTCGAGAACCGTCCCGACGATGGATCCCTCGATCTTGGCCAGAGACGGGTCTTCGTAGGCCCGGGGACGGTCGGCATCGATCCGGCGCACGTCAAAGACCATTCCAGGGCCCTTTGTCATCAGGTTGATGGTGTCTCCCAGGAAGACCGCTTCCCGTATGGAATGGGTCACGAACACGATGGTGGTCCCGGTTCGTTGCCAAACCTCGAGGAGCTCTGTGCGAAGAAACCTGGCAGTCACCTCGTCAAGAGTGCTGAACGGCTCGTCCATGAGGATGAATGCGGGCTCGATTGCCAGTGCCCTGGCGATGGCAACCCGATGTCGTTGCCCTCCGGAGAGATTCAAGGGCCACGAATCGGCGAATGCCTCGATCCGCAACATCCGGAGCAGGTCGGCCACGGTGTCGCCCCACCGCTCCTCAGGAACCTCGGCCGCTTTCAGTACGATGGTGAGGTTGTCCCGAACGGTTCGCCACGGGAGCAGACGGGCATCCTGGAACATGTAGCCGCATCTCGGAAGCTCCTCTGCGGTACGGCGGCCGTCCTTGTAGATTTCATGACCTTCGATGGTGACCGTCCCGGCTTCCGGGGCCGCCAAACC
>Ga0214472_10001370_pt1 | contig 27592 bp, 24 predicted proteins | sample RVTome_6_FD_207662 | JGI IMG/M metagenome (GOLD analysis project Ga0214472, IMG submission 207662) | Soil microbial communities from uranium-contaminated site in the Upper Colorado River Basin, Wyoming, United States - RVT140D175 | ecosystem: Environmental > Terrestrial > Soil > Contaminated >...
TATCCGGAACTCCGCGACCGGCTGATCCTGTTGAACGGCTGGTCGAAGACCTGGGCGATGACCGGCTGGCGCATGGGCTGGTCGATCTGGCCCGATTCGCTTGTCGACAAGGTCCGCAAGCTTGCCGTCAATTGCTGGAGCTGCGTCAACGCGCCGGCGCAATGGGCGGGAATTGCCGCGATCGACGGGCCGCAGGACGCGGTCGCAAGCATGATGACGGCCTTCGACCGCCGCCGCAAACTGTTGGTCGAGCGCGCCAACGCGCTGCCGAACGTCAAATGCGCCACGCCGAAAGGCGCCTTCTACGCCTTCCCCAATATTTCGGCGACCGGCTGGAAGGCCAAGAAGCTGGCCTCGGCCCTTCTCGAAACGGCCGGCGTCGCCACCATCGGCGGCCCGGATTTCGGCATTCTCGGCGAGGGCTATCTGCGATTGTCCTATGCGAATTCGGAAGAGAACATCGCCCGGGCGATTGACCGCATTGGCGAGTTCCTGGCCAAGGCGAAAGCGGCATGAGCCTGAGTCGCGACAATTGAAACCAGTTCGGCTCACAATGCATGCCCGCGACGCTGTAGCCGAACGCGATCTTAAGTATGCTTGGGTCGAGCTGGCCGCGCGCGAGCCAGAATGGCGAAGCGCCGATCCTCGTGGCGGCGGTATCGAGCGGTGATTTCGCACGATTCCACAAGCGCACGCACGCATTTTGCGCACGGTTTGCTTGGAAACGGCATCCGAGATCGTTATTCTCACCGCGTTTTTCGATCGCAAGGCAAGGCGCCCGGCATGAGCCCGACAGTAACATATCGCCCTGAGGATAACGCGGCCTATATCCGCTTTTCCGCCGGCAGGGTGCGCGAGAGCGAAGAGGTTTCGCCGGGCGTGGTATTCGACTTCGACGAAGCGGGACACATCGTCGGCATCGAACTGCTCGACGCGCGCGCAAAACTCCCGCCCGAACTTCTGGGCGAAGCCGCCTGATTGCACGCGCGCCTCATCGTTCGCGCGATGTCTCCATGTATGGCTTGATACCAAGCGGCGTGGCACGCGGCAGGTTCCCGGTTGGCTGCAGGCTCGAGGGTCACGTCCTCGCGGTTGCCAGCTTGAAACTGGCGAACAGGAAGAAGCAGCCGAGCGCGCCTTCGATCCAGCGGCGGGAGTAATTGTAGCCGCGCCGCACCGGTCCGGAGGACAGCAGCAGCGCATAGCCGCCATGGCCGAGGAAGGAATTGGCGAACGCTCCGGCAACAAACAGGGCGACGACCGGCAGTGGCGCATTTCCGACACCGCCGACGCTGGCGATCGCCAGCCAGAACATGATCGCCTTCGGGTTGGAAATCTGCAGGAAGAACCCGGCAAGGCCGGTCCGCCACGCGCCGTCGGCGGGCTTCGCCGCCAAATCGAGCGCCGGCGCGAGCGCGGCGGTGCGAAACGCCTTCCAGGCGAGCCAGGCCAGATAGGCCGCTCCGATCAGCCGGATGACCGTCATCAGTTCGGCGACCTGCGCCAGCACCGCGGCGAGGCCGATCACGGTCGCCACCGACAGCACGATCGAACCGCAGGCGATGCCGAAGGCGGTGATCAGCGACGGCAGCCGGCCGTGCGCGGTCGCCACGCCGAGGATGAGCGCCACGCCGGGGCCCGGCGAAATCACGCCCATCAATTGGATGGACCACGCGAGGATCAGTTGCGGCAAATGTTCGATCAGGTTCACGTCGATTTCTCCGGATATAGGTACTCGGGCGAGCAGTGATTCCTTAGCACTGCAATGCTGACAGCGCAGTGGCAGTAACTTCGGTCTCGATCGAAGCATGCATGCGGATGGCGATTCCAAACGCCATCGTTCACGCGATGTCTCCATCCGTGGCTTGAAACCGTTGCGAGGCGCGGGGCTGCATGGGCAACCTCTGCCTAGCAGGCTTCTCTGATTGGGGTCGTTGAGGTCAAGCTCCTCGTGATATTTTTCCGGATCATGTCGCCCCGCGGGTCACTCGCTTCTCTTCGCGGTCGACGTTAGGCCGCCGCATGATGGGGTCAGTAGAGCGAGGCGTCTCAATCTGTTGAACGACCTTGGGAGAGTTCGTCCCAGGATCGTGCCTGCTAACGAGATCGCCTTGCCCATCGTCCCCACGGGAACGATCCAGATCACGCCCTTTCGGGCAGAATCAACTCCTCCTTCGTTGGTCCGCTATCCCTATTTCATGCCGATACGTGGCCGGGTGCCTTGCCGAAGCGGAATTCTGTTGCATCGCTCCACATGCGATGCAGGATGACGGCGAGTTTGCGGGCAACTGCAACCCGGGCTCGCCCCATACCACGCCGCTTGGCGACGTTCATGCCCCAGGCGCGCAGGCTCGACCATTTCTTGCTGCGCACGAGCAACGAATGCGCCGCTTCATAGAGGGCCGTGCGGGCGAGTTCGTCACCGCATCGGCTCACCTTGCCCTGAATGTCAGTCTCGCCAGATTGATAGCGTGCCGGGGTCAGACCCAGGTGCGCGCCGACATCCCGCGAGCGGCGAAAGCGGTCCGGCCGGTCGATCGTGGCACGAAAGGCAAGCGCGGTGATCGGTCCGACACCTGGAACGCTCATCAGCCGCCGACAGACCTCTTCCTTTCGAACGAGACCGAGAACCTGCTTCGTCAGGCGGGCAAACTCTCCCAGCATGGTGGCGAGGATCGTCAGCAGTGGCTCAACCAGCGGCATGACGATCGGATCTGTGCTGGCCAATTCGCGCACACGACCGGCAAAGGTTGCACGGCTTGGCCTGCCCAGCTTGATGCCGGCCTCCCGCAGAATCGCCCGGACCACGTTCTCGATGGTGCGTATTTCGTTCAGCACGGTGCGGCGGGCGACGAGGAGGGAACGCCAGAGACGGCACTGCCGGCTCTTCACATGCACCTGCCGATACCAGCCCGTGCGCATGATCTGCGCAAGCGCGCGGGCGTCATTCCGATCCGTCTTGTTCGGCATCGTCCTCAGTGCCGCATTGGCCTGCCGTGTCTCGATGCAGATCGCCGGCAATCCTTCGGCGCGAATACCGTCATAAAGCCAGGCCGCCAGCGAACACGCTTCCAGCCCGACACGCTCCAGCGGCAGATCGGCTTTCCGCAGTGCGTCGCACAACGCCTGCGGCTCGCTCGCTGCGCGCGCCTCCTTCACGATCCGCCCGGTCTCGTCGACCACGCAAATCGCGGTCTCTTCCAAAGAAACGTCCAGTCCGGCAAAATACTTCATGGCTGCTCCTTCCCGATGTTTGTGGCGATTCCACATCGACCACGTTCTCACATCCCGACAGGAGCAGCCGCCTCATTCGGGCTCGGCCGAGACCCCAATCACCCCATCTGTTGAAGAAGTGTCGCGCTGGGCTTTGAGGATGGCCTCATCGCCGTTGTGGTAGGCGAAGGTGATCTCGATCTTGCCGTCTTCGAGCAATTCGGCGGAGCCGTCGCCGGTGACCTCGTCCATTTCGTCGCAGCCTGCCCATGTGAAGAACACCATCGATCGACTGTAGCCGATTTCGATGCCCGCTTGCAGGGCGCCGAAGGCGATTTCGCCATTGTTGTCGGCTCCGATGGTGATCGTGGCGGGACCGCAGAGGTCGAGATAATCGCGATCCCATATATCGGCCTCGACGATGCGCCAGCGGCCGATCAGCTGGCAGTCCGCCGGCACTGTCATGCCGGCGCCGCGATGAGCTTGGGTAATCGCACCAGATTGTAGGCGGCCGCCGCGAAGGTGAAGGCCCAGCCGACACGGTCGCGGCCGCGCAACTTCGTCTTCGCCTGCCCGGCGACCGTCTTGATCCAGCCGAACGCTTCTTCGATGCGCTTGCGGATACGCTGGCTGACCGCATAGCCGCCATGCCGCGTCGTTCGGCGATCGATCGCCGAACTTCGCCCGCTCGTGTTCTGCGCCACGTGCGGCGTCACTGTCATCGAGCGCAACTCGTTGACGAAGTCCTCCGCATCGTAGGCCTTGTCGGCGCCGAGGGTGATCGCCCGCGGCCGGTCGGCGCGCGGCTCGATCATGTGCAGCGCCGCCACCCGTTCAGCATGTCCGTCGGCCTGCGTCAGGCAGGCATCGACCAGAAGGCCGTGACGGTTCTCCATCAGTCCATGCCCCATGAAGCAGAGCTTGGCCTCCTTGCCTTGCCCCTTCCGGTAAAGCCTGGCTTCGGGATCGGTGGTCGAAGCATGCGTCTCGTTTCCCCGCTTTTGGCCGTGGAAGTCCGCCTCTTGATTGCGTCCCGGTCGTGCAGCCGCGCTCCCCGCCTCTTGATTGCGTCCCGGTCGTGCAGCCGCGCTCCCCGCCTCTTGATTGCGTCCGCCGCCTTGAACCGGCGGCTCTCCTGACCCCTTCCCCGGGTCTTCGCCCGAGGACAAGCTTTTTGGTTTGACGCTCTTCATCGAGGCCCATGCCTCGATCAGCGTGCCATCGACCGAGAAGTGATCCGTCGACAACAGCTTCTTGACCTTGGGCTGAGCCAGCACCGCGGCCAGGAACTTCGCCGCGATTTCCCCTTCCAGCAGACGGTCGCGGTTCTTCGAGAACACCGAATGGTCCCAAGCCACGTCGTCGACGCCGATGCCGACGAACCAGCGGAACAGCAGGTCGTATTCCAGCCGCTCCATCAAAAGCCGCTCCGAGCGGATCGAGTAGAACGCCTGCAGCAACATCGCCCGCAGCAGCTTCTCGGGCGGGATCGACGGCCGTCCGATCGGCGAATACAGCGCCGCAAAATCCCGCTCCAGCGCCGACAGCGCCTCGTTCACGATCGCCCGCATACGGCGCAGGGGATGATCCCGCCGCACCCGCACCTCAAGGTCCACGTAGCTGAACAGTTCGCTCGTCCGATTATCGCCGCCGCGCATCCATCCCCCCCCCGAATCTCTTCGGAGATAATGAATCATCGTCGCAAACCAATGGCGAGCGCCTTTTCAACAGCCTGTTAGGCTTGGCTACTGTCTGCGGCCCTCGCCGCCCTGCACGGAGATTTGATGGCATCTTCCGAGCCTTGTTGCAGCAGACTGCCCGGCCGACCCTCTTGGATGAACCGCGGTTTTCCCGGCTTGCGCCGGGGCGGCGCCTCATCCGCAAGTCGCCCACACATTCCCGTTTAAGGGCTATGGTCACGACCGCTCCGTCGCTGCCGCCCTCCGTCCGCTGGCGATCGTCCGGCGTTTGCTTGGGCGGCAGTGCGAGCATGATAAGAGAGCGTGGAAGGGTGGGCGTAGATTTTTTCGGGTATAATGCGAAACGCGAATGGGAACAGCGCGTTCGCCGAACACTCGATTCGACTTTTCCCCGTTTTGGGGCCGTTCGGCGCTTTTCGGCGACCTTCTCCTCGCCCCTTTGACAAGCTCAGGACAGGTCAGGTCACGCGATTGCGCCTGCGATGTTCCGGCCGGTCCCACAGACGTCCGGCCATGATCCGCCGAAGTGTATCGACGGCCCGCTCCACTTCAGGCATCCCGATGTAGAGCGGCGTGAAGCCGAAGCGCAGGATATCGGGTGCGCGGAAATCGCCGATGACACCGTTCGCGATCAGCGCCTGCATGATCGCATAGCCTTCCGGATGCCGGAAGCTGATCTGGCTGCCGCGCCTTGCCGGATCGCGCGGGCTCGCCAGCGTCAGTTCGGGACAGTTGGTTTCGACACCGCGGATGAACGACTCCGTCAGCTCGATCGAGCGCTCGCGAACCTCTGCCATTGAAACCAGGTCAAAGACATCCAGCGCCACATCGAGCGCTGCCATTTGCAGGACGGGCGGCGTTCCGACGCGCATTCGCTCGATTCCCACTCCGGGCCGGTAGTCGGCATCGAAGGCGAACGGAGCCTCGTGGCCGAGCCAGCCTGAAAGCGCCGGCCGGATATGCTCGGCCAGTTCCGGCCTGATATAGATGAACGCCGGCGCGCCCGGCCCGGCATTCAGGTACTTGTAGGTGCATCCGGCGGCAAAATCGGCGCCGCAAGCGGTCACATCGACCTCGATGGCGCCGGCCGAATGCGCCAGATCCCAGATCGTCAAAGCGCCGGCGGCGTGCGCCGCCCGCGTCAGTTCGGCCATGTCGTGCAGACGGCCGGTCCGGTAATCGACCTCGGTCAAAAGCATCACGGCGACGGTTTCGTCGATTGCCCCGGCGACCTTTTTCGGATCGACGACGCGCAATTCGTAGCCTTGCCCAAGCGTGCGTAGCAGGCCGTCGGCCATGTAGAGGTCGGAAGGAAAATTGCCGCTGTCGGAGAGGACGACGCGACGATCCGGCCGCAATTCGAGCGCGGACGCCAGCGCCTGATATACCTTGATCGAAAGCGTATCGCCGACGACAACCGTCCCGGGCTTGGCGCCGATCAGGCGGCCGATGCGATCGCCGAGCCGTGTCGGCAGTTCCATCCAGCCGGCGCGATTCCAGGCGGTAATCAGCATTTCGCCCCATTCGTCGCGAACCGTGCGCGCAACGCGGTCGGTGGCGGCAATCGGCAGCGGGCCGAGCGAATTGCCGTCGAGATAGATGACGCCGTCGGGGATGTGGAATTGCGCGCGCGTCGATTCGAACGGATCGACCGCCGCTGGTTCGAGATTGCTGCCCGCCCGGCTCTTGGCTGTCATGCGCCCGCCTCGGTCAGCAGCGTCGCGTTGCCGCCGGCAGCCGTCGTATCGACGCACACCGAGCGTTCCGTGCAATAGGCGGCTGGCGCAATTTTTTCGGTGACCAGCGCAACAATCGGTCCATCACGCTCCGACAGCGCGCGCCGCATCTCGCGCTTTTCCTCTGCGCTGCCGGTATGGGCGACAATATCCAATGCCAGGCCTGGTAACGAAGCGGGTTTGCAGGTCGCATCGATCATCGCAAGCGCGAATTGCGCTGAACGCAGCGGGCGCAATGTCGAACCTGCATGCGGCGCGACCGCGAGCACGCGATTTCCCGCCGCAAGCGCCTGTACGGTTTGCGCAAGGAGCGAGTCTGCGTCCGGCCCGAGGCACAGCGCCGTACCGCGCGAAAACAGGAAATACTGGTTGGATTCGCCCGTAGGGCCTGGAAGATCGACCGGCCCGAAATCGAGCGCGGCGACTGCGGTAGTCGCAGCTTCGGCCCTGCCCCGCAGCGCCAGCCGAAGCTTGCCGATGCGCTCGGATGCCGCAAGTTCCGGCACTTCGGGAATGTTCGCGATGGCGTCGCGCAGCGCTTGTTCGCTGGCCGTTTGCGCATCGCGCCCGGTCGCAGGCGCATCGCTGCCGGCGGCGCAAAATCGCGGCAAATAATGGCGCCCTCCAGCCTTCGGGCCTGTGCCGGACAGGCCTTCCCCGCCGAAGGGCTGCGAACCGACAACCGCGCCGATCTGGTCGCGGTTGACATAGATATTGCCGACCCGGATTTGGTCGAGGATACGCTGCACGCGCCGATCGATGCGGGTGTGCAAGCCGAATGTCAGACCGTATCCGCGTGAGTTGATGGCGCCCACCACGTCGCCGATCCGGTCGCCATCGAACGATGCGATATGCAACACCGGCCCGAAAATCTCGCGCCCAAGTTCCTCGATGCCGGACAGGCGAATGATTGTCGGGGCGACGAACCGGCCGGACTTCGGCGCTGAAAGCTGCTTCACGACCTTACCGGCCTTGGCCATCCTTTCGCAATAATCGTTGATATGCCGGCAGGCCTCCTCGTCGATCACCGGCCCGACATCGGTCGACAATTGCCAGGGATCGCCGAGGACAAGTTCGTCCATCGCGCCTTCCAGCATTTCGAGAAGCTGCCACTCCACGTCCTTCTGGACGTAGAGCATGCGCAGCGCCGAGCAGCGCTGGCCCGCGCTCTGGAACGCGCCGCGCAGGATGTCGCGCACGGCTTGCTCCAGCAGAGCGGTGGAATCGACGATCATCGCGTTGAGCCCGCCGGTCTCCGCAATCAGCATCGCGTCCGGCGCCGTCTTGGCGAGCTGGCGGTCGATGATCTTGGCGACCTCGGTCGATCCGGTAAAGCAGACTCCCGCAATATCCGGGCTGGCCGTCAGCGGCGCGCCGACGGCGGCGCCGTCACCGGGCAACAACTGGATCGCGCCTTGCGGCACGCCCGCTTCCAGCATGAGCCGCACGGCGCGATGGGCAATCAAGGGCGTTTGTTCGGCCGGCTTGGCGATTACGGCATTGCCGGCGGCAAGCGCAGCGGCAATCTGGCCGGTAAAGATCGCCAATGGGAAATTCCACGGGCTGATGCAGGCGATGACGCCGCGCGCACGCGCATCTTTGTCGAGCCGCTCCGCTTCCCGCGCATAATAGCGCAGGAAATCGACCGCCTCGCGGACTTCCGCCACGCAATCGGCGAGGTTCTTCCCGGCTTCGCGTGCCGCCAGCGCAAAAAACTCGCAGGCGTTCCGTTCGTAGAGGTCCGAGACCCTGCACAGGATTTCCGCGCGCTTGCGAACGCCAAGTCGTTCCCAATCCGGCTGTGCTTGTCTTGCGGCGGCGACGGCGTCCGCAACCAGTGACGGATCGGCTTCCACGACCTCGCCCACAATCTCTTCGGGCATGGCCGGGTTGCGCACCTGCCGCTTCACCCCTTCGCGCTTTCCAGAAGCAAGGATAGGCTCCGCCCTCCACTGATACCGCGCGGCAAATGTCGCCCGTCCGGCGGCGATCTTGGCAAGGTCGACCGGGCTGGTCAGGTCGAAACCGGCGCTGTTGCGGCGTGGCGCGAAAATCGCGGCAGGAACCGGAATCGCCGCACTTGGCGCAAAACCGGACAACTCAGCGGACGCGATTGGATCGGACGCGATCTCCTCGGGCGCAATGTCGAGATTGACGATCTGGTTGACGAAGGAACTGTTGGCGCCGTTTTCGAGCAGGCGCCGGACGAGATAGGCAAGCAGGTCGCGATGCGCGCCAACCGGGGCATAGATCCGGCATCTTGTGTTGGCTTTCGTGCGCACCGCCTCGTGCAGGGCCTCGCCCATGCCGTGCAAACGCTGGAACTCGAATTTTTCCAAATTCGCCCCGGCCATGTGCAGCACGGCGGCAACCGAATGGGCATTGTGCGTGGCGAATTGCGGATAGATGCGGTCGCTCATGCCGAGCAGCGCGCGCGCGCAGGCGAGATAGCTGACGTCGGTATGGACCTTGCGCGTGAACACCGGAAAGCCGTCGAGACCGAGAACCTGGGCCCGCTTGATTTCCATGTCCCAATAGGCGCCTTTCACCAGGCGCACCATGATCCGACGGTCGAGGTTTTCCGCCAGGGCGAACAGCCACTCGATGGCATGCATCGCACGCCGCCCATAGGCCTGCACCACGACGCCGAATCCGTCCCAACCCGAAAGCGAGGGATCGGCCAATACCCGTGCGATCACGTCGAGCGAGAGGTCGAGGCGATCGGCCTCTTCGGCGTCGATATTGAATCCGATCCCGGCCGATTTCGCCGCGCGCGCGAGTTCCAGGAGGCGCTTTGTCAAAACCGGCAACATTTTCACCCGCTGGCTCATCTCATAGCGCGGATGCAGTGCCGACAATTTGACCGAAATGCCCGGGTTGCGACGCACATCGCCATGGCGGGCACGGGCTCCGATTGTCGAAATCGCGGTCGAATATGCCGCCAGATACTTTCGGGCATCGGGGTCGGTGCGCGCGGCTTCGCCGAGCATGTCGTAGGAATAGGTATATCTCTTGGCCTCCATCACCTCGCCGCGGTTCATCGCTTCCGCGATCGTGCGGCCGAGCACGAACTGCGCGCCCATCTCCGCCATGGCCTGGCCGACCGCACGCCGGATGACCGGTTCGCCGAGCCGGCGCACGAGGCCGTGCAGGACGCCGGCGACGCCCTCGGTCTCCTCGTCGAGGATGCGGCCGGTGAGCATCAGTCCCCAGGTCGAGGCATTGACGAAGATCGACCCGGAATCGCCGATATGCGCGGCCCAGTCGTGCGGCGTGATCTTGTCCTTGATCAATTCGTCTACGGTCAGCGCATCGGGCACGCGCAGCATGGCTTCGGCCAGGCACATCAGCGCGACGCCCTCCCTGGTGGAAAGGCCATATTCGGCAAGGAACGACTCCATGATTCCAACCGCGCCGGAAGCCCGCACCTCGCGGACAAATTCGGCCGCCTGGCACGAAACCGCATTCCTGGCGGTCTCGTCGAGCGCCGCATCGCGCACCAGTTCGCGAACGAGCGCTGTCTCGTCCGTCAGCGTCGCGGCGCGCATCCGCTCACGAATCGTATCCTGGCTTGACGATTGGGTGACTGACATCGGGGATTTGTTCCGCGCGCCCTCGCTCAAGCAGCGGTATTCTTGCGCACCAGGTCCAAATAAAGCTCGCGGATTCGTTTCGTGACCGGCCGCTCGCCATTGCCAACCGGCTTGCCGTCGATGCTCGCCACCGGCGTCTGCGCACCGAAGGTTCCGGTCAGGAAAGCCTCCTCCGCTCCATAGGCTTCGTACAACGTGAAGTTTTTCGCATAAACCGGAATATCGTTTGCGCGACACAGGTCGATCACCTTCTGCCGCGTCACCCCGTTCATGCAATAATCGCCGGTCGAAGTCCAAACCTCGCCCCTGCGCACGACAAAGAAATTGCACGCATTGGTCGTATTCACGAATCCGTGCGGGTCGAGCATCAGCGCTTCGTCGGCGCCCGCCTGCATCGCCTGCAGGCAGGCGATGACGCAATTGAGCTTGGAATGGCTGTTGAGCTTGGCATCCTGGCTCATTGGCAGGCCACGCACCTGCGGCACGGTTGCGAGCCGGACACCTTTTCCGCGTAGGTGGTCGGCCGGTTTTGAATGCTCCATGATGATCACCAGCGTCGGCCCCGACCGGCTGAGCGAAGGATGCTGGAACGGCTTGTCCTTGACGCCGCGCGTCAGCATCAGCCGGCAATGGACGTCGTGAGTCATGCCGTTGGCAGACGCCGTCCGGTTGAGCGCGTCAAGGATTTCCCTGCGCGTCATGCCGATTTCGAGCGACACCGCTTTGCAGGCGTCGAAGAAGCGGTCCATGTGCTCGTCGAAGAACGCCCACTTTCCGTTGTAGAGCCGCAAGCCCTCCCACATTCCGTCGCCCAGCAGGAACCCGCTGTCGTATACGGAGACCTTTGCCTGATCGCGCGCTACGATTTCGCCGTTCACGTAAATCTTGATGCCGCGATTCCGTTCGTCTTCGGTTGCGTCATGTGTTGTACGGCTATTCATGATTCCACCCGGATCTTCGTTTCACCGGCACGACATTTGCGCGAATCGATTTTCGCCCCGAAAGCAAAGGCAAGAATAAGCCTCGGCGCCGGCCGGATTTTTTTGTTGATTTGCTGACCGAATTGAACTCTTCTTGCCCGTGTTGAGGGGTGATTCTTCCGGCGATCTTGTCATGTTACCCCGCAGCCGCGAAGGCCGGAACTTGCCACTTGGGACGCCGGTTGGCGACGGGCGGGGAAATTGACGCAGGCACTGGCGCAATTGCGGCCGAGGCAGGAAGCCGGCACCTTCGGCGAAATTTCGCCGAAAATCCAGATGCATGTCGACTGGCTGCGGGACGCGGCGGTGCCGTTCTGGATCGAAAGGGCCGCCGACAGCAGCGGACTGTTCTACGAAACACTTCATCTGGATGGTTCGCCCGATGCCGACCGGGAACTGCGTCTGCGTACCGGCATGCGACAGGTATTTGTTTTTGCAGAAGCAGCTTATCTGGGGCTGGCGGATTTTTTCCAATCGGTCGATCTTGCCGAGTCGATTGCCCGCAAACTGCGCGAAATCGCCTGGCGACGGGACGGCAAGCCGGGCTGGGCTTCCCGCTTCCTGCGCGATGGCACGGTCACGGATTCGAAGCTCGATCTCTATGACCACGCAATCGCCGTGCTCGGGCTTAGCACGCTGCTCAAAGTTCGCAAATCCGATGAATTCGCCGAATGGATAGCGGCGACATTGTCGGTCATCGACAGCCTTGCTTCCGACTTCGGTGGATGGGACGAGGATGATCGCTGCACGATCCCGCGTCGGCAGAATCCCCACATGCACATGTTCGCGGCAAGCCTGGCCCGCCTGGAGGCATTCGATGAGTCGCGCGACAACGCCCGCGCACGGCAGATTTTCCAGCTATTTCGCGACCGCTTCTTCACCGACACCGCCAACCATCTGACCGAATATTTCGGCCCGAGATGGGAGGCCGGGCGCGGATACGATTCACACCGGTACGATCCCGGCCATGTGGCCGAATGGATACCGCTGCTGCGCAAATACTCCGAACTGTCGGGCGTCGATGTTGCGCGCTACTGTGACGCGCTGCTGCGGCGCGTGCTGCAGATCACCGGCAAGGGCATGAAATTCCTGCCCGACGAGATCGACAGCGCCGCGCGCCCGATCCTGAATCGTCGAAGGCTGTGGCTGCAGACGGAATTCCTGAGGGCGCTGGTCGTGGAAACGGCTTTCGACGAGTCCGGCGAGATTGTCGCAATTGCCGAAAAATTCTGCGAACGATTGCACGAAACCTACCTGTGCGGCGTGCCGGAAGGCACCTGGTGCGACCAGTTCGACCTGATCGGACGGCCGACCGCGACCTGTATCCCGGCCAGCACGCTGTGCCATCTGATGAACGTGGCGCCTGCGATTTTCCGATACGGGCAGCATGCGGCAAGGGAGCCGCGCCCGCAATCGAACCTATCCCAGCCAGCCGCGATAGTCGCTGACTAGGAGCCGCGCCGGCGCTTCGTCTTCCTCGATATTTGCGAAGCGGCCGATCGGCTCGCGGAAGATATTGTCGGTCTCGTCGTCGTTGACGGTCGAAACCTCGCCGATCAGCACATCGCCGCCTTCGCCCCAGAAGGCGTGCCAATCGCCCGGCATCAGCGTGATGCTTTCCCCGGGAGCGAACTTCAGCTTTTCACCGGGCTTGAACGCGTGGCGAATGCCGTCGCAGAACACCGTGCCGCCGCGATCCTGAGCGAAATTGCCGTGATCATCCGAACCGAACAATTCGACCACCAGGGTGGCGCCGCCGCGGTTGATGATGTCTTCCGCCTTGACGGTGTGGCGATGCATCGGGCTGAGCTGGTCGCGGCGCGAAATCAGCAGTTTCTCGGCATAGCACATGCCGCCGCCGCGCCTCAGATCGGCAAGGCGGCCGTTGCGCAGGGTGAACAGGAAAAGGCCCATCTCGTCGAAATTGCCGGCGCCGTAGTCGGTAATGTCCCAGCCGCATCGCGCCGCGATGATGTTTGCCGCCTCGTCCCTGCGCGACCTGAACTCTTCCAGCGTCCAGTAGGCAAAGGGCGGCAGGGCGAAACCGTGGCGGCGGATCATTTCGTCGCCTTCGGCGATGATCTTGTTGATGCGCGAGCGCTTCATTCCCTGTTCTTCCTGCCGGGTTAGCAAATGCACCGCCGTGCCGGCGGACCGGCGCGGAATCTCCTTGATCCGGTTTCCGGATTGTTTCAAGCCATTCGGCGTGGCAGCGAGGGGATCATGGACGTCAATCAAGCAATCGTCGATGCCTTGATCGAGCACAAGGTGCAATTCATAACGTCGGTGCCGTGCAAGCAACTGGCCGGCGTCATCGACCTGATCGACCGGCATCCGGAAATCCGTCACGTCCCCTGCAACAAGGAGGACGAGGGCATGGGCCTGTGCGCCGGCGCCTATCTCGGCGGCATGCGCGCGGCAATCGTCATGCAGAACACGGCCCTGGGCGTCACTGTCAACGCGCTTGCAACGCTGATCCAGTACTACCGCTTTCCGCTGCCGATGATCGTGTCCTATCGCGGCGAACTCGGCGAGCGCATCGCCTGCCAGGTCGAAATGGCCGTCCACACCAAGGCGATTCTCGATCAGTTGAACATCCAGACCTACCACTTCCATCGGCCGGCCGATGTCGAGGAAACCGGCACCATCCTGAAGCACACCTTCATGAGCCGGAAACCGACGGCGATCCTGACCGATTCGAACTTCTGGGGTGGCTACTGATGATCCGCAACGAAGTCCTGAAATCGCTTCTGCCGGTGATCTCCGGCAAATTGGTCGTCTGCAATATCGGCCTGCCGAGCCAGGAACTGCACATGCTCGACGACCGGGCGTCGAATTTCTACATGCTCGGCACCATGGGCCTTGCCTCATCCATCGGCCTTGGCCTGGCGCTGGCGCAGAAACAGAAGGTCATTGCCATCGATGGCGACGGCTCGGTGCTGACCAATCTAGGCACGTTGGCGACGATCGCCAATAATCCCGCCGACAACTTCATCCTGCTGATCGTCGACAACGGCAGCTACGGCTCAACCGGCGACCAGCCGACCTATGCCGGGAGGAAAACGTCGCTTGCAAAGGTGGCGCAGGCCTGCGGTTGCGAGCATGTCGTCGAATGCAAGGCCGAGGACACCGTCGCAGCGATGAAACAAGCGCTGGTGTCCGGCAAGATGACGATCATCGTCTGCAAGTGCGAACCCGGCAACATCCCGGTCCCGGTCATCGAACTCGACGCGCCGGTGATCCGCCACCGCTTCATGGAGGAGGTGAAGCGGCGGAATGCGTAATATCTATCTGGACGATCACAGCTACTCGTGTGGCCAACCATGCTGATAACGAAGCGCAAGCCGGCGACGGTCGGCGAGATATTGACGCAAGAGTTCATGCACCCGATGGGTCTGACACAAGGCGCGCTCGCGGAAGCGATGGGCGTGCAGCGGAAGCACGTCAACGAGCTCTGCAACAACCGCAGGAACGTGACGGCGCCAACCGCGCTGATCCTTGCCCGAGTATTCGGCAACAGCCCGGACTTCTGGTTGAATGTGCAGCGGCGCAGCGATCTGTGGGAGGCAATGAATAACCCTCGCGAGCGTGAGCGCATTAAACGGGCGCGGCCCTTGAAGAACGCGGCCTGACCGCCGCGCGCCCGCCTCAATGCGCGATCATCACGTGGCGGACGGCGGTATAGTCCTCCAGCGCGTAGAGCGACATGTCCTTGCCATAGCCGGACTGCTTCATGCCGCCATGCGGCATCTCGTTGCAAAGCATGAAATGCGTGTTGATCCAGGTGCAGCCATATTGCAGGCGCGCGGCGCAAGCCATCGCCTTGGCCGTGTCTTTCGTCCACACCGATGAGGCGAGCCCGTAGTCGGAATCGTTCGCCCAGGCGATCGCCTGTTCGGCATCGTCGAACCGCGTGACCGAGACGACCGGACCGAACACCTCGCGGCGAACGATCTCGTCGCTCTGCAGGGCGCCGGCGACCACCGTCGGCTGATAGAAGAACCCTGCCCCGCTGTGCGGCTTGCCGCCGGTGGTGATGTCGATGTGCTTCATTTCCGACGCGCGCTCGACGAAGCTTGCGACGCGATCCTGCTGGCGCTTGGAGATCAGCGGGCCGATATCGTTCTCGGTGTCGTCGCCGCGCGCATAGCGGATGGTTTCGACAGCCGACGTGAGGTCGGAAACGAGGTTGTCGTAGACCTTCTTGCCGGCATAGATGCGGCAGGCCGCGGTGCAATCCTGCCCGGCGTTGTAATAGCCGAAGGTCTTCACTCCGTTGACGACGGCCTTCAGGTCGGCGTCGTCGAACACGACCACCGGCGCCTTGCCGCCGAGTTCCAGATGCGTGCGCTTGACCGATTTGGCGGCGGCCTGCAGCACCTTCTTGCCGGTCGCGACATCGCCTGTGATCGAGATCATCTTGACATCCGGATGGTTGATCAGCGCGTTGCCGACGCTCTCGCCGCGGCCGGCGACAACATTGACGACGCCTTCCGGCAGGATCTCGGCAAGGATCCTCGCAAGCTTCAACGATGTAAGCGGCGTCTGCTCGGACGGCTTGAACACCACCGTGTTGCCGCCGGCGATTGCCGGCGCCAGTTTCCAGGCCATCATCATCAGCGGATAGTTCCACGGGGCGATCTGGGCGACGACGCCGATCGGATCGCGGCGGATCATCGAGGTGAAGCCCGGCAGGTATTCGCCGGCGGCATTGCCCGGCATGCAGCGCACGGCGCCGGCAAAGTACCGCCAGCAATCGACGATCGCCGGGATTTCGTCGTTCTTGACCGCGTTGATCGGCTTGCCGCAGTTCAACGCCTCCAGCGCCGAGAAGGCATCGGCCTCCGCTTCGATCCGGTCGGCGATCTTCAGGAGATAGCCGGAACGTTGCGCCGGAGTGGCGCGCGACCAGGTTGCGAACGCCTTGACCGCCGCCGCCACCGCCCGGTCGATCTGCTCCTGCGATGCTTCGGGCAATTTCAGGATCGACTTGCCGGTCTTGGGGTTGAGCACATTTTCCTCGGCTTCCAAGCCGGCCTCGAACTTGGCGCCGATCAGCATCTGGGTGTCCATGGGTTCTCTCCCTCGTTCATTCATTTGCCGGCGCCGGCGATCTGGTCGCCGTCGCGGGTCAGGTAATAGGCGGCAAGGATTGGCAGGAACGTCACCAGCACGACGACCATGGCGACGACATTGGTAACCGGACGCTGGCGCGGGCGCACCAGTTCCTCCAGCATCCAGATCGGCAGCGTCGCCTGCTGGCCGGCCGTGAACGTCGTGACGATGACCTCGTCGAAGGAAAGCGCGAACGCCAACATGCCGCCGGCCAGCAGCGCGGTCGCGATATTCGGCAACACGACATGGCGGAATGTCTGGAAGCCGTCGGCGCCGAGGTCCATCGATGCCTCGATCAGCGAGGCGGAGGTGCGGCGGAAGCGGGCAACCGCGTTGTTGTAGACCACGACCACGCAGAAGGTCGCGTGGCCGAGCACGATCGTCCAGAACGAGAACGGGATTTCGGCCAGATTGAAGGCCGAACGCAACGAGATGCCGGTGATGATGCCCGGCAATGCAATCGGCAATATCACCAATAGAGAGATGGTCTCGCGCCCGAAGAACCGGGTGCGGGCGACCGCGGCGGCGCAAAGCGTGCCGAGCACCAGTGCGATCGCGGTCGCGATCGACGCCACCCGCACCGAAAGCCCGAGCGCGGCCCACACATCCGGCCGGTTCCAGGTCACCGGAAGCCAACGAAGCGTGAATCCCGGCGGCGGCCATTGATAGGTCTTATCTTCGGTGGTGAAGGCATAGACGAAGATCAGCAGAATCGGCAGGTGCAGGAACAGAAGGCCGGCGGCGGCGGCGATCTTCAGGCCGATAGGGGCGCCTGCGGAGCGGTCAGAGCGCATCGAAGGCCCCCATGCGCTTTGCCGCCCAGAGATAGAACCCCATGATGACGACCGGCACGACCGTAAACGCGGCGGCAAGAGGGATGTTACCGGCCGTGCCCTGGTGCGCGAAGACGGCCTGGCCGATGAAAAGCCGCGACGAGCCGATGATCTGCGGAATGATGTAGTCGCCGAGCGTCAGCGAGAACGTGAAGATCGAACCGGCGATCACGCCCGGCAGCGCCAGCGGCAACAACACGTTGCGGAAAGTCTGGGCGGGCGACGCGCCGAGATCGGCGGACGCCTCCAGCATCGAGCGTGGTACGCGTTCGAGCGCCGCCTGCACCGGCAGGATCATGTAGGGCAGCCAGACATAGACGAAGACGAGAAAGGTGCCGGTGTAGCTCACCGACAGCGAATTGCCGCCGACCACCGGCACTGCGAGCCACGCATCAAGCAGCCATGTCAGATGCAAGTTCGCGAACAGCCAGTTGAGAATGCCCTCCTTTGCGAGGATCAGTTTCCAGGCATAGACCTTGACCAGATAGCTCGACCACAGCGGCAGCATGACGCCGAGATAGAACAACGCCTTCCATCGCCCGGTTGCATAACGCGCCGCGTAATAGGCAATCGGGAAGGCGACGATTGCCGACGCGATCGTGACCAGCGCGGCCATGGTAACGGTGCGCAGAATGATGTCGACATTTGCGGCGTTGAGCAGCTCTCCGTACGTCTTGAGCGTAATTTCCCGCCGGATCAGTCCGGAGAACTCGTCGATCGAAAAGAAACTCTGCGCCAGCAGCGCAAACAGCGCACCGAGATAAACGATCCCTAGCCAGAGCACCGGCGGTAGCAGCATCAGCAGCAGGAAAATTCGCGGCCGTTGCCACAGGGCGTCCGAAACGCGTCCGGCAACCCCACTCCGGTTGGGCAGGATGGCGACCGCGGAACTCATTCCACACCGTCCATGAAATGGAGGTCAGGGCGATTGAACGCGATCCGCACCTTCGCCCCGTTTTCCGGAGTATCGCTGGACGAAGCAACGAGCGCATTGAGGCGGGCGCCTTCGCATTCAAGCGCCAGGCGCATCGAGCCGCCAAGGAAGCTGCGGCCGATTACCCTTGCCGGATGCCCGCCGCGCGCGACAATCCGGATGTCTTCCGGGCGCAGGCTTGCCCAGGCGGACCTGCCGGCAAGTCGCTTCGTCAGCGCCGGCGCCAGGATGTTCGACGAACCGACAAAATCGGCGACAAAGCGCGACGCTGGTTTACGATAAATCGCCTGCGGAGTGCCGATCTGCATGATGCGGCCTTCGTTGAAGACCGCAACGCGATCGGCCATCGACAGTGCCTCGCCCTGGTCATGCGTGACGAAGACGAAGGTAATCGCGAGCTTGCGCTGCAGCTCCTTCAGTTCTTCCTGCATCTGCTCGCGCAGTTTCAGGTCGAGCGCTCCGAGCGGCTCGTCGAGCAGCAGCACCTTCGGCTGGTTGATCAACGCGCGCGCCAGCGCCACACGCTGGCGCTGCCCGCCCGACAACTGGCTTGGTCGGCGGTCGCCGTAGCCAGGCAGGCGCACGAGTTCGAGCGCGTCTTCGGCGGCTTTCCTGCGCTCGGCGACGGGCATCCCCCGGATCATCAGCCCGTAGCCGACATTGTCGAGCACGTTCAGATGCGGAAACAGCGCATAGTCCTGAAACACGGTGTTGACGTTGCGCCGGTAGGGCGGCACGCCCTCGGCGGTTTCGCCGAAAATCTCGATATGGCCGCGGGTTGGCTGCTCGAAACCGGCAATCAGGCGCAGGCAAGTCGTCTTGCCGGAACCGGACGGCCCCAGCATCGCAAAAAATTCGCCGGCCGCGATGTCGAGGTCGACATTATCGACGGCACGGATCACGCCGAAATGACGCGACACTTTTTGGAAACTCACGGCCGAGGTCATTGCGAGGCGCGCCAACCGGCCCGCCGACCATTGCCGGCGGGCCTGTTCCCCTTCCAAATTTCCCGTCGGCCTAACGTCCGCCGATCACGCCGATATAGTCGGAGACCCAGCGATAATACGGCACACAAGTCCCCTGGCTCGCGCAGTTGGTGACCGGCGTCGTCCAGAACTGGACCTTCTCGAAATCGTCGAGACCGTTTTTGGTGCAGCCCGCGGCGGTCTGCATGCCGCGACCGTCCGTGCAGGCGGCCAGCACCGGCGGATTGGCGCCGAACCATACCGAAAGGTCGCTCGGCAGATTCGAGGACAAGGTGTGCTCCATCCACATATAGGCGCAGTTCGGGTTGGCGGCCTCGGCGTGCATCATCGTCGTATCCGCCCAGCCGGTGACGCCCTCTTCCGGAATGACCGAGGCGATCGGCGCGCTGCCCGACTGCAGGATATTGACCTGGAACGGCCACGAGCCGGAAGCCACAACGCCCTCGTTCTTGAAGTCATCCATCTGGATGAACGCATCATGCCAATAGCGACTGACGAGCTTGCGCTGTTGGCGCAGCAGTTCGAGCGCTGCCTTGTACTGATCCTCGTTCAGTTCGTAGGGGCTCTTGATTCCGAGCTCGGGCTTGTGACGCATCAGATAGAGAGCGGCGTCGGCAACGTGGATCGGCCCGTCATAGGCCTGGACGCGACCCTTGTTCGACTTGCCGTCGGGCAACGTCATCTCCTCGAACACGACGTTCCAGCTCTTCGGCGGCTCCTTGAACACGCTGGTGTTGTACATCAGCACGTTCGGGCCCCACATGTAGGGGACGCCGTAGTGGACCCCGTCGACGGTATGCCAGGGGGCGCTTTTCAGGCGATCGTCGACCGTCTTCCAGCTCGGGACGAGGTCGACATTGACGGCCTGGACGCGCTTGCCTGCGATCAGCCGCAGCGACGCATCGCCGGAGGCGGTGACCAGGTCGAAGCCGCCCTCGTTCATCAGGGCAACCATTTCATCGGAGGTGTTGGCGGTCTTGACGTTGACCTTGCAACCGGTCTTTTCCTCGAATTTCGTGACCCAGTCGAACGCCTTGTCGGTTTCGCCGCGCTCGATATAGCCGGGCCAGGCAACGATATTGACCTGACCCTCGCCAGCGCCGAGCTTCATCAGCATTTCGGCCGACCATGCATACGAGGTAGTGGCAAGTGCGACGGCGATGGCCGTGCACCCTTGCAAGAGCTTTTTCATCTGGAATCTCCCGGAAGTGCGAGCGTCCGTTCTGCGCGGGCGCGTGAAAGCATTCTTCGCCGGAATATTCGCTTTCGCAAATTCATTTATCTGAAATCTGATATCGGAAAAACCGATACCAGAAAACGGCTATCTGGGTCGCGTCATCCGCTGCGCCTGGGCGATGCCGATGAACTCGCGCGCGGCGCGCGGCAGTTCCGAGCCTCGCCGCCAGGCAACGCCGACCTGCACCACCGGCAAGGCGCCTGAAACGTCCCGCGATTCGATGCGGTCTCCTTCAAGTGACCACGGCCGATAGACGAGGTCCGGCAACAGCGCGACGCCGGCGCCGGTTGCGACCAGGCTGCGCACGGCTTCCACGGAACGAGTCCGGAAGGCGATCTGCGGTCTTGCGCCGAAAGCACCCAGAAGCTTGACGGTTGCTTCCTCAATCTCGTCGACGGTCAGCATGATCAACGGCTCGCCGGACACGTCGCCGAGCGTGATGCTTTCCTGGCTGGCAAGCCGGTGCCCAAGCGGCAGCCACAGCCGATAGGGAGAAACCTCCAGGATTTCCGCCTGCAGCGCCATGCGCTCGCGCAGATTGGAAATTACCATCACCGCGACATCGAGTTCGCCGCCGATGAGCAGGTGCTCGAGATACTCCCCATTGTCTTCGATCGCGCTGACTTCGACCGACGGATTGGCGCGGCGGAAGCGCTCGAGAATATCGGAAAGCACATAGCCCGCCACCAGCGAAGTGACGCCGAGGGCGAGTTCGCCCGACGCGACGCCGTCGCCTGCGGAAAACGCCTGCCTGGCATGCGATACGCCGGAAAGAATTGTCGTCGCGTGGCGCAGAAACTGGTGACCCTTGTGCGTCAGATTGAGGCCGCGCGGATGCCGCTCGAACAGGTTTACACCGAGATCCGACTCCAGTTCCTTGATCGCCTCCGTCACCGCCGATTGCGAAATCGACAATTTCTGGGCCGCGCCGGAAACCGTGCCCTGTTCGCAAACCGCGACGAAATACTGAAGCTGGCGGAGCGTGAATGCCAAGTCTGTTCCCGACTTTGCGGCGTTGACAATGGGAGCGCCGCAGAGTGCACGCCACCGGTGGGCCAAGTCCAGCCCGTCAAATTACGGCCTTCGGCGGAACCGTCGCAGGCGTGCAGCAGGAAACGCCAAAGACGCCTCAGTCGCGATCGCTGGTCTCCATTTCCGCGCTATCGGCCAGTTTCGGGCGGAAATATCTTCCCGCGATGATCGGCAGGACGAAGCCGATGATGGCAATCGACCACAGCGTGATCGACAGGGGCGAGTCGACGAGCGCCCACCAGTTGCCGTCCGATATCGTCATCTCGCGGCGCAGGTTGACCTCCATCTGGTTGCCGAGCAGCACACCGAGCACGATCGGCACCAGCGGCACATCGAGCTTGCGCAATGCCCAGCCGGCGATCCCGAAGATGATCATCACGTAGAGGTCGAAGGCCGATCCCGAAATCCCGTAGATGCCGACGATCGAGATCATCGCCACCGCCGGCATCAGATAACGCGTCGGCACCAGCAGCACGCGCGCAAACAGTCCGACCATGGGCAGGTTCATGACCAGCAGCATGATATTGCCCATGAACAATGCCGCGATCAGCCCCCAGACGACGTCCGGGTACTTGGTGAACAGCAGCGGTCCGGGCGTGACATTGAGCGCCAACAGCATGGCAAGGAGAACCGCTGTCGTTCCCGAGCCCGGCACGCCGAGCGCCAGCATCGGCACCAGCGCGCCGCCGGCAGCGGCATTGTTGCCCGCTTCCGGCGCCGCCACGCCGCGCGGATCGCCCTTACCGAAGGTGCCTTTCTTGTCCTTCAGTTTCTTCTCGAGCGCATAGGCCATGAACGAGCCGAGCGAGGCACCGGCCCCCGGCAGGACGCCGGCGATGAAACCGACGATGGTGCCGCGCGTCATCGCGCCGGTCGTCTCGCCAACCATTTTCATCGGCGGCAGGACCCTGCCGATATTGAGCTTGTTGGACGCGTCGGTTTCGACCCCGGCATTGCGGCGCTCAAGGAACAAGAATACTTCCGACAGCGCGAACAGACCGACGATCGCGACAAGAAAATCGATGCCGTCGTAAAGATGCACTTCGCCGAAGGTCAGCCGCGGCACGCCGGTCTGGCCGTCGACGCCGATCATCGCAATCCCGAGGCCGAGGCCCGCGGCAAGCGCAGCCTTGGCCTGGTTGCGGCTCGCAAGTCCCCCGAGCGTCGCGAAGGCGAGCGTGAACAGCGCGAAATATTCCGCCGGCCCGAACAGCAATGCGACCTTGACGAGTTGCGGGGCGAGAAACACCAGACCCCAGGTGGCGAAAAAGGAGCCGACAAACGACGCGATCGCCGAAATCGCCAGCGCTTCGCCGGCCATGCCCTTGCGAGCCATCGGATAGCCGTCGAGCGTCGTCATCATCGCCGGTTCGTCGCCGGGAATGTTCAACAGGATCGACGAGATACGGCCGCCATACATCGCCCCGTAGTAGACGCTGGTCAAGAGAATCAGCGCCGGAGTGGCCGGCAGGCCGAGCGTGAAGGCGACCGGGATCAGAATCGCCACGCCATTGGCCGGGCCGAGTCCCGGCATGGCGCCGATCATCGTGCCGAGAAAACAGCCAAGCAACGCCAAGCCGAGATTCTGAAGGGTAATGGCGACCGAGAAGCCGTCTGCCAGGTGACCAAAGACTTCCATCTGCGCTCCCTAGAATCCCCACGGCCCGCGCGCCAGCGACAGGCCGAGGATGAGGTGGAATACGACATAGATACAGATCGAGATGCTGGAGCCGGCAAGGATCGCCTCGATCGGCTTCGCCCCCAGCCGCCAGGACAGGAACGAGGCCGCAACCGCGGTGGAAATAACGAAACCGAGCTCGGGCAGAAGCGTCGCATAGACGAACAACAGGACGACGGCAGCACCTACCTCGGCCAGGCGTCCTAACGCAGGCCATTGCGGTTCCGGGTCCGGCCGCACCAGGATCACGAGGCCGCTGACTGCCACCAGCCCGCCGATGATCATCGGGAAGGTCTTCGGACCGACGGGATCGGAAATGAAACTGATTTCGGTCCGGGATGCCGCCCAGACGTAGAACAGGGCAAGCAGCACCATCAAGCCGCCGAGAATCCGGTCGCTCATTTCCTGCCCCTCCCCTCGGGCCGTCCTCGCGGCTACCCTCCTCCGGCCCTCCGCGGGATGCCGATACGCTTCGGCCGGCCCGTTTTTACCGGCCCGGCCGTCGATGCGATAGTCGGTTTGCTACTTGATCAGCCCGATTTCCTTCGAAAGCGCACCGATCTCGTCGACCGAGCCCTGAACGAAGGTCTGGAAGTCGTCGCCGCGCAGGTTGAGCGGGGCAATGCCGTTGTCGGCCATGACCTTCTTCCATTCAGGCGAGTCGTAGACCTTGCCAATCGTCTCCACCCAGAAGCTGTAAGCCTCATCCGACATGCCGCCCGGTGCATAGAAGCCGCGCCAGTTGGCGCCGACCGCGTCGATGCCCTGTTCTTTCGCCGTCGGGAATGAACCGAAATCGCCGGGCAAGCGTTCCGGCGCCAGAACCGCGATGACGCGGATGTCGCCGGAATCGACAAAACCCTTCGCTTCGGACGCATCGCCCGTGAACGCATGGACCGATCCGGCGAGCAATTGCGTTACCGCCTCGCCACCGCCGTCAAATGCGACATACTTGATCTTGCGCACGTCATCGATCCCGGCCTTCTTGGCCGCGATCAGCACCTTGAGATGGTCCCATCCGCCGACCGCCGAACCGCCGGCGATGGCGACCGACGCCGGGTCAGTCTTGATCTTTTCCATCAGCTCGGGAAGCGTCTTGATCGGCGAATCCTTGGCGACCGCGATCACGCCGTAGTCGGCGCCGATGGAGGCGATCCACCGCACCTGGTCCATGGTGTTGCCGGGATAGGCGCCCTGGGCCAGGCGCGTCGAAGTCGCTGACGACGCCGCGATGATCAGGTTGGCGGCATCCTTGCGCTTGTTGACGACCTCGGCATAGGCGACGCCGCCGCCGCCGCCGGCCAGATTCGTCACCTGCATGGTGCCGGAAACGAGCTTCAGGTCCTGAAGGGTCTTGCCGACCTGGCGGCAGGTGAAGTCCCATCCGCCGCCGGGGTTGGCAGGCGCGATGCATTCGGTGGCGCCGGGATCGAACGCCCATGCCGAGGTGGCGACCGACGCAACGAGAACACCCGCCGCGAGCGCGGTTTTCCAAAGTCTCATGATTTCCTCCCAAATCGTCAGCCCGGCACGCACATTGCGTGTCGGGCTCGACCGTCCTTATAGTCCTCTTTCCTGTCACCAAGCTGTCACGTTGCGGGCGCCATGCGGTTGCTGATCCTGGAAGACGCCGAGGACCTTGCCGATGCGATCGCCGATCGCATGGCCGCTTCCGGCCATGTCTGCGACAAGGCGGCGACGCTTGAGGACGCCCGCCAGTTGCTGGGCCTGCAGCCATTCGATCTTGCGATTGTCGACATCAACCTGCCCGACGGCTCCGGGTTGGCGTTGCTTCGCGAGCTGCGCGCGGCAAAGAATCGCCTTCCGGTGCTGGTACTGACCGCCCGCCTTGCCATCGACGACCGCGTAACGGCGCTCGACGCCGGCGCCGACGACTATCTCGTGAAGCCGTTCGACTTCCGCGAGCTTGAAGCCCGCATTCGCGCGATCGTGCGCCGGCGCAACGGCGAAGCCGACCCGATCTTGCAGGCAGGCGCGATCCGGTTCAACACGCTGACCCGGCAGGTCACCGTTGCCGGCGCGCCCTGCGAACTGACGCGCCGGGAGCAGTCGCTGCTTGAAATTCTGATCTCGGCCAAGGGCCGGGTCGTCGCCAAGGAAGAGCTTCACTCGCGCCTGTTCGGCTTCGAAGAGGAAGCCGGCATCAATGCCATCGAGCTCTATGTCGCGCGCTTGCGCAAGAAGCTGGGCAGTTCCGATTTCGTTATCCGCACATTGCGCGGTCTGGGCTATCAGGCGGTAACCGAGCGATGAACGACGTTCCGCAATCCGCCGCAATCGCGAGACCGGGGCGCTCGCCCTCTCTGATGCTGCGGCTGACGGTGCTTGTCACCGCCATCCTGTTGCTGCTCGCCGCGATCGCGCTATTCCTTGCCAGGCAATACGGCCATCGCGCTGCCGACGAGGCCTATGACAAGCTCCTGACCGGCGCTTCCCTGCAAATCGCCGAACGAGTGAGCGTCAGTGACGGCGCCGTCGTCGCCGATATCCCCTATTCGGCGTTCGAGCTGTTGGCGCTGGCTCGCGACGATCGCGTTTTCTACCGCGTCATCGGGCTCTCCGGCGAGACGCTGACCGGCCATGAGGACCTGCCGACGCCGGAACAGGCGGCTCTCGCGCCGGCCGACATCTACAACATCCGCTACTCCGGCGAATGGGTGCGTGTCGCGGTCGCGCGCAGGCCGATTTCCGAGCCCGGACTCTCGGGTACGGTTCGCGTCCTCGTTGGCCAGACTGTCTCCGAACGCCGCGCGCTCGCCAACGATATCGCGCTGAAGGCGGCGTATTTGATCGCCACCATCGCCGCGGCGGCGATCGGCTTTGCGCTATTCGGCGTCCGTTACGCGCTCGCGCCTCTGACCAAGGTCCAGCGCGCGCTGCTGTCGCGCAATCCGAACGATCTGTCGCCCTTCGCCATCGAAACGCCGCGCGAACTGGAAACGGTCGTCAGCGCCTTGAACCGGTTCATCCTGCGCCTCGACCACCGCGTCCAGCAGGTGCAGGCCTTCGTAGCCGACGCCGCTCATCAGCTTCGCACCCCGATTGCAGCGATCCGGGCCCAGGCGGAACTGGCGACGGGAGAGAACTCGCCGGAGCGGCTGAAGCGCATCAACCGGCGCATACTCGATCGCAGCATCGCGGTCGGCCGCCTTGCCGATCAATTGCTCAGCCGGGCGATGATCACGCACCGTTCGGACGCCGCCGCCCTCGCGCCGGTCGATCTGCGTCGCATCGCGATAGAAGCCGAGCGCGAAAGCCAGCGGTTTGCCGATAGCGAAGAGCCGATCCGATGCGAACTGTGGGAGCATCCGATCATCGTGCTCGGCGATGCCTTCAGCCTGCGCGAAGCGGTCAAGAACCTGATCAACAACGCGCAATCCCACGGCAAACCGCCTCTGCGGATTTGCGTTTTTGAAGATGGCGGCGAGGCTTGGGTCGCGATCCGCGACCACGGCCCGGGCATAGCAGCAGAACTGCGCGAAAAAATCGGCAGCCGATTCGCTGGCGTCGATTTCGCCGGTGCTTCGAAGACGGGCCTCGGCCTGGCGATTGCTGCCGATGTCGCCCAGTTTCATTCCGGCCGCCTTGCCTGCGCGCAGCGGCCCGACGGCGAGTTCGAGATTGCCATGATTTTGCCGGCGACTTCCGTCACGCGATGAACCTGCCTCTGGCAATCCGGCGGTTGACGCCGCGCCGCGCGCAATTTCTCGTTGCGATTTGCGCCTGGATTTTCCTGGCCGCCACCACCGCCGGCGTTCGTGCCGAGGACGCCGTATTTCCGGAATCCGCCGCCCCGGCCCGCCAGTTGACGATCCTCAGCAGCACGGACCTCGAAATTTCCGAACCGGCCATCCGCGCCTTCCAGCGAAGCGCCCCGCAGGTGCGCATCCTTTATCGCGAGCTCACGACGCTGGAGCTGCACACGCTGGTTCTCAAAGGCTGTCGCACTGGCGAAGCTGTCGGCGACCTCATCATCTCTTCGGCGATGGATTTGCAACTGCAGCTCGTCAATGACGGTTGCGCGCTGCCGGTGGCGAGCGACCTCCTGCGTCGACTGCCGGACTACGCGCGCTGGCGCGACGAATTGTTCGGCCTGACCTTCGAACCCGCCGCGATTGTCTATAACCGCGAACTGCTCTCGGCCGAGGAAGCGCCGGCCGACCGTTTCGAGTTGCTCGAACTGCTGCGCCGATCCGACCGGTTCAAGGGACGCATCGGCACCTACGACATCGAACAGTCCGGATTGGGCTATCTGTATGCGACGCTCGACGCGCAACAATCCTCGACTTTTGGACGCCTGCTGGAAGCATTCGCCAGGAACGATGTGCAGCTATTCTGCTGCACGTCCGAAATCCTCGACCGGGTGATCGATGGTCGCCTCGCCATCGGCTATAACGTGCTCGGTTCCTATGCGCTCGAGCGTGCTGCCCGGGAGCCGAAACTGGCGATCGTCCTGCCCGACGATTACACGCTCGTGCTGACGCGCGCCGCCTTCATCCCGAAGTTCGGCCGCAACGAAACCGACGCGCAATCC
>Ga0214472_10001371_pt1 | contig 27582 bp, 27 predicted proteins | sample RVTome_6_FD_207662 | JGI IMG/M metagenome (GOLD analysis project Ga0214472, IMG submission 207662) | Soil microbial communities from uranium-contaminated site in the Upper Colorado River Basin, Wyoming, United States - RVT140D175 | ecosystem: Environmental > Terrestrial > Soil > Contaminated >...
GTGATTTTCATTACAACGGGCATCGCCTGCTTGCCCAGCACCCGGCGTGCGCCGAGGCGCTGGCGAAGCTGCGCATCAATCCCGGCAACGTGGGACGCGGCGCAAGGCGCGATGAGCAGTTTGCCACCCTGGTCGAGTTTGCGTGCCGCTACGGCAAGCCGGTGCGCATCGGCGTCAACTGGGGCAGCCTCGATCCGGAGCTGCTCTCGCGCATGATGGACGAGAACGCGCGCCGCGCCGAGCCCGAAGCGTCCGCGGTGGTAACCCGCAATGCGCTGGTGGCGTCCGCGCTCGAGAGCGCGCGCGAGGCCGAAGCGCTTGGCCTGGCGCACGATGCGATCATCCTCTCGTGCAAGGTGAGCGGCGTGCAGGACTTGATCTCGGTTTACCGGGATCTCGCGGCCCGGTGCGACTACCCGCTGCACCTCGGCCTGACCGAGGCCGGCATGGGCTCGAAGGGCATCGTCGCCTCCACGGCGGCGCTGGCGGTGTTGCTGCAGGAGGGCATCGGCGACACCATCCGGATTTCGCTCACACCCGAGCCGGGCGGGGACCGTACCCGTGAGGTGATCGTGGCGCAGGAAATTCTCCAGACCCTGGGCCTGCGCTCGTTCGCCCCGATGGTGATCGCCTGCCCGGGATGCGGGCGGACGACGAGCACGTATTTCCAGGCGCTCGCCGACAGGATCCAGAGCTGGCTGCGGGCCCAGATGCCGCAGTGGCGCGGCCGCCACCCGGGCGTCGAGAACATGCACGTTGCTGTGATGGGCTGCGTGGTGAATGGCCCGGGCGAGAGCAAGCATGCCAACGTCGGTATCAGCTTGCCGGGATCGGGCGAGAATCCGGTGGCGCCGGTCTACGTCGACGGCGTGAAGACGGTGACGCTCAAGGGCGAGCACATCGCGGCCGACTTCCAGCGCATCGTCGAGCAGTACGTCATCGACCATTACTCCAAGGATGCCCAGGCGGGCGGGGGAGAGCCGGCGAAGGACGCCGCGCACGCGTAGTTCCGGGGTGACCAGTGACCGGTGACCAGCGACCGGTAGAATGCTGCGACACCGAAACCGAGTCACCAGTCACCAGTCACCAGTCACGATGGTTTCCAGGAAGATACAGGCGATCCGCGGGATGAACGACGTCCTGCCCGACGCGGCGCACCAGTGGGAGTTTTTCGAGGAGACGGTACGCGACTGGCTGCGGGCCTACGGCTACCGCAACTTGCGCACGCCGATCCTGGAGAAGACCGACCTCTTTGTGCGCTCCATCGGCGCGGTGACCGATATCGTCGAAAAGGAGATGTATACCTTCGTCGACGCGCTGAACGGTGAGAGCCTCGCGTTGAGGCCGGAGGGCACGGCCGCCTGCGTGCGCGCGGTGATCGAGCACAACCTGCTCTACGGAGGCCCCCAGCGCCTGTGGTATTGGGGCCCGATGTTCCGTCACGAGCGCCCGCAGAAGGGGCGCTTCCGGCAGTTCCACCAGGTTGGGGTCGAAGCGCTGGGATTTCCCGGTTCCGACATCGACGCCGAGCATCTCACCATGTGCGCGCGCCTGTGGCGTTCGCTCGGACTCGACGGCGTCGAGCTCGAGTTGAATACGCTGGGTGACGCCCAGTCGCGCAGCCGCTACCGGCACCGGCTCGTCCGCTACCTCGAGGGTCACGAGCGCCGGCTCGACGCCGACTCGAGGCGGCGGCTGCGCGCCAACCCGCTGCGGGTCCTCGACAGCAAGAATCCGGAGATGGCGGAGTTGATCGCGGGCGCGCCGCGGCTCGCCGACGATCTGGACGAAGTGTCCCTGAAGAGCTTCGAGGACCTGCAGGGCAGGTTGCGCGAGGGCGGCGTCTCCTTCCGCATCAACGACCGCCTCGTGCGCGGGCTCGACTACTACAATGGCGCTGTCTATGAATGGGTGAGCGCCCGGCTCGGCGCGCAGAACGCGGTGTGTGCCGGCGGCCGCTATGATGCGCTCATCGAGCAGATCGGCGGCAAGCCCGCGCCCGCCTGCGGTTTCGCGCTGGGGGTCGAGCGCCTGCTCGCCCTGGTCGGGGACGGCGCGGTGCGGCCTGCGCCCGATGTCTACCTGGTGCGGCAGGGCGTCGCCGCCGATCGCTACGGCGCGCGCGTGGCCGAGCAGCTGCGTGATGGAGGGCTTGCCGTCGTGCTCCACTGCGGTGGCGGGGGATTCAAGTCACAGATGAAACGGGCGGACGCCAGCGGCGCGCGCTACGCGGTGATTGTCGGAGATGACGAGGCGGGCGCCGGGGTGCTCAGCGTGAAGCCATTGCGGGAGGCCGCGCAGCAGGTCCGCGCGTCGGTGTCCGAGGCGATCGATCTCATCAAGGGCAAGGCGTGACCGGTCACGCACTCAAGGAAATTGAATGGCATACGATCTCCAGGAACAGGAACAGCTCGAGGAGCTGAAGGCGTGGTGGAAGGATTACGGCAGGTTGGTGATACTCGGGATCACCCTCGCCGCGCTCGTGATCGCGGGCTTTCAGGGCTGGCGCTATCACCGCCACAGCCAGTCGCTTGCCGCGGTCGCGCTCTATGAGCAGCTCGAGCAGGCCGGGCGCGCCGGCGATCGCAAGAAGGTGTCCGACATCGCGACCGAGATCGCGGCGAAATACGCGTCGACGCCGTACGCCGCGTTTGGCGCGCTGAGCGCCGCCCGCATGAGCTTCGAGGGCGGTGACCTGCCCGGGGCCAAGGCGCGGCTCACGTGGGTCATGGAGCATGCGCGTCTCGACGAGTTGAGGGACGTCGCGCGCCTGCGGCTCGCCGGCGTGCTGCTCGATGAAAAGCATTTCGAGCAGGCGTTGAAGCTCCTCGAGGCAAAGCCGGGGGAATCGATGGCCAGCCTGTACGCCGACTTGAGGGGTGACATCCTGCTCGCCCAGGGCAAGGGCGCGGATGCGCGCGATGCCTACCAGCTGGCGCTCGACCGGAGCGAAGCGGGAAGTCCCTATCGCGCCACCCTGCAGCTCAAGCTCGATTCTCTGGGCGAGCCGAAGCGCTGACGAACGCCAGCTCGCGCTCGATCCCCCGCTCGTCGTTTTTCCTGAAATGGCGCCCTGGCAATCTCACGCGCTGCGGGCCGCTGCGGCGGCTGTGTTCCTCGCCGGCTGCGGCGCCACCCCGGGGCCGAAGCCGGCCGAACTCACCGAATTCAAGGCGGCGGCGGCACTGAATGTTCTGTGGGAGGGCAGCGTGGGCGCCGCGGAAAAGCATGTGTTCTTTCCGCGGGCGCACGCCGGCGTCGTCTACGCGGCCGGGGCCGACGGGAGCGTGAGGGGATTCGAGCAGGCAACCGGGCGATCGACCTTGAGCATCGACGCCGAGGAGCGCGTTTCAGGGGGCGTTGGCGTGGGCGGCAACCTGGTGCTGCTCGGCACGCCCAAGGGCCGGGTGCTCGCGTTCGATCGCGAGGGCAAGTCGCTGTGGCAGGCGCAGCTCTCCAGCGAGGTGCTGGCGCCTCCAGAAGCGCAGCTAGGCATCGTCGTGGTGCGTACCGGCGACGGCCGCATACACGGACTCGACGCTGCGACCGGCAAGGGCAAGTGGGTCTACCAGCGGGCGCTGCCTACGCTGTCGGTGCGCTCCCATGCCGGGGTGGTCGTTACCCAGGGAGGGGTGTTTGCCGGATTTCCGGCAGGGCGGCTGGTGGCGCTGGCGCTGAGCAATGGCAATATCGGCTGGGAAGCCATCGTCGCGCTGCCGCGCGGGACGACCGAGCTCGAACGGGTAGCGGACGTGACCAGCCTGCCGGTGATCGACGGCAAGCGGGCGTGCGCCGCGGCATTCCAGGGAAGGGTGGCCTGTTTCGACCTGTCGCGCGGGACACTGCTATGGGCGCGCGACGTGTCCAGCGTCGCGGGAATCGCGGTGGACGCGCGCTATCTCTACGTCACCGACGACAAGAACGCCGTGCAGGCACTCGACATGATGAGCGGCGCCAGCATCTGGCGCCAGGACAAGCTCTCCGGCCGCCATGTGAGCGGTCCGCTCGCGCTCGGGCGTCATGTCGTGGTGGGGGACTTTGAAGGCTATGTGCACCTGATCTCGCGCGAGGACGGCTCGTTCGCGGCGCGCATCGAGACCGACGGCAGCGCCATCCTTGCGCCGCCGATCGCGCTCGATGCGACGAGTTTTCTCGTGCAGACGCGCGCCGGCGGCATCTACGCGATTACCGTGCGGTAATCGGTGAATCATGCTTCCCATCATTTCGATAGTCGGCCGGCCGAGCGTTGGCAAGTCCACGCTGTTCAATCGGCTGACCCGGAGCCGCGACGCGATCGTGGCCAACGCGCCGGGCATGACGCGCGACCGGCACTACGGGCGCGGGCGCGTGGGCGCGAAACCGTACCTGGTGGTCGACACCGGTGGTTTCGAGCCGGTGGCGCGTGCAGGCATCGTCCAGCAGATGGCGCGGCAGACGCGCCAAGCGGTGGACGAGGCCGACGCGGTGCTGTTCATGGTGGACGCCCGCGCCGGGCTCACGCAGCAGGACCGCCTGATCACGGACGAGCTGCGCAAGAGCGGGCGCCGCGTGTATCTGGTCGTGAACAAGGCCGAGGGCATGGCGCCCGCGATCGCCGGCGCGGAATTCCATGCGCTGGGACTGGGTGATCCGTTGCCGGTTTCCGCCGCGCACGGGGATCAGGTGTCGGACCTCATGGACCTGGTGCTGGCGGAGCTGCCGTTCGCGCCGGAGCCGTCTCCGGAGCAGGGCCGCCGGCCCGAGATCGCGGTCGTCGGGCGACCCAATGTGGGCAAATCGACGCTGGTCAATACGCTGCTCGGTGAGGAGCGCGTAGTGGTGCACGGGGAGCCCGGCACGACCCGCGACTCGATCCATGTCGAGTTCGAGCGCGCTGGCCGCGCGTACACGCTCATCGACACGGCGGGGCTGCGCCGGCGCGGTCGCGTCGCCGAGGTCACGGAGAAATTCTCGGTGGTGAAGACGATGCAGGCGATCGAGGAGGCCAACGTCGCAATCCTCGTGCTCGATGCGCGGCAGGAGATCTCCGAGCAGGACGCGCACATCGCGGGCTATCTGCTGGAGGCCGGGCGCGCAGTGGTGGTCGCGGTCAACAAGTGGGATCGGCTTCCCGGGGAGGCGCGCGATCACACGAAGCGCACGCTCGCGCGCAAGCTCGGTTTCCTGGCATTCGCGCGCCTGCATTTCATCTCGGCGCTGACGGGCCAGGGGGTGGCCGCGCTGCTGGATTCGGTGGACGAGGCGTATGCCGCCGCGATGGCGCGCCTGCCGACCCCGCGCCTGAACCGCGTTCTCGCGCAGGCGGTTGCGCAGCAGGAGCCCCCGCGGGCGGGGGGCGTCCGCCCCCGCCCGCGCTACGCCCACCAAGGCGGGGTCAATCCGCCGCGGATCGTGGTCCACGGCAATGCCCTGGAGCGCGTGCCGGAATCCTACCGGCGCTACCTGGAACGTTTTTTCCGCGATGCTTTCCAATTGCAGGGAACCCCCCTGCGGGTGGAGTTCCGGTCGGGGGTGAATCCCTATCTGAAGCGCGCGGGTATTCGGCGCTAAATGCATGGCACAGCGGCAGAAAATCGAGTACAGTACCGCGCTCAAAAACACCATAAATACGAGGCAGAACATGAGCAACAAGGGGCAGCTGCTACAAGACCCGTTTCTGAACACCCTCCGCAAGGAGCACATACCGGTATCGATCTACCTGGTGAACGGCATCAAGCTCCAGGGCCAGATCGACTCCTTCGACCAGTACGTGGTGCTGCTCAAGAACACGGTCACCCAGATGGTCTACAAGCACGCGATCTCGACCGTCGTTCCCGCGCGGGCTGTCAACCTCCAGCTGGACCAGAGCTCCGAAGGCTGATGCGCTCTCGTCAAGTTGATGCTTGACCGTCCCGGGAACGGCACCGAGGCGGTGCTGGTCAGCCTCGACTTCGGCGAGGCCGGCTACGCGGAAGGCGTGCAGGAAATCAGCGATCTCGCGGCGAGCGCCGGCGTCAACGCCCGGGCGCTGGTCGGCGGGCGGCGCACGCGCCCCGATCCCGCGCTGTTCGCCGGAACGGGCAAGGTGGCGGAGGTGGCGCAGACGCTGGCCGCCACTGGCTCGCGCCTCGCCATCTTCAATCATGAGCTGACGCCGGCCCAGGAGCGCAATCTCGAGCGCGAGCTCGGGTGCCGGGTCGTCGATCGCGTCAGCCTGATACTCGACATCTTCGCGCAGCGTGCGCGCACCCACGAGGGGAAGCTTCAGGTCGAGCTCGCGCAGCTCGAGCACCTCTCGACCCGGCTGGTGCGAGGCTGGACCCACCTCGAGCGGCAGAAGGGCGGCATCGGGTTGCGCGGTCCGGGCGAGACCCAGCTCGAGACCGATCGGCGCCTGATCGGCAAGCGGGTGAAGGTCTTGAAGGAAAAGCTCGAGAAGGTGCGGGCGCAGCGCGCGCTCCAGCGCCGCTCGCGCGGCCGCAATCACCTGTTCACGGCTTCGATCGTGGGCTACACCAACGCCGGCAAATCGACGCTGTTCAACTGCCTCACCCGCGCGGGGGTCGTCGCCGCCGACCAGTTGTTCGCGACGCTCGATACCACCACGCGACGCGTGCATACCGGCAACGGCGCGCGCGTTGTGCTCTCCGACACCGTCGGCTTCATCCGGCGGCTGCCGCATACGCTGGTGGCGGCATTTCGCGCCACGCTCGAGGAGACGGTGCATGCCGATCTGCTGCTGCACGTCGTGGACGCGAGCGGCGAGGACCGCGGCGCCCGGATCGCAGCGGTCGATCAGGTACTGGGCGAGATCGGCGCGCAGGCGATTCCGCAGGTGCTGGTGCTGAACAAGATCGATCGCACGCGGCTTCCCGCGCGAATCGAGCGCGACGATTGTGGTAGAATTTCACGCGTTTGGGCGAGCGCCCGGACCGGCGAGGGAGCCGAGTTCATCCGCCTGGCGCTCGAGGAGCACGCCGGTGCCGCGCCGGCCTCCGCCGAACTCAAACGCACCGCCGCGGCATAAGAGCACTTCAATTTTTCATGCTGGCTTATTTGAGGACGTGCCGCGACGTTGTACGAGACCGCTCGCTGCGGCTGCTCGGTGTCCTGATGTCGCTCAATGACCCGCAGTGGGGGCGCCGTCCCGGCCAGGGCCCGCCCGACCTCGACGAGATCTGGCGCGAGTTCAACCGGAAGCTGAACGCACTGTTCGGGCGCCGCGGCGGCGGCGGCGAAGAGCCGCCGGGGCCGGGCGCCGCGCGGTTCGGCGGCGGCGCGGGTCTGCTGCTCGGGCTGATCTTCCTGGTATGGCTGGCGAGCGGCTTCTACATCGTCAACGAAGGCCAGCGGGGCATCGTGCTGCGATTCGGAAAGTTCGTTGAAACCACGTTGCCGGGTCCGCGCTGGCACCTGCCTTATCCCATCGAATCGGCCGAGGTCGTGAACGTCGCGGGCGTGCGCAGCGTGGAGGTGGGCTATCGCAACAACGTCAAGAGCAAGGTGTTGAAGGAATCGCTGATGCTGACGGACGATGAGAACATCGTCGACGTCCAGTTCGCCGTGCAGTACATTCTGAAGAGCCCGACCGATTACCTGTTCAACAACCGGGTGCCGGACGACTCGGTGCTTCAGGCGGCGGAAACCGCGATCCGCGAGATCGTCGGCAAGAGCAGCATGGACTTCGTGATTTTCGAGGGCCGTGCCGAAGTCGCCGCGCGCGCGCACAAGCTCATGCAGGAGATCCTCGACCGCTACGGCACCGGCATCAACATCAGCAAGGTGACGATGCAGAACGCGCAGCCACCCGAGCAGGTGCAGGCCGCGTTCGACGACGCGGTCAAGGCCGGGCAGGACCGGGAGCGGCAAAAGAACGAAGGGCAGGCCTACGCCAACGACGTGGTGCCGAAGGCGAAAGGCATGGCGGCGCGCCTCACGCAGGAAGCGGAAGGCTACCGCCAGCGCGTGATCGAGCAGGCGGAGGGCGATGCCTCGCGCTTCCGCCAGGTCGTGGCCGAGTACAACAAGGCGCCGCAGGTTACCCGCGACCGGCTCTACATCGAGGCGATGCAGCAGATCATGAGCAACACCACCAAGGTGCTGATCGACCAGAAGGGCGGCAACAGTCTGATCTACCTTCCGCTCGACAAGATCATGCAGATGACCGGCACCGGGCCGGGCGCGGGCGGGGCGAAGCCCGCCGATGCGCCCCCCGTCCAGGACCCTTCCACCGCGCGCTCGCGCGAGGCATTCCGCTCGCGCGAGCGGGAGTCGCGCTGATGAAAGCCCGTCTCGGCGCGATTCTGGCGGGGTTGGTGGTGGCGCTGGTCATTGGCGCGTTGAGTCTTTTCGTCGTCGACCAGCGCCAGAACGCAATCGTATTCCGGCTCGGCGAAGTCATCGCGGTCAAGACCGCGCCCGGGCTCTACTTCAAGATCCCGCTGCTCGAGAACGTGCGCTTCTTCGATATCCGGATTCTCACGATCGACAGCGCGGAGCCGGAGCGCTTCCTGACCTCCGAGAAGAAGAACGTGCTGGTGGACCTGTTCGTCAAGTGGCGCATCACCGACGTGCGCCAGTACTACGTGAGCGTCGGCGGCAACGAGCCGCTCGCGCAGACGCGACTGCTGCAGACCATCAACGACGGATTGCGCGCGGAATTCGGCAACCGCACGGTGCACGAGGTGGTATCCGGCGAGCGCGACAAGATCATGGATCTGATGCGCGAGAAGGCGAACGAGGACGCGACCAAGATCGGGGTGGAGGTGCTGGACGCGCGGATGAAGCGCGTGGAGCTCCCCCAGGAAGTGAGCGTGGATGTCTACCGCCGCATGGAGGCCGAGCGCAAGCGCGTCGCGAACGAGCTGAGGTCTACCGGCGCCGCGGAGTCCGAGATGATCAGGGCCGACGCCGACCGGCAGCGCGAGGTGATTGTCGCGCAGGCCTACCGCAACGCGGAGCGCACAAAAGGCGAGGGCGACGCCAGGGCGACGGCGATCTACGCGCGTGCCTATGAGCAGAACGCGGAGTTCTACGCGTTCTATCGGAGCCTCGAGGCCTACCGGGCGAGCTTCCGGGGCAGGAACGACGTGCTGGTGCTCGAGCCCAATTCGGAATTCTTCAAGTACCTCAGGTCGAGCGGCAGGCAGGGTAAGTAGAGGCGCCAGAACCCCTCACCCCTTCCCCCTCTCCCGAGCGGAGAGGGGGAATGTACCGTGCGGAAATGCCTCGCCAGTCATTTCCGCAAAAGAATGATTGATGGGAAAAATCCTGCTCACCGCGCTCGCGCTGATGCTCATCATCGAGGGCGTGCTGCCGTTCCTGCTGCCAGGCGTCTGGCGCGACACCTTCCGGCGCCTGACCGAGATGAGCGACGGCCAGATCCGCTTCATCGGTCTCACCTCTATGCTGGCCGGCCTGCTGCTGCTCTACCTCGTGCGCCCGTAGTCCGCAGGATGCGGGATACCGGAATCAGGATCCGGCGAAGGCGCCTGATTTCTCAACTATAATTCTCCCCCGAATCCCGGAACCTGAGTTCTGTCATGCGTACCTGGGCGCTGCCCGAATATATCGAGGACATCCTTCCGCTCGAAGCCGCGCGGCTCGAGCGGCTGCGACGCGAGCTGCTCGATCTCTTCCGTGCCCAGGACTACGAGCTGGTGATGCCGCCGATGCTGGAATACCTCGAGTCGCTGCTCACCGGCACCGGCCACGATCTCGACCTGCGGACCTTCAAGCTGGTCGACCAGTTCTCGGGGCGCATGATGGGCCTGCGGGCCGACATCACGCCCCAGGTAGCGAGGATCGACGCGCACCTGCTCAATCGCAAGGGCGTGACGCGGCTGTGCTATTGCGGCAGCGTGCTGCACGCTCTGCCCGCGACCCCGGGCGCGACGCGCGAGCTGATCCAGATCGGAGCGGAGATCTACGGCCAGGCGGGCGTCGCGGGCGACCTCGAAATCCAGGCCCTGCTGTGCCGCGCGCTGGCGGTCGCAGGCGTGCGCGGCGCGCGTCTGGATCTCGGCCACGTCGCGGTTTTCCGCGCCATTGTCCATGCGGCCCGCGTCGGCCCGGAGCTCGAGCGCGAGCTGTTCGAAGCGCTCCAGAAGAAAGATGTTCCCGGACTCGGGCGGCTCGCGCGCGCCCTAGATGCGAAAACCCGGTCGGCGCTCGCGTTGCTGCCGGAGCTCTATGGCGGGCCCGAAGTGCTGGTGCTCGCCGAGAAGAAGCTCCCGAGGATTCCCGAGCTGACCCGCGCTCTGGTGACGCTGCGCGCGCTCGCCAAGGCGTGCCCGATTCCGGCGAGCTTCGACCTCGCCGAATTGCGTGGATATCACTACCACTCGGGCGTGGTATTCGATGCCTACTGCGAGGGCATGCCTGGCGCGATCGCGCGTGGCGGGCGCTACGACCAGGTTGGCAAGGCATTCGGACGGCTGCGGCCGGCCACCGGTTTCTCGATCAACCTGCGCAGCCTCGCCGGGGCGGGCGCCGCGCCGCGGCGGCGCACGCCGGGCCGCGAGGGCAAGGCCCGATGAAGCGGACCGCGCGCAACGTGGTCGTCATCGGCGCCCAATGGGGCGACGAGGGCAAGGGCAAGATCGTCGACTGGCTCACGGATCATGCCCGGGGCGTGGTGCGCTTCCAGGGCGGGCACAACGCCGGGCATACGCTGGTGATCGGCGGCAGGAAGACGGTGTTGCATCTGATTCCGTCCGGCATTCTGCGCAAGAAGGTGGCGTGCTACATCGGCAATGGCGTGGTGCTGTCGCCGCGGGCGCTGGTCGAGGAAATCGCGATGCTCGAGTCCGCCGGCGTGGACGTGCGCTCGCGGTTGAAGATCAGCGAGGCGTGTCCGCTGATCCTGCCGTACCACGTCGCGCTCGATCAGGCGCGCGAGCACGCCAAGGGCGACTTCAAGATCGGCACCACCGGTCGGGGCATCGGCCCGGCGTACGAAGACAAGGTCGCGCGCCGCGCGTTGCGCGTGCAGGACATGTTCCATCCCGAGCGATTCGCGCGCAAGCTGAAGGAGCTGCTCGATTTCCACAATTTCGTCCTGGTGAACTATTTCCACGCGAAGGCGGTGGATTACCAGACGATACTTGACGAGACGATGAAGCTGGCGCGGGAGATCAAGCCCATGGTGGCGGACGTGCCACAGTTGCTCGATGCAGCGGGCAGATCCGGACAGTGCCTGCTGTTTGAAGGCGCTCAGGGCTCGCTGCTCGACATCGACCATGGCACCTATCCCTACGTAACCTCGAGTAACTGCGTTGCGGGAGCGGCGGCGGCCGGGGCCGGCATCGGGCCGCGGCACCTGCATTACGTGCTGGGCGTCACCAAGGCCTACGCGACGCGCGTCGGCTCCGGGCCGTTCCCCACGGAGCTCGACAACGACGCCGGCAGGCGGCTCGCGCGCCGCGGCAATGAGTTCGGCGCCACCACCGGCCGGCCGCGCCGCTGCGGCTGGTTCGACGCGGTCGCGCTCAAGCGCTCGATCCAGGTGAACGGCGTAACCGGGTTGGGCGTGACGAAGCTCGACGTGCTCGATGGCATGGCATCCGTGCAGCTCGCGGTCGGTTATCGCCTGGACGGCGCCCGCCGCGACGTGCTGCCGGTGGGCGCCGAGGCGCTCGAGAAGTGCGAGCCGGTTTACGAGGTGATGCCGGGCTGGGAAGCGGATACGGTCGGTCTGACGCGCCTCGCGCAATTGCCCAGGGCGGCGCAGAACTATCTGAAACGCATCGAGCAGGTGTGCGGAGTGCCCATCGACCTCATATCAACCGGCCCCGAGCGCGCGCAGACCATCGTGCTGCGCCATCCGTTCAAGGGAAAGTGATGAGTGATAGGTGATGAATGGCGGGCGACAGGTTAAAGCCGGCAGATGCAAGTGATCAGCGGTAACTCATCACTCGTCACTGATCACCCATCATTGGAGAAGTGGTGCCCAGGAAGGGATTCGAACCCCCACACCATTGCTGGCGCCAGGACCTGAACCTGGTGCGTCTACCAATTCCGCCACCTGGGCGTGCGGGCGCGATTCTATCCGAACGTGCCCCCCCGATCAAATGACCCGAAGAAAAAATCCATCGGCACCTCCCGCGCAGAAGCACCGCGCCCGCGATCCTCACTACGAGAGGGAAGCCGGCCGTTACGAGCGACCGGTGCCGAGCCGGGAATTCATCCTGGAAACATTGACGCAACGGGGCGTGCCCGTCGCCGAGGACGAGCTCGAACGGCTGCTGCGCATTGCGCCGGCGGAGCGTGAAGCGTTCTCGCGGCGCCTCGCCGCGATGGAGCGCGACGGGGAGCTCATGCGCAACCGCCGCAACGCCATCTGCGTGGTGGCGAAACTCGATCTCGTGCGCGGGCGCGTGCACGGTCACCCCGACGGTTATGGTTTTCTCGTGCGCGACGGCGGCGGCCCCGATCTGTTCCTCGGTCCGAAGGAAATGCGCGAGGTGATGCACGGCGACCGCGTGGTCGCGCGCATCTCCGGGGCCGACCGGCGCGGACGGCCCGAAGGCAAGATCGTGGAAGTGCTGGAGCGCGCGCAGCAACGCCTGGTAGGGCGGCTCTACAGCGAGCACGGCGTCCTGTTCGTCACCGCGGAGGACAAGCGCATCAGCCACGAATTCGTGGTTCCGCCGGACGCCGTCGGGGGCGCGAAACCGGGCCAGGTCGTGACCGTGGAAATCGTCGCGCAGCCGTCCAAGCACGCGCAACCCGTCGCGCGCGTGGTCGAAGTGCTCGGGAACTACGCGGATCCCGGCATGGAGATTGAGATCGCGCTGCGCAAGCACGCGCTGCCGCATGTCTTCCCGCGAGCGGTCGAGCAGCTGTGCGCGCGACTGCCGGACGCCGTCACCGAGGAAGACCGCCGGGGCCGGTCCGATCTCACGGGGCTGCCGCTGGTGACGATAGACAGCGAGAGCGCAAAGGATTTCGACGACGCCGTCTACTGCGAGCCAATCTCCCCCCACCCCCCTTTGGCAAAGGGGGGTGCGCAAATCCCCCCCAGCCCCCCTTTGTCAAAGGGGGGTGCGCGAAGTGCGGGGGGATTCGAGAGGGGAGGCGGAGCGGGGGGATTCCGGCTGGTGGTAGCGATCGCCGACGTCGGCCATTACGTGAAGCATGGAGACGCGCTCGACCTTGAGGCGCGCGCCCGTGGAAATTCGGTGTACTTTCCACGGCGCGTCATTCCGATGCTGCCCGAAAAGCTTTCCAACGGGCTATGTTCGCTCAATCCGGACGTGCCGCGACTCGCGATGGCGTGCGATATGCAGATAGGATCAGACGGCGCCATCCGGTCCTATCGGTTCCATCCGGCGGTTTTCCGGTCGCACGCGCGCCTCACGTATACCGAGGTCGCGGCGATGCTGGGCGACGAACGGGGCGCGGCGGCGCAACGCTATCGCGCCCTGCTGCCGCACATCCGGCACCTGCAGCGGCTCTACCAGTTGCTGGTGAAGGCGCGCGAGCGCCGCGGCGCAATCGATTTCGAGACCATCGAAACCGAGATGATCTTCGACGAGCATGGCAAGATCGACCGCATCGTGCCGGTGCGGCGCAATGACGCGCACCGCCTGATCGAGGAATGCATGCTCGCCGCCAATGTCTGCGCCTCGGATTTCCTGCGCGAGAACGATCACCCCATGCTCTACCGCGTACACGAGGGCCCGACACCGGAAAAACTTGCGGCGGTGCGCGAGTTTCTGAAGGGATTCGGGCTGCAGCTTGGCGGCGGAGAGGATCCCCACGCGCGCGACTACGCGAAGCTGCTGGCGCGCGTACGGGACCGCCCGGACGCGCAACTTCTGCAAACGGTGATGCTGCGCTCGCTGCAGCAGGCGGTATACAGCCCGGACAACGTCGGCCATTTCGGTCTCGCCTACGAGTCCTACACCCATTTCACCTCGCCGATCCGCCGTTATCCGGATCTGCTGGTGCACCGCGCCATCCGGGAGGCGCTGCGGCGGCGGCGCTACGAGCCGGACGACTGGCGCGCGCTCGGGGCGCACTGCTCGATGACGGAGCGGCGGGCGGATGACGCCACGCGCGACGTCGTGGCATGGCTCAAGTGCTACTACATGAAGGACCGCGTGGGCGAATCGTTCACGGGCAGCATCAGCGGGGTTGCCTCCTTTGGCGCGTTCGTCGCCCTGGATGACGTCTACGTGGAGGGCCTGGTACACGTTTCCGATCTCGGCAATGACTATTTCCACTTCGACGCGGCAAAGCACCAGCTCATGGGAGAGCGCACCCGCAAGCGCTATCGGCTCGGCGACCGCCTGCGCGTAGCGGTGGCGCGCGTGGACCTCGACACGAGCCGTATCGATTTCACGCTTGCCTGAAGGCCGTGACGAGTGCTGGGTGATGAGTGAAGAGCGCCTGATTTACGGCTTCCACGCGGTCGTCAGCCGGCTGCGGCAAAAGTCGGTCGGCGTCCGGGAGCTGTACATGGATTCTGCGCGCAATGACCGCCGCGCGCGCGACCTGGCGCAGGCGGCGCAGTCGCGCGGCGTGCGCGTGATCATGATCGACGGCGCCCGGCTTGATGGCATGACCGGCCATGCGCGCCATCAGGGCGTTGCCGCGCGGGTGGCGGCCACGGCCCCGGCGCAGGATCTGGACAGCGTCCTCGACGCTCTGGCCGAACCCGCGCTGCTGCTGATCCTGGACGGCGTGACCGATCCCCACAATCTCGGCGCGTGCCTGCGCGTGGCCGACGCCATGGGCGTGCACGCCGTGGTGGTGCCCAAGGATCGCGCCGCGGGCATCACGCCCGCAGTGGAGAAAGTGGCGAGTGGCGCGGTCGACACCGTGCCGCTGGTCGCGGTCACCAATCTCGCGCGCGCCATGCGCGAGATTAAGGAGCGCAACATCTGGGTGGTCGGCGCGGACCAGGGCGCCGCGCGCGAGCTCTATGCGATCAAGCTCGAGGGCGCGCTCGCGTGGGTGCTGGGGGCGGAGGGGGAAGGCATGCGGCGGCTCACGCGCGAGAGCTGCGACGAGCTGGTGCGCATCCCGATGCTCGGCGCGGTGGAGAGCCTGAACGTGTCGGTATCCGCGGGCATCTGCCTTGCCGAGACGCGCCGCCAGCGGCAGCTGCGCACCTGACTGGCGCGCCGCGCAGCGGGTGTCTCAGGCGACCCGGTTCGCGGCCGCCAAGCGCGCTTTCAGCAGGTATGCGATTGCCTCTGCCACTGATTCGGCGACGGTCATGCGCGCGCCGTTCAGCTCGAGTTCCGGTCGCAGCGGCGGCTCGTAGGGGTCGTCGATGCCGGTCATATGCAGGAGCTCGCCCGCCCGGGCCCTGGCGTACAACCCCTTCGGGTCGCGCCGCTCGCATTCTGCAAGCGGGGTCGACAAGTAAATTTCAATGAAGCTGCCGCAGCGCGCCACCATGCGACGCATCTCGTCGCGGTCGGCCGCATAGGGCGCAATCAGCGAGCAGACCGCAATGCCGCCGTGTTTCGCGATTTCCGCGGCAATGTAGCCGTGGCGCAGCACATTAAGCCGTCGGTGCTCGCGTGAGAAGCCGAGCTCGCTCGAGAGCAGCTTGCGTACTTCGTCGCCGTCGAGCAATGTCACCTGGCGTCGAAAGCGGCCCGAAAGCTCGGCCGCAAGCGCTCTCCCGAGCGTGGTCTTGCCCGCAGCGGGGAGGCCGGTGACGAGGAACGCGATTCCGCCGTGACCGCGATTCTTCAAGCGTGTATTCTCGTCCGTCATCGCGACATCAATGAAGAAGCCGCAATGTGTCAGCCGTTCGCACGCGTGTCAATAGTACACAGGGCGGATGGGACGAGCGCTTGTGGCAACAGAGTCCCGCGATACGGGCCAAACCGGAGGAAGCAGGGTAGTGATGGGCAGAATTGCACGAGTGGCAACGGTACTCACGGCAGTTGCCTGCCTAGCTGGACCACCCATCGGCGTGCGCGCGCAGGCGCCAGCGGAAGTCGTCACGGCGCAGCGTTTCACGATCAACAGCTTCGAGGTCATGGGCAACACTCTGCTGCCCGTGTCCAATCTCGAGTTCCTGTTCGAGCCCTACACCGGACGCGACAAGGATTTCGCCGACATCCAGCGGGCTCCGGGGCCTGTTCAACGTGAGCGGAAGCGGCACCATCGGCATCGTGCGCTGGAACACCGTCCTGCCCAAATGGGGGGATACCGAACAGAAGGTGTCATTCGGGCTTGATTACCGCGCGTTTGATAACGAGGTTCTGCTCCAGGGCTCGGGCAACCTCGTGCCTGACGTGGTCATACATCCGGTCAGCCTCAACTACGGGGCGCTGTGGCGGGGAGCGGCGGCGGAGCTGTCGTTCTACGGCAACTATTCACGGAACATTCCCGGCGGCAACGACGGCAGGGAGGAAGACTGGAGATCGGACCCTGGCAGCCGACAGACTGTCGTCGATGACTACCAGATCCTGCGCCATGGATTCAATTTCGTCCGCCAATTCCAGAGCGAGTGGCAAATGCGGTTGGGCTTCAGCGGGCAGTACACCGAGGATGCACTGATTCCGGGAGAGCAATTCGGCGTTGGCGGTCCGGACACCGTGCGCGGTTACCTGTTGCGTGAGCTGGCCAAGGACGAGGGCTACGCCACCCAGCTTGAACTCTATACGCCGGACCTGGCCCAAAACGCCGGCCGGTCCGACAGCCTGCGCACCCGATTGCTCGCGTTCTACGACTACGGCTCGGTCGAAAACAACGACACGGAACCCTCGGACCGGGAGTCCATCGCCAGCGCGGGCTTGGGGCTGCGCCTGGGTTATGGCAAGACACTCAGCTTGCGTCTCGACGGCGCCCAGCTCCTGAAGGAAACTGCCGAACGGGAGAAAAACAGCTGGCGCGCCAGCTTCGCCCTCGCGCTGATCTTCTAGCACCCGCGCTCGGCGAGGAGCGCCCGCGCAGCAGTTTGCGGTCCGGGTTGGAGCGTTACCCGCAGCAGCTTGGATCGGTTGAAATAGTCCTGTATAATCCGCGCCTTCATGACTACGGCGAGGTGCCGAAGTCATCATCCTTGCCTCACCGCGTGCACCATGCGGGAGGCTTGGGGATCCTGGACTCAGGAACCCTCAACCCATAAAGGAGAAATGCCGATGCGGCATTACGAGATCGTTTTCATCGTTCATCCGGACCAGAGCGAGCAGGTCCCGGGCATGGTCGAGCGCTACCGCCAGATGGTCACCGGCCGGAGCGGGAAGATCCACCGGCTGGAAGACTGGGGCCGGCGCCAGCTCGCCTTTCCCATCCAGAAGGTCCACAAGGCGCATTACGTTCTGATGAACGTCGAGTGCGATGGCGAGACGCTGAACGAGCTCGACCACGCCTTCAAGTTCAACGACGCGGTGCTGCGCCACCTCATCGTCAAGATGGGAGGCGCGGCGACGGCGCCCTCGCCGATGATGAAGGAAGAGAAATCGAGGTCGCTGACCGCCGCCGCCGAGGAGGGAGCCAAGCCCGCCCCGGCTGCGGAAGTGGCGACCGCTCAAACTTGACGAACGAGGTTGAGCTGACCGGGGAACTGACCGCTATCGAGCCGCTGCGCTACACGCCCGCCGGCATTCCCCTCGTCACGTTCCGGCTGCTGCACCGATCGCAGCAGGCGGAGGCGGGCCTCAAGCGCGATGTCGACTGCGAGGTGAGCGGGGTGGCGATGGCCGAAGTGGCCGTGGCGCTGTCCCATCTCAAGCCGGGGCAGGCGGCACGGGTGAAGGGGTTCCTCAACCGCAGGAGCCGGATGAGCGCGCAATTGATTCTTCATGCAACGGAAGCACTCGCGATAAGGGAATAGTCATGGCGATGGGAAGGCAGGGCATGTCGAGAGGACCGGGGGGCCGGGGCAAGGGCAAAGGCAAAGGCAAAGGCAAGTTCGGCAAGGGCGGGAAGGGCCGCGACACGCGCGGCGGCCGCGGGCAGTTGTTCCGCCGCCGGCGGTTCTGCCGCTTCACGGCCGAGAAGGTGAAGGAGATCGACTACAAGGACATCGGGGTGCTCAGGGAATTCATCAACGAGAACGGCAAGATCATCCCGGCGCGCATTACCGGCACCAAGGCGCGCTATCAGCGGCAGTTGAGCGTTGCCATCCAGCGCGCGCGGTTTCTCGCGTTGCTGCCCTATACCGACCTCCATTAATGGCACGCAGTGAGCGGACAAGACCGTTCCGAAGGAACTAAGGCATGCAAGTAATCCTGCTCGAAAAAATCGTGAATCTGGGAGGGCTCGGGGATGTCGTCAAGGTGCGCGCCGGATTCGCCCGCAACTACCTGATTCCTCATGGCAAGGCGAAACGCGCCACACCGGAAAACGTGGCCGAGTTCGAACGGCGCCGCGCCGAGCTGGAGCAGGCCCAGTCGGACGCGCTCGCCAAGGCCCAGGAGAAAGCCGCCAAGCTCGACGGCCTCCTGGTGCAGATCACGCAGAAGGCGGGTGTAGACGGCAAGCTCTACGGCTCCGTCACCAACGTGGACATTTCGGAGGCGCTGAAGGTCCAGGGCTACGAGGTGCCGAAGGCCACGATTCGCATGCCGCAGGGCCCCCTCAAGACGGTCGGCGACCACCCGATCAAGATCGCGTTGCATGCCGATGTCGTGGTCACGGTGTCCGTTTCGGTGCTGGGAGAACAGTAACGAGCTGTTCCTCGCGAGTACGCAGCACTCGGAGCAGCACGCTTATACGTTCATTCGAAACGAAAATTTGTTCGTGAAAAAAGGGCTGGCACCAGCCCTTTTTTTTCTGTAGATTCCCAGATCGTCGCGCGGCTCCCGCGCGAAGATAGCTCCCGGTCAAGAAACGCGCACAGCGAGACAGCAGCGGCACGCGGCATGGCTCAGGCCCAGGTCACCTCGATCGCTAAGGACGCCCAGGTCGAGGCAGCGCGGATCCCGCCCCAATCGATCGAGGCCGAGCAGTCGGTGCTCGGAGGACTGCTGCTCGACAACTCGGCCTGGGACCGCATCGCCGACCTCATCGGCGAGCACGATTTCTACCGCGCCGACCACCGGCTGATCTTCCAGCACATCGGCGAGTTGATCGAGCACGGCAAGCCCGCCGACACGCTCACCGTGGCCGAGAGCCTCGAGCGCAGCGGCAACCTGGGTGAAATCGGAGGGCACTCGTACCTGGCGTCGCTGTCGTTGAACACCCCGAGCGCGGCCAACATCCGCCGTTATGCCGAGATCGTGCGCGAGCGCTCCGTCATGCGCCACCTTGCCGCCGTCGGCGCCGAGATCGCGGATTCCGCCTTCAGCCCCGGCGGCCGGACGGCGGGAGAGTTACTCGACCACGCCGAGGGACGCGTGTTCGAGATTGCCGAAGCGAGCAGCCGCGGCAAGCAGGGCTTTCTGGGGATAGACGAGCTCGCCGCGCGGGTGGTCACCCGCATGGACGAGCTGTATCACTCCGACAATCCGAGCGACATCACGGGCATCCCGACCGGCTTCACCGACCTCGACCAGAAGACGGCGGGCTTGCAGCCCGGTGATCTCATCATCGTCGCCGGGCGGCCGAGCATGGGAAAGACCGCGCTCGCCCTGAACATCGCCGAGCACGTCGGCATCGATTACGGACTGCCGGTCGCGGTCTACAGCATGGAAATGAGCGGGGAGCAGGTGGCGATGCGGATGCTGGGCTCGATCGCGCGCGTGAGCCAGCACAAGATCCGCACCGGTCGCGTGGAGGAAAACGACTGGGCGAACGTGACCGCGGGCCTTGCCAAGCTGCAGAACGCCAATATTCACATCGACGAGAGCGGGGCGTTGAATCCCCTGGAGCTGCGCGCGCGGGCGCGCCGGCTCTACCGCCAGTGCGGGAAGCTGGGGCTGGTGGTCGTCGATTACCTGCAGCTGATGTCCGCATCCCGTGCTGACAACGAGAACCGCGCGACGGAGCTCTCCGAGATCTCGCGCTCGCTCAAGGCGCTGGCGAAGGAATTGCACGTCCCGATCGTCGCCCTCTCGCAGCTGAACCGCGGCGTGGAATCGCGGACCGACCGGCGTCCGCTCATGTCGGATCTGCGCGAAAGCGGAGCGATCGAGCAGGACGCCGACTTGATCCTCTTCATCTACCGCGACGAGGTATATCGTCCCGACACGCCGGACAAGGGCATTGCCGAGGTCATCATCGGCAAGCAGCGCAACGGGCCGATTGGCACCGTGAAACTGACGTTCCGCGGCGAGTTCACGCGCTTCGAGAACTACGCCGATCCCGGACGCTTCTAACTTCGTCGTTTCTCGTCGCTAAAGCGCCTCGGCGGCGTAGTCGGCAAGGCGCGAGCGTTCCCCGCGCGTCAGCGTGACGTGCCCGCTGTGCGACCAGCCTTTCATGCGGTCCACCACGTAGGTGAGCCCCGAGCTGCCCTCGGTGAGGTAGGGCGTGTCGATCTGCGCGATATTGCCGAGGCACACCACCTTGGTGCCGGGGCCCGCCCGCGTGATGAGCGTTTTCATCTGCTTGGGCGTCAGATTCTGCGCCTCGTCGATGATCAGGTACTTGTGGATGAAGGTGCGCCCGCGCATGAAGTTGAGCGACTTGACCTTGATGCGCGAGCGGATGAGATCCCGGGTGGCCGCCCGCCCCCATTCGCCCGCTTCGTCGTCGGTCTTGTTGAGCACGTCGAGGTTGTCCTCGAGCGCGCCCATCCACGGGTTCATCTTCTCCTCCTCGGTGCCGGGCAGAAAGCCGATGTCCTCGCCCACCGGCACTGTGACCCGCGTCATGATGATCTCGGTGTAGGTCTTGTGCTCCAGCGTCTGCATCAGGCCGGCGGCCAGCGTGAGCAGCGTCTTGCCGGTGCCGGCCTGCCCGAGCAGCGTCACGAAGTCGATCTGCGGGCTCATGAGCGCGTTGAGCGCAAAATTCTGCTCGCGGTTGCGCGCGGTGATGCCCCACACGTTGTGGCGCTGGCCGGCATAATCGCGCAGCGTGGCAAGGACCGCGGTCTTTCCTTTCACTTCCTTGACCTGGGCGTGGAACGGGCGCTCACCCTCGAGGTAGACGAACTCGTTCACCAGCAGCTGCGCGGAGAGCGGGCCGCGCACGCGATAGTAGACCTGCCCGGACTGCTGCCACGATTCCATCTCGCGGCCATGGCTCTCCCAGAAATCTCCCGGCAATTCGCGTGATCCGGTGTAGAGGAGGTCGGTATCCTCGAGGACCTTGTCGTTGAAGTAGTCCTCCGCCGCAAGCCCCAGCGCACGCGCCTTGATGCGCATGTTGATGTCCTTCGTGACCAGGATCACCTGGCGCTGGGGATGCGCTTCCTGAAGGTGCTTGACGACCGCAAGCACCTGGTTATCGGACTTGCCGGCGGCGAGGCCGGCGGGAATGTCGCCGTTGATGGACTCGGTCTGCAGGAACAGGCGCCCGGTGGCGGTCTTGTCGCCGTGGATCGCCAGCGCGATGCCCGCGGCGATCGCCTCGTCCCAGCGGCCGATCATCTCGTCGAGATAGCGGCTCGCCTGGCGCGCGTTGCGCGACACTTCGGACACGCCCTGCTTGTTGTGGTCGAGCTCCTCGAGCGTCGCCATGGGGAGGTAGAGGTCGTGCTCCTCGAAACGGAACAGGCTCGTGGGATCGTGCATCAGCACGTTGGTGTCGAGCACGAAGAGCTTCGAGGCGGAGGGAAAGCGGGCGACGACGGACGAGGGCGCGGACGCGGTCTTGCGCTGGCTCATTTGAGTGTCTTGACGAATTCGAGCACTTCCTGCACGTGGCCCGGAACGCGGACTCCGCGCCACTCGTGTCGCAGCAGCCCCCGGGAGTCGATGGCGAACGTGCTGCGCTCGATGCCCCGCACCTTCCGGCCATACAGACTTTTCATCTTGATGACGCCGTAGAGCTTGCAGGCCTTTTCCTCCTCATCCGACAGCAGGTCGAACGGAAATCGCATCCTGGCCTTGAACGCTTCATGTGACTTGATGCTGTCGCGCGATACCCCGTAGATCTCGCAGTCGAGCTTCTGGAATCCCGCATAGTGGTCGCGGAAATGCTGCCCCTCCGTGGTGCAGCCCGGGGTATTGTCCTTCGGGTAGAAATAGAGCACGAGGGGAGCGCCTTTGGCGCGGGAGAGGCGGAAGGTCTTGCCACCGGTGGCAGGCAATTCGAAGTCGGGTGCAGGCTGGTCGAGCATTCGGCTGAGCGGTTCCTCCTCGCGCTCGGGTTTTGCAGCAATGGTGAAGGAAACTGCCGCTACGCGCAAGCGACGGAAATTCAGGGGAAAAAGCCGATGCGTCGGCGCGGCGAGGGGCCGCCGCTCAGCGGTCCCGGGGGCTCGGTTCGGCGAGGAATTCCTTGCCCTCGGTTGCGACGGTGTCACGTGCCGCGCCAGGCGCCGGCAGCGCGACGCTGCGGCGCGGCAGGCGGGTGAGGTCCAGTCCGGCTGCATAGTCTCGCAGCGCAACCACCTGGTAGCCGAGCGCCTGCCAGCCCGCGAGCAGCGCGCGCAGCGCGGGCGCGAACATCGTTCCCTCGACCTCGGCGCGCAGCGCGTAGACGTGACCGGTCGGCGGCGGCTCACGGCTCGCTGCGAGCAGGCGCTGCACGGCTTCATCGGGCGAGTGGCCCTCGGCGAGCAGCTCGTCGAGAGTGGGCAGTGTGGTCGGCAGCTGCGGGCAGGCGACGAGCTCGCCGCGGACGACGGGAATGTAGGGGCCGGTGCCGCGCGTGTCTGAGCCGTGCCGGAAGCCGAGCCGCTGCAGGTAGCGGAAGGCGTAGCGGTTCATTCGCCATCCCGGCGCCCCGTGGGTTAGCGCGGGGGTCCCGAAAATCTCCTCGTAGCGCTCCCGGGCCCGGCGCATCGCGGCTGCGGTCCATGCTTCGCCCGCCGACGCGATGCGCTTCAACCAGTCTACTCGGTCGTGGGCCAGGATGCCGGCCTCGTGTCCATCCGCCTGGACCGAGCGCATCGCGTCCGCGCCGCGCCTGCCGATGTCGGCGCCGGGCAGCAGTGTGCCCGAGAACAGGGCGACAAGACCGTAGCATTTCACCCGCGGCACGCGCGGCAGGCTGCCGAGCGCGCGCCCGGTGTGATCCGGGCCGAGGCTGAACAGGAACGTTGCGCTCGCGTGCGCCTCCTTGAGGGCTGCGGCGAGCCGCGGCACGGCTTCGCGCGTGCCGCGCAGGGTGGCTACCTCGATGCGCAGGCCGAGCTTCACAAGCGCTCGCCTTCGAGGCAGCGGCGGGCGAGCGCGGCAAACGCCGGGTCATCGACGCTGCCAAGGGCGAGCTTCAGCGCGCGCGGCAGCGCGGTGTAATGCTTGGCGGTCGAGCGGGTGTAGGCCGGATCGTAATGCCGTACCAGCAGCTCGACGATGAGCTTGTCCCAGCGCCGCGCCAGCGCGAGCTCCCGCCACTTCGCGATGATCGCGTAGCCATGCAGGGGCAGGAGGCACTCCAGCCGCTGGACCAGCGCTTCGTTCCGGTCGAAAAAATGCGCATACTCGTGCTTGAGGAGTTCGACCCGGGCCGCGTCCGGCGTCTCGAGCACGATGCACTCGGCTGCCCACATGGCCTTGATCAGCGCTTCGGGCACGCGCAGCACGCCGATCTTCCTGCTTTCGGCCTCGACATAGACGGGGCGCCCGCGGTCGAATCCGCGCAGCGCCGCCCACACCAGGCTTTCGAACATTTTCTGCGTCGGCTGCGGGGTGTCCGGCAGCTCCCCGAGCACCGAGCCGCGGTGCGCCGCCAGCGCTTCCAGGTCAAGTACTTGCCCGCCCGCTGCCGCCAGCGCGCGCAGCAGACGGCTCTTGCCGCTGCCGGTCAGCCCGCACACGACTCGCAGCCGCAAGCGGCGCGGCAGGCGCTCGAGGTCCGCGACGACTGCCCGGCGGTAGGCGCGATAGCCGCCGCCGAGCCGGCCAACCCGCCAGCCGACCTGGTGCAGCACGTGCGCGAACGCGCCGCTGCGGCTGCCGCCGCGCCAGCAGTAGATCAGCGGCCGCCACTCGCGCGGCCGGTCGAGAAAGCGCTCGTTCAGATGCCGCGCGATACTGGCGCTGACCAGCGCCGCGCCGATCTTCTTCGCTTCGAACGCGGAGCGCTGCTTGTAGATCGTCCCGACGCGCGCGCGCTCGGCGTCGTCGAGAGCCGGGCAGTTGATCGCTCCGGGAACATGGTCTTCGGCGAATTCTCCCTCGGAACGAACGTCGATAATCTCGTCAAAGTGGGAGAGTTGTGCTACGGTTGCCGTTGCCGGTCCCCGTACGGGAATCCCTGTTTTTTCTGCGCGCACCGGCCTAGTTTACGGGAAAACATGAACCAGCCTAATGAAGGCGCAGCGATCCGGCTGACCCAGCTCGCGCACGGCGGCGGCTGAGGCTGCAAGCTCACGCCGGCGTTGCTGAGCGAAGTGCTGGCGGGAACGGCGCCCGGGAAAGCGTGGCCGAATCTTCTGGTCGGCCACGAAACGAGCGACGATGCCGCGGTGTATCGCCTGAGCGATACCCAGGCCCTGGTCGCGACCACGGATTTCTTCGCGCCCATCGTGGACGATCCGTACGACTTCGGGCGCATCGCCGCGACCAACGCGATCTCGGACATTTACGCGATGGGCGCGCGCCCCATCATGGCGCTGGCGCTGCTCGGTGTGCCGCTCGGCAAGCTCCCGACGTCGGCCGTGCAGCGCATCGTGGCCGGCGGTCGCGATGTGTGCGAGCAGGCAGGTGTGCCAATCGCCGGCGGGCACTCCATCGACTCCCCCGAGCCGCTGTACGGGCTGGTGGCACTCGGGTTGATCGACCCGGCGAAGGTGAAGCGCAACGACCGCGCCCGGTCGGGCGACGTCCTGATCCTCGGCAAGGGGCTCGGCATCGGCGTAATGGGTGCCGCGCTCAAAAAGGGCGAATTGAAGGAGAAGGCCTATCGCCAGATGCTGGAATCCGCGACGCAGCTCAATACGCCGGGCCTGCGGCTCGCCGAGATGGAAGGCGTGCACGCGCTGACCGACGTCACCGGCTACGGCCTGCTCGGCCATCTGCTCGAAATCTGCCGCGGCTCGAAACTCCAGGCGCGGCTCGAGTTCGACCGGGTGCCGATCCTGTCGGCGGCGCGCCAGCTGGTGGAGGCCGGTTACGCGACCGGCGCCTCGGATCGCAACTGGGCAAGCTGCCAGGAAGCGGTGCAGCTGCCAGGAGAGTGGCCGGTGTGGCGCCGCAAGATCCTGACCGACCCGCAGACGAGCGGCGGCCTGCTCGTCGCGTGCGATGCCGGCACCGCGCCCGCCGTGCTCGACGTCTTCAAGCAGGAGGGATTCGGTCACGCGGCGCAGATCGGTACGCTCCGTGCCGGCGCACCGTGTATCGTCGTTACCTGACCTTCAAGAGCGGGCGCAGCTCCTTCCACACCGTGTCGAGCATCAGCGGCTGCGCCGCAGCGCTCGGGTGGATGCCGTCGTCCTGAAAGAACTCGCGGTCGTTGGAAAACCCATCCAGGATAAACGGCACCAGGGGGAGCTTCCGGCTGCGCGCCACTGCGCTGAACACCTCGTGGAACTTCTCGGTATAGGCCGTGCCATAGTTCGGGGGCAGACGGATGCCGACCAGGAGCACGCGGGCCTTGGCGCGGCGGCATGCATCGCTGATCGCCTTGAGGTTGCGGCGGATCGAATCCGGTGTCGCGCCGCGCAGGCCGTCGTTTGCGCCGAGCTCGAGGATGACGAGGGCAGGGCGGTGCGCCTTGAGTGCGTCACCAATGCGGTTGCGGCCACCCAGCGTCGTTTCCCCGCTGACGCTCGCGTTGACTACCTTATAATCGAGCTTTTCCGCGCGCAGGCGTTGCTCGAGCAGGTGTACCCAGCCCTGCTCCCGGGGCAGGCCGTATCCCGCCGACAGACTGTCGCCGAAGACCAGGAGGGTCGCGGCGAAGGAGGGCGCGAACGGCAGCGCCAGCGCCAACGCCAACACGGAACGCACTACGATGTCGATGAGCCGCGCGCGCACCATCCTCAGGGCCTCGGGAATCGGCAAGCAGGTTACCACCGGCAATACCGAACTGACCATTTTGAGCGGCGTGAGTTTCGAAGTCCGCGCCGGCGAAGCGGTGGCGATCGTGGGCGTGTCGGGCTCCGGCAAGTCCACCCTGCTCGGGTTGCTGGCAGGGCTCGATACCCCGAGCGCAGGCACGGTCGGCATCGACGGACAGGATCTGTTCGCGCTCGATGAGGACGGCCGCGCCGCGCTGCGCGGGCGCATGCTCGGGTTCGTATTCCAGTCCTTCCAGTTGCTGCCGGCGATGACTGCTCTCGAGAACGTGATGTTGCCGCTCGAGCTGGCCGGCGCCGCGGATGCGCAGGCTCCGGCGCGGGCCATGCTCGCGCGGGTGGGCCTCGCCGAGCGGCTCCATCATTATCCCAAGCAGCTGTCGGGCGGCGAGCAGCAGCGCGTGGCGATCGCGCGTGCGTTCGTGACCCACCCCAAGCTCCTGTTCGCGGATGAGCCGACCGGCAATCTCGACACGGCGACCGGAGGACAGGTGATCGATCTCCTGTTCGCGTTGAACCGCGAAAGCGGCACGACCTTGTTGCTCGTGACCCACGACGAGGCGATCACCGGGCGCTGCGATCGCGTGCTGCGCCTTGCCGCCGGACGCCTTGAAGGCAGCGCGTGACCAGTCACGAGTCACGAGCCGCGAGTCACAGATTTCGAGCATGAACCTCCTACGAGAAATCCGGCTGGCGTGGAGGCTGCTCGCGCGCGACTACCGCGCCGGAGAGATCACGCTGATTGCGACGGCGATCGTCGTTGCCGTGGCGGCCGTCACCACGGTCGGCTTCTTCACCGACCGCGTGCAGCGGGTGCTCGAGCTGGAGGCCAACCGGCTGCTGGGAGCGGATCTGGTGCTCTCCGACTCCCGCCCGCTCGATCCGAATTTGCGGCGGGAAGCATCGCGCCGCGGGCTGGCGGTAGTCGAGCTCATCCGCTTTCCAAGCATGGTCGTGCTGGGCGAGCGCACGGTGCTGACTGATGTCAAGGTGGTATCCCCGGGCTACCCGCTGCGCGGCGAACTGCGCATCGCCGAGCGCCTGTTCGGTCCCGATCGCGTTGCCGGAACGATCCCCGGGCCCGGGACCGTGTGGGTGGACGAGAGGCTCCATACGTCGCTCGATCTTCCAGCGCAGGCGAGAATCGGGCTGGGCAACAGCAGGCTCACGGTCACCGGCGTGGTTACCCACGAGCCGGGTGTGGAGCTGGGATTCCTGAGCGGTGCGCCGCGCCTCGTGCTGAACGCCGAGGACCTCGCGGCAACGGGCCTGGTGCAACCCGGCAGCCGCGTCCGCTACCGGCTGCACCTTGCGGGAGAAAGCGGCGCGGTGGACGCGTACCGCGCCTGGGCACAGTCCCGGCTGCGGCCGGGCACGCGCATCGAAGGCGTGCGCGACGCGCGGCCCGAGGTGCGCTCCGCGCTCGAGCGTGCCGAGAAGTATCTCAACCTGGCGGCGTTGACGAGCGTGCTGCTCGCCGCGGTGGCGATTGCGCTCACCGCGCGGCGCTACCTGCAGCGCCATCTCGACGGCTGCGCCATGATGCGGTGCCTCGGCGCGAGCCAGGGGCTGATCATCCGGCTCCATGTCGCGCATTTCACGGTGCTGGGCGG
>Ga0214472_10001373_pt1 | contig 27552 bp, 41 predicted proteins | sample RVTome_6_FD_207662 | JGI IMG/M metagenome (GOLD analysis project Ga0214472, IMG submission 207662) | Soil microbial communities from uranium-contaminated site in the Upper Colorado River Basin, Wyoming, United States - RVT140D175 | ecosystem: Environmental > Terrestrial > Soil > Contaminated >...
ACCGTACCTCCTGCATCCATGCAGTGTACCTTCCCTTAGGGAAGGGGATACTGGTCGCTACGGACTCCATGTCCTCTCGCGACATTTCCCACATCCTGTGGGTCGCATTCGCCAGAATGACGTATTAAGTTTGATCTGGTGATTTTTGCCAATGCCTATTCTTACAACTATTGTCAGATCAAGTCCTGGTCGATACAAATCAGTAGAGTTTCTCGATTTATGACTGCTTGTTATTAAGTAAGTGTCCAATCTCATCCGGTGTGAGTGGTTTATGGAAATAAAAACCTTGCACCACATCACATTTGTTTTCCACGAGGAAATTGTATTCCTTTTCAGTCTCCACACCTTCGGCCACGACTTCCAGTTTCATCGCATGTGCAAGCTGAATGATTTGAGTGAGCAACACGGATGATCGTGTTGTGGTAGTCATGTCATGAATGAAGGACCCATCAATCTTCAGCTTTTCTATCGGCAACTGCCGCAGATAAGTCAACGAAGAATAACCAGTACCGAAATCATCCATGCTCACTATGATCCCCATGGCCCTGAGTTCATGAATAGTGCGAATGGTCTCATCAATGTCGCGCAGAAAAACGGTTTCGGTGATTTCCAGTTCCAGGTCTTCCGCTGAGAAACCGGTTTCATTCAGTACCCGTTTTACGGTCTTTACTAACTGTCCTTCCCAGAACTGCTTGGCTGATATGTTTACACTAACGCGATGACTTGGCATGCTGGCGTCTTGCCATGCCTTGGCCTGTGTACATGCTGTTTTAAGTACCCATGCACCTATCGGAATAATCAAACCAGTTTCTTCAGCAATCTTTAAAAAGCGATCAGGAGGTAAAAGACCCTCTTTGGGATGTTGCCAGCGGATCAGTGCTTCAACGGAAGTAATTTTGCCGGACTTGACGTTTGTTTGCGGCTGGTAGTAAAGCACGAACTCCTCCCGTTCGATTGCGCCGCGCAATGCATTTTCAAGTTCGAGCCGGTTGGTTGCGTGAGCGCTCATATCCGGTTCGAAGAACTGGAAACCGTTACGTCCCATTTCTTTGGCACGATACATGGCGATATCAGCATGCTTCAAAAGGACCTCCGTATCATTCCCGTCATCCGGAAAAACAGCAATACCGATACTGGTGGAAGTATACAAGTCAGTCCCCTGAATAGTGATCGGGTGAGTAAAAATGTTCAGCAGTCTGCGTACGACGGGATAAATTTCTTCGTGAGTCTTGAGAGGTGATAGCAGGATAACAAATTCGTCGCCGCCCAATCTTGCTACAGTGTCGCTATCGCGCACACTTTTATGGAGGTGCGATGCGACTGTCAGTAACAACTCATCGCCGAAGGCATGGCCGTAGCCGTCGTTAACATTCTTGAATCGATCGAGATCAAGTAAAAGCAAACCGAATTTGTGTTTACCACGCTGGGCCTGTGCTATGGCCTGGTGTATACGATCATCAAGCAGGTTACGATTGGGGAGATCAGTCAGTGCATCGTGATTTGCCAGGTAATTCAGTTGGGTTTCATGTTCCTTGCGCTCAGTGATATCAGTAGCCACACCGTCAAACCGTTTCGGCTCCCCTTTTGAATTGCGCGCAACAGCCATCCTGTCTTCCAGCCAGCGAATTTCACCGTCAGGCCGGACGATGCGGTACTGGAGTGTCAGAGATCCTCTTTCGATCAGTTCGGGCAGCAACTCAGCAACCCGCTGCCGGTCTTTCGGATGAACAATGTTGAGGAAAAGCTCGGGATCTTCGTAGAATGTGTTGGCTGATCTGCCATAGACCCGTTCAGCCGCGGGATTGAGATAAAGCGTTTCGTAGGTCTTTGCAGAAATCGACCACACAACATTATCGATCGTTTCTAGAATGCCATCCAGCCGTTTTTGTGCAACAACACGTTCGGTGATGTCGGTGGCCACACCGTCAAACCGTTCCGGCTCCCCTTTTGAATTACGTGCGACGGCCATCCTGTCTTCCAGCCAGCGTATTTCACCGTCGGGCCGGACGATACGGTACTGGAGTGTCATGGTTCCTTTTTCGATCAGTTCGGGCAGCACCTCAGCGACCTGCATCCAGTCTTCCGGATGAACAATTTTGAGAAAAAGTGCGGGATCTTCGTAAAAGTTAATGGCCGATCTGCCGTAGACCCGTTCAGCAGCGGGATTGAGATAAAGCGTTTCGTAGGAGTCTGCGGAAATCGACCACACAACATTATCAATGGTATCGAGAATAGCTCTTAATCTCTGTTCAGCGACCCTGCTTGCAATAGCCATTTTATCTGCCAAGATTTTCATTGATTGTCCATTGTTATGTATAGGCCCATGGGTAATCACAGGATGGATACATAACTCCTGTATGCTTTGTTAATTATGGGATGAGAGAACCAGCAAATCAATACAGATCAACACGTTATCCTGACAGAACTAAAGCTACCAGGATCAGTGCCAGTTTGATATTAAAATCCCAACGTTACATTCAGTTTTTTCAGCATCTCATTCAGACTTACATTTTCAAAAGCCATACCCTGAAATTGTTTATCAAAAATACCCTTGATATTTTGGCGTGCCGGATTAAGCAATTCATGCATGGGCCGCGTGTGGCCAAGTCCAGCAATTAGTTTAAAAATAATGAAAAATGTACAGTCAAACAGGACATTTTATGAGAAAAATAAACCAGGTGGTGTTTGTAAGGATGCCTAAATTAAAAACCCTCACCCTTGATGGGGGAGTGCGATGGAGAGGGTGAAAAGTGAAACACACAATTTCAGTTGTAGGCGCCACTGTACTCTGGCTCGTATTCTGGTTTGAAAAACAAAGGAAGGAAAAGCAGGCAGCAACATAAACACCATATCCGTCATCCTGTACATGGAATGTACAGGACCCAGTGCCATGGAAGGTAAGTGATTACTTCTATAAAAAGCAGTTTGCAAAGAATAATATATTAGCTAAACTTAGCTAAGTCCGGTGATAAGAGGGTGAAAAAACATGACTACAGTCAATATGCATGATGCCAAGAGCCAGCTTTCCAGCCTGGTTGAAAAAGCACTGGCCGGTGAAGAAGTCATCATCGGCAAGGCCGGCAAGCCGCTGGTGAAACTGACTCCTATTATCAAAAACGAATCCCCGCGTGTGCCGGGCCGCTTTAAAGGCAAAATCCAAATCGCGGATGATTTCGATGCCGTGGATGAAGCGCTCATTTCATCGTTTGAAGGTGAACACTCATGAAGCGGATATTACTGGATACACACGTATTACTCTGGTGGCTGGCCGATGATCCGAATTTGGGAACAAACGCCCGCGACCTGATCAGTAACGGTGAAAATGAAATCTATGTGAGTGCCGCCAGCAGTTGGGAAATTTCCATCAAGAAACGCAATGGCAAACTGACAGGGCCGGACAATATTGACAACATTGCCGAACAGGAAAGGTTCAATAAATTACCCATATCGCTGGTCCACGGCGAACTGGCAGGTCAATTACCGAATCACCATAAAGACCCATTCGACCGTATGCTGATTGCACAGGCACACACAGAAAAACTGACCATTCTTACCGCCGATGAAAAAATTCAACAGTATGATGCATCCGTGATTATGGCCACGGCATAACACATGCTGAAACAATTCCTCGCCTCCCCGCAACGGCCCGGGGACACCATGACCTACCATGAGTTACAGGGCTTTCTGTTTGCCATCGCCTGCGCACCGGAACTGATAAAACCCCCGGAATGGATGCCGTTGATCTTCAATGAGCAGGAAGCGTGCTATGAAAGCATGGAAGAAGCACAGTCGGTCATACAGGCGCTGATGGATTTGTATAACGTCATCAATACGCAGATATTCACGGGTGAAGTGGCTTTGCCCCCGTTCTCTGTCATCAGGATCAGTTGTGGGTTGCAAATCACCAAATACCAATCACTAATTACTGGTTCACACGTCCTCCGCACTCTGGCTTGTATTCTGGTTTGAAAAACAGAGGAAGGAGAAGCAGACGTAAACATAAACACCAGCCCCGGGCGAGGATTCTTCTGCCAATAACCTGCCAGCATTGACAAAGATTGCCAATTATTGCCATACTCTCCAGCAGGAGAACCCCACTATGGCTACCATGAACGTATCAATTCCGGATCCTATGCGAGAATGGGTTGAAACCCAGATCGAAAGCGGTCATTACAGTAACGCCAGTGATTACATTCGCGACCTGATTCGCCGGGACCAGGAATATAAAGACAAGCACGATGCGCTGATCAAAGCCCTCAAAGCAGGGGAGAAAAGCGGTACCTCGAAACGAACCATTGATGAAATCTGGAAGGAAGTAAAAACAAGGACCAGATAAATGTTTGGAACCTATCTCAACATTCCACGCGGCCGCGACAGTGGCGTGTGCGGTGACAGCGCAAGGAGAGAGGAGTGATGTTTGGTTGTTCCAAATGAACGACGAGCGACGCCGCGATGCGCCGCAAACGCCCTGTCCCTGCGGGTTGCGTGCACCAGACCCCCGCGCTCTGCGTTAATCGGCTTGCCGATAGCTACGGCTATCGCCTGCGCCTCGCGCCTTGATCGCGAGTCTGGTGCACAGCAACGCGGTTCGCGGGGAATGTTGAGATAGGTTCTAAACTCTCAGAGGCATCCGCCAGGGATATTGAGAATATTCTGGAGAGATCATTACTTGATTTCGGCCATATCCAAACGGAGCAATACTACCACTCATTAAAAAATTGCCTGGAACTACTCGCCAGAAATCCGGGAATGGGCAATTCTGCGGAAGATATACAGGCCGGTTATCGCCGTTTCTCTCATCAGAGCCATATAATTTTCTATATTGTTTCAGAGAGCGACATATTCATTGTGCGCATTCTGCATAAAAGCATGGACATTCCAGACCATTTAGATGAGTAATTTTGTAAGTTTACTAATTAATACAAAAACCTTAATCAAATTAAACAGCAATGAGCCGTAAATCGATATTAAAAGTTATACACGATGGCGCCAGAGACCTGCGCAAGGCCGGTCTTATGGATGAAGTGACCATGCGTGAATTCGACGCCATGTGTTTGCCCCCGGTCAAGGAATACACGGCATCACAAATCAAACGCCTGCGTATGAAACACAAAGCCAGTCAGACGGTGTTCGCTGCTTATCTCAATACAAGTAAATCCACAGTACAAAAATGGGAGCAGGGCCAGAAAAAACCCAATGGCCCATCGCTAAAACTGTTGAATCTGGTGGAGAAAAAAGGCCTGGAAGCTTTGAGTTGATTGTTCAGGTCCGTCATACTGGGCCAGGTTTCTTCCGTGTCATTTCGCTATCAGTTTTACAACCGCCCGGGAGCGTGTCTTGATTAATTCGCGGGCGATTTCATATTCCGGTGCAAGTTCCTCATAGGCTTTGCGCACAGCCGGATCCGCCAGCATTTTCTTTTTCAGGATCTCAAGTTTTTTCATCTCTACAATCTCAAGCCGCAGACAGATCCAGCTTTTTCACATTTTTCAGACTGACATGCTTACGTGCATGCCAGAGATCATATTGGTCTTGCATGGCCAGCCAGCTTTCAGGCGAACGTCCCAATGCCTTGGAAAGGCGCAAAGACATCTCCGGTGAAATATTGCTTTCGCCATTCAAAAGACGGTTTAAAGTCGAAGAAGACACGCCAAGATTTTCCGCCACCTTTCGAACACTGATATCAAAAGGGGTTATGTATACTTCCCGTATAAACTCACCGGGATGTGGAGGGTTGTGCATAGTCATTAGTGATAATCCTCGTAATTCAATATATAAGCATTGCCATCCCTGAACTCGAAAGTCAGACGCCAATTGCCACTGACCGAAATGGCCCATTGTCCCTTTCTTTCACCTTTTAGCGGATGTAGCCTGAAACCGGGGATATCCATATCCTCAATGGATGCAGCTGTTTCAAGGGCAATCAGTTGCAATCGAAGCCGGTTTTTATGTGCCGGTTGTATACCGGCAGTGCTCCCTGTCTCATAAAAGCGGCGTAATCCTTTGTGCCTGAAGGACTTAATCATTTGGCAATTATAGCGTGATGCGCACTACGCATCAATATTAAGTTTATTTTACCTGTCATTCCGGGGGCCGAGTTATGTACAGGATGTAATGGGAACAGGGACAGAAAAAACCCAATGGCCCATCGCTAAAACTGTTGAATCTGGTGGAGAAAAAAGGCCTGGAAGCTTTAAGTTAATTGGTCAGGGATACACTAATCTATTTCAAAATTAATACCCTCTCAAAATATTTGTCATTCTATACGCCATTGACGTATAATCTGGCGGCAATACAAGGAAAAGGATTTCATGGTTATTATCGAAACCTCAATATTCACTAAACTGATTCAGGAATTAATTTGTGATGAGAGTTATCTGGAACTGCAATCGAACCTGGTTAACAACCCTGCAATGGGAGATCTAATCCCGGGCGGCGGTGGTTTACGCAAGGTCCGTTGGAAGTCTGATACGAAAGGGAAGCGTGGTAGCTTGAGAATTATTTACTATTGGCTTGTGCGGGATGAGCAAATTTTGATGCTATATGTTTATGCCAAATCAAAACAGGATAATTTGAGCAAATCTCAACTTGTCCTGTTAAGAGAGATAGTTGAAAGGTGGAAAGATGAAAAAAAAGAAGTTTGAAGAATTATACGCAAGCGTGAAAGAGATGGACGAAATTCTCAAAGGCAGGAAACGCCCTTCGCGCAAGTTTGTATTCAAAGAGCCCAAAGTGAAAAATATCCGTGAGCAGACCGGTCTGTCACAAACAGATTTTGCTCATTTGATCGGTGTAAGCAGGCGAACACTGGAGAACTGGGAGCAGGGGCGCCGCAGCCCGACCGGGCCTGCCCGGGCATTATTGAAGATCGTGGAAACTGATCCCGAAGGCGCATTACGTGCATTGCATGAATAAAACATCAGTAACAGTAATAGAAATTGGCTTTGCTCCTTTAATTAGCTGACTATTTAACTAACTGATAATAAAAAATATTTTAATAGTGTAAATTCAAGCCACGTCCAATCATTAGTTTAAAAATAGTGAAAAATGTCCAATCAAACAGGACATTTTATAAAGAAAATAAACCAGGCGGTGTTTGTAAAGATGACTAAATTAAAAACCCTCCCCCTTGAAATGTTTGGAACCTATCTCAACATTCCACTGAATTCCTCGCGAATGATCTTGCGTAAGGTTTTTTCAAGTTCCTTGTCATGTGCCTGAACATGCTGGCGCAGGGCATCATTAATCAATGTCTGATAGTTGCCACCCCCCGCAGCATGCACACGTTTCTTGAAAAATTCGATAATATCTGCATCCAGCCGGATAGTGACGCGAGACTTGTTCGGTGATGTTTTCACCACCGGACCGCGCTTACCTTTGGAAAAATCTTCAGCCATAAAATCAGAGACCTTGAAAGTATTGTTTCATTTCGTGTTTGGTTGCCTGGCGGGCAGAGATAATACGGATGATATTTTTCCCGCGTTCGGCATGCACAACGTAGAGGACATTAAGGTATGGGTCCATACCAAGAGTTTTGAACCTGCGTTCATCAACATCACGATCCTCGATCGTTAATGCATTTTCATCCTCAAGTGCAATAACGGCATCAGCAAAATCAACCCCATGTTTCTTGAGGTTTTCAGCGGCCTTCCGTGGATCCCATTCGTAGTCCATGGTTTAAGTGTATGTACATTCTGTGTACATTTCAAGATAATTATATTTTGACATTTCAGGGCAAGGCACAACGAGGCAATTCGGAAAGACATACTTGTTCACTGGCGGATGCCAGTGTCCAGTCAATTAAATACTTCTTTAGTCATTCCGGGGGCCGAGAACAGCGAGGCAACCCGAGAAGTGACACGATGTATAGGAAATACAAGTGTCGCGGGCGCATGGATGCGCAGGAGCGACCATGGATGTGCCGTTTACGAATCAGAGCCTGCCCCGTACTTGATACGGGGGACGGAAATCTAAGTAGGAAAAGGCAGTTATTACATAGAAAACAGGGGTTTTAAGGTCTATATTTAATGAGTGTTTTCGCGAAGGGGACATATAGGGTGATTGATGTATTTAAATCGCGCTGTTTCATTCATTATTATTTTATCTGATGAAACCAATTGAGATTGGCCATTTGATTCCAAGATTCACGACCTGATCCTGATAATGCTGAGGGGATAAAAAATGAAGACAATTATCGTAACTTTAGCTTCCCTTATTGTATTCCCGCTTTCAGTTCATGCAGATTGCATTGATCGTGGTGTAGATGGTGTTAAAAAAGTACTGGATTTCCTTTACGTAGAAATGGGCAGCCCGGAACCCAGCGAGGCGAATATGGATAAATTGACCAAAGCCTTGTTTATCAGAGATCGGGATGCCGAGCCAAAAATCGATAACGACATCACGGTGAGTTACAGTGAATCCGAAGGTGGAGTCAACGGCGGTGTGACCTGCCTGTTTGGCGAGGATATGGTCGTACAACCGTTTCGCTGGGAACCCGGCAATGATCTTGTTCTGGAAGATCGGTACACACCATAAGCTGGCGGGCTCATGACAATTAAAATTACTTGCTGCCTCAACGAATCTTAAAGCAACTCAAAAACATGGAAAACAGGGATTTTAAGGCCTATATTTAATGAGTGTTTTCGCAAAGGGGCGGAGATGGAGAGTGATGGATTTAACAAATCATTCCTTCAACTCATTTCTAATGAAATCAATTGATATCAACTCTGTAGATATAGTATTCCTGATCATCCAGAGTTACAAAGATCCTTATACCCTCTCCCTTGATGGGAGAGGGGTAGGGTGAGGGTGAAGAAAAACAAGCAACGGTTGTTGCAGGTGCTTCCGAACTCTGGCTCGAAAAGCAGGCTGAAAAACAAGAAAGCTGAAATATAAACTTCTATTTCGATATTTCAATGGCATTTTAGGTTCCGGATCTTTAAATATCATGAAAAGAAAAACTTGGTCCCGCGAAGAACTAATAATCGCATTTAATTTATATTGCAAAATCCCTTTTGGGAAAATTCACATCCGTAATCCTCAAATAAAGTCATTGGCAAAAATATTAGGACGTACTCCGTCTGCTGTTTCCTGGAAGCTTGCCAATTTTGCCCGTCTTGATCCTGCATTAAAGAAAAGATCTATATTTGGCGCAACGCATGGCAGTAAGGGTGAAATTGAGATATGGGAAGAATTTAATAGTGATTGGGAAAAACTGAGTTATGAAAGTGAAAAAGTATTGTCACAATTAGCTGGTAAAAAGATAGATGAAACAGCAGGAATCAATAAAGAAGAATTACCAAAACAAGGAAAAGAAAGAGAAGGATTAGTTCGCATTAGAATCAATCAGAATTTTTTTCGTATGGCTGTATTAGCGGCCTATGATTCGAAATGTTGCATTACAGGCCTAGAGATACCAGAATTCCTTAACGCCAGTCATATAAAACCATGGGCCAAAGATACAATAAATCGGGTTAATCCAAGGAATGGCCTTTGCCTCAATGTGTTACATGACCGCGCATTCGATCGGGGGTTTATAACTATCACTCCAGAATATAATGTAAAAACTTCAAGGTATTTGGATAAATTTCAGCTTGATACACCTGTAAACGATTTTTTACTAGGATACAATGGAAAGACGATAAAGTTACCAAGCAGATTCTTACCTGATATATCATTCCTTAAATATCATAATAAACACATTTTTAAGAGGTAACTATGATTGCTAGTGTAAAATTTAATTATATATACCGCGATGCCAGCAATTATAAAGCGATTGGAAATGTTATATTCATTAATCCGTACGGGCTTGTTTTGTCTGATATAAATAAACATTTATTGAATTCTTTTCGTATGGATGGATTATTTATTGCAAGTCAAATACGAATACCTGAGGTATTTTTATATCTTGATGGAGATATCACAGTTGACGACCATTGCTTTCATGAATTTGTTTCCGTTGAAGATACGTTGGAAGCAGCAAATGATGTGCATAGACGGTCCATATCTGAATTTATTAAGGAGGTAGAGCATCAATCAGGGGCTGGTTGGAAAGTATTTGATCCAGCCGATCCTTTTTTAGATTATCAAAGACAAAATTATCAAACGGGAAATAGGTTCGGAAGGATTTAACGATTATTTTTAAATCACTTTGCCCCAATTTATATGAATTCGTAGTACTCTGGTTCATATTCTGGTTTGAAAAACAGAGGAAGGAAAAAGGGCGGGAAATTATTAAAGGTTTTAGTCTGATTTTAAGAGGTTTTTAATCTATTTTAATGGTAGTTTTTGTTGAAACTCTCAATTTAATTCATTGATATATATGCAATAAAAATAATCTATTATTATTTTTTTATTATGAAAGTTATTGATATAGACTGTAAGCACCACATATTACTAATAGGATATTAGCGAATGTTATCGTGGGAAAAATTGATCTGCCAGCAAAGGCGTAAACATTTAACACGTAAGGATGGTGGTGATAATAGCGGAAAAACAAAGCCTCCACGTACTGAAACTGAAAGAGATCATGATCGCATATTATTTTCTACTCCTGTAAGGCGTCTTGCTGATAAAACACAAGTATTTCCTTTTGAACGTAAAGATAGTGTAAGAACCAGATTAACACATTCACTGGAAGTATCTAATATTGCCAGAAGTATTGGTGTAAATCTTGTATTTAATCACGAAACACTCTTTCCAGAAAGTATAAATCCAAAAAGAAATATTCCAGCCATGTTGGCTGCAATTGGGTTGGCGCATGATTTGGGTAATCCACCATTTGGTCATCAAGGAGAATCAGCTATTCAAACTTGGTTCAAGGATCATGAAGATGATGTCCTTGGAAAAGGAGGAAAATATTCACTTACAGATGAAATGCGTAATGATTTTTTAAAATTTGAAGGAAATGCTCAAACGTTAAGATTACTAACAAGATTACAAATACTTGATGACGAATTCGGTCTAGATCTTACGTGTGGGACATTGGCAGCCATGATGAAATACACTGTTCCCTCAAGTGGTATAGATAAAAAAAGCGGTATTGCTTCAAAGAAAAAACATGGCTTTTTCCAGTCCGAGAAAAACGTGGTTGATGAAATCTTTAATAATACGGGATTAAAAGAAGGGTTAAGACATCCCTTAACATATATTATGGAAGCTGCTGATGATATCGCATACTCAGTATTAGATGTTGAAGATGCTGTAAAAAAGGAGCTGTTATCTTTTCATGACATTATGGGATATCTAAATGAATTTAAAAAAGACAACCAGATAATAGAAAAAATTCACAATGATGCTATGGCCAAACATAAAAAATATAAAATGGATAATCCAAAATTATCACCATCAGAATTAAATGAAATATCTACACAGAGATTTCGTGTATTCGCAATTGATGCACTGGTAACTGAAGTTACCAATACTTTTGTAAAATATTATGATTCCTTAATGGAAGGAGCCTTTCATAATCCGCTATTAGAAAAAAGTGATGGAAATAAACTTTATGAAGAGTTAAAGACTCTAGCTAAAAACCATGCCTACACTAATAAAAAAGTGCTTGGCTTAGAATTAATGGGCAATAATAAAATGCACGAATTAATGGATATATTATGGGGTGCTATTATCGATAGAGTAGACATGGATAAGAAAGATTCAAAAAGAAATGGTCCATTTACTAGATATGTATATAGACGTATATCTGAAGGATACAGGAGGGTATTTGAAAATAATGCATTAATGCCAATAAGATATGCAGAAGCGCAATTACTAACAGATATGATATCAGGCATGACTGATAATTACCTTGTTGATTTAAATGATGAACTCAAAAATTATAAAAACTAAAAAAAGAAATCGAATTAAATCAAATTTATTAAGCAGATTTGATAAATTTGTTTATGAAATGATAGAAGATAGAGAGTTATTAAAGTTTACTCGAGAATTAAAGCCAGGTGCGAAATATGCTATTTTTGGCGGCATGCTTAGAGATTTTTCTTTATATGGGCATAAAGAATTTACATCAGACATTGATGTTGTGGTACAGCAAAAAGAGAATACAAATTTAATTAATGTATTAAAAAAATATAATACCAAAATAAATTCTCTTGGGGGCTTGAGAGTAAAAGTAGGAAAGTGGGTGCTTGATATATGGCATCTTGAAAATACTTGGGCTTTTAAAGAAGGTCTAATAAAAGAATATTCATTTAAATCATTAGTCAACACCACATTTTTTAATTGGGATGCGATAGTTTTGGAACTTGATAATAAAGAAAGAAGATTATATTGCAAAAAAAATTATTTTAATGATTTAGAAAGAAGATATTTAACAATAAATTTAGAAATGAATCCCAATCCGAGAGGAGTGGCATATAGAGCTTTAAAACATTTTATAATGAACGATGCTAATATTTCTTATTCATTAGCTCAATATATAAATAATCAAGTAGAGATATATGGCAAGGAAAATATTATAAATAATATTATATTGAAACAAGGGAAGTTATCATTGAATTTGGTAAATATGGCGTTAGAACAAATAAAAAAATATTTAGAAGAGAAGCAAACTGGTTCGATTAAATTTATTAATCCGCAGTTAGAACTTAAATTTAATGAAGATAATTATTTAAATGTGAAGATGGAAAATGTAGAAAAAATAGAAAACAGTTTGTCCAAAGTGGTTCAAATTAAATATGTTAAAGAACAATTACAGTTACTAGATCGCCATCTCTAAAAAACAGAATAAAGCGAGACAGACGACTATTTATTGCATTCCCGACCTGCGCACTGGCAGGTTCCCTCTGAGACATTTGATAGGAAATCCCTGTGATCGTATACCGGAAGATGAATTAATGCCCAGTTCATTTAATAAAAATCAGCCAAAAATATAGAAAACTGTGATTTTAAGGTCTATATTTAATGAGTATTTTCGCAAAGGGGGCGGAGATGGAGATTGATGGTTTTAAATAATTAGATTAATTAATACCATTATATTTTAATCTCAACATAGTTAATGTGCTTGCTATGTCAAATACTTAATATAAGTTCATGGTGCTTGTAAATGGATTTCATTAAAAAAATTATAAATAGCATAAAAAAACTTATAATATCTTTTATAAGATGTTTGCCATTGTTTTCTGGCGTACCAGATTTATCATTAGCTAATATACGCGAAGCTTTTTATGAAACTTTGCTTACCATATGTTTTGCCCTATCACCTATATTTTTTGCCTCTGCAGCTAAAATTCTAAAAACGGAAGATTTTGAGCCTTCAAATATATTAAATTTAACTCAAGAAATTATTGTTTTGAGTATCGAGTGGTCAAGCAGGGGAGAATTAATATTTATATCACTTACAATGTTAGCCCCAATTCTTTGGTTAGCAATTAATGCAGATGAGAATGAGAAAAAATTTCCATCTAATCGATCACATATAGTATTAGTTCTTGGCATTACAGTTGTGTCGGTTTTTATATATGCGCTGGAAACGTCTGGTTCAATTAAAAATTATGGCGTCATAAAATTAGTATCCCCATATGTATTTTTAACCACAATATGTTTACTTTGGCTAGCAACATGCTATAAAAATATTCCAAACCCAGCAAAAGTATTTAAAGAGGAAGAAGATGATTTTGTAACTTCTTATCAATCCCACAGGGAAGATGCCTAATGGACAGATTTAGTAGAACAATAGCAGAAATAGATAGTCAAGCTCATTCAATATCGATTCCTGCCTTAAAACTAGAACAGCCAATTGGCCCAATTTTTATTGCGACGATTGATTTTGATAAATTGATAGATATTACATATTTTGATGTCAGAAGAATTTATGGAGAAAAGCGTGATTTAGAAACTTATCTAGGTATTCAAAGACCCTTGCTTGATAAACGAGTTAAAGAATTAAATGTATATGTAAATACTATTGATGCCTGTTTTCCCACAGCTGTTATATTGTCTATACCTGACAAATGTGCAAATTACGATGAAACAAACAACACTCTAACATTATCAAATTATATAGTTGATGAAATTGAAGAATGTATTAATTACAGAGAGATAGCAAAAGTTATTGATGGGCAACATAGAATAGAGGGATTGAAAAGTTATGAAGGTAGTAAATTCCAAGTAAACGTATCAATATTTATTGATATTGATGTGTCTACGGAAGCCTATATTTTTTCAACAGTTAATCTTGCGCAAACAAAAGTAAATAAAAGTCTGGTATATGATTTATATGATTTAGCTAAGTCAAAAAGCCCACAAAAATTATGTCATAACATCGCAGTTACATTGAACGGAGAAAAAAATAGTCCATTTTATAGAAAAATAAAACGCTTAGGCGTGGCAACAGACAAGAATAAACCCTCTTCTATAACGCAAGCAGCATTTGTTGAATCTTTGCTTAAACATATTTCTAGTAATCCAATGAAAGATAGAGATATATATATGCGGCATAAAAAACCTATAATGCCAGATGAAATAGAGAGTAAAAAATACATATTTAGAAAAATGATGATCGAAGATAAGGATTTCTAGATAGCAGATATTGTTTGGAATTATTTTTCTGCCATAAGTGAAAGGTGGCCTAAAGCATGGAATTCAGATGATCAAGGAGTTATGTTATCAAAAACGAATGGTTTTATGGCTTGTATGCGATTCTTGAGAGATTGCTATTTGCATATATCAAATATAGGTGAAATCCCGAGTAAAAAAGATTTTTTAGATTTCTTTTCTAATATATCACTAAGTGATGAAGATTTTACAACAGATAAATATGCGCCTGGCACGAGTGGTGAAAGTGCTCTTTATCGTGATTTAAAATCACTCACAAATTTGTAACTAATTATAAATCTCATCAATTTTCCACTTCCACCACCCTGTATCAATTAAAGTTCCTCGGGAAATACATAATTAGCGAAAGAATCGTGAGGAGGCTTACGAATAATGCTGGTTAATCCCCCATTAATAATGGTGATTCAAAGTAGAGATTACTGGATAAACAGGATCGTTAAAATTAGCCTCAAAACAATTGAACAAGTCAAGTATTGCTCTGAAAAAATAAATAAAAACAATAAGATATAACACGTGTTGAAAATATTATAAATTACTATAATATATCTCACGTGAATAATGTGAGTAAGGTGATAATATGCAAATTAGACTAAAAATTGTTTTAGGTAATGAAATTCTATCTGGCGCAATAACTGGTAGAAATGCTCTTGGAAAATTATTAGATATCATTGATAAAAAAATAGGTGAGCCTGAAATTGTCTTTATAGATTTCGGTGGTATAGAAGTAGCAACAGCAAGTTTTTTGCGAGAATGTGTTCTTGAATTCAGAAATACAGTCCGTAGGAGATGGCCGCAATATTACCCAGTAATTGCAAATGCTAATGATGTGATAATAGAAGAGTTATCGATTTTGCTAGAGTCACAACGAGATGTCCTTATGATATGTACGTTAGATAAAAATGGAAAGGTAACTTCGTCATATATTATTGGCTCGCTTGACCCAAAGCAAAAAGTTACTTATGAGTTAGTCAATAAAAGAGGTGAAACAGATGCAAGTGAACTTATGCGTAATTCTGCCGATTCTGATTTGGTAGGTCAGACAGCATGGAATAATCGATTAGCTTCACTCACTAAACTTGGTTTACTTGTTGAGTTAAGTCAAGGTAGAGCAAAACGATATCGTCCACTATTTTTGGGGGGCTAATATAATATGGGTCTTGAATTTATACGTAAAGTAGCAAAAACATTTCATAAAGGGTTAGATAATTCGCGAATTGAATTATGCACACCAGATTTGTTTAAAAAGCAACCTCAAAAACAGCCTAGATTATATACGGCCACAATTTGTGGTAAACGTAAATTACATCAAGGAGATAAGTTAATTGTTAAAATGCAGAACAGTAATGTTGTTACACTAATTGGTATAGATATTGTTGCGAAATTAGATAAACCCACGGATGAGTTAATTGAAGCTATCAATAATTCTTATGGGGAAGCTTGTGGTACAGTAGAAGAGACATACGATATCGCGGATAAAATAGAGATTACCGTATGTTAAATTATTCAAGAATAAAGCATAAGTCACATGGTTCTCGTAATATCCAGAATGAAAAACGTTTATGGCACGATAGTAAAATAAATGCCCCGTCGCTTGGCTGTACTATTTGTCCAGATAAATTATTGTGTGGTGGAATAAATATAGATAGACCTTTCTATAGTTGTCTCGATTTTTGTTGTGGCAATATAAAAAAATGCGATTCAATCTGCCGAAATAAACCACACGATTTTGTAATGCGAGTGAGAGAAATAGGTGGTTTTGATCTAAATAATGTACCTAGAACGAAACCTCTTTTACTATCCGCAATGCCTTCAGTAATACCTGTTATTTTTCATGGAAATTGTCGCAGGGGTAGCTTTAATACACCTTCGGTATGTTTACCTTTATACAAAGTTATTCCACGTCACGGAGGAGGTATACGGTTTTCAAATATAAAATCCCTCACATCTGCATTCCATATTAGTGAAGAGACTACGATTATACTAACAGGTACGGATAAAGACGCACCATTGGAACGTTGGTGGAGTATGGGTGAGAAAAGATTACAAGTAATACGTGGATTAAAAGATCTAGGCGTGAAACTTATAACATCACCTAATTATAGTTTGTTTACTGACCAGCCACGATGGGATGATCTACATAGTATGAAACGCATTGCTATTACCCATGAGGAATTTTTAAGAGTGGGTATACCAGCTGCATTGCATGTAAATGCAAGAACAGAACGTGATTGGGAAAGGTGGACTAAATTTATTATTATGCGCAGTGAAATAAATCAAATTGCATTTGAGTTTAGAACAGGGGCTGGCTGGGCCGGCAGAGTTAATTGGCAGATTGATCAACTCATCAACCTTGCTAGAGAAGTTGGTCGTCCTTTATATCTAATAGTTCGTGCAGCAAATGATGAAAGCTTATTAAGACTTGTAAATGCATATGCCAATGTAATGCTTATAGAAACTAATACTTTTATGAAAACCATTTATCGACAGAAAGCATCATTAAGAGATGAAGATAAAATTAAATGGGAAACATATTTGACATTACCCAATACTGCATTAGATGAACTGTTGGAACATAATTGGTCGATTATTAATCATAAATATGCAGCAATCCTTGGCAAAATCTCAAAGCAATATCTCAAAAAAGAGGGCTGTCACTAAATGATAGTGGAGCATAGGCAGCTCCTTTATTCTGATGTTGATGGACTGGCATATATAGCAGCACAAGGGAAGTTTGATAAAAGCAAGCTTATAACAAACTATGAAATAAATAACATAGGCCCATTACTTGAGTTATTACAATTATCTATTGCTGGCAGAATTCCAAAACCTGATGGTTGGCTTAAACTAAATGAATTGACACCATTTGTTAAAGCATTTTATCAAGAACAAAAAATTTGGATAAGTCCTAATAATGAGCATGCGGGATTAATCAGGACAAAAACAAATGGAATAAAATCTAGTGACCAGTTAACAGTATTTCTTATGACCGCCAAGAGAGCAGCTAATAAGATATCAGGGCTACCTAAGAAAGTATCAGGTCAATTAATAGCTGCTATGGAAGAATTAGAAAATAATATTTATGAGCACGCGGATGCACCAGATACAGGTATTGTTGTATTTAAGGCAGATCCTGGAGTTTTTGAATTTGTTGTTGCAGACCTTGGAATTGGTATATTACATAGCTTGCAGAGTTGCTCAGTATATGATGACCTTAATGATTATGGGAATGCGCTTATGATTGCTCTTAGTGATGGTGCATCACGTCATGGCCCCAATAGTGGTCATGGCCATGGATTTAGGCCTATTTTTACTGGATTAGTTAATATGTATGGAGAGCTTAGATTTCGTTCTGGCGATCATGCACTGATAATGGATGGTACTAGCCCTGATTTGATAACTGCGAAAATCAGTCAAAAAGCATATATAGATGGTTTTTTTGCTTGCATAAGATGTTATGTAAATCAAAAAAACTAATAAATTGTTTAAACTAACAATCAAAATGAACAGAGAATAATCCGGCACAGACCACAGTTTTTAAAATCTAAATTACTGACTTACACAGACTCACTCGCCGCCCTATACCAGTTAAAATTCCTCGTGAAATACATAATCAGTGAAAGAATCGTGAACAGGCCGATGCTGCCGATGAGTAAGGCGTAGTCTTCGGATTTCAGGGTGGTGTAGAGGAACGTATAAAGCACCGATAATTTCACAAAGATCAATGCGCCATGGGTGCGGCTCTTCAGAATACTCATGCTGTATAAGGCAACGAGCAGTGCCGATGACACCGCACTGATCACGTAGGCGAGGTTAAAGTGGATATGCTCGGCCAGGGGCCAGGGAGAGTAATAACAGGTAGAAGATGCAGCACCATTTATATTTCCATTGTCTTTTCCCGTCCGGTTGTGCTATTTTCAGTAAAACTACCCTGTTTTCCTGAAAAAATCAGACGGTTAATATTTTGCAAGCTATTGAAAATAAAATAATATCTCGTATTTATGGGCGTGGCAGGGGTTGGGCCTTTACCAAGACCGATTTTGTGGCTGAATTTGGCGAGGACAATATTCATAAGTCCCTGTCCAGTCTGGCCAAATCCGGCCGGATTCGCCGGGTAATCCGGGGAGTGTATGACTATCCACGCTACAGCGATCTCCTGAAACAGGAACTGGGCCCGGACCTGGATCAGGTGGCACAGGCGCTGGCACGGAAATTCAACTGGCGTATTTTCCCTGCGGGTGATGCTGCCCTGAATCTGCTTGGATTATCCACCCAGGTGCCGGCCAAATGGGTCTATCTTTCCAATGGGCCAGACCGTGAATACAAGATTGGTAAACACACATTATCTTTCAGGAAATCTGCACTGAAAGACCTGGGGTTCAGTGAACGTGAAAGTGGTCTGATCGTTCAGGCGTTGAAAGCACTGGGCAAAGACAATATTGATAAAAAGGTAATGACTGCTTTACGCAAACGGCTGGATGGGAAAAACTGTGGCCGGATTCTGAAAGATACGCGCACGGTGACCGGCTGGGTTTATAAAATCATCAAAGAGATATGCAAGGAATGTAAATAATGGACAGGGTTGTTCGATTTTCACCGGATGAACGCAGCGGCCTGTTCACCCAGACAGCGGCAAACATGGGCATCACCCCCGCGCTGGTGGAAAAGGATTTCTGGGTGAGCTGGGTAAGGTATTGGCTAGGGTCAAAGCTGATTACCGGGCCATGCAGAACATGATCTTTGGTGATGTGCCTTCGTTTGAGTCAATTTCGAGTCCTGCTCGCCTGGCACCCTCCTTAGCTGCTAAAATGGAAATCATTGCTAACCAAGGAATTAATGCCGATGCATACCTATACTGCTGTTGTTGAACGTTGCCCGGATACGGGGCTTTATGTCGGGTTTATCCCTGGCTTTACCGGTGCTCATAGTCAAGGTGAAACGATGGACGAGTTGCATGAGAACCTGAAAGAAGTTATTGAAATGTTATTAGAAGACGGCGAACCAGTCCTTGAGGCTGAGTTTGTAGGGACACAGACGGTCGTAGTTTAGTGACGCCGAAATTACCTGTTTTAAAACCGCGTGAAGTTATAAAAATCCTCAAAACGTTGGGTTCGGCAACGTGGCTCTCATAAACAATACCGTCATGCTGATGGCCGTTGTACTACCGTTCCCTATCATCCCGGCAGAGATATCTCGCCTGTTTTATTAAGGCAGATCGCCAAGGATATCCATATGACGGTGACAGAGTTTCTGGATCAGAAAAACTGATTCGTCAGGGACAGCCCACTATTTCATATCCTCCAATACCCCAGGTTTGCAAAATGACAGGCTTACGTTGATTCACCCGCCGTCCTGTACCAGTTAAAATTCCTCGTGAAATACATAATCAGTGAAAGTATCGTAAACAGGCCGATGCTGCCGATGAGTAAGGCGTAGTCTTCGGATTTCAGGGTGGTGTAGAGGAACGTGTAAAGCACCGACAGTTTCACAAATATCAATGCGCCATGGGTGCGGCTCTTCAGAATGCTCATGCTGTATAAAGCAACGAGCAGTGCCGATGACACCGCACTGATCACGTAGGCGAGGTTAAAGTGGATATGCTCGGCTAGGGAGAGTAATAACAGGTAGAAGATGCAGTTGGAAAACCCGATAAACAGGTATTGCAGAGGGTGCAATAGCACATTCCCCAGAATCTCGTAGAGCAGATACACCGCGAAGATTAACGTCAGGAACAACACGGCATATTTCGTGGCCCGCGTGACCAGTTGATAGGTGTCCACCATCTGGATGACCCCCGGGGGGATAATTTTAAATCAGCAATTGGACGCTAGCCAAATCAGCAATTGGACGGTATTATAATCAGCAATTGGACGATTAATGGGATGTCTTGATGAGCCTGTACCCGCGATATATAGAGCCCGCCCTGAAAACAGCCTTGGCCGACACCCCTGTTGTATGCTTGCTGGGACCACGGCAAACAGGGAAAACTACCTTGGTACAAAAGCTGAAGCCGAAAAGGGCGTATATCAGTTTTGATGATCACGATTTATTAATAGCGGCAAAGAATGACCCCGCCGGTTTTGTGCAAGGATTGCCCAGCCCTGTAATTCTCGATGAAGTGCAGCGTGTGCCGGAGTTATTGTTGCCGATCAAAGCCGCGGTGGATAAAACACGTCAACCGGGTCAATTTCTGTTGACCGGGTCAGCCAATTTACTGTTATTGCCCAGTGTGCAGGAATCTTTGGCCGGACGGATGGAAGTCGTGCAACTGCATCCATTGTCGGAGATGGAAAAGCAGGGAAGCCGCAAGTCATTATTGGAGTCTTTGCTGGCAGGAACCATTAAAGTATCCATTACAACAGAACAAAATGTTGCTGCTGGAATTCCTGAGGCGATATGTCAAGGTGGTTATCCGGAACCGCTGCAGCGTACACCGGCCAGGGCACGTCAATGGCATAAGCAATACCTGAATGCAATTATTCAAAGAGATGTAAAAGATGTTGCAGCTATCCGGGATCAAAATGAATTGTTGCGGTTAATGGAAATGTTGTCATACAGGACGGCGAGTCTGCTGAATATCAGCAATCTGGCGGTTGATTTGGGGATTGATAGAGCTACAGCAGAAAAATATCTGGCGGTGCTGGAGCGGTTGTTTCTGACGCGGCGTTTGCCTGCATGGCATCGCAATCAGGCCAAACGTTTGATTAAAACTCCGAAAGTACACCTGATTGATTCAGGTTTGGCAGCGACATTAAATAATTTATCGGTTGAAGACTGGAAATCAGAAGAAACGAGTTTTGGCAGGTTGCTGGAAAGCTTTGTTGTACAGCAGATGATCTGCCAGGCAGGCTGGATAGAGCCTGAGTTAAAGTTTTCCCATTATAGAGACAAGGATCAGACAGAAGTTGATCTGGTGATTGAAAAAGGCCGTGATGTCTGGGCGGTGGAAATAAAACGTGCAGCCAGCGTTCAGGAAAAGGACGGTGCAGGTCTGGCCAGAATTTCAGCGCAGTCCGGAAAATATTTCAGGGGCGGGATTTTGTTGTATTCCGGGATTAATTGTTTGTCGCTAAAGATTGATAAATGTTTTGCTGTACCTATCAACCGGCTTTGGACATAATGTCCAAACTCATTGCCGATTTCCAATTGCTTCAACTCAAGATGGGATTATTAATTTACACAGATTCCCCCGCCGCCCTGTACCAGTTAAAGTTCCTCGTAAAATACATAATCAGTGAAAGTATCGTGAACAGGCCGATGCTGCCGGTGAGTAAGGCGTAGTCTTCTGATTTCAGCGTGGTGTAGAGGAACGTATAAAGCACAGACAGTTTCACGAATATCAATGCGCCATGGGCGCGGCTCTTCAGAATGCTCATGCTGTATAAAGCAACGAGCAGTGCTGATGAAACCGCACTGATCACGTAGGCGAGGTTAAAGTGGATATGCTCGGCCAGGGAGAGTAATAACAGGTAGAAGATGCAGTTGGAAAACCCGATAAACAGGTATTGCAGCGGGTGCAATAGCACATTCCCCAGAATCTCGTAGAGCAGATACACCGCGAAGATTAACGTCAGGAACAACACGGCATATTTCGTGGCCCGCGTGACCAGTTGATAGGTGTCCACCGTCTGGATGAATTTCACACCGAAGTTGGATTGCATGGGAAACCACTTCTCTGCGATGGTTTCACTGTTTTCATGCCCGAGATCGGCGAAGAAGTTGCTCGTGTTCCATTCGGCGCTGAAGCCTTCATTATTAATAGTGTGAGACATGGGAAGCGTGGCGCCGAAGAAACTGGGGGAGTTCCAGTTGGAGGTTAAACGGATTTCGCTTTGCCGTGCTCTGGAGTGGAAAGTGAGTGCAGTGCTGCCGGAGAGTTCAAGCGTTAATTCAAACGGATAGGTGTTGTTGTCATTCGTGGTGATGTTATCCAGCCGGGCATAGAAAATGGCGTTGTCTGTTGTGCCGGAGATCTTTACAGGCCTCATTGATTTCTTTTCTCCGTTCCATGTGAGTTCAGGCGGTTTTTTGATGGAGCGGGTGTTGAGCAGCAGCTGGATTTTCGCGTCGCGTTTGAGTTCGATAGTGCTGTCTTCTTCCGGTGGCAGGGTGAAATGGCTTTTGAGATGGAGGGTGCCGGTATAGACAGGCACTTTGAAGATGCCTCTTGCGCGTAGCTGGGTTTCGATATGGCCATTGATCGATAACGTTTCCGGACTCAGGTGCCGGTAATGATTGTCGTAAGTGTAGGCGCCATTGGCCCAGGACATTTGATTGGGTTTGTCGACGGTGAGCACCGGGTCTATCAACACGGCTTCCTTGCCCCATGAGCCGGTAATACTTTCCTCGGCAGTCCGATAGACATGACTCCGGTCCGCAATGACGGATTCCACCATGTTCATGGGGATCAGCAGTACCAGTACCAGGAGTCCGATGATCAGTATTTTGCCGGTGATGGAGGTGCGCAGCTTTTCGAGTGTGTTCGCCATAGTGAATCTCCGTTTGGATGGGAGGATTACACACTGGAAATGTGGCCATAATCTGGCGCGATTGGGGAAAGGTGGGTGAATTGGGGGAGGACGACAGTACGTCATTCTGGCCTACGAATACATGTTTTCAGGCAATTTTTGTTTGCCAAGTGGTATTTAATTTATCATAATCCTTGAAACTATAACGACAACAGGCTTTCCTCAATTAAAGTCAAAACTTCGTAAAGGATCTATGATGTCTACATACCACTCGTTTCGATTCATTGTTTTATTATCATCAGCCATTTTCTTTTTTGGCTGCCAAACAGCCAATGTTAGAAGTGATTATAAAATCGATGAGAAAACTGAATCTGCCATTATCATCGGGTCTGTTACACAACGTGAAGATGCTGGCCTTCCAACAAACGCCCAGTTTTATGTCAACTACAAAACAAAACATCATAAAAGACTGTATGCCAAAAAGAAGACACCCTTAGGCTATTTGGGTGTGGTGAATGAATTTGAAAATACCGGTGTCACAGGTCGCATATTTGTTATCGAGCTTCCGGTTGGGCAACATAAAATTGATCACTGGTCCATCGATTATGGCGATGGTGGTGGCTTTATACTTTATCCAAAAGTAGCGCCGCCAACATTGAATTTTGCTTTGCAAACCGGTCAAATCTTGTACCTGGGCAACTTCCATATGGCAATTGAAACAGGCACTGGTTTGTTTGGGCAGACATTACCGGTATCTGGAGCACCGACAATAAAGGATGAAAGCGACAGGGATATCAAGATGTTTAAAGAAAGGTATCCGCAATTAGCTTCAGAAAAAATCACGGTTAATGTAATACATTCCGGTGCCTGGGTTAATGAGAACCAAATAGACGAAATGCTGGAAGTTCCGAAATCAGAATAAGACTGAGTGGAGGGAAGGGTAAGTGTTTAAAGGAAGTAAATATGCATTTACGTATTTCATCATATTAACGTACCTTTCTTTTATTTCTTCGGGCAGTGCTACAGAGACTTACGATAATTCAATCGATCCGGATATTTTCATACAACATTACAATAATGCAGATTGTTGTTTGTTTATTGACAAGATGGATAGTATTGATTTGGAGGACGGCAATACTCTTGTCATAGATTTCATGGCTGAAAATAATTTGCTTGAATTATCGACCGGGCCAACATTTGCAAAGCTGATAAAATTTAAAAATATTAAAGGTGAAAAGGAATATCGTATTCGTGCTGAAATCATTATTAACAATGAAAAAAGATATGCTTTTATCCCATTCGTAGCTCTGCTTGATCAAGGTCGTAACTTAAAAGGAACCACCAGTTTTTCGAGAATATCCTATCAACCGGGATATTTTCTGAATCTGGATACTTATTTGTATTTCAACTTTACTGTTGATGGAAATGATCCTGATTCCGAATATGTGCTAATATATACACGTCCAAAATATTTTACAAAACTAGACCCTGATGTACTCAGACAATCTGCAAGAAAAATTCAAGCAGAAGAAGTACCGATAAACATGAATAAGGTAAAAGGTGAATATGCAATCGAGTCAGATACTATATATGGTCTCCCTGCTTCAAAAATAACAATTGCACCATTCAGCAAATGGTTTAATTAGAACGTCAGCTCCTGGTCGGACTAACATAACACATTGATCAGGAAACACATCCGTATTGAAAACAGCAATCTATAAAGCTTAGAACGCTTTTTTGAGGGATAAAAACAATACTTTAAGGATGAAGAACCATGTCCCGATTAAACTGCAGTTTTTCATTCATTGGAATATGATTTCGCATTCATGGTTGATATTAAATTATCTTAATATTACTATATTACTATTATGGATAGATTAAAGCCGGTTATCTGGGTTGGAGCCAGCAAAAAGGAATTGAAGGCCTTTCCTCGCACCGTTCAGCGGGATTTTGGCCAGGCCCTCTTCGCTGCGCAGGCAGGAGGAGTTGACCCCGCGGCTAAACCCATGAAAGGTTTCAAAGGGACTATGGTAATGGAAATTACAGCCTCTTATCGAACAGATACATACAGGGCCGTTTATACAGTTAATATTGGTGAGTTTATTTTTGTACTACATGCATTCCAGAAAAAGTCAAAAACAGGGATCAAAACACCACAGAAGCATATAAATATGATTAATCAGCGTCTGGTTCAGGCAAAACGAATATGGCAGGAAATATAATGGGTAAAATCAGATTTGAAAAAGGCAGCGGCAATGTTTTTGCAGATTTGGGATTCCCTGATTCCCAACAGGAACTTTTGAAAGCCCGCTTGACCTATGAGATTTATAAAATCATTGTACGGCGTGAGCTTACACAACAGGAAGCTGCACAAATATTGGATATTAGTCAGTCTTATGTTTCTGACCTCAAGCGAAATCGTTCCGGCCGCTTTTCAGTGGGGAAACTTTTGCAGTTTCTTAATGCGCTGGATATGGATGTTGAAGTCAAATTAAAGAAGCATCCTGCCAGATCAAAAGATTCTGCTGGCATAAATGTTAGTACAAGTTAACATTTTTAATTATCCCCAGATGCCCCAATGTTTCGGGATGTATGGCCTACGCACAATCATCTCCCGTCCTGGATCAGTAAAGTTCCTCGTAAAATACATAATCAGTGAAAGTATCGTGAACAGGCCGATGCTGCCGATGAGTAAGGCGTAGTCTTCGGATTTCAGTGTGGTGTAGAGGAAGGTATAAAGCAGCGACAGTTTCACGAATATCAATGCACCACATACAGAAATAGATTGCCACGCCCCTTCGGGGCTAGCAACGACGGATTGCCACGCTCGTTACACTCGCTCGCAATGACACTTTTTTGAGTCATTGCGAGGCCGGAGGCCGAAGCAATCTTGTTTTGAAAAGTATGAGATTGCCACGCCCCTGCGTGAGCTTGCGATGACGTTTACGGAAGGATTTAATGACTGGCACTGGAAATTGCTCGACAGTTGTTCCCGACACTGTTCTACCACCTACATCCCTGTAGGCGTCCTGCATTTCCAGCATACACTACGTCCATGTAGATAATACTGGCATACGCCAGTAAGACGAAGTTATGACGGAAGAAAGCATGGATTTTCATGCATACGGGGTATTTTATAATGCTGGATATAGGATTATGATCGCAATTACCCGAATTCTGACAGGCCGTAGAGTATGAAAGAGATCATTTTCGTTGTTGAAGATGCACCTGAGGGTGGTTATGCCGCGCATGCCTTGGGTGAATCAATATTTACGGAAGCAGAGAATATTGAGGAGCTTCATGCGCAAACGCGTGAGGCGGTGATATGTCATTTTGGTGATGATCAAATTACAAAGTTGGAGTATCTGGTTTATGCCCGCGAATCTTAAACAGGAGTTACATGCGTTAGCAGAACACCTGCCTGAAAACGCAACCTGGAAGGATGTGTTATACGAAGCCTATGTCCACCAGGAAATTGAAGCAGGCCTGGTTGAAGCACGCCGTGGTGAGTTTGCCACAGACGAAGAAGTAAAGGATGCCTTTGCCAAATGGGGTGTGCAGATTGAAACTGAAGTGGACTAAACGCGCTCTACAACAACTCAAGGAAGCGCAAGAGTATATTTCCAAAGACAATCCTGCCGCAGCTAATGACGTAGCAAAACATATCGCCCAGGCAACCCGTTTATTGTTGACCCAACCCCAATTGGGAAGAACGGGAAGAGTAAAAGGAACACGGGAATGGGTTGTGAATAAATCACCCTATTTACTGGCATACACAGTAGAAAACAACACTTTGCAAATTCTGAGTGTCATCCACAGTAAACAGGACTGGCCAAGGTCTTTTTGAATAACACATATATACTAAAACTGTTTTCTGAACTCGGCGGGTGTCAGGATTTCGAATGGTGTTTTTCCGTTCAAAGCCAGGAGTGCTTTGTCACCAGTGATCAGGAATTTCGCATTGCCTGTATAGGCCAGCTCCAGAAACTTCTGATCATGTGGGTCTTTGCATTTCGGGATATTTCTGGCAGGTTTATGCCCGGATTCAATGGTGACGGTATAGGGCAGGTATTCTCCCAACAGGATTTCAATTTCCTCCGCTGAAAGCTTGAACTTTGGATACGTCAGCGCCCGCATCAGTTCTTCAACACAGGCTTTGTCCACTACAGGCAGGATTCGCTTGCTAATCCAGGCTTCCCTTAGCCAGCTGATCTGGCTGGAATTAAAAACGAGTGCGGAGATAATGATGTTGGTGTCGAGTACAACTTTCACTTCGGAACCCATCTCAAAAGTGCTGCGCTTGCTGATACTGCGTTAAAAATGGATTCGAAATGCTCATTTACTAATGTGTAAACTCCGCTTTCTCATCCATTTTTGCCTTGTCTCAACTGCGCTCGCTATTTTTGAGACGGGTTCCGGGCTTTCCTGGCCCAGGATACGGCATCGGCAATATCCTTTTCGCTGATTTTAAGTGATTTGAGTTTTTTCCTGACCTCATCGCTGCGGTCGGCACGCAGCG
>Ga0214472_10001374_pt1 | contig 27550 bp, 22 predicted proteins | sample RVTome_6_FD_207662 | JGI IMG/M metagenome (GOLD analysis project Ga0214472, IMG submission 207662) | Soil microbial communities from uranium-contaminated site in the Upper Colorado River Basin, Wyoming, United States - RVT140D175 | ecosystem: Environmental > Terrestrial > Soil > Contaminated >...
GAAATATCCTCGCTGCCGGACTGGTAGAGAGGCTAAACGCCTGCGGACCCTAGTGGTCTTCAGGAATCCCAAGCCCTTTAGGCTTGGGAGGATGTCAACGTATCCATGTCGTAAACTGCTATCTCTGCCGGTTATTGCTAGGCCACCGATATCTTCCATCTGTTGATAGGGGTCGGGAAGAATCTGGTTATAATGGCTTCTGTTGAACCTGCTCCACACCATTCATAGAGCCCAAAACCAGCAAGTTTTCTAGCCAATTGTTTGCGTACTTTGGTCAAAATGTGTGCCAGATTTATCAAATTTCTTCGGGTTAGGGGCTGCTCAATGTCGGTAACAGAATCCGTTACAATCAGATTTCTAGTAAGTGGCAACTTGGGTTATATAGTAAAAGCAGGGTTAAATATATATAATACTAGACTTGACCCCATTCACACAATCCTTGCCCTCTCCGGCAAAATGGGGCACCATTCGATAGTGCCTTTTACATTACATTACATTACCTTACCGTACCGACCGGAGATCTGTATTGTGCAATATGATCGCATGGTTGCCCTCGGCGCCCTGTGCACCGCCTTGATCCTCAGTCCGTTGGGTCTGCACGCTGCGGCGCTCTACGACGGCCTCATCGCCACCATTGCGCACCGCTACCAGATGGAACCAGCCCTGGTGAAAGCGGTGATTCGGTGCGAAAGCAATTTCGACGCCCTTGCCGTCTCATCCAAAGGCGCCCAAGGGCTGATGCAGCTCATGCCTGCCACCCAGGCCATCATTGGTATTACCGATGCCTTTGATCCGCTGCAAAACATCGATGCCGGGGTACGTTATTTGGCGACGCTGCGTCGGACTTTCGGGGCCGATCGATCCCTGTTACTCGCCGCCTATAATGCCGGTCCCCAGGCGGTGATTTACGCCGGTTATGCCGTGCCCAACTACGGCGAAACCCAACGCTATATCGCCTGTGTGGAAGAGGCCCGGCAGCGTTACCGCGCGCAGAGATTCAATATTGAATTTGCCAATTTGCCTCCGGACAGCCGTACCCCAGGCGGTCTTGCAGTCACCCCACCGCGGCTGCCGACGTCTCGCCATCAAGTTGGCCAGCGGGTGCAATTTCAGTTTGATACATGGAACACCGGCCTGGAGCCCACCTACGGGGTCGTGAGTGTCACCTATCCCCCAGCACTGCTCTCCATGATCGTCATGCACACCTCCCCAGACCAGACCACAGTGGCTCTGCCAACCCCAGCGGCGACGGAAGATCAGGCAGCCTTGGCCTTTCTCCAGAACACGTGGCCACAGTGGCTATCCGGGCAGCGCCATACGGTCACCCTCGCGGTGGTGCCCCGCAGGGCTCAGGACGTGATGCTCCATTGCAGCGTCATCCTCTACGACCAAGGGCACAACACCATACAACAGCGGTGGAGCCGCATGGTGCAAATTCCGGTACAACGGTTGGAAGAGGATGGTAGCCGTTAAGGGAGTGCGCTATACTTTGCCCGTGTTGACCGTCCACCGTGGCGGGCTAATCGATGTTGCACGAGGAGAATTAGAATGGCAATTGATGAGGTGGTCCTCGCCAAGCCTCGAGGTTTCTGCGCTGGCGTAGACCGGGCCATTGAGATTGTGGAAAAGGCCCTGGAACTCTTTGATAAGCCGGTTTATGTCCGCAAGGAAATCGTTCACAACCGGCATGTGGTCTCCGCCTTGCAAGAGAAAGGGGCGGTCTTTGTAGATGAGCTCGATGAAGTGCCGGGTGGGGCAACGCTGATCTTCAGCGCGCACGGCGTGGCGCCAAGCGTCTGGCGGGATGCCGAGGCCAAAGCGCTACGGATTATCGATGCCACGTGTCCGCTGGTGACGAAAGTCCACCTCGAAGTGCTCCGCTATGCCAAAAGAGATTACACCATTGTCTTGATCGGCCACGAAGACCACGACGAGGTCATTGGAACGTGGGGCGAGGCGCCGAACCATATTCAAGTGATCAGCACGGTTGAGGATATCGAGAAGCTCGACGTGCCGGATCCGTCCAAAATCGTCTGCCTGACCCAAACCACTTTGAGCATGGACGACACGGCTGACGTGATCGATGGCCTGCGGCGGGCCTATCCGCACATGGTGACCCCGTCTAAAAATGATATTTGTTACGCCACGCAAAATCGGCAGCAGGCCGTCAAGGCGATGACTGAGATGGTTGACTTGGTACTGGTTCTCGGGGCCTCCAATAGCTCCAATTCCAACCGCTTACGCGAAGTGGCCGAGGTCGCTGGGGTGCGGGCGTATCTGATCAATCAGGTCAGTGATATCACCCCGGAGATGGTCGCCAATGTCAAGCGAGTTGGCATTACGGCCGGTGCCTCTACACCAGAATTTTTAGTCCAAGAGGCGATTGCCTATTGCCAGGCGTTGGGCGCGGATACAACTCGGGAACTCACTGTGGTCGAAGAGAATGTGAAGTTTCTCCTGCCGTCCGAGCTGGTGCAAATTAGCCAATCGGTTTGATGACATGCCCAAAGGCCCGTGCTAAAAAAGAGCTAATCGGCTTGATTGTAGCGCCTCGTGCTGAGAAAGATAGGCAAGATGGATGGTCGAATATATAAAACAATTGAACTGCTAGGCGTCTCGGACATCAGTTATGACGATGCGGCCAGCCGGGCCATCGCCCGCGCCAGTCGCACTATTGACGGGCTGCGCTGGTATAAAGTCACCGACCTGCGCGGTCTCATTCGCGATGGTGAAGTGGCGGAGTATCAAGTGACGTTGCAAATGGGGTTTAGGTTGCGGGATCAAGACCACATCGACACATAATGCCTCAGCAACCCATAGGAAAATACCAATGGCCGTACGCATCATTGTGACGATGGACGCAGCTCCCGGAAAACGTGACGCACTGGCGGCGGCTTTTAGCGCCATTTGCCCAGAGGTTGAAGAGGAGCCGGGCTGCCAGCAGTATGAAATACACCAGAGCTTGGCCCATCCGAACCGGTTGGTGCTGTTGGAGAAATGGGAGGACGAGGCATCGCTGAAGGTGCATCAAGGGCGTATGAATGAGCGGCGGGCGAATGGCTTTAATGCCGATGACTACCGCGCAGATCGCACGGTGGAGCGGTTTGTGGATTGATATCCGCCCCTGTTTTATGATGATACCTCACGCGGCAACAGATGCCCATACGGGTTGACTCGGTGGCGTAAAATGGCGAGTTCTTCATCCGTTGGGGGTGGGGTGATGGGAATGGTATCGGGGACTAGGAGTGCAAATCCGGTGCGTTCCTGCACCAGGCCAACGCCGACCCCGGGATGGAGGGATTCTAGCTGCATGCGCTTGGTGGCCGCGTTAAAACCGAGCACCGCCAGCTCGGTCACTACAAAACGTGGGCCACTGGCATGCAGTCCGGCGTGTTCGCGGGCGTGGGCGCTGTCGAGATAACCGGCCCCGGTGATAAAGTCCACGCGGTTGACAAAGCTGCGTTGCCGGTGATCCATGACCACATACTCGCGACCGCATTGGCTGAAATGCTCGGTCTGTAGCACCGAGCCCACCAGCCGGGCCTGTGGGCTCTCGTAAGGCCCCAAACAGGTGCTGTTGCTATTGCCATAGCGATCGATCTGTGCCCCGGTCGAAAATCCAAAGTCGATTTCCCCACGCCGGGTCAGACCGAACGTGTACTCCGGAGTCACCCGCGCCATGGCTCGCAAGCGATGTAATCCCGCGCCCGAATCGAACCGGGTGCGAATGTCCTCTAGACGCGGATTGACGATCACCCCGCCATAAAAAATTGTCAGGTTCGGTGCGTGCATGTGCTGCGCCAATCCCATTGCCACGAGTGGAATGCCGACCGCCAACACCCCAGTGCGATCCCCTGACGCCAAGCCGGTAAGACCTTTTTCACCGTCTTTGAGATCCCGGGCAATGACTACCGCCATGAGTTCTTCAATCGTATACGCAGCGCTCATAAACCCACCATGCCATTGAGGCGCAATGACATCAGATGGCTGAGCCCGCCCACCTGATGTAGGTAATCGGCATGCCCGTCCACCCCCAGGATAAACTGATCGAGGTAACGTTTAAACCCCTCGGGGGTACGGCCTGCCTCCACGTAATGGCGCAAATGCGCCACATCCCGATCGTACCACCCGCCAAACGCACACGGGTGGGCGCCGAACGGCACCTCCACCACGGCAGCGGTTTTAAACGCCGGCACGAGCACTTCCCGGCTGGCCGATTCAACGGTCTCCGTCGAGACAATTTTTTCTACCGTGACAATGATCTGATCAGCCGCTCGACTGAGGAGCCGATCAAACTCAACCAGAGGATCAGCGTGGGGATAGAGCACATTGCCATAGGGATCGGCAGCAGGCGCATGTAGCAAGGCCCACTGCGGTCGGGCGGGGGGGACGACGTGATACATTTCACCGGTGTACGGGCACATGATTTCGCGGATATCGAGGTTCACCTTGGGCACATCCGAGCCCCGCAGCACCCGAGTGGGAAAAAACGACAGTCCCATACTCGCGGCCAACAAGCGATCCATCATCGTGGTTTCGGTATACTCCCCCAGGGAGATACTGCCACTCTCCACGGCGCGGCGAAAATTCGGCGCCAAGCCGAACTCCTCCAGGGCTACTGCAGACGTCTCAAGACGCCGCAAGCAACCCGCTCCAGCCAGCAAATCGGCATCATTGCCGTTGACGATGCCCAGCAGGGTGAGCTCACGCGCCGCTTGACGAGCGAGCTGAGACAACAGCGCCATGGGATGACCGCTGACACCAAAGCCGCCCACCCCGATGGTACTGCCATTCTCGATCAGCGCTGCCGCCTCTTCTAGACGCATGACGCATTCGCGCCTCGCGCTTGCCATAGGCTTTGCCATCCTGGCCGGACCGCTTACGATCCCGGATACGGGACCGGAATGAGTTGCCCCTCGCCACCGAGAGTATCCTCACGCCACATCTCAAACAGTTTTTTGGCAATGGGCCCCGGTTTACCGTCGCCAACCGGCTGCCCATCCCACTGCACCACCGGCGCCACTTTGATCGAGCTGCCCACCAGCATCATCTCCGCCATGCCTCGGCCTTCGTCAACTGGGATATCATCCACCACGATATCGCGCAGCTCGCCCTGCTCGACAAGGCGTTTGGCAAACTCCATCACTCGCTGAACCGTAATGCCCGTGAGGATGGCATCAAACTTTGGATGCCGAAACACGCGGTCGGGGGTGACAAAGGCCACGTTCATATTCGAGCTTTCGCCGACCATGCCCTGCTCATCGATAAAGATGCCATTGTCAACTCCGTGGTCTTTAGCTTCTAGAATGACCAGGGCATTGGGCAAATAGTTGTTTGATTTCACGCGGGCAAAAAACGGCGGTTTGATCGGCACCGTGCTGCTGATGACCTTCAGGCCCTCCGTGTAGTAGGTGTCGGGACTAGTCTGGCCACGAAAAATCATCACATAAAAGCTGCTGCCCACGCATTCCGTCGACGCCAAGCCAAAACCCCCCTGGCCAGCAGAGAGCCAATAGCGTACTGAGGCGTCACGCCAGCCGCTAGCCGCCGCCGTGTCAATAATAATCTGCCGCATCTGTGGTGGCTCATACGGCAGTGGAATGCGGGCCATTTCCGCCGAGCGCAAAAAGCGTTCGAGATGCGGATCGAGCTGGTACAACTGGCCATTCACAAGGGCTGCGGTATCGAACACGGCGTGACCGCGATGCACCATGTGGTCATCGAGCGGCAACACCATCAGCGCGGGATCGGTCACGATGCCGCCCAGGACGCTGGAGTACATGGCGGCAAAATTCGCGGATTTCTCATGCACGCCTTGTTGCAACCGCGCCATGGCTTCTTCAGTGGTAAACGTCGGCGTCACGGTCGACATAGGGACTCTCCTATTTGAAACGGATAAGCAATGTAGAGCCCATTTTTGCGCCTCTACCCAGGTGTTGTCAAGCGGGAGCCGCGCCATGAGTCGTCTGAGCTCGGCTCTCATGACGGCCCATCTGCCCTGGTAAACCACATTGGGAGGCTCGCGTGGCGAGGGTGGGCGATCGCGTTATTTAACGCGCCCCCCTCTCAGCTTGCCGAATGAGGATATCTGCCCATCTCTGATCCTCTGGGGCTAACGGTGGCCTGCAGGGGTCTGTATAGATCATGCGCTCGGCATAGCCACTCGCCTCGTACGTCCGCGCAAGCACGGCCTGAACATCAAGCACGACATCCGGATCCGGCATAGCCAACGGCAGCCGGATGCGCGGCAAACGCTCCCTAACCCGGCGCGGGTATAGTTGAAAGCGATCCCGTAATCCACCCGACAAATTCACACATACCAGATAGTCATAAGCCCCATGCTGACGGGCGGCCCACTCGGGTACGGCCACCACATGCGGCCCTATCCGTAGAAGGTCAATTTCGATGAGATGGGCGGTGCTTTTGCGAACCTCAGTTTGCTTCGCGATATAAGAGACACGACCAGCTCCGGCATATTTATGGGTCGGACTGACCACCTCGATAACCGTTACGATCTGTTGCTGAGACTGCCGGTCGCGAATGGTGAGATACGTTTCCTCAACCTCCAACGGGGCAACCCGAACTTCTATGGCAGGATCAGCAGTCAGCAAGGTCGACGTTTCAGGGGGTCGATCCACCTCGACTGGCCGCACCCAGGCATCAGGGATAATGGGATGATCGGTATTGGGCCCTTCGACAAATACACGCGACTCGATCGCAATGACGTAGCGCGGCTGGAGAAGTGGACGGAGATATTCGCGCAAGTAGACGATCAAGCTGGCATGGACATCCGGCCACACTTGAGAGTCTTCCAAATACGGATCCATCCCAGGGAAAATCATACTCATCGCCGCCGTTCCTATAGAATACGAGAACCCGTTCGCAACGACCTCTCCGCAGCGGTCACCCGACTCCAGCAGGAGCGCGGAGGACCTTTGTAGACCCCACTACACCGCGCGAGGCAAAATATGCCGCTCGGGCGACAAGCGCACTGTCGTGCGCTTGAGCAGACGGTTTTGCGCCATGTCAAAAGGGTCCCGTCGGTGCAACACCAAACCGTTGTCCCACATGATCAGATCGCCGATTTGCCAGTCGTGCCGATAGACAAACTCAGGCTGGGTGGCGTGCGCCGTGAGCTCATCGAGCAGTTGCTGGCCTTCGCGGTCCGACATGCCCACGATACCCGATGTCGTACTCGGATCGAGGTAGAGCGACTTCGCACCGGTGCGGGGATGGACATTCACGATCGGATGCACCACGTCCGGGGTCTGCTGCACAATCGACTCGGCGAGCGGCTTTTCCTCTTGGTAGGCGGCCTGGCGCTTGGCATAGCTGAAAATGGCGCAGACGCCCTCAAGCCGTGTCTTCATGGCGTGCGGCAAGGCGTCATAGGCCAGTTGCAAGTTGGCCCAGTAGGTGTTGCCGCCGGTATGAGGCATTTCGACCATGTAGAGCATCGCCCCGGTGGCCGGGTCGGTCATATAGGATTGGTCCGAGTGCCAGGCCAATTCATTGGACCCCAGACCGCCAATGCGCTCGCCCGCTTCATTGCGCATATTCGAGATGCGCACCACCTCCGGCCGGCCGGCCGCGGTCCAGTCCTGCCGCACCACCGCTTCCAGCTCGCCGAATCGCCGGCCAAACGCCAGGATTTCGTCCTCAGATAGGGCCTGGCGACGAAACACCACCACGCCGTGCCTGCTCCACAACTCTTCCAGTTCTACCACCACGTCGCCATCCAACTCGGACCACAGCGAGAGGCCTTTCACTTCCTTGACAAAACTGTCGTTCAGCGATTGTACCGTCAAAGCCATCCGTTATCCCCTTTCGTCGTTCCCGCATTTATATAAACAGGAGTATACACAAGGCACAGCGGCGCTGTACACTCCCGCCACGCGCCATGTCTTGACACCCACGCGCCAAAGCATAACAATGGGGCGACACCACTCGTCTACAGACGGCGCCACACATCGCAATTCGCACAAGGTATTTGGTTAGATTTGGAGCGGGGCATATTATGGCTAGCACATTAGACGGCATTACCGTATTGGATCTCTCGACCGGTCCGGCCGGATCGTTTGCCACCATGTTTCTCAGTGACCACGGCGCACGCGTCATCCGGCTCGTCGACATCGATGACACCGCGCCTCGCCGCGGCGGGTATTTGGTTTGGGACCGGGGCAAGTCATGCATCCGCTTAGACTTTTCTCAACTGGGTCCACAGGGCAACGACGCGCCAGGGAGCCCGGCCGCGGCGTTTAACAAGCTCATTCGGAGTGCAGATGTATTAGTAGAAGATTTTGCGCCCTCATCCGAGCGCCAACGCATGGTAGAGGCGGATTGGTTATCCGGCCTGAATCCGCGGCTGATCCACTGCTCCATCACTGCCTACTGCCAACACGGCCCCTGGAAGGACGAGCCACCTATCGATGCCTTGGTCATGGCCCGCCTGGGCATTCTCGGTAGTCAGCCCGGTTTTCGTCCGGCCCCGGTACACGTGGTGCACCCCTTGCCGAGTGCCGGCGCGGCGATCTTGGCCAACTTGGGCATCGCCGCCTGTCTGCTGGCCAGAGAACACACCGGGCGCGGCCGCAAGGTCGATACCTCGTTGATGGGCGGCGCCTTGCTGTACCATCCCAAGGTCACTGGCGAGCACCTCGAATCGCGGGGTTTTCAAACCAATCCCTCGGGGAGTGCACCTTTTTACAGCAACTACGAATGTGCCGACGGCGATTATGTGCAACTTGGCTGCGTGCACGAAAAGTTTATCAACATCGCCGCCGACCTCTTTGGCCTCACCGAGGCGCTCAAAGATCCCCGTTTTGGCAATGGCCGCACGCCACAAACGGCAGAGGCCGACATCGAGTGCCGCGCCCTGGTGGCCCAGGCCGTGCGCACCAAACCCTATGCCGAATGGGCTGTGATTTTTGAGGCCTCCGACGTCCCCTTTGCCCGCTGCCAAGTGTCTGAAGACAGCATGTCCGATCCCCAGGTGCAGTTCAATCATATGGTCGTGGAGCTGCAAGACCCGGAGATCGGCCCGGTCACTCAAATGGGCGTGCCGATTCATTTTTCAGAGACCCCCGGCCGCATCCAGGGGCCGAGGGTCCCGCCGGCGCAGGCGGCTTCCACTCTGCCCGACGACATTAATGACGTCGCCTCTGCCGACAACCGCCAAGCGGGGCAGGCCGGGCCTTTTGATCCGCCCCTCAAAGGCATTCGCATTCTCGAAATCACCAACCTCATTGCCGGTCCGACCGGGGGTCGTTTGCTCGCCGATTTGGGGGCTGATGTCATCAAGTTTGAGCCCCTCACCGGCGACATCTCCCGGCCCATCGGCCGCACTTATTTTTTCAATGTCAACGCCAACAAACGCTCCGTTTCGGTCGACACCCGCACCCCGGAAGGCAAAGACGTGGTGCAAAAAATCGCGGCGAGCGCCGATGCCATCCTCGCCAACCTGCGGCCCCATGCGACCGAGCGCATGGGCATTGGCCTAGATATCAATCCCAATTTGATCGAGACCCACTTGACCGGCTATGGCTGGACCGGCCCCTATGCCAAGCGCCCCGGCATCGATCCGCTGGCCCAGGGTCTGATGGGATTGCAACGGGCCCAGGGCGGCAAGGAAAACCCGCCGGTCTTCCCCGCGCAGTTGGCGCCAACGGACTACACCACCGGCGCGATGGGCGCCCTGGGGACGATTCTCGCCATTTACACCCGCACCCGAACCGGTGTGGTGCAACGCGTGGACAGCAATTTGCTCAACGGCGGTGCAGTCCTGAGTGCGGAATGGTTTACCCGCTATGAGGGCAAGCCCGAGCGGCCGCTGGCAGATAAGGGGCAGTATGGCCTCCACCCGTTCCACCGCCTGTATGAGGTCAGTGACGGTTGGATCTATGTGGTGGCGGAAACTGAGGCCCAGCGCCAGGCGATGTGCAAAGCCGTGGACGGTGAAGCCCTGCTCAGTGCCCCTCAAGAGGCCTCTGGGACTTTGCATCCCAATGAGACCCCTCTAGCTCAAGCGCTGGCGGCACGGTTTTCCACCGTGCCGGTTGACGACATTCTCAAGCGTTTAAACGCCGCTGGTGTCCCCTGTGCCCCTGCCCTTCCGGGTGACAGCGAGATCTTCCTCAACGACCCGCACGCCAGTGCCAACGATATGATCGCCACTTATGATCACGCCTTAGCGGGCAAGCTCCTCGTGGCTTGGCGCTATGTGCAATTTGGCAATACCGTGCCGGTCGAAGGCAAGTCTACCCCGCTGCTGGGCGAGCACAACCGCGACGTGCTACGGGAAGTCGGCTTCAGCGATGAGGCGATTGACGAGCTCTATGCCAAGGGGGTGATCAAGACGGAAACGCCTAAATAAAAACGCAAACAAATAACCCCTGCGGCACACTGGCTTACCGGTCGTGCCGCCCCTCCTGTGACTGACGCTGGCGATTCGATCACGGCTTCTCTCGCCGCCCACCTGTGATAAGATCCCCCCGAGCACGCGGCTGCAAACGCGACATCAGAAGAAGCCGGGAAATCATAGAAAGGAAACACTATGCAAGTGGTAGATCGTATCGTTGAGGTATTGGAAGAAGCCGGCATCGACCACGTCTTCGGGATGCCTGGCGGCGATACCGGGCGTATCTATAAAGCCCTGTATACCAAGCAAGACAAAATCAAAGTGGTCGTGCCCCGCGACGAACAAACCGCCGCCTGCATGGCGGATATGTACGGGCGCCTGACCGGCAAGCCCGGCGTGTTGATGTGCCAGGGCTGCTACGCCGCCTCGACCGGGCTCTTTGGCGTCATCGAAGCCGGCTTGGGCAGTTCGCCGATGACGGTCATTACGGATATTACCACTTATGGCGTGCCCGCCGGGCACGGCTCCCTGCAATGCGGGGGTGGCGAGTACGGCAATTTCGATATCGCGGCGATTTTTAAAGCGACGTGTAAGTTTACGTCGGTGGCGCATACCCCAGGGGAAGGGGTGCAATCGGTACAGCGGGCGATTAAACACGCGGTCACCGGACGACCCGGGCCTACGGCAGCGATATTGGGCATCGGTTCACTGGTCGGTGAAATTACAGAGGACACCTTTCCGCGCATCTACGACACGCGGGGTTATATGCAAAATGCCATAAGCATCCCGCATCCGAGCGAGACGGAACGGGCGGCGGATATGCTGCTCACCGCCAAAAAGCCGGTGATTGTGGCCGGCAATGGCATTCACGCCTCAAAAGCCTACGCCGAATTGCAAACCCTGGCGGAGCGTTTGGGGGCGCCGGTGGCGACCAGCACACTGGGCAAAGGTGTGTTTCCGGAAGTGCATCCCCTCGCCCTTGGCGTCATGGGCATCTTTGGCTCGCCAACCGCCAATAAAGTGGTGAGTGAAGCCGACCTCGTCCTGATCATCGGCACCCGTCTCAAAGGCCCGGACACGATCACGGAAAGTCCCGCCTTGATCAATCCGGCGCGCCAAACGCTGATTCAGATCGATGTGGAGCCGCGCAATGCGGGCTGGGTGTACCCGATCAATCTCGGTCTCGTGGGCGATGCGAAAGCCGCGATCGAACAGCTCAATGAAGCCGTGGCGGAGGATGTGGCTAAGCGCCCGGCCTACACTCAGCAGCCCAATTTTGCCCAACTGCAAAAAGACAAGCAGGATCTGCACTATTTTATCGATGATTACGCCCGCTCAAAGGCCCAGCCAATCCTGCCACAGCGGCTGGCCAAGGAACTCTCGGACAGCCTCGCCGACGATGCCATCGTGTGTGCGGATGCCGGTAACAACCGCGTCTGGATGCTGCGCTATTTTCAGACGAAGCGTGCTGGGAACTACTTTGGCACCTACGGCATTGCCGGGATGAGTTGGTCGTTGCCCGCAGCGCTCACGGCCAAATTACTCCACCCCGAGCGACAGTGCGTGTCGGTGTGCAGCGACGGGTTTGCCATGCAGAATCATGTGTTGTCCACCGCCTTGCAATACGACGCGCCGGTAACCTATGTGGTCTACAACGATGCCCAGTTAGGCATGGTCCGGCAGGGACAAGGGGACCAGCCAGTGGGGTCGGAATTTCTCAGGGCGGATTGGGCTAGCGTCGCCGAGGGCTACGGCGCGGTGGGGCTTCGGGTGAGCAAACCGGATGAAGTGAAATCAGCCGTGCTAGAGGCCCTGAGCGGTCAAAAGCCTGCGGTGGTGGATGTGCAAATTGATCCGAAGGAGCCCATGCAGGAGCGCTTGAAGTCGACGCTTGGAGTCTACGGCAGCTACTAAACCACAAAGGGCACAAAGGCGGCTCGAAGGGGTTGCTTCTTTGTGCCCTTCTGGTGTAACCTGCCCTTCGCGTTAACTATGTTGCTCACTACAATTTCCAATAGAATCTATCTTTCTTGGCGAGGTAAAGGAAGGGGTTGTGCATACGTTTGTGGATCCATTGTACCGGGCTCAAAAGATGTTTCCCGACAAAATCGCGGCGGTCTGTGGCGAGACGCGATTGTCCTACGCGGAGATGTGGTTGCGGTGCCGACGCCTGGCCGGCGGGTTGCGTGGACTAGGCTTGCAGTTTGGCGACCGCGTGGCGATTTGGGCGGCCAATAGTCATCAATACCTCGAGGTGTATATGGCAGTGCCGGCAGCCGGCCTGGTGGTGGTGCCGCTGAACACCCGCCACGCCGAACCGGAGTTGCGCTATGCGCTGGAAGATTCCGGCACGCGGGTCTTGATCACCGACCGTGACCCCGGTGGTTTGGCAGATATCGTAGAGCGGGTGATCCACATTCCGGATACTTACGAAGCGCTGCTTGCAGAGGCGTCAGAGATGGAACTCGGGGTGGATGTCACAGAAGACACAGTCGCCGGTTTATTCTACACCGGCGGCACCACCGGCGCTTCTAAGGGCGTGATGCTGACCCATCGCAATTTGATTGCCAATACGATGAATTGGTTGATTGCCACCCAGCAGGGGCCGGAGGATGCCTATTTGGTGATGGCCCCGCTGTTCCATGCGGCTGGCTCGCTCGCGGTGCTGGCTACGGTTTGGATCGGGGGGTGCCAGGTGGTGCAGCCGACGTTTGAGCCGGCGGGGGCGCTCGACCTGATCGCCGCGGAACGGGCCACCCTGTCGCTCGGTGTCCCCGCGATGATTGCGGCGATCACCGAGTTGCAATTTGTGGAGCCTCGCGACGTGTCGAGCCTGCGGTTTCTCGCGCATGGCGGCTCACCGATTGCCACGGAAGTGGTGCGTCGCGCACATCAAGCCTTTCCGCATGCCGAGATGTGTCACGCTTATGGGGCAACCGAAACGGCGCCTATAGCCACGTGTTTGCGCAACGAACACCTGGTGCTCGATAGCGACCTCGGCCGCTCGTGTGGCCAAGCGGTGGCGGGGGTGGATGTTCGGGTCTTTGACCACGACGGCAATGAACTTCCGCCTGGCGACGTTGGAGAAGTGGTGGTGCGTGGCACCAATGTCATGAAAGGCTATTGGAATAAGCCGGAGCAGACCGAGGCGGTACTGCGCGAGGGTTGGTACTACACGGGTGATCTCGGTTACATGGATGCGTTGGGCTATGTGTTTTTGGTCGACCGTGCCAAAGATATGATTGTCTCGGGCGGCGAAAATGTCTACTGCACAGAGGTGGAAGAAATTCTCTATAAACACCCTGCAGTGCTGGAAGCGGCAGTGTTCGGTGTCCCGGATGCACATTGGGGCGAAGCGGTGCACGCGGTGGTGGTGCCGCGACCGGAACAAGACATCGACGCGACGGCGCTCATCTCGTTTTGCCGGGCACACATCGCGGGCTACAAGATCCCCAAAGGGATCGATTTCCAGCATGAACCCCTGCCCAAATCGGGTCCCGGCAAAGTTCTCAAACGCGAGCTGCGCCTGCCGTATTGGGAAGGCAGCGATCGGCAAATCAATTAACTTACTCCAACGGGAAGTCCCCTTGCGTGAGCTGGGGGATGAAAGTGGGTCGGCTCGAAGAGCCGAGGGCACTCAGTCAAGTTATGTCGTAGGCTAACTTTGTAAAAGTTGTTGACTCATATGGTACTTCCATATATACTTCTAGCCATTGAACCAGCTCTTTCAGAATTGGTCAGGGCGTTGTGCATCAGAGGGATGCACGTAAAAGCCAATCCGATAAAGTTCTGATTGTTCGATACCACTCAGGCCCTCCTTCGGGAGGTGAGCTTTTGTCGGTACGAGACCAGGGCATGGGTCTCTGGAAGCTTGTCTTCCTAGAAGCCCCCTCCGTAAGGTGGGGGAGATGTCACATAAGACGCCAAGAGGAGATCGGCTGATGCCCAAAGCACCGGTGGGTGGCATTGAGCTTTACTATGAAGAGGTCGGCAGCGGTGACCCGCTGATGTTCTGCCATGAATTTGCCGGCGACCTCCGCAGTTGGGAACCGCAAGTGCGCCACTTCTCGCGGCGTTACCGGGTCATCACCTACAATGCCCGTGGCTACCCGCCGTCGGATGTCCCAAACGAGGTCAGCGCTTACTCTCAGAGGCAAGCGGTGGAAGACATCATCGGCCTCATGCAGCATTTGCAGTTGGCCCAGGCCCACTTGGTAGGGTTGTCCATGGGCGGTTATGCCGTGCTGCACCTCGGTCTCAACTATCCCCATTTAGCTCGATCTTTGGTCGTCGCCGGCTGTGGGTACGGCTCGGCGTCCGAGGATCGGGCGAAGTTTCAACAGGATGTGGAGCAAACCGCCCAGCACATCGAACGCAACGGCATGCCAGACATGGCCGCGATGTATTCACGCGGGCCGACCCGAGTGCAGTTTTCCGACAAAGATTCGCGCGGCTGGCGTGAGTTTGCCGAGCAATTGGCCGAGCACTCGGCGGTGGGCTCGGCCATGACCTTTCGGGGCGTACAGGGGCAACGGCCGTCGGTGTACGAATTGGAATCTCAGATGCGGCAGTTAAACGTCCCGACGCTGATCGTCACCGGCGATGAAGATGAGGCGTGTCTAGAGCCGGGGCTTTTTATGAAACGGGCGATCTCGACGTCCGGTCTGGTGGTCATACCGAAAAGCGGGCACACCATCAACCTCGAAGAGCCGGATACTTTTAACCGGGTAGTCGGCGATTTTCTCACGGCCGTGGAAGCGGACAAATGGGGTCCGCGCAATCCGGCATCCTTGAGCCAGTCGGCCATCTTGCCACCGGATGCAGACAAATGAGGCTTTATCTCCCCAGCTGCGCTGTGAGGGTCGAGTGGGCACACCAACCCTTCTCGATCATGGGAGCTCCCCGCCGCTCCATCTGTGCCGGTGCCGCCATCCATGATGATCACGTCACCCTGTTTGAGGCGTTCTTGTAATTCCATGAAACCGTCAATCCTTTGTCGAACTTGGAGCCTTCACAGCGACCGGAGCGCACCGGCCACAACTGCCTATCAAAGCCACGCGCTTTAAGACGTCGGCAAGGTTTGCCTGGCCTCTGTTATCTTGCTCAATACGACCTGATGCAAGTGGCCATTGGACGACACGATTTGGTGGCCAAAACCGTCGTATAGGGCGCCGCTGTAGGTCGATAGACGCCCGCCGGCGCCGGTCACCAGCAGCGACCCGGCCGCCACGTCCCAGGGTGCCAGTCCTTGTTCCCAGTAGGCGTCAAAACGGCCACACGCAACGTAGGCCAAATCGAGCGCCGCCGAACCGCCACGGCGCACCCCTTGGGTGGCGAGATTCAAGACCGTGTACTCCCGGTGGTTGTTGTCCGCTTTGAGATGGCGATCGTAGGGGAAACCCGTCGCCAAGAGGGCGCGTTGTAACTCGGTGGTCTCACTCACCCGAATCGGCTCGCCATTGAGGCGCGAGGTGTTAACTGCCCCCGCCTCCGGCTGCACCGTAAACAGCTCGTCGCGAGAGGGATCGTAGACCACCCCTACGTGTACCCCGTGCGCATCGGCCACCCCAATGCTCACCGCATAAACCGGCACGCCGTGCGCATAGTTCACCGTGCCGTCGAGAGGATCAATAATCCACCGGATCGAGGCATTTTGCTCATAGAGGCCGCCCTCTTCACCCAAGATCGTATGCGCAGGATAGGCGGCCATAATGCCCTCCCGGATGAGGGCCTCGGCCGCATAATCCGCGTCGGTCACCGGATCCAGATCGCTCTTGAGGGTAACTGTACGTGGCTGGCCAAAGCGTTGCCGGAGCTCCGCACCGGCCGCTTTGGCCAAGGCGACAGCGAGCTCAAATATCGCCGTCCATTCCGTCTCGGACGTCTTCATGCGGTCTCCTTTTCTAGGTGTCTATCCCAAATATATAGCGTACCGGGCCCAACGGCATATTGCAATTTGGCCTTTTTTGCCTATCTCCTCCAATCTGTTGGAGCTCGGTCGAACCGACAGGTGCTGTCGTTGTCGTGGAGAGGAAAGGGGTCACCATTGGCGACATGAGTTATTGCTGATTTTTTCTTGCTTGGCCTTGATTACGGGTCAGGAATGGGGCTAGGATAAGTAGTAGACCAGCGCGAGGGGAGAGACGTCCATCTCTGTGAAAAGATAAGCTGGGGTCATCTCAAAGCTCTCGATTATTTAGTCGCTGAGGGCTTTATACACGTACAGGAATGAGGCGGTATGGGAAGAGCGACCTTGCCTCCTACCCTATCGTCGAGCCATTGAGAATGAGAGCGCTCAAGGAGGAATGGCGATGACCCGCCACAGCGAACTCACTGGCGCCGACATCCGCGCCAACCTCGGTCATCCGGTGGTAGATGCCGACGGTCATATGATCGAAGCCACCTTCGCGGTCCTCGATTTCGTCAAGCAAGTGGGCGGGCCCAAACTCGCGGCACGCTACGAGAAGATGCTGCAGCCGGGCCAGGAGCTGCGGCGGCGGGGTGCCGTATGGATCGGCAACTCCGGGCCCGGGACTATCGACAGGGCGACCGCGATGCTGCCCAAACTCATGTACAAACGGCTCGACGAGGCGGGTATCGACTTCGCCATCGTCTACGGGACATTCGCGCTCGGCGTGTTGGGCCTCACCGACGACGAGTTGCGGCCCGTCGTCTACCGCGCCATGAACCTGCTGTACGCGGACATGTTTAAAGGCCTCGAAGACCGGCTGACGCCGGTCGCACTGATCCCTACCCACACCCCGGAAGAGGCCCTTGCCGAATTGGACTTCGCCATCGGCGAGCTCGGCCTCAAGGCGATCGTGATGAACTGTATGATCCGTCGCCCGCCGCCCGAAGTGGCAGCAAAGGCGACCGAGCTAGTGCGCTACGCCATGGGCATTCATTCGCCGGCGATGGATGTGGGAGACCGTTACGACCCGGTGTGGGCCAAATGCGTGGCGCTAGGCGTCGCGCCCACCTGTCACAACGCCTTCCGTGGCTATGCCTCGACCCATGGCTCTCTCTCCAATTATGTGTTCAACTCGCTGGGTAGTTTCGCCCAAGGCAGCGATTATTTCTGCCGCTCGCTGCTTTTCGGCGGCGTGCCCAAGCGTTTCCCTAGTCTCAAATTCGCCTTCCTCGAGGGCGGCACAAGCTGGGCTTCGCAGCTCTATAACAGCCTGTTCGAATATTGGGAGAAGCGGAATCTGAAGGCGCTGCGCGAGACGCTGGATCCGGCGGTGCTGGACGTCGACCTGCTGGCCGACATGTTCGGGAAATATGGCAACGACTACCTGACCGCAGAGCGCATCCGGGCCTGGCCGCATCACAGCGATGCGCAAGGTTCACCGGTGGATCTTAAACCCGAGGATCTGGACGATTTCCGCCCTGCTGGGATCGAGAAGCCCGAGGACATCCGCGACATCTTCGCCAATAATTTTTATTTCGGCTCAGAGGCCGACGACACCATGACCGCCATCGGCTTCGATCCGAAGTTCAACCATTTCGGCATCAAGATGAAAGCGATCCTCGGTTCCGATATCGGCCATTGGGACGTTCCCGACATGACCAAGGTGATGGTCGAAGCCTATGAGATGCTCGACGACGGTTTCATCAATGAGGCGGATTTCCGCGATTTCACCTTCGGCAATGTGGTGGAGATGCACGCCGGTATGAACCCGGATTTCTTCAAGGGTACCGTGGTCGAAAACGCGGTTGAGAAGCTCAAGGCGGAAAAGGGACTGTCGGCGGCGGTGCCCTAGTATCGTCCTCCAGAGGGCGTGTTTCCAGCAATATGCGGTAAGATGAGGGCTCCGACTCCTGCGGGGTGTCACCACGTTCCGCAGAGGAAGCGACAATGCGATGTCCGAATAAGTGGCAGTGGATGGTAATTGTAGCGACCCTCTGTCTCGCCGGGCTGCCTCTCCTGCTGATCTATATCAGCCACAAGCGCATTGAGTCCTATGACGCCTATCTTTACCCCAATCTGGAAGCGCTGCCGCGGTTTGACGTGGCCCTTCTGCTCGGGACTACCAAGTCGGTATTCGGACGCCCCAACCGGTTTTATCAATATCGCCTGCAGGCAGCGGCGGAGCTTTTCTTTGCCGGTAAAATCAAAGCGATTCTCATCTCCGGCGACAATGCCAAGAGAAGTTACAACGAGCCCATTGATATGAAAAATGACCTTCTCAAGCTAGGGATCCCCGAAGGGGTTCTGACCCTCGATTACGCTGGGTTCTCCACTCTCGATTCAGTCCTGCGCGCCAAGCATATTTTTGGACAAAACCGCCTGCTTGTGGTGTCGCAGCCCTTTCACTGCAAACGCGCCATCTACATTGCGCGCCGGCACCAGATCGACGCCTATGGATTCCCGGCCCAAGACGTCACCGGACCGACCGCCCAAAAGACTTACAGCCGCGAATACCTGGCCCGCGTCAAAGCCTTTCTCGATGTTGAGATCTTCAATAGTCAACCCAGATTCCTCGGCAAACCAGAACGGGTCAATGGCCTTTGATGCCACCCTTTAACGCGTGCTTGCCCACTCGCTCCCATCTTGACATTCCCTACCGTTTTCCATAAGTTTATGGTTGCTACCCTTGCCCTTTCAGTGGAAATGAAATGCCACCGACTCTTTACTCACCGGCGTTATGAGTCGTCCCTGCCGTACTGGCTACCGGGCATGTATTGCGAGCACGAGTCATTTGCAGCTCTGGCGCGTGTGACGGGTGTGATGCAGAGATCACGCCGGGTATCACGTGCGCGTGCAGAGCAAGGAGAACCCTGTGAATATTATTGTCACGATTAAGCAGGTGCCGGATCCCGAGGCACCCAAAGAAAGCTTTCGGATCGACGCAGAAAACAAGCTGATTCTCAATCCGGCCAACGTAGAACCGGTAATGAATGGTTATGATGAAAATGCGCTGGAAGCAGCCTTGCAAATCAAAGCGGATGTAGGCGGTCAAATCACCGTCATGTGCATGGGCGGCACCAGTGCCTCGCGGGCGCTGAAACAAGCTTTGGCGATGGGTGCGGATGAGGCGATCCTGCTCAATGATAAAGCGTTTGAAAATGCGGATGCGACGTCGACGGCCTACGTGTTGTCGGAAGCGATTAAGAAAGTCGAATCGTATGATCTCATTCTGTGCGGTCGTCAGGCCTCCGATTGGGATTTGGCGCAAGTGCCGTCCGGTATTGCCGAGTATCTACGCCTGCCAAGTGTGACCGCAGTGCAAAAAGTCGAGGCGCAAGACGGCGGCGTGCGCGCTGAGCGTTTGTTGGAAGACGGCTATGAAGTGGTCGATCTGCCCACCCCGTGTCTGGTGACGGTGAGCAATGAGACCAACAGTCCGCGCTATCCCACGCTCAAGGGCATCATGCAAGCGGGCAAGAAAAAAATCCCCACTTGGGACTTGGGGGAACTGGGTGCCGATGCGGCTAGAGTCGGCAGTGCGGGCGCGCTGACGACCATCTCAAAGTTGGAGATCCCGACGTTTGACAGCAAATGCGAATTTATCGAGGGCGATACGCCGGAAGAGATGGGCGTCAAGCTGGCTTTGCGGCTGCGTGAACTGAAAATTATTTAGTCAACGAGGGGGAATGGAATCATGGCTCAAGGCGTAATGGTGTTTGCCGAAGTGGCGCACGGCGAACTCTCTGCCATTGCCAAAGAAATGCTCGGGACTGGGCGCAGATTGGCAGATGCGTTGGGTGAACCGCTACAGGCCGCGGTAGTCGGCAAGGGGGTTGGCGACGCCGCTCAAGAAGCCATCTATCACGGCGCAGATGTGGCGTATACGGCGGAGAACGATGCCCTGGCACAATACCAAACCATGTCGTATACCGATGCCATGGAGACTGTGGTCAAGCAGATCGAGCCGAATATCCTGCTCGTTGGCATGAGCGATAATGGCCGCGACCTCGGTCCACGCCTGGCTTTTCGCTTGCACACGGGCATGGCATCAGACTGCGTGAACCTCACCATCAATGCCGATTCAAAACTCATGGAAGCCACCCGACCGGTGTCGGGTGGCAATGCCACGGCGACGGTGGTGATTGAAAACGCCCGGCCGCAAATGGCGACGGTGCGTGGCAAAACCTCGGAACCGGCAGTGCGCGATGACTCGCGCTCAGGCAGTGTCGAAGCCATTGCCGTGGAGATCGACGCGGCCTCGCTGACCACGACAGTGGTGGAACGGGTGAAAGCCGAATCGGAAGGCGTGCGGCTCGAAGACGCCGACATCGTCATCTCCGGCGGCCGTGGCTTTAAGGGCCCGGACGATTTTCACAGCATTCTGGAACCCTGTGCCAAGACCCTAAATGGCGCCGTGGGCGCCTCCCGTGCAGCCGTGGACGAAGGCTGGGTGCCAACGCAGATGCAGGTGGGGCTGACCGGCAAGATCGTGAGTCCAAAACTCTATATTGCCTGCGCCATCTCCGGCGCAGCGCAGCACATGGCAGGCTGTGGTTACTCCAAAACCATCGTCGCAGTCAACCGCGACCCCGATGCTCCAATCTACCAGCGGGCCAACATTGGCGTGGTCGGAGACTACACCAAAATCATACCGGCATTCCACAAAAAGGTCGCAGAACTTCTCCAGTAGATCTCTCGCAGGATAAGTGAGGTGGCCATCACTTATCCTGCACCACTTCACTTCAAAAGGAGCAACCCCTGATTGGCTACGAAACCGACCACTGTTTCGCGTGCGGCAAGCACAATCCGGACGGCTTGGGACTCGAGTTCCACTTCGATACCGAAACTGGGATCGTACGATCTGAGTACACGCCACCGCCACCGCCACCTTTTTTAAATTACCCCCAAAATCATAGGGCGTGCCATCTACGTAACGCGAGAGGGATGCCTACAGGATCAAGGAGCCTCCCATGTCTATAAAACCGTTAGAAGGCGTCAAAGTTCTGGATTTGACGCGTGTGCTGGCGGGTCCTTATTGCACCATGATGCTCGCCGATATGGGCGCCGATGTCGTCAAGGTCGAGCGGCCCGGTGCGGGCGACGACACGCGAGCTTTCGGACCGCCGTTTGTCAATGGTGAGAGTGCCTATTTTATGAGTATCAACCGCAATAAGCGCAGTCTTACCCTGAACCTCAAGCAAGATAAAGCCCTGGCAATCCTGCGGCAAATGCTGGAAACCGCGGATGTGGTGGTAGAAAATTTTCGCCCTGGCACTATGGAGGCCTTCGGTTTTGGCTATGAGGCCGTACACGCGTTTAATCCGCGCTTGGTCTTTTGCTCCATCTCGGGCTATGGCCATTCGGGTCCGGACGCCAAGCTACCCGGCTACGATCTGATTATCCAAGGCGAGGGCGGCATTGCAAGCCTCACCGGTACGCCCGATGGCCCGCCGTTCAAAGTGGGCTCCTCGCAAGCGGATATCGTGGCGGGGATGATGGGGTTTCAAGGCATTCTGTTGGCGTTGATGTCGCGCCATCAATCGGGCCGGGGACAGAAGGTCGACATCGGTATGCTCGACTGTCAAATCGCGCTCTTGACCTATCAGGCAGGCATTTATTTTGCCACGGGTGAAAGCCCCGATCGCATGGGCAATCAGCATCCGACCATCACGCCATACGAAACCTACCGTTGCAAGGACGGCTACATCAATGTGGCGTGCGGCAATGACAATATGTGGCGCAAATTCTGTAGCGTTCTAGGGCGAGAAAGCTGGCCTGAGGACGAGCGTTTCAAGACCAACGCCGACCGCGTGGGGCACCGGCGACAGCTCGGCGCATTGATCGAGCCGGTGATGCTAGAAAAAACCCAGGATGAATGGATTGAGGCCCTGCGCGGCGCCGGTTTGCCGTGCGGTCCCATCCAGACCGTGGGCCAAGCCTGTGAAGATCCGCAGGTCTTGGCACGGGAGATGATCGTCGACCTTGAGCACCCCAAAGCCGGTCCGATCCGCGTTACCGGCCTGCCCTTAAAACTATCCGAGACGCCGGGCGAAATTCACTCGCCGCCGCCCCTGCTCGGGCAGCACACGGAAGAGGTGCTGGCAGATTGGCTGAAGATAGGCGCAAGCGAGGTCGAAGGGCTACGGCAGGAGGGGGTGGTGTAGGGGTCGTAAGCTTGGGTGCCCGGGAAGTAAAGAAGAGAGAGAGGAGGTAAACAGTGGTGGGATTTATTTGGTGGGATTAGGCGAGATGAGATTTCCCCTGAGCCCTTCCCGGACACCCAATTCGTTGCAGATATTGGCGCGCCACGCGCCACGCCAACATCAGCGCGTAGACGGCTTGAATGAACGCTAGGAACAACCGCTCGTCGAGCCGCAGTTCAAGCATTTGTAACAGGCGCCATTGCGAATCATGAGTGCACCGCACTCGGCGCACGATGGCGCGTCTTCTTGCATATGGAATGCATAACTATCGCCGTTGGATCCAGGCGAGGTCACGGCGACTGCCGCACCGATCTTGCCCGCCCCGTTGGCGGCCAGTCTGGGCAGGACCGGTTCAGCGACTCCAGCGGTATCGAAACGTTCGATAATGCCGACTTGAGCCCGGTCTTCCGCATCCAGGAATTTAGATGCCAACCACCGGAAAATGTAATCCATAATGGATTTGGCAATTGGAATTTCGCGATTGGTGGTATAGCCGGCCGGCTCAAAACGCATATGGCTAAACTTGTCGATGAGGGCCTTGAGCGGCACACCGTACTGCAAAGCCAGCGAAATAGAAGTGGCAAACGCATCCATCAACCCGGAGATGGTGCTACCTTCCTTGGCCATGACCAGGAAAATCTCGCCCGGTGTGCCATCCTCATACATGCCGACCGTGATATAGCCTTCATGCCCTGCAATCGAGAGCTTATGGGTAATGGCCGGACGATCGTCGGGCAGGCGCCGCCGCACCGCAGTTCTCTGAGCCTGTGCCGCCGTGGCCGCCAGGGCGTCCGCCCCCGTTGCCGTCGTATTCAACGGTTGCGTGCGCTTACAGCCATCACGATAGACCGCCAGCGCTTTGACCCCGAGCTTCCAGCCCTCTAAGAATGCCTGCTCGATATCTTCCACCGTGGCTTCTTTGGGCATATTCACGGTTTTGGAAATCGCCCCGGAAATAAAGGGCTGAGCCGCCGCCATCATGCGCACGTGGCCCATGTAGTGAATCGACCGCGTGCCACTGGACGGCTTGAAGGCGCAATCGAACACCGGCAAATGCATCTCTTCCAGGAACGGCGCCCCTTCAATCGTGCCGCGTGCATCGATAAACTGAATGATTTCCTTGATTTGGTTCGTGGCGTACCCCATGCGTTTCAGGGCCAACGGCACCGTGGCATTGACAATTCTCATCATGCCGCCACCGGATAGCTTTTTGTATTTGATCAGGGCGATATCGGGTTCCACGCCGGTGGTGTCGCAGTCCATCATAAAGCTAATGGTGCCGGTCGGGGCCAGCACTGTCACCTGAGAGTTGCGGTAGCCGTACTGCATCCCCAAGGCTAAGGCATCATCCCAGGCGTCGATCGACGCTTGCATCAAATCGTTGTCCACCAAATACTGCTCAACGTCTTTGAGGCGCTCGCGGTGCTTACGAATCACCCGCAACATCGGCTCGCGATTCACTGCATAACCGGCAAAAGCTCCCATCGCCTTGGCAATCTTGGCACTGGTCAAGTACGCTTCACCGGTCATCAGGGCGGTCACCGCACCGGCATAAGCACGCCCTTCTTTGGAATCATAGGGCAGACCGCGAGCCATCAACAGAGCGCCCAGGTTGGCGTAGCCTAAACCGAGCGGCCGAAAATCGTGGCTGTTGCGCTCAATCGCAGGCGTGGGATAGCTAGAATTGCCGACAATGATTTCTTGTGCCAGGATCAGGATGTCAACCGCCCGCCGGTAAGCCTCGGCATCAAAAGTCCCATCAGGGGTTAGAAATTGCAACAAATTGATGGACGACAGATTGCAAGCCGAGTTGTCGAGGAACATGAATTCCGAGCACGGGTTGGAGGCGTAGATGCGATCCGTATTGGCGCAAGTGTGCCACGCGTTGATCGTCGTATCAAACTGCATGCCGGGATCGCCACAGAGATGCGTGGCTTCAGCCATCATCCGCATCAGATCACGGGCCCGATAGGTCTCACAAATTTCGCCCGTGGTCACATAGCGCGTGTGCCATTCTTCATCGTTGACCACGGCTTGCATAAATTCCTCGGTCACACGAATCGAGTTATTCGAATTCTGGAAAAAAATGGAAGCGTATGCAGCGCCATCTAGCGAGCCATCGTAACCGGCATCGATCAGAGCCCATGCCTTTTTCTCTTCCTCAGCCTTGCACGTGGCAAAGTGGGCAATATCAGGGTGATCGATATTTAAAATCACCATCTTAGCGGCGCGGCGGGTTTTACCGCCCGATTTAATCACCCCGGCAAAGGCATCGTAGCCCTTCATAAAGGAGACCGGACCGGATGCCTTGCCGCCGCCAGCCAGCAACTCTTCCGATGACCGGATGGGAGACAAGTTCGTCCCGGTACCCGAACCCCACTTGAACAACATGCCCTCGGTCTTGGCCAAGCTGAGAATCGATTCCATGGTGTCTTCGACCGAGTTGATAAAACAAGCCGAACACTGCGGCCGCTCTTCGACACCGCAATTAAACCAGACCGGGCTGTTAAACGCCGCCTTTTGATAGAGGAGCAGATGGGTCAATTCATTTTCGAAGGTGGCGGCATCTGCTTCACTCGCAAAGTAGCCACCGCGCTGTCCCCACCCGGCAATGGTCTGGGCCACGCGGCCAATCATTTGCCGTACAGAGGTTTCGCGCTGCGGCGTCCCCAAGGGGCCGCGAAAATATTTAGAGGCGACCACGTTCGTGGCCATCTGAGACCAAAATTGCGGAAATTCGACATCGTGCTGCTCAAAAACAACCTCACCGCCCTCACCGGTAATCAGGGCTTGCCTAAATTCCCAGTCTACTTCATCAAACGGACTCACACCGGCGCGCGTGAAATAGCGCGGGAGGGTCAGACCGGCCGGCGGGGTTTGCCGCTCAAGACCGGGAGCGTGATCCGAATTGATAAAAGCGGCTTGACCGTTACCCGTCGCATGATGAAGGTCTGATGCGTTCATAGGGCAATCCCCAAACAGATGGTTACTTTGATGCTCGCTTTTTCCTAAATCGTATTGATATCACATTCCCTTGTCAACCCAAATTGCAAGTTGCAATTAACCTTTATTGCAACTTGCATTAGAAATACACAGATTTAAACTATTATTAATCAATAGGTTAAATAAAGTTATCAACATTTTATCCACGGCATATAAAATTTTTCAACAGCTTGTCCACAGGTGCCAAAATCCGACTATAAAGGCAGCACCTGAACCCGCGTTTCCGGCGGCAAATGACGGTAGTCTACCGGTGTCACCAACATCCCTAGTGAGGCGTCTTCAGCCCGGGCGACGGCCAAGAGATCGCGCAGCGGCACCGCCTCCGGGTGGGGCTGCCCGGGCTGCAGCTGCACCGGCACAAAATGGGTCGTGCCCGGGCGCATGGACACCTCCGAGGTCAACACTGCAGTGACCGGTCGCGCGGCCGCGCGACCGAGCATCGCATCTAACGCCGGGCGCACCAACATTTCAAAGGTAATAAAGGTCGCCCATGGCGAACCGGGCAGTCCAAAGATCAGGGTCTGCTCATGCTGTGCCACCGCCGTGCTACGTCCGGGCGCCATGGCCACGCCCCGAAACATCAGGTGGGCGCCTACGTCGGCGATCGCCCGGCCGGCATAATCATGCACCCCCTGACCCGACGCCCCAAGGATCACCACCGCATCCCCGGTGAGTCCTTGCTGTAAGGCCCCAGTCAGGGCTTCTGCCGTGTCCGCCACAATACCCAGATTGTGGCTCTCATACCCCAACTCGCGCGCGCGGGCTGCCAATGCGTAAAGATTGCTACACCATTTTTTACCCGGCTGCCACGGGGCGCCGGGTGGCAAGAGCTCATCCCCGGGCGCCACCAAGGCCACGCGAGGTAGTCGGACCACGTCGGCCTCGGCCAAACCGAGGGCCAGCGCCATCCCAATACGCTGTGATGTCAGCCGTTCACCGACTTTGCAGAGCACGGTCGAGGGCTCTACTTCCGCCCCTCGGCGCTGCATAAATTGCCCTCGCCGCAACGGTTCCCCAATCACCAAGGTATTGTCCTCAAGCACCGCGTCCTCCAGCCGAATGACTGCATCCACCCCCGGCGGCATCGGTGCGCCGGTCATAATCCGTATGGCCTGGCGGGGCGGCACAGGTTGCTGCAGGGTTTCGCCGGCCGTTAACGTGGGACCGAGAGGGAGCCGTACCGGTTGTGCCAAGGTAGCAGTCAGCGTGTCGCGGCTGTGCGCTGCATAGCCATCCATGAGCGCTTGGTCAAACGGTGGCATGGGATGTGGTGCCAACAAATCAGCGGCGAGAATGCGACCTGACGCAGCGGTCAGCGCCACGCGTTCAGAGGTCAGCCGCGAGGCCGCACGCCGCACCTGTTCCACAGCAAGGTGATAGGAAAGCATCGTTTTCGTCCCTCACGGTTTGAGCAAACAAAAAAACCGGCTTGCCCCAACATAGGGCAAGCCGGTTAAAAACGCAACTAGACGAGGACCTTATTTATTTATTCATTCAATGGCTTAGTACATGCCTTCCATACCACCAGGCATCCCGCCACCCTCGTCCTTGTCCGGGATTTCCGTGACCATCGCTTCCGTGGTCATCAGCAAGCCAGCAATACTGGCCGCGTTCTGCAACGCACTACGAGTGACCTTCGTCGGATCGATGACCCCATCTTCCAGCATGTCGCCATACGTATCGGTGGCGGCATTATAACCTCCCGAGGCGGCCATGCCACGCACCCGCTGCACCACGATGGAGCCTTCCGCACCGGCATTAGCCGCGATGTGGCGCATGGGTTCTTCCAGCGCCCGCCGAATGATCCGCACCCCCACGCGTTGATCGCCTTCGAGCTCATTCTCCAACGCTTCCAGCGCGCTCTGGGCACGAATGTAGGCGACGCCACCGCCCGGCACCACGCCTTCTTCGACTGCGGCACGCGTGGCATTCAGGGCGTCTTCAACACGGGCTTTTTTCTCTTTCATCTCCGACTCGGTCGCGGCGCCGACATTAATCACCGCCACGCCACCCACGAGCTTGGCCAAACGCTCTTGCAACTTCTCGCGATCGTAGTCCGACGTCGTCTCTTCAATT
>Ga0214472_10001378_pt1 | contig 27485 bp, 24 predicted proteins | sample RVTome_6_FD_207662 | JGI IMG/M metagenome (GOLD analysis project Ga0214472, IMG submission 207662) | Soil microbial communities from uranium-contaminated site in the Upper Colorado River Basin, Wyoming, United States - RVT140D175 | ecosystem: Environmental > Terrestrial > Soil > Contaminated >...
GCATCGCTTTCGATCAATTTGGTCAGTACGCCGGCAAGACTGAATGCCACCGCCGAAGCCACCACCAGCAGAACACCGAGCAGATGCCTGCTTTCGGTCACTCCGGTGCGTGCGCTCACCCTACCAGACCTGCTCATTCTCGCGGTCCCTCAAGCTTCGAAACGAATATACTATTCTAGGCAGACACTCCTGACAGCGGGCTGTCAGGAGTGTCCAGGGGACGGCGAAATTCTCGGGCAGGCTATCGTTCTTCGTTTGTCACGCGCTCATGTTCCAGAGGGAATGAATTTTGTCCAGCGTCCGAGCGTCTGAATCCGGGTTGGCGGCATCGCAGGATCACGATGATCCGCCCTGCTTGTTCGGGGCACCGCCGGAATCGGGGGCAGGCTCTGACAGGCAATCAATTGCCTTGAGAACCTCTTGGAGGCGGTTGTGTTCACCGCCGGCCATGTTTTCCTCCTCCGCCGTCTGAAGCTCGCGGGCATCGTATTCCCAGCTTCGCAGAATTTCGAGCTTTTGGTCGTAGGTCAGACTGTCATCGCGTACCACGTCCATGGGGGCGTCAAATCTGGCCAGCGGATCACGTTTGATTTTCTGAGCGGTTTCGTCGGTTGTGGTCATAGCTGTTGGTCCCATTCAGTTTCAATCGAAGAGATGCCCCCCCTCGAGGTTCATCCTGCTCCACGACAACTCCTGTTGGCATTGAAAGTTCCCATCCGGGCTTTGCGTTGTGGGCCGATTCACGCAAATGGCGACCGGCGGCTATTCCGGAACCGGCGCTCCCGTTCTGATAATGGCTATTGCGCGTTCAATACAGGACTGAGCCTGCGCAACCTCGTTCTTTGCACAGTGCTGTTCAACCTGCTGGCGCAGGGTTTGCACATCGCTGATAACCTGCGCATTCAGGGGCGGGTTCGAAGCCAGAGCTGCATTGAGCCTATCCAAAAGCGCATTTGCCTGATTGATATCTTTGTTGTCGTCCGCAGTGCGCATAGCTGATCCTCCATCCTGTTGACGATCCGATTGTGTCTGGAGTGCGGGTGCCGGGACGCATATCCAGTAGCAGGGACGCCGGTAGTGATCATGAAGCGATGTTTCGTATCTGCTGTCGGGCGCCAATGTGTTGCCCGCCTTTTCTGATGGGCCAACATTTGAAACCGGGATAGGTTCCCTGTCGGTTACTCATTGCCGCAATTGCCGTATCCCGCAGCATCCGGAATTTCGGTCTTGCGCTGATCGCGCGAATCGTCGGCCCGCGCGTATCGAAGAAACTCTTCAGCGGCAGATTGGCACCGGTTCTGGGTGCAGTTCTGATCCTGCTGGCGGCTTACACGCTCTACAGGCTGCTCTTGCAGAGGCGGACCTCAGGCAAACGCTTCTTCCCAGCTGCCTCGTGTTGCGGCCTTGGTGTATTCGGTCGCGCGGTTTTCAAAGAAGTTGACGTGTTCGACGCCGTTGAGCATGGCGTCAAGCCAGGGCAGGGGGTTCTTGTCGGTGCCGTAGAGCGGCTGCAGGCCGAGCTGATTCAGGCGGCGGTCGGCGATATAGCGGATGTAGGCCTTGACCTCGTCGCCGGTCAGGCCCTCGATGCCTTCCATCTCGAAGGCCAGATCGATGAAGGCGTCCTCGTGAACGATGATGGTCTCGCAGGCCTTGTAGAGTTCGCGCTCGAACTCATCGTTCCAGACTTCCGGGTTCTCGCTGACGAACGTCTTCAGCAGGCGGATCGCCGACTGGGTGTGCAGGGTTTCGTCGCGTACGGACCAGGAAATGATCTGCCCCATCCCCTTCATCTTGTTGAAGCGCGGGAAATTGAGCAGGATCGCGAAGCTGGCAAAGAGCTGAAGACCTTCGGTAAAGGCTCCGAAGACCGCGAGAGTCAGTGCGATGTCCTTTTTGGTCTCGACGCCGAACTCCTGCATGTAGTCGTATTTGTCCTTCATCTCCTTGTAGTGAAGGAAGGCGGAGTACTCGGACTCCGGCATGCCGATGGTATCCAGCAGGTGTGAGTAGGCAGCGATATGCACCGTTTCCATATTGGAGAACGCAGCCAGCATCATCTGCACTTCGGTCGGCTGAAACACCCGGCTGTAATGCTTCATGTAGCAGTTGTTCACTTCCACATCGGCCTGGGTGAAGAAGCGGAAAATCTGCGACAGCAGGTTCTTTTCGCCTTCGCTCAGCTTCTGCTGCCAGTCCTTGACATCGTCGGCCAGCGGCACTTCCTCGGGCAGCCAGTGAATGCGCTGCTGCATCAGCCAGGCGTCATAGGCCCAGGGGTAGCGGAAGGGCTTGTAAACCGGGCTGGCATCCAACAACGACATGGGGTGGGTTCTCCTCTGCGGCGGGCCGCGCAATGAAGACGGCTCGGCCTGATAACGTATGTCCCGCTCCGAAAAGAGCGAGGCCCCCCACCGCAAATTTCCTGGGGTGAGAGGCTGTCGAAATAGCATTTGCATTCAGGACTTGCGAATGCAGGTTTTTACCGGGTTCGTCAGGCGGCGGGCAAAGCGGCCCGCCGGCCTCGATTACTGGCAGGCGAGACATTCCTCGTAGTCCGTACTCGCAGGGGCTGCCGCACGATCCTGCCCCTTGCTGTCGATCTTGCCCAGATGCGGAACCGAAGCGAAGGACTGGTTGGAATTCGCCGATTCGGCACGCTGCATGGACTTGGAGCGGCAGTAGTAGAGCGACTTCACGCCTTTTTTCCAGGCCAGAAAGTGGATCTGATGCAGATCACGCTTGTGCACATCCGCAGGCACGAAAATATTCAACGACTGTGCCTGGCAGACGAAGGGCGTGCGGTCGGCAGCGTGCTCGATCAACCAGCGCTGGTCCATCTCGAAGGCGGTTTTGAAGACGTCTTTCTCGTCGTCGCTGAGGAAATCCAGGTGCTGAACCGAGCCCTCGTTCAGGGTGATCGAGGTCCAGGTATCCTCATCGTTATGGCCTTTTTCCTCAAGCAGCTCTTCCAGGTATGTGTTGCGGACGTTGAAGGAGCCGGAGAGCGTCTTGTGGGTAAAGCTGTTGCCCGCGATTGGTTCGATCCCCGGCGAGGTGCCGCCGCAGATGATCGAGATCGAGGCGGTCGGCGCAATCGCCATCTTGTTGGAGAAGCGCTCCATGATGCCGAATTCCTCGGCATCGAGACAGGCGCCGCGCTCTTCGGCCAGGACCCTGGAAGCCGCATCGGCCTGGCTGCGGATCTGCTCGAAGATCTTCTTGTTCCAGACTTTCGCCATCACCCCTTCCATCGGGATGCGGTGCTTCTGCAGGAAGGAGTGGAAACCCATGACGCCGAGACCGACGGAACGCTCACGCTCGGCGGAATAGCGCGCCCGCGCCATCGAATCCGGAGCCTTGGCGATAAAGTCGCTGAGCACGTTATCGAGGAACCGCATGATATCCTCGACGAATCCCTCCTCATCCTTCCACTCGAAATACTTGTCCAGATTCAGCGAGGACAGGCAGCAGACGGCTGTGCGGTCGACACCGTGATGGTCGATGCCGGTCGGCAGCGTGATCTCGCTGCAGAGGTTGGACATCTTGACGTTCAGGCCGGCCAGCTTGTGGTGCTCGGGTATCGCCCGGTTGATGTGGTCGCCGTAGATGATGTAGGGCTCGCCGGTCTCGATCCGCGCGGTCAGGATGCGGATCCAGAGATCCCGGGCCTTGACCTTGCGCATGACGGCATTGTCCTTGGGACTGGTCAGCGCCCACTCGTCATCGCTCTCGACTGCACGCATGAAAGCATCGGTCAGCAGGATGCCGTGGTGCAGGTTCAGCGCCTTGCGGTTCGGGTCGCCGCCGGTCGGGCGGCGAAGCTCGATGAATTCCTCGATTTCCGGGTGAGTGATCGGCATGTAACAGGCCGCCGAACCCCGGCGCAGCGAGCCCTGGCTGATCGCCAGCGTCAGCGAATCCATGACCCGGATGAAGGGAATCACGCCGCTGGTCTTGCCGTTGTGGCCGACCCGCTCGCCGATTGAGCGTAGATTACCCCAATAGCTTCCGATTCCGCCGCCACGCGAGGCCAGCCAGACGTTCTCGTTCCAAAGATTGACGATACCGTCGAGCGAATCGCCGGCTTCGTTCAGAAAACAGGAAATCGGTAGGCCACGGGTGGTGCCGCCGTTGGACAGAACCGGAGTCGAGGGCATGAACCAGAGCCGCGAAATCGCGTCATACAGGCGTTGGGCATGATCGGTATCGTCGGCGAAATGGGCCGCGACACGGGCAAAGAGATCCTGAAAGCTTTCGCCGTCCATCAGATAGCGGTCGGTCAGGGTTGCCTTGCCGAATACGGTCAGCAGCCCGTCGCGCGAACGGTCCATGATGACGCGGATGCCGCGCTCATTCTGAAAAATATCGCGAATCTCACCATCGCCCAGCAACGCTTCGTCCGGCTCGGACTGCGCCGTGGAAAACAGATCCGGGGTCATCTCAATGTCGCCGAACATCTCGGCCTGAATCGGCAAAGTCTGAACCGCTTGAGATTGATTCCGCCGCGGGACGCTCTGCAGCTCCCGGCGATCCGAGGTTTGCGGCGACTTATCCACAGATTCTTCAGGTATCGTCATGGTATCTTCGTGCAACAAAACCCCCGACCCATCCATTCTAGCACTCCTCGTTATCCACAGCAGGGGATAGTTCCGACTGTGGATCAAACACTACATGTTGCGTGACAACTTTATGAAGATACCATAGTTGGTAGACTTGAAAACCAGAACAAATCATGAACTTTGGACTTTATCAATGATGTGTCTGCGCTGCAACAAGAGGACCCGGAAAAACAGCCAAAAGGTAATATTTCCGATCCCTGCTACCCGACAATGAGGCGAGAGTTGAGTCGCGGAGGAGGACTTGGAGTGCTTTTGCTAAGATCCAGAAATAATTAAGAGAATATATAAAATTTGAGCCAAAAATTGCTCCGGTTTTCTTAACCGGAATGAAGGATTTTGCTGTCAGCATTTTATCGATGCCGCCGGATTCCGGTTTCGCTTCGGGTAAATACTGCCCGGGCAGAGCGGGGGTTCGGGCGACTTTACACTATTCGGAGACGTTTTATGATGCGACGCGGGATTTTCGCCATCTTTGCCATGGCGGTTCTGGCGGGATGCGCGCAGCCAACTGTGAAGCACTTCCCGGAAGGGACGCAGCTTTCGCAGTACAAGGTTATGAACTGGCAGCATTGGGACCGACTCGGCGATCGGGTGGTAAGGGATATGGTAACCTCGCTGAGGTCCGTACCCGAACTGGATGCCGCGAGCGGCGCCATCGAGGACGAACTCTACCAGCGCAGTCTGCTTGGCGGCCGGCCGTTCTATGTCCAGAGCCTTGCGCCGGACATGCCTTTCAGCACGTCATTCAAGTCGATCCTTCAGCAGAATCTGCTGGATCACAACATGGCGGTTTCGGCCACGCCGGAGCAGTCGATTGTAGTGAACTACAACGTTCAGCCCTTCTTCTATGACGAACGCAGTCAGAAATATCCGGCGACCTCGAGCGTTCTCTGGGCGGTTGCGGCGGGCGTGGGTCTGAGCGCGTTCAACGGAGTTCCGGACCAGGCGGCTATCATCGGCGGTTTTGCCGCCGGGCCGATTATCACCTCGCTGATCGACTTCGGCGCGGTGACAGATGCGGAAGTTGTGCTGACGACAAGCATTCTCTACGGCGACGCGGTTCTCTATCAGAACTCCGAGGCGGTTTATATCAAGCCGGCCGATCTGCCGCTTTACATGACCCGGTATCCGGGACTCGCCGCACCGCGTCCCACCGAACCGCGAATCACCGAGCGCATGCAGGTTCAGCGTGTGCCCGTGGTCAGCGAATAGTTTGCTAGGAGTGACGACTATGAACCGCAACGCAAAGGTCTTCTCCGCCAAGATCGTCTCTGCATTCTCGCTGGTCGCGCTGCTTGCGTCCGGCTGCGTCCTGGACGGCAAACGGCCGGAGACCAACGCTCAACCTGTCGATGCCAATATCGGTTCGCAGACATACTTCGCGACCGATGCACTGGTCGAATCTTCGAGCCAGCCGCTCGATCGCGCCGCGCCGGTCCTGGTGGCCAGCCTGGTCGACATCGACGATCTGCGCCGTTCCTCCACGCTGGGCCGGATGGTTGCCGAACAGGTGTCCGGACGCCTTGCCCAACTCGGATACCACGTGACCGAGATGAAACTGCGTGGCTCCGTGGCGATCAAACAGCAGGCCGGGGAACTGGTTCTGTCACGCGAACTCAAGCACCTTGGGCAGCAGCATGACTCCCAGGCCGTGGTTGCAGGGACCTATGCGGTGGGCACCAACCAGGTGCACATCAACCTGCGTCTGCTGCGTTCGACCGATGGCCGTGTGCTGTCTGCCGTCGATTACACTTTGCCCCTGGGTCAGGACACCCGTGCTCTGATACCCCAGAAGCATGAGAACGGCTGGCTGATCCTTCCGGAAGGATAACGCCTGACCTTTTCCGGAGGCTATACCCGGAGCGAGCAGGATGCTTGAAACACGCCCGCCAAATCCTTGGCGGGCGTGTTTCGTTTGGGCTATACCAAATTCACTGTCCGATTCTCCTGCCCAAGGTGCCTCATCTATGCTCGCTGTTCTTTCGCCTGCCAAAAAACTCGATTTTTCAGAAGGCTGGCAGAAGCTTCTCGCCAATCCCGGTACCGCACCGGAGTTTCAGAAGGATACCGAAATCCTGATGGATACGACGCGGGCGCTGAGCCGGCCGGACATTTCGCGACTGATGAGCCTCAGCGAGAGCCTGTCGTCTTTGAATTACGAACGCTTTCAGGCTTTCACGAAAACCGGCGCTTCCGGGAACGCCAAGCCTGCCGTAGTGGCTTTTCGCGGCGATACCTACGTCGGACTGGATGCCGACAGCCTGGAGGAGGCGGACATATCCTATGCTCAGGATCATTTGCGTATTCTCTCGGGGCTTTACGGCCTGCTCCGTCCGCTGGACCTGATTCAGCCTTATCGCCTGGAGATGGGAACCCGGCTGAATAATCCGCGCGGTGGCAATCTCTATCATTTCTGGGGCGACCGCCTGACCGAAGCGCTCAACCGGGCAAGCCGCGACAGCCGCTCGCCGGCGGTGGTGAACCTGGCGTCAAGCGAGTACTTCAAGGCGGTGCGGCCGAAGAATCTGAAAACCCGTCTGATCACGCCGGTCTTCAGGGAAGAAAAGAACGGGGTGTCCAAGGTGATCGGCTTCACGGCCAAACGCGCGCGCGGCATGATGGCACGCTTTATGGTGAAGAACCGTTTGACCTGCGTCGAGGATCTGAGGGATTTCGGGGAAGGCGGCTATCGCTTTCAGCCGCAGTTGTCGAATGATGACATGCCGGTCTTCGTGCGGCGGCAGTCATAGCAGCGATGTATTCCCCGACAGGTCCGGGCAACCGGGCCTTCGGGCTTTTAACCAAGGATGGGTTCAAGTGAAGCGCGTGGCTGTTTATCTGATCATCGCCCTGGTTCTGGTGCTCTATCTGATGGTCGTCATCACCATCGGAACGGCAATCCTTCCGGATCACTGGGCGGCGCAGCTGCTTTTTTACGGAGTCACGGGAATCGTCTGGATCTTCCCGCTGATGAAGCTGCTGACTTTCTTTCACGACCGGAAGTCCTGAAAGGCTTCGGCACTCCCGCGGTTCAAAGCGGGAGTGCCGACGATAAGGCCGGGGTGAGCCAGCGTGGATGGTTATCCGCCGGCCGCTTTGAACTGAGCGATCTTTTCCTTGAGTTCACGGTATTCCGGACAGCCGAAGAAACAAAGACCGTCGAGAATTGAGAGCTGTTTTTCGGCTTTGGGCAGCTGCGAGGTCTGAAGATAAAGCTCGCCCAGATATTCGTTGGCGCCAAGATGTTCGGGATCGATCGCCAGGGCCTTTTCATAATAGCCCAGAGCTTCGTCGAACCTGCCGAGTTTGCGGTGCGAATAGCCAAGGTAGTTGAACGCATCCGCATTTTTGGGCTCGGCCATGGCGACCTTCTTCAGCGAAACAATGGCGGCCTCGTAATCGCCGGCCTTTATATTCGCCTCAGCGGCGACGAAATCGGCATTTTTCTCACTAGAGGAATTGCTCCAGTTGCTTGCGGCAAGAGCGCTCCCGCTGGCAAGAAGCAGTGAAAGTGTGAAAGCAGATAAGAGCTTGTTCATTGGTTAACGCCTCATTACTGTTTGCCTCAACGACCATATAGGGTTGTGTCGGTGCTGGTTTGGATTCCGGCGAAGCCAGCGCAGGCTTTACCAGGGGATGATGCCACGACAACAGGTGTCGGAAATGTTTTATTCCCTGAGTTGGCAAGATTTTTTACAGCAATGAATTTTTCGGTTTTATGCGGAATAAATTCGAGAGCCCGAGTGTTGTGATGACGGAAGGACGTATGTGCCTGTGATGCGCGGTTGTTTGTGATGTCGGCGCGAACCGACAGCTTCGAGCAGGCGCTCATTGATCTTCTGCCAAGGCTCAGAAGATTCGGGTGCAGCCTGACCGGATCCCTGGATGTGGCGGACGATCTGGTGCAGGCGTCCTGTGAACGTGCGCTGACCCGTGTCCATCAATGGACTCCGGGCTCGCGCCTGGACTCTTGGGTATTTTCGATCATGCAGTCAATCTGGCACAACGAACTGCGATCCCGCAAGGTGCGGCGCGGCGCCGGCCTGACGGACACCGACCACCTGGTCGATGTTTCGGCCGAGGGCCAGATCGAGTCCGGTCTGCTGATTGGCGACCTGGAAAGGGTCTTTACGCGTTTTCCGGAACAGCAGAGGACTTTGCTCATCCTGGTTTGTGTCGAGGGATATAGTTACAAGGAAGCTTCGGAGATCCTGGAGATCCCGATCGGGACGGTCATGAGCCGGATTTCCCGCGCCCGCCTGACCCTGGCCGAATATCTGTCGGACTTCCTGCCCGATGCCACCCCCGGTGAAGGGCTTACGTAAGATCATGAGCGCAGAAAACATCACCCGGGAGAATCTGAACGACTTCCTCGTCGCCTATGTGGATGGTGAGCTTTCCGCTGGGCAAATGCGCCGGATCGACGATTTGCTGAACGACGATACCAAAGCGCAGCGTCTGCGCGACATCCTGCGCAGTCAGACCGAAACGCTCAAGGGCCTGCAGAGCGGTATCCTCGATCTACCGGTGCCACCTCAGCTGATCGAGGCGATCCGGAGCCGGTCCGCCGCGGCCCAGGACACGGAATTGCGGGCAATGCCCGACCGGCGCCCGGAAACCAGACGCCCGGCGGCGGTCGTATCCTCACCTTCCTCACGCAGCGGCGGCAGTATGGCCCGGTTATGGCTGGTAGCAGCTTCGGTTGCCTTCCTGGTCATCGGTGCGGCCGGCGGCTTTGTCGCGGGTGGACGTTACGGGGGGACACCTGTAGCGCAGGCGGACTGGCTTTCCCAGGTTGCGGATTATCACGGTATCTACGCCAGGGAGCAGCGTCATCTGGTCGAGGTTTCCGCCGAGGAAACCCCGCACATCGAAGCCTGGCTCGGCAAGCGTCTGGCTCGAAATCTGGTGGTGCCCGACCTTTCCCGGGCCGGAGCGGTCTTCAAGGGCGCACGCCTGCTCGGTATCAACGGGCGGCCGGTCGCACAGTTGATTTACCAACCGGCGGACGGGCAGCCTTTTGCGCTTTGTGTGATGGCCAGCGCCAAGGGAGATCTGGCGCCGGTGTCCGCGCGCCGGGCCGATCTCAACATGATCGAGTGGCGTCAGGGCGGATATGCTTACGTTGTCGTCGGCTGGGAAGATGATTCCAGGCTGCGCGGCTTCGTGGAACCGGCGCGCGAAAGCCTCGATCTTTAAACCTTCGATCCGCGTCCTGACTGTATGCCGTAGAGGCTGTGCGGGCCTGTCTCAGCCTGCGGCTGAAACACCGCCGCTCAGATGTGCGGAAATCCGTTTCAGCACACCCCGGAGTTCAGGACCTTGAGCGATCAAAATTCCGCTGGCGTCTTGGGCGGAAAAATCATGATTGCTGACCGCGAGTGTGAAATCCGCTGTCCGGGCGGGCTTTTCAAAGGTCTCGCGCCGGGTGATGTCGAATGTAAGGGCGGTTTCCAGATCCCGCTGACAGAGTGAATAACCGTTCGACCGGCACCATTTCAGCAAAGCGTCCTGATCCGAAATACGAAGCTTGCTGCGGGCCTGGCTCTGCGTGGTCATGTCGGGGATACTCTTGAACTTCATCGGTTTTCCGGGATCAAAAAACCGTTATAACCGGGATGGTCCGGCCCGCAAAAACAATTCCTGGCTCTGATGACTGGTACAAAAGAGTGAAACATCGTAAAATTGCGATCCTGGGTTAAAGTATCGGTGTGGAGGCTGCGGAACAGAAATCAGTGTGGCGGCATCGTTTCGGCCGGTTCGCCCTGGCGGCGACGGTTTGGGCAATGCCTCACCAGGTCCGAATGACTGAGGGAGGATAGGCACGAGCTATGAAGGTTCAAGCACTGCTCAACGCGAAGAGTGGAGGCGCGGAAGTCGCAACGATACGGTCCGATATCACCATCAATGCGGCGATCGTGGTCCTCAGGGAAAAAGGCATCGGCGCACTGGTGGTCTGTGACGACGGTCGGAAGATCGCGGGTATTTTTTCGGAACGGGACGTGGTGCGCGGTCTGGCGGAACAGGGTGCTGCCCTGCTCGACAAGCCGGTTGCAACGCTGATGACCAGCAATGTCAAGACAGTCGATCCCGATGCCAAGATCGATGACGTCATGTCCGAGATGACGCGCAGCCGTATCCGTCACCTGCCGGTGATCAAGGATGGTCTTCTTTGTGGACTGGTGTCGATCGGTGACGTTGTCAAACACCGGCTGGAAGAACTCGAGTCGGAAACCAGCGTGCTTCGCGATTTCATCGTCGGGCGCTAGGCCATGACCTGGAACAGATCCGGTTCAGCTGGAATCGCCGCAAGCGATTCATCGTTCCGATAAATCTGCTCCAACCCTTTAGGATAGTGCGGATCGTTGCAGCCCGGAAGGCTCGTGCTTCTGGCTGAACCACCGGTAAAAGAACAGCAGGCAGCGGAAGCTGCCTGCTGTTGCCTTTAGGTTGAGTTCTGGCTCAGGCTCTGAGGTCGGCGTTTTCGGGATCGTAGGGCGATTCCTCGATCACGCGGGCCGGGAAGAGCTCGCCCAGGATATCCACCTTCAGTTCGGTGCCGGCTTCCGCGGCTTCCGGCTTCACGTAGGCCAGCGCAAGGCTCTTGCCGACGCTGTGGCCGAAGGCGCCGGCGGTGACGCGGCCGACCATTTTTTCACCGAGGTAGAGGGGTTCGTTGCCCAGGCAGTCGGCGTCTCTGACGTCGACCTCGAGGGTAATGAAGCTCTGCGGAATGCCCTCTTCCTGCTGCCGGATCAGGGCTTCGCGGCCAATGAAGTCGCCCTTGTTCAAGCGCACGAAGCGGTTCAGACCGGCTTCCAGGATGGAGTATTCACTGGTCAGATCGCTGCCCCACATGCGGTAGGACTTTTCGATCCGCATGGAATCCATCGCCCGCATGCCGACCAGTCCGATCCCGTACTCGGCGCCCGCTTTCATCAGGGCGTCGAAGATGTGATTCTGGAACTCGATCGGATGATGTAGCTCCCAGCCCAGACCGCCAACAAAGTTCACGCGCAGGGCGCGAACGTCCGACGCCAGACCGACCGAGATGGTCTGGCAAGAGAGCCAGGGGAAGGCCGGGTTGGACAGATCCGTGTCGGTGAGCTTGGCCAACACGTTGCGGGCCTGCGGACCGGCCAGAACAAAGACGCCCCGGCTGGTGGTGATGTTGCGCAGGGTGACGCTGCCGTCTGCAGGCAATTCCTTGAGCAGAAGGTCGGAATCGTAACGTTCCGCCGCGCCGGAGGAGATCAGATAGAAGCTCTCCGGCCCCATGCGGGTGATGGTAAACTCACTGCGTACACCCCCGGAAGCTGTCAGATTGTGGGTGAGGGCAATTCGGCCGACCTTTTTGGGGAGGGCATTGGCGACCAGACGGTCGAGGTAGGCTTCCGCGCCCGGTCCCGAAACGTCGAACTTGGAGAAGCTGGTCAGATCGATCAGGCCGACCTTCTCACGCATGATCCTGCACTCGTTGCCGACGTGCTCGAAGTAGTTGGAGCGGCGGAAGCTCCAGACGTCTTTGCGGTCCACGCCTTCGGGGGCGAACCAGTTCGGCCGTTCCCAGCCGTAACGCTGTCCCCAGACCGCACCGGCGGCATCGAGTTTGTCATAGCAGGGGCTGGTTTTGCAGGGGCGGGCGGCCGGGCGTTCTTCGTCCGGGTAGTGAATGGTGAAGACGTTGGCGTAGGTCTCTTCATTCTTGGCGACAGTGTAGGCCTTGTTGGCATAGGCTCCGAATCGCCGCGGATCGACGTCCAGCATGTCGAGGCTGGACTCGCCCTGACAGATCCACTCGGCCAGGTACCTTCCGGCACCGCCGGCCGCGGTCACACCGAAGCTGAAGCCCTCGGCCAGCCAGTAGTTGCGCAGGCCGAAAGCCGGTCCGATCATGGGGTTTCCGTCGGGCGTGTAGGAGATCGGACCGTTGACCACGTCCTTGATGCCGACTTCGCCGAAGATCGGCACGCGATGGATCGCCGCTTCGATGTGCGGTTCCAGGCGCTCGAGATCGCCGGGGAAAAGGTCCTGGCCGAAGGTGTCGGGCACGCCGTCGATGAAACAGGCCGGTGCGCCTTTCTCGTAAGGACCGAGGATCAGGCCCTGACGCTCTTCGCGCATATAGTAGGAGGCGTCGGACTCGCGCAGTACCGCCATCTCGGGCAGGCCGGCTTTCTTGCGCTCTTCCAGAAGCGGGTGGGCGTCGGTCACGATGTACTGGTGTTCGACCGGGATGACCGGAATGTCCAGTCCGACCATGGCTGCGGTCTGACGGGCATAGTTACCGGTCGCCGTGATGACATGTTCGCAGGTGATCTCGCCCTTGTTGGTGGTCAGATGCCACTCGCCACCCGGCAGCTGGGTGATCGCGGTGACCTCGGTCTGGCGGTAGATCTGGGCGCCGCCGTTACGGGCGCCCGTGGCCAGGGCATTGGTCAGATCGACCGGCGCGATATGGCCGTCGTCCGGATGGTAGAGGGCGCCGACGAGGCCTTCGGTGTTGCAGAGCGGCCAGAGTTCCTTGACCTCGGCAGCCGTGATCAGCTCGAAGGGGACGCCGATGGTGTTGGCGGTGCCGCAGTAGTGGCGGTACTCGTCCATGCGCTCGTTGTTGGTCGCCAGTCGCAGGTTGCCGGTGACATGGAAGCTCACGTCCTGGCCGGTTTCTTCCTGCAGGCGCTTGTAGAGATCCACCGAGTACTTGTGGATCTGTCCGACGCTGTAGCTCATGTTGAACAGCGGCAGCAGCCCTGCGGCGTGCCAGGTGGAACCGGCTGTCAGCTCCGTCCGTTCCAGCAGAACGACGTCGGACCAGCCCTGCTTGGTCAGGTGATAAAGAATGCTCGCGCCGACGACACCGCCGCCGATAACCACCGCCCGTGCATGTGTTTTCATTATGTGTCTCCCGAAACGCCTCTGAAGCTCTACCCCGGCCAAATGTTCTTGGATGACCGGGTTTCAGCTATCTGCCAACCGCCGGATGCAAGGCGGATACTATAATTGCAGGCGCAAGATGGCTGATAGGCCTTTTATGGTCCAAACCGTTTGCGACACGGCGGCGACAAATTCCGACATGCGGCTTGCGGCAGTCGAATTGGGCAGTTTCAAAAAAATCGCCTGAATCCGGCAATAGGATTGACGCGGGTCGGGGGATTGAGGCCGGCAAAGGTGAAAACAATAGAGCCGGGAAGAGTTTCAATGGCAGCAGGGACGCGTTTCAGTGGTTCAGGGTCGCGAATCCGACAGAGCCGGAATGCGCTGCGCGCGGATAATCGGGCTCAGTTTGTTTGGAGGATCAAGTTATGACCGATGTAGAGGCTGGCACTGGCAGCGGCCGGCGCGGCCGTGGTGCGCGTGGCGGGTCCGGCGGAGCCGAGGCGCGCCGGGCGGCACGGACCAGCGGCAAAGTCGAGCAGCTTCATTACATCACGCGGAAGATCCCGGTTTTCGAGACCTTGAATATTGAGGCGCTTGAGCTGATCGAGCACAATGCGGATACGATTCTCCAGGAAGTCGGGATCGATTTCCGGGATGATCCCGACGCCCTGGCGATCTGGAAGGACGCCGGCGCCGATGTGCAGGGCGAAAGGGTTCGCTTTCCGCGCGGGATGTGCCGCAATCTGCTCAAGACCGCGCCCTCCGAGTTCACTCAGCATGCCCGCAACCGCGACCGTTCGGTGCAGATCGGCGGCAATAACACGGTGTTTGCCCCGGTTTACGGCCCGCCCTTCGTGCGCGACCTGGACGGCGGCCGGCGCTATGCGACGATCGAGGATTTCCATAATTTCGTGAAGCTGGCCTATTCCATGCCGGCGATCCACCATTCCGGCGGGACGGTCTGCGAGCCGGTCGACGTGCCGGTCAACAAGCGCCACCTGGACATGCTCTACGCCCACATGCGCTATTCCGACAAACCCTATATGGGATCGGTGACGGCGCCGGAGCGGGCGGAAGATTCCGTGGCCATGTCGAAGATTCTCTTCGGTGACGACTTCGTCGACAACAACACGGTGATGATCAGCCTGATCAACGCCAACTCGCCGATGACCTTTGACGACACCATGATGGGGGCCCTGAAAGTCTACGCCCGTAACAATCAGGCCTGCATTGTGACGCCCTTCATTCTGGCGGGCGCCATGGCTCCGGTCACGGCGGCCGGTGTGCTGGCCCAGACTCTGGCTGAAGCGCTGGCCGGTATGGCCTTCACCCAGCTGATCAATCCCGGTGCGCCGGTGGTGTTCGGCAGCTTCGCGAGCTCGATTTCCATGCAGTCCGGTGCGCCGACATTCGGCACGCCCGAGCCGGCGCTGGTGCTCTACGGCGCGGCGGCTCTGGCCCGGCGTCTGGGGGTTCCCTTTCGTTCGGGTGGTTCGCTCTGCGGCTCGAAGGTTCCCGACGCCCAGGCGGCGTTTGAATCGGCGCAAACGATGCTGCCGACGGCCCTGGCGGGGGTAAATTTCGTATTGCACGCAGCAGGTTGGCTGGAAGGCGGACTGATTTCCTCCTATGAGAAATTCATCATGGACGCGGATCAGCTCGGCATGATGCAGACCATGCTGCAGGGCTACGATCTGAGCGAAAACGGCCAGGCGATGGATGCCATCCGCGAGGTCGGGCCGGGCAGTCATTTCCTCGGCTGCGCCCATACCCAGGCCAATTTCCAGACCGCGTTCTACCGCTCCAGCATCGCCGACAATAATTCCTACGAACAGTGGGAAGCCGAGGGTGCGCTTGACGCGAGCCAACGCGCCAACAAGATTTTCAAGCGGATTCTGGCCGATTATCAGGCCCCGGATCTGGACCCGGCGATCGACGAAGCATTGTTGGAATTCATTGCCAGAAAGAAAGAATCCATGCCCGACGCCTTCACCTGAGCGGGGCAATTGACCGGCCGCGGAACGGCGCTCCGGCCCGTGAGGCGGCGTTTGCCGGATTTTACCGGGAAAGGAGCGTGCCTTTGCCCGGCGGTGTCGCCAAATCGGCAATGGAGAACTTCGGAAATTCAATCACCTGGTGAATTTTTATCAAGTGGATTGTGAAGTTTTTCACTCGCGGGCGAGAGAAAAGACCTCCTGCGGCCCGGCGAAGCCTTTCATTTCGAAATGTCCTACAATTGTCACAGGCTGAGCGATCTGACGGGCGAAACGGGCGGACATCAGGATCGGCCGCTCGACGGCCCCGGCGGCGTCGCCTTTTAACGCGCCGGTTCCGGCCGGATCGGAGCTGGCCGAATCGGAGTTGGCCGGATCGGAGCCGGGCACGCTATTTCTGATCAGCGCGGTCTTGGTGAGGGCTTCCAGACGCGCGGTCCGGTTCACCGTTGAGCCGATGACGGTGAATTCCAGACGCTCGGGCGTGCCGACGTTGCCGTAGATGACCCTGCCGACGTCGAGGCCGACGCCGAAGTGGATCTCGGGCTGGCCGTCGCGCCGCCGGGCGGCGTTCAGTTCCGCCAGCCGCTCGAAGGCGTCGACCGCCGAATCGATGGCCGCCTGACAGGCCGCCGGCTCGCCGTGGGTCTCACAGCCGCTGCTCTGTAAACCGCCGTCCTCTATCCCGCCGGCCTCTATCCCGCCGGCCGGACTCCTGCTTTGGCGGTTTTCTCCCGCCGGGGCCGTCTCATCCGGGGCGGTCCCGGCTTCGCAGGAAAACATCACCAGCATGGCGTCGCCGATGAAACTCAGGATTTCGCCGCCGCGCGCGGTCACGGCGGCGGAGACCAGTTCGAAATAGCTGTTGAGCAGGTCGAAGAGCTGCGCCGGGGGCAGGGTATCGGTCATCCGGGTAAAGTCGCGCAGGTCGCTGTACCAGAGGGCGAGATTGATGACCTCGCCGTCGCCGCGCCTGATCAGGCCCTTGAGCACCTTCTGGCCGGTGCGATGGCCGAGGTAGGTATCCATCAGGGTTTGCGCCAGACGCTGGCCGGCGATGATTTCAAAGCGCTGGGACAGCACCTGCGCCAGCAGTCTGAACTTGGCGATGTCCAGATCGGTAAAGCCGCCGTCGCGGTCGGTGACGACGATCAGCAGGTGCCGGGCGACGTCGCTGTTGATCATCGGCAGCAGCAGGTAGTCGCGCGCCCCCTGTCCGGCGAGTTCGAACAGCAGCGCATGGTCGCTGTCCGGGTCCAGATTGTCGAGCCGGTGCCGGATCATCTTTCCGCTCTGGTGATACTGCTCGATCGGACTGCCGTGATAGGCGTCGCTTTCGAGGACCTGATAACCGATTCCGATCTCCTCGGCGGGCTTCCGGTCGTCGCGTTGCCAGATGACCGAGCTTCCGGCGATGAAGGGATGGATCGCCCGCATGCCGATGCGCAGGCGCCAGACCGGCGCCCCGGCGTCGAGCAGGCGCTGGGCCAGTGCGTCGATCAGCGGCGCGGGCTCGGCGATGTCGCGGCCTTCGGTCAGCAGCCAGATGAGAACCGGCGCCAGCGGCCAGCCCGCCATGCGGCCGCTCAGGGCGTCTTCGAGACCCGGGGGCGCGGTGTTTGTGTCAGGTTTCACGAGAACTTCGAAAAATCCGGCGCGCGCTTTTCCATGACGGCCTGCAGGGTTTCACGGGCCTCCGGCGAGGCAAGGCGCTCGGCAAAGAGCTCCAGTTCCCGGTCGATCCTGTTGTTCGCGGTGCCGCCGGCGTCTTTCAGCAGCTCCCGTGTCAGGCGCAGGGCTTCGGGGGCCTTGGCGGCCAGTTTGCGCGCGGTGCCCCTGGCCGTTTCCAGCAGCGCCGCGTCGTCGCAGACCGCGTTGATCAGGCCGCATTCCAGCGCGGTTTCGGGGCTGAACATCTCGCCCAGCATCAGGAGTTCCGCCGCCTTGCGCTGGCCCATCAGGCGCGGCAGCAGCAGACTCGATCCGGCCTCGGGCACCAGTGCCAGATTGACGAAGGGCAGCTGAAATTTCGCCGAACGCCCCGCATAGGCAAAGTCACAGTGCAGCAGCAGGGTCGTGCCGATGCCGATGGCGACGCCGTTGACCGCCGCGACGATGGGTTTCCCGGCGCCGCAGATGGCATGGAGAAAGCGCGCGGCCGGGCTGTCGCCGGGCGTGGGCGGATGCCGCAGAAAGTCGGTCAGGTCGTTGCCGCTGGAAAAGGAGTCGCCGCTGCCGGTGATCAGGATAACGCGCACCTGCGGATCCGCCTGCGCCTCGTCGAGGGCGACGGTCAGGCGGTCGTACATCTCCAGGCTCAGGGCGTTTTTCTTTTCCGGCCGGTTGATGGTGATCGTCAGGATGCGGTCTTCGCACTGGGTGAGAATGGTTTCGCTCATCGGTCGGATACTCTCGTTCGTTATCTGGCGCTCGGTTATCTGGCGTTCGCTTGCCCGGGTTTCGCCCCTTGCCTGATCCGAAGTTCCCGGTGGCCGCCCGGGCGTGACAGGGAAAGAGCCGGCAATGGGACTACGGCAACGGGATTACGGCAACGGGTTTATCAACGCGGGTGTCTGGCGGCGTTCGTGCGACAGTGCCGCGGGCATTCTGACGTCCCGCGGGAGCGGGGCCAAGAAAAACCGCGTTCCGGCGGTCCGCGCGGCGTGGTTCCGCCGCCGCATTCCTGGTTTCCCGCAGCGGGAAATCCCCGGAGGGTTTCATTGGAACCGGCGCGGTGAAGCTCAGGGTAGATGCCTATTTAACTCAAATTTTACAATAGCTTGTGTATAATTTTTGAGAAAATAATTTAAGTGTAATTGCCTTGGGCCTTCATACGCCCTCAGGTGGTTCTCCAGCATCGCGGCCCCCGGTTTCCGGCCGGCCGCATCGACGAAGGGTTGTTCGGAATGATGGCAGCGGATCAGCGGGAAAACCTGCCGGCGGAGGCGGCGCCATTACGGGGCCGCAGGACCGGCCTTCGCGTGCCTGCCGCCGGCGCCGCTGCGGCTGTGCTGCTGCTGGCCGTCTTCGCCATCGCGCAGAGTCTGCTGGGATTTGCCGGGCCGGGGCCGCAGTGGGGGATTGAGCTGACGCGCCTGCTGGTCGCGGCGCTTGGTATTGCGGCGGCGCTTCACTTCGCGGTGGGACGAACGCACAGCGATGCAGCGGATCCGGATACCGGGGACGGGACCGGCGCGGCAGACGGGCAGGGCGCAGAAGCCGCAGCTCAAGCCGCGGCCGCGAAACGTTCCGAACAGATGCCCCAGATGATCATGGACGGCGGCGGCGCGGGCGCGGATCGTCAGCAGCGTCTGGAACAGATCGCCCGGCACCTGGAAACCCAGGCTCAGACCCTGGTCGAGCAGATCATGCAGAACACCGAACTGGCGCATTCGAGCATTCATCAGATGTCGGCTATGGCCGCCGAGTCCGTACGCAAGACCGGCGAGGTTTCCTCCGCCGCGCAGGTGGCTTCCGATTCCACCGACACCATCGCGGCCTCGCTGGAGGAACTCTCCCTGGCGATCCGCGAGATCTCCTGTCAGGTCTCGACCTCCGCCACGGTCGCCGGCGAAGCCGCCGAACGGTCGGAAGAGGCCGGTGCGCTGGTGCGGAATCTGGACAGCAGCGCCCAGACCATCGGCGAGATCGTGGTGATGATTCAGCGCATCGCCGAACAGACCAATCTGCTGGCATTGAACGCCACCATCGAGGCGGCGCGGGCGGGCGAGGCGGGCAGGGGCTTTGCCGTGGTCGCCAACGAGGTCAAGAGCCTGGCGACCCAGACCGCCCAGGCGACGGAAGACATCTCGGCCAAGGTCAGCGAGATTCAGTCGATCACCAAAGAGACGGTCGGCAGCATCGGCGCGATCCGCAGGGTGATCGACAAGATCAACGAATCCAGCACGGCGATTTCAGCGGCGATCGAGGAGCAGAACGCGACGACCGAGCAGGTTTCGGGCAACGTCAATCTGGTGGCCGAAGGCACCCGCCGGATCACCGACAACATGCAGGCCGTCAACGCCGACACCCAGGACAACGGCACCCGCATCGATGAAACCCTGGGCCAGATTTCCGAAGTGGCCCGGGTCATGGACCTGCTGGCGGCGGCGGTCCGGGAATCGGTGTCGGAGATCCGGGCGGCTTAGGGGCACCCTCTGCTCCAGGGTCCGGACTTCGGTAACGGGGTCGTCCCAGTCAAGCGGTTTTGCGCATGGGAGGCCTGCTGTCATGCAGGCAACGATTGGAAACTCAAGTCTTCGGGCCGCATGTGGCACCGTCATGTCGGACTGGAAGTCGGTGTCATCGACCCACATCCTATGAAGGATCACACCGACGCGCCGAGCCAAGGCGACTACGTTGGATCGCTTTTCTGTCCCTCGCGCCGCTTGAGGCTGTCGACTATCGTTCGTATTTCGTCATCCAGATGAAGTCCACGGTAGACGAAGGATGTCTCGTGACGCGCATACCGTCCGTGCCGGTCGGCGCTGAGCCAGTTGTACGAGCCGATGCAGAGTACATCGGCGTCAATTGCGACGATCTTGCTGTGAAGTTTCGGAATTTTATGCAGGCGAACGCCGATCCGGGTAAACATCTTTTCGACAGCTTCGATTTGGGTAAGCCCACTGGGAGTCACTGCCATGTTGAGCAAGGGATCTGCGTAGACGTCGATTTCAGCGCCGCGCTGAATGGAAGCCTCGAAGGCTGCAAGGAAACCGGCCCGCTCCATCGTGGCGGCAATGACCCACGGGCTCACTATCGTGTAGTGGCGCCCTTCCGCAGCAAGGGCATCGAGAAGGAAGGTATCGTGCGCGGCCGCATCCTGCAGCATCTGAATCCTTGCACCGTCCTGAATGAGGTCGGCTCGCTGTTCGGCGGCAAATTCCAGAGCATTGTCTTCTGAGTTGAACAGGAAATTCGCCAGCATCGCCCGCGGCGAAGCCTTTGGCGCCGCTGAAAAAACATCCATGTCGCCGAACACCAGAAAGCTGTCCTTTGCGCGGGAAACAGTGACGTTGAGCATACTGGGCGAGGCATCGATGAAGCCGCCGTCCGCGTGCTTGGAATAGACCGGAGAAAAGATGACGACGGGGCGTTCAGCCCCCTGTAGCGCATGGACAGTGCCGATGGTCATTCCAATTCGGCCCTTTGCCTCCACCGCGATTCCGCGGCTGGCGCAGGCGTCCCGGATCTCGCGCACCTGACGGCCGAAGGGTGTGACGATACCTACGATTTGTTCAAGCGTCGTACCATAGTGAGCTTCTAGTTCACCCCGGTTGGCTACCAGCCAGGCGGCAATGGTTTGCGCCTCCAAAGGGTTGGATCGGCTGCTTCCAACCGAAAAAGCCCGGCCATCTATGTGGAGAAACCCGAGCGCGGGGAAGATGGCTCCCTCTGGCGCCCGACCACGCAAGGGGCGCAGCTTTCCTTTGTAGCACATTGCATTGCTGAAGCTGATGATTTCATCGTAGCAGCGCCGGTGCTCAAAAAGGTAAAGGCCCTTTTCGAGTTCGGGATAAGGTGCAACTCGGCAGGCTTGCTGCGCGAGACGCATGGCGCTTCCATCGGTCGAGCAGATGCCACGATCGGAAGGCTCGTCCATGCTCGCATCACTTTGCAGCAGTCCGCAGTCACGGAGGTTTGCAGCGTCCACCGGACGTGGCACCGAAGAAATCGGCGCAATTTGCTGGGTATCGCCTATTACAAGGGCGCTTTTGGCAAGAGCAAATGAGGCGCCCGCGACCTCTGGAAGTACCTGGCCCGCCTCGTCGACGATCAGGAGATCGATGAAGTTTATCAGATACTCCGTTGCCCACTTTCCGCCGTCAATGCGACGGTATGTCATTTTCCCGGGTAAGGTGGCAAAAGTTGCAACGGCGCAGGGGGTTAGCATCATGCGCCGATGCCAACGCGGAACCACAGATGCCCTGCCTTTCTTCCCGTGGGATGCCGCGATCATGGCAAGCTCTGCCTCCATCGCAAGCAGCCAACGCCCTTCCCAGTAATGTGTCGCCATCAGGAAGAGCGTGAAGCGAACAGCAATGTCTGCCTGGCGTTCGAGTTCCGCCCGATCATCAAGGTTGCTGAGGGCGGTTGCTGCCTTCGCCCAGCCATTTTCGGCTTCTTCCAGGTTGCGACGCAGAGTCAGTGCGATTGCCTGCTCCTGTTCGGACTTCGTCAGAGCTTGCTCGGCAGCCCGAAGATCGTTTTGCAGTCGCCTCTCGATCTCCGAAAGTCGCTTGGCGCCTTCGAGCCCGGTAATGAGTTCCCCGATCGCAAGCCGCGCCCGCAGGGCCCGTTTCTCGCTGACCGATGGCAGGAAGCCAAAGATAGCTGTGAGTGCGGATTCCGACGCCAGATACTGGTCGCAGGCGGCGCGGGCCGCCTGTAAGCGTGCCAGATCGTGCTTTTGCTTCTCCATTTCATCGGCGCGTTTGCGCTCGGCAGCGTCAGGATCGGCGCCGAACGCAGTCTCGACGGCGAGCCGCGCCGCGTCGAGCTCGTTGCTCGCGCGATCAAGCTGGGCAAGCTTTTCGACTTCGCGCAGCATCGCCTGCCGTAGAGCGGACACGACGGACGTCACATCGCGATCGGGCAGGTCAGGGAAGGCCGTCCGGGCGGCCTGTAGGTAGGCGCCCTTCGCGCGCTGGAAGTAGGCGACCGTTTCGCACTCGATTTGAAAGTCTTCCGTCTGATACCGCAGGTTCGCTTCCTGCCGACGGGAGTTCGAAGCGAGAAACATTCCGAAGCTGTTGATTTCTGGAAGCCAGCGTCCGGCGAAGAGGCCGTCGCCCTCTGCGAATTCCTTCCCGAACGCATCGATGATGTTCGTCACCGCCTGATTGTTTGATGAGGCGGCCACGATCACCGGCGGGTCCTCACCGCTCAAGGCTGCGCGCACCCACAGGCTGGCGACCGCTGACAGGAGCATCGTCGTTTTCCCTGTCCCCGGCGGGCCGTTCACCGCGATCACGTCGCCGGGACGCGACGCATCCAGCCAGGCGAGGACCTGGCGTTGATGTTCGGCCAGGGGGAAGTTCGGGTTAGAGTGTCCAAGGCGGCGAGCGAACTCCCGCTCAATCCGATGATCAGGTTGGTTCGAGATGGGTTGCGGCTGCGTAATCTGTTTCAGAAGCGGTGTATAGGGCTTGTCAGACAGCAGCTTGTCGTAAAGGTTGAGGATGCCCCGCACTGTCGCGCTGGGGTCCTCGGCCGGCTCCAATCGGGACTCCATCGGCTGGTAATCCGCATCGCCCTGGGGCCAACCCTGCGCCACGGCATCAACCATCTTACGGCAGTGGCCAAGATAACTGTCCCAGGCCTCGCCGCCGGTCATGTCCGGCAGCGGAGTCTCGGTCAGAAATCCATCCAGGGCCTCGACCGATCCAATCGAGAACTCGCCCGAAGGCAGTGGCGTCAGGAGATCACGCGCCAACGCATTTCGCATCGGGGTGATCCGGCCATCCCGGTCAACAATCGCCATGGTCACGACCGGCGCCACAACTTCCGGCAGCCCGCCAATCGAAGCCGCTCCGTGAGAGGATTTGCGCGCCATGACCAGTGGCCAGAACCGGACAGAGACGGATCTGGCTGACTCCTGACCTTTGAAGAGCCTATCCAGCACCTCCAGCGGAAGAATCCCGGTTTTCAGCGTTTCCTTCGGAACAACGAGAAATCGCTTTAATTCCTTTCGTTGAAACTTCCCCTCGCCCAGCGCGCCGTCGGCTAACGACGCTCGCCAATAGAGAAGAATATTTCTCGAATTCTCAGTCATTACAGGTAGGTCATCTCTAAAGTAATATTCAAAAAGCTGTATATCTTGTATTTGGACAAGTGAATTTATAGTAAGCGATATTGCTCTCTAAGTGCTTAAGATACAAAAGTTTTCTCCCCTTCACATGGGGATGGATGGGGGTGTTTTACGTTGGCGGGAAAGACGGCTCGATGGCGGAGTACCCGAAACAGTTGCACTGGGGGGTAACAGAATACACACAAATCCCACCGCCTGACGCAAGCCCGTGCGGAGCGAATAATCATTGAAATCATGCGCCACGGCCTGTAGCATATCCTTACATCCTTACCGAAGGAGTTTTCTATGCTTGCCAAACTTACATCGAAAAATCAGTTGACGCTGCCCAAGGCGGTATTGTCGTCCTGCCCAGGCGCGGTGTATTTCGACGTGTCCGAGGACAATGGGCGCATCGTGCTGACGCCGGTTCGGCTGAACAAGGCCGATGCCGTGCGTTCCAAATTGGCGAGTATGGGCATCAGCGAGGATGATGTGGTGGACGCGGTCAACTGGGCCCACAAAGCCGAATGACCCCGCCGCGTCTCGTTCTCGATACCAACGTGCTGCTCTCGGCCCTGTTGTTCCATCAGGGGGCGGTGGCGTGGCTGCGCCATGCCTGGCAGTCGGTCGCCGTCCGCCCCTTGGCGAGCCGGGACACCACCGGGGAACTGATCCGGGTTCTCACCTACCCCAAGTTCAAGCTGACCGATGCGGACCGGGAAGACCTGTTGGGCGATTACCTGCCCTGGTGCGAGACCGTCACCGTGCCGGACACAACCAAAGTCCCGGACTGCCGCGACCCGTTCGACCGCCCCTTCCTGACACTGGCCGCCGCTTCCAAGGCCGATGCCCTGATTACCGGCGACAGAGACCTGCTGACCCTGTCGGACAATTTCAAGGTTCCGATTTTGACCCCCGCCGCGTTCAAGGAACGCTTCGACGACCACACAAAAAGCAAAACCGGGGGGGACTAATGCCGATCCTGAACCGGCTGACCCGGGACGAGGACACCAAGGCCACCGCGAAACTGCCGTATCGACTGCTCGAAAAGGTTCCCGACCATGATGTCCGGCGCGAGCGACACCGGCAACAAGCTGGAACACAGGCATTGGCTGGCCATGATATGGCCGCGCCTGGAATTGCTGCGTGCCCTGTTGTCAGAGGATGGATCGATTCGGGTGTCCACTGATGACAACGAAGGGCATTACCTCAAGGTCATCATGGATGAGGTTTCGGGCGGAAAAATCTCATCTCTACGGATGGCTCACGAACCTGACCTTCACAGGTCAGTTAGGACTTCCTAGCGCATTTGGCGGGATGGTGTTCTGGCTGATTGCCGCCGCCGGTAGCCAAAGCGGGGCCGGTAGCCAAAGCGGGAAGGTCCGGTAACAGGACGAAGCTCGGACGGCTTCAAGGTCAAGAAATGCTCGTCTGCTGCCGATCGTCCCGAACCACGTGCGTTCCCAGGCGCAAAGCTCTCACCGCAGCTGGCGCGGTTCGTTTATCTCTTGGGCATCCTGGAATTGCTGCGTGCACCTCCCCGGTCGACTCCCGCGCAGCCCTCAACCTTCCCGGCGCTTCATTGCCTGATGTTCGTCCTCGACCAGGCCGATTTTCCAGTAGCCGGAGATGTAGGTGTCCTTGCGCGGTACTTCGCGCTGGTTAGCTTGACGTCGCGCCTTGTCGTTGGTTCAAAGGTTTTGCAACGGACCGAAGGAAATCAACGATGTGGACCGATACCACTCGTGCGCAGCATGCTCTCAAGGGATTGGCTTTGCCAAACGATTTGACCGACGCCGAATGGGTGCTGTTGGAACCATTCCTGCCGCCGCCCTCATCTGGCTGCTGGGCGATGTTCAGGGCCGGGCCGCCCGGCTGGCGGACGAGCATGCCCAGATTGTCTGAGGGACGGCATTGGTCTGATATTCCGCTTTGCAGAAAGCCGACGGTCTGATGCCGATTATCGTCCGTCTCGACGTCATGCTGGCCCGGCGCAAGATGCGCTCGAAGGATCTGGCGGCGCTCGTCGGTATGACCGAAGCCAATATGTCGCTGCTCAAGCAGGGGCATGTGAAGGGCGTGCGCTTCGAGACGCTGGCGCGGATCTGTGAAGAGCTTCAGTGCCAGCCCGGCGACCTTCTGGAGTATGGTCCGGATGAAGATGAAACCACTGCTTAGAGGACTGGTGATTATTGCGCTCTGCGGGACGCTGAGCGGCTGCTTTACCATCGACTGGCAAAGCTCGATCCGGTCCTGGCTCACATCTTTCTGCCGCTCGACGGACAATGTTTCCTGCAACAATCGGGATGAGTGATGGCGCCATCGTGCGCAATGAACCACACTGGTCTTTGCTTTCCGCCCTCCGCCCAACCCCCCACCCCCCCACCCCCCCCCCCCCCCCCCCCCCCCCCCCCCCCCTCCCGAAACCCCATCGGAATTCTGTAAAGCGTCCCGACCGGTCTCTGCCATCCGGCGCGTTCGCCTGACGGGCAGGATGAAAAGCCGCCTGCAATGTCGACAGGACAATTTCCATTATGCCGAATGCCGCCCCTGAAAGAACGGACTGAACGCTTATGCAAAATGAAATCGACGACCTTGTGAAGCGCCTGGTCAGGCTGGAAGACGAACTGGAGAGAAAGCTGGAGGCACAGCAGGAAAAGTTTCAGTACCGGATCGAAAAGCAGCGCGCCGTTTTCGAGGAAAACGTCGTCCGGCAGCACAGGCGGATCAAAGCCGGTGTCCTGAGCTTTCTGATGCACTCGCCGCTTTCGACCCTGATTGTGGCGCCTTTTGTCTATGGCCTGATCGTGCCGCTCGCGGTTTTGGATATCAGCGTTTATCTCTTCCAGCTGGTGTGCTTTCCCATTTGGGGGATGGCGCGGGTCCGGCGCGCCGACTGGGTGATCGTCGACCGTCACCGTCTGGCCTATCTGAACGGCGTCGAAAAGCTGAACTGCGCCTACTGCGGCTATGGCAACGGCGTCATCGCTTACGCCCGCGAAACCGCCAGCCGCACCGAACAGTACTGGTGCCCGATCAAACATGCCCTGCGGGTCCGCAAGGCGCCTGCGCGGTATCGCGGGTATATCGACTATGGCGACGCCGGGGACTTCCGGGCGCGCATGGAAGCGCTGCGGGCGGATGTCCGGAAGGTGCCCGAGAAGGAGACCGGGGACGGGGGGTGAAGGCCGCGGGGTCAGGTTTCCAGACCTGAAACGGCCTCCCCCGAGAGGTTGCTTCAGCCTGAACCGGGAGCGGCGGCTGTAACGGGATCGTCCGGCTGGGAAAACACGCTCGGCAACCGGGCAAATTGTTCGTAAAAGAGAATTTAATTAATTATCGGTTCATCTTGTATTCCCCGTCTGCCAAGTCCATTTATTATTTAGGCAGTATTCTGCTGCCAAAAATTACGATAACGAACAGACCGCCGAATATAAGTCAGGTGTTTGGACGTTATCTCAAGCGAGAAAGAAATTTATTATGATAAGCCGTATTATTATTTCGGCAGCCATGCTGTCTTTTGCACTTGCTGTCGGAGCTTGCAGCGACACATGGCAGGGCGCAAAGAAGGACACGGGCGATAACATGCAGTCGACCGGCCAAGCCATCGAAGACGCCGGCAAAAAGGTCAAGAAGTAAACACGTCACACTGCGCCGGGTCTGAACCTCGAAGACGGGTGACGGACAATTTCCGGGTGAACCGCCAATTCCCCGTTCCGCGTGGAGGGTTTCGACCTCACGTGGGCGGGGACACACAAGATCCTTGAGCCAATAGGGAGGAACCAACGAGTAAAGCTATATCGTTGAAGTGCGGGCGTTTGCAATCGAACGGCGGCCTGCTATCTTTCGATCATGAAAGTGCGGGTGGCAAACTGTTCCTGCGGTCAGCTTGGCGCAAGATGCGAAGGCGAACCTCTTTCCGTGTCGCTCTGCCATTGCACCGCCTGTCAGAGGCGAACCGGCAGCACCTACGGTATCGCGGCCTTTTTCGATAAACACCGCGTCAGCATCACCGGCGAATCTTCCGAATTCACAAGGCCCTCCGATAGCGGGCACGCGATCACCTTTCATTTCTGTCCGCGCTGCGGAAGCACCCTGTTCTGGAAACCGTCGCGCAAGCCGGACCTCATCGCGGTGGCCGCCGGGGCTTTCGCCGACCCGTCTTTTCCCGCGCCGACGAAGAGTGTTTTTGAAGAACAG
>Ga0214472_10001379_pt1 | contig 27477 bp, 27 predicted proteins | sample RVTome_6_FD_207662 | JGI IMG/M metagenome (GOLD analysis project Ga0214472, IMG submission 207662) | Soil microbial communities from uranium-contaminated site in the Upper Colorado River Basin, Wyoming, United States - RVT140D175 | ecosystem: Environmental > Terrestrial > Soil > Contaminated >...
ACAGCTTGGCAATATGAAATTTATTTTTCATTCTTATTTTTTTCAAGACACATAACAGTTGGTTATACGAATGCCGCATAGTATAAAAAATACGAACTTTTTGATGTGGATTCATTGTCTTGAGCTCCCTGTTTCCTTTCCCCTGATTGGTTAGGAAAAGATTAGCACATCAATATGCTACCTGCGAGATTGTGTTACCCCCCCTTATGACTTGCCGAAGAGACAGACTGTTTTCAGGTCATCTGGCCCGGATGGCCAGATGAGCGGCTCCACGACAGGGATGTTGTGTAGGCGCGTGCCGCTAAAAACAGGATGGCTCTGAGGGCATCCCGAAGGGGCAAGTCATCGGGGGAAAGTTCTTTTGCCTACTTTTCTATAAAGAAAAGTAGGTCGCCATAAGGCGAAAACAGATGTTAAAAGAATGAAAAAAACTGATTTAAAGAATCAATTGTCTGACTGGATACTGGCATGCGCCAGTATGACGATAAGGAAGAATTTGATTACTGGCACTGGAAATTGCTCGACAATTTGTTCCAGACATTGTCTACCACCTACATCAATGTAGGCGTCCTGCATTTCCAGTTTACACTACGTCCGTGTAGATAATTCCGGATTCTGCTTCGCAGCCCCGGAATGACAAAAACATTAAGGTAATAGAATCACTCCAGACTCAAAATATACTCCCATTCCTTCTTCGTTACCGGCATCACCGATAACCGGTTACCTTTTTGCAATAATGGTATTTTCTGCAGCGGTTTTTTGTCACGCAGTTCGGTCAGGGGAATTATTCTTTCCAGTTTACGAATAAATTTCACATCCACCAGGTACCAGGCGGGTTTGTCCGGTTTGCTCCTGGGATCGTAGTATTTGTGTTTTGGAATAAAAGCAGCGGGATCGGGATAGCCTTCCTTCACGATTTCCATGATTCCAGCAATTCCGGGAACTTCGCAGCTTGAGTGATAGAAAAAAGCGAGATCACCTTTTTTTACTTCATCTCTAAGCATATTCCGTGCCTGATAATTACGCACCCCGTCCCAGGGCTCAGTCTGTTTCGGACGATTTTTCAAATCATCAATGCTGAAGACATCCGGTTCGGATTTCATTAACCAGTAGTTCATTGTGCGGGACTCGTTATTCGTGAAGCGTGAAGCGGGCAAACAAAATAGTAATTGAATATCGGGAATGTCTGAACAATCAGGGAGTTGAATGCCAGAGATTATATTTTACGAGATACGCTTCACAAGGTGCGAAATACGAATTGAGGTGGGCATCACCACGGCGCCGTGACAGGCAATCGAACTTGAACCAAGGGTCCAAGTGGGAACAGCTGGCGTCGTATCAGGCTTTCCGGTGAAGGACGTGCACAACAACAACGCGATTTTGCTCCCTGTGTAGTGCATTATAGGCTCAAGTTACCACACACCTGTGCACAAACGCCGCAGTGATACCCAAACTTTTAGAACCGTTTCAAACTTCCTTGCAAGCCTGCAGGAGTTGTATTTACTGTATCTCCATTTGTTTGCCCTTGACGAGGGCATCATCAATTTTGTTTTGCAGGCGGCGAATCAAATTATCTACACTCGAAGTATAGCTCTCGTTTCTGTCTTTGTATTGGAGAAGTTCATGGGCAATGTGTAATGCTGCCATGACAGCAACGCGTTCCGAACCGATGACCTTGCCGGAGGACTTGACCTCACGCATTTTATGGTTCAGGAGTTCTATGGCGCGATGCAAAACATCACGCTCTTCTTCACTGCAGGCTATCAGGTATTCTTTGTCCAGCAGTGTGACATTAATTGGTTTGCTCATGAACGCGTTTCCATGGCGCGCAGTCTTGAAATCATTGATTCAATACGGGTTCTGGCCTGTTCGGTTTTCTCAATGAGAACGGCACGTTCATTGACCAGATTGTCCTGCTGGTTACGCAAAGCTGAGTTTTCCGTTTTCAGTTGACTGACGGTACGTATCAGTTCATCTACCCGTGCTTCGAGTGCCCCAAGATCACTATTGTCACTATTTTTGTCTGGCATGATAAATTCCGGTTTTTATCTTAATTGGATGGACAAGACTCATGGTTTGTTTATCATTGATATGCAATATAGAGCCGCCATGCATGGCGGTCAAGACATGCCGGGTTTATTCTCTATTCCAATACCATGACAATGCTGGTTAGTTCGTGCAAGATAGTGAAATTATTCAATATTTGCAGAAACGAAAACTGATTTTTACCAGATGAATTATAAAGAGCTTGATAACCTGTTGATCGAGGCCGGGACCGGCAGCCGTGCCGCGGAATGCCATGGTTTTCTCTGTGGATATTTGTGTGTGAATGACAGTATGCAGGAAAAAATGATCAGGAAATACCTGCTGGCAGATATGGACGATCAGCTGATGTTTGCGGAATGTTGCAAATATATCAACGAACTTGCCGCCGAAGTTTGCCAGGAGATTGCTTCAGTGGATTTTACCCTGGAACTGTTATTACCGGATGAAACCAGCCCGCTGAGCGAACGTAGCACAGCCCTCATAGAATGGTGTGAGGGATTTTTAAGTGGCCTGGGCATTGCCGGTGTTACGGATTTTGACCTTTTGTCATTCGAATGCCGGGAACTTGTCCATGACCTGTACAAAATATGTCGTCTGGATGCGGACGATATAAATGATTGCGGGGAAGAAGAGGAGGCCGCATTCACAGAACTGATTGAATATGTGCGCATGGGTGCGATGCTGCTTTACGTCGAGATGCACAAACCTGCTTTTGGAACTAACCGACCCGAGGTATTGCATTGATTATGAATTTGAAGGAATACAAACGTCGCCGGAAAAAACTGATGGATATGATGGGGGATGAAAGTATCGCCATTATCCCGACTGCATCAGTGTATATACGCAATCGTGATGTTGAATACCCGTTCCGTCCGGACAGTGATTTTTATTATCTGACCGGATATCCGGAACCGGATGCAGTCATTGTGCTGATACCGGACCGGCATCATGGTGAATATGTCTTGTTCTGCCGTGAAAATGATCCGGTGATGGAGACCTGGAACGGACGCCGCTCCGGCCTGGATGGCGCCATTGAATGCTACGGTGCGGACGATGCCTTCCCCATCGAAGATCTCGATGAGATATTACCCGGCCTGCTGGAAGACCGGCAGCGGATATTTTATACCATGGGTAACAACAGCACGTTTGACCAGCGGGTGCTGGGCTGGGTCAACCAGGTTCGTAAACGCGCACGCACCGGTGTAAATGCGCCGGATGAATTTATTTCCCCGAACCATTTGCTGCATGAAATGCGGCTATATAAAAGCCGGGCCGAGATTGCAGCCATGCGCAAGGCAGCAAAGATTTCTGCAGCGGCACACAAACGCGCCATGCAAATATGCCGGCCCGGGATGATGGAATACCAGATCGAAGCGGAACTTAAATATACCTTCATGAAACTGGGGGCACGGGAAACTGCATATCCGCCGATCGTAGGTGGTGGGGCCAACAGTTGCATCCTCCATTACACGGAAAATAACCAGGTATTGAATGATGGTGATATCTTGCTGATAGATGCCGGCTCCGAATATAAAGGTTATGCCAGTGATATTTCCCGGACTTTCCCGGTGAACGGAAAATTTTCCAGTGCCCAGCGCGAGGCCTATGAGCTGGTATTAAACGCACAAGCTGCGGCAATAGCTAAAATCAGGCCCGGCAATCACTGGAATGAACCGCATGAGGCCGCGATAGAGGCGTTGACAGAAGGCATGGTTGAGCTCGGGATACTGAAAGGCAAGTTGCGGCAACTTATCAAGGACCAGGTCTATACAAAATATTACATGCACCGTACCGGCCACTGGCTCGGTATGGATGTGCATGATGTGGGTGATTACAAGGTGGAAGGTGAGTGGCGCACCTTTGAACCGGGGATGGTGATGACCGTGGAACCGGGTATCTATCTTCCGGCCAGCAGCAAGGGGCTGGCAAAAAAATGGTGGAATATCGGTATACGTATAGAAGATGATGTGCTGGTGACCGAATCGGGTAATGATATCCTGAGCAAGGATATGCCCAAATCCGTGGAAGAGATCGAAGCATTGATGGCCCATGAGCTCGCCGTCTGACTTTGATGTGGTAATTGTGGGCGGCGGGATGGCAGGAGCCAGCCTGGCCATTGCCCTGGCCGCAGAAAATATCCGCATTGCCCTGGTCGAAGCTGTCTCACCACGGGCAGAGAGCCAGCCCAGTTATGATGATCGCGGCCTGGCCCTGTCACTTTCTTCACAACGGATATTAAACCGCCTGGGTTTATGGGATGCCGTTTGCGACAGCGCCAATCCCATTGAACACGTGCACGTTTCTGATCAACATCATTTCGGGTTTGTCCGTTTGCACGCTGCACAGATGCATCTGCCTGCGCTGGGCCATGTCGTCCTGGCGCGAGAACTCGGGCGTATCCTCATGGAACGGGTCAGCGTATTGAAAAATATTCATTTCTTCTGCCCGGCCCGGGTCAAGAACATTGTTATTCAACCTGAACAGGCAGCAGTTACCTTGCTACAGGATGGCAACACATCAAATATAACAGCGCATCTGGTTGTTGCAGCGGATGGATCATCATCACCCGTGCGTGAGCTCCTGGGTATAAAAACTGATTTCAAGGACTATGGACAAACAGCCATCGTCACCAATGTCACGCCATGTAAACCACATAACAATACGGCCTTTGAACGCTTCACTGCGCAAGGTCCGCTGGCCTTGATACCGTCAACTGAAAATCGTTGTGTGGTGGTGTTTGCCGTGGATACAGAATCCGCAACACAATATCTGGATATGGGTGATGATGAATTCCTGACTGTGTTGCAATCACGGTTTGGACGCAGGCTGGGAAAATTTCAGCGGCTGGGTCAGCGCAAGTCCTATCCAATACAGCTCATCCTCGCCCGGGAACAGGTCCGTGAGCGGGTCGTGATCCTGGGCAATGCCGCCCATACACTGCATCCGAACAGCGCCCAGGGATTTAATCTCTGTCTGCGCGACATTGCCGGACTTGCAGAAATATTATTACCCGCCATACGCAACAGGGATGATCCGGGTCAAAGACGCTTGTTGAATCAATATCATGATTTGCGCAGATCGGACCAGGCCCAGGTGTCCAGGTTTACCGATGGCCTGGTTTCGATATTTTATAACGATCTGCCGCACAAGATATGGATCAGGAACACCGGCATGTTGCTGATGGATATTTGCCCTGCACTGAAACAGTCATTTGCCCTGCGGGCGATGGGATTGCATGGCAAACAGCCGGCAATGGTCAGAGGTCTTGCGCCATGACAGTCAAGGTTGACGCTGATGTCATTATCGTGGGCGGCGGACTTGCGGGCGCAACATTAGCTTCATTGCTGGCAGGCCAGGATATCCGCTGTGTAGTGCTGGAAGAACGCAGTAATGAACTCAAATCCGGACGGATTGATCCGCGGGCACTGGCCATCACCCGGGCCTCTGAAAATATTTTACGCAGTGCCCGGGCCTGGGAACATTTGCCGCAGAACAGGATAGGTTATTTTCGCCAAATGCATGTGTGGGATGAGACCGGTTCGGGTGATATCAAATTTGACAGCGCTGAGCTGTGTGAATCTACACTGGGATATATCATTGAGCAGACAGTTCTGGAACAGGCCTTACGTGCAGCCAGCAATAAACCGGACCTGATTAAATATTATCAACCGGCAACGCTGTCTGGATTAAAGATAGACAGGCGCCTGGTACGCGCGCAACTCGGGGACGGAACGGAGTTGACCAGTCACTTGATCATCGGCGCTGACGGGGCGAGATCACGCCTGCGCACGCTGGCCGCTATTGCCTGTCCGGTATATGATTATCACCAGCAGGCGGTCGCCTGTATTGCCAGGACGGAGATGGCGCATGCTGCTGTCGCCCGGCAACGGTTTCTGACCACGGGCCCTTTGGCCTTTTTGCCTATGGCCGATCCCCATCAATGCGGTATTGTCTGGTCAACCTCGCCGGATCATGCAAAGTCTTTGATCGAAATGGATGTCGACAGTTTCCATCAGGCACTGGCTGATGCCTTTGTCCATACGTTGGGCGAGATCGTCAGCAGTGGACCACGTGCAAGTTTCCCCTTGCAACATTCCCAGGCTGAACAATATTGCCAGCCGCGTCTCGCCCTGATTGGCGATGCCGCGCATACCGTGCATCCGCTCGCAGGACTGGGTGCCAACATGGGTTTACTGGATGCTGCGACGCTGGCTGAAGTACTGATCGAAGCCAGGATCAAGCATAAAGATATCGGTGCCTATCCGGTACTGCGCCGTTATGAACGCTGGCGCAAGGGCGAGAATTTTCTCATGATAAAAGTACTGCAAGGACTCAAGTCCCTGTTTGAGAGCAGGCTGGACTCGGTCAGGCACGTGCGTAATATCGGGCTGGATGTGACTGATATGCTGACTCCGGTCAAATATTCCATCATGCGTCACGCGATGGGGTTATCCGGAAATCTGCCTGTATTCGCGCGCAATCCATAGTCTGTGTACAATCCCCGCCGTATTTTTGCCGCTTACTGGCATGTATTTATTTTAATGAGATGAGAGATGGCTGAGACAGAAAAACTGCGAACCTCGAATTTTGTCCGTAATATTATCGACGAGGATCTGCGGCAGAATAAAAATGACGGGCGCGTGCATACACGCTTCCCGCCGGAGCCCAACGGTTATCTGCATATCGGCCATGCCAAATCCATCTGTCTCAATTTTGGAATTGCACAGGAATATAACGGTCTCTGCAATCTGCGTTTTGATGATACCAACCCGGAGAAAGAAAGCGTTGAATATACGGATGCCATCATGGCCGATGTACGCTGGCTGGGTTTTGACTGGGAAGATCGTCTGTATTACGCCTCGGATTATTTTGAAAAACTGTATGAGTATGCCGAGCACTTGATACGCGACGGCAAGGCCTATGTGGACAGCCTGAATGCGGATCAGATCCGCGAACATCGCGGCACTTTGACTGAGCCGGGGCGTGAGAGCCCGTACCGCAACCGTACAGTCGACGAGAACCTCGATTTGTTCAGGCGCATGCGTGCAGGAGAATTCAGGGACGGTAAGCTTGTACTGCGTGGCAAAATCGACATGGCCTCTCCCAATATCAATATGCGCGACCCGGTCATCTACCGCATCAAGCGCGCACATCATCATCGTACCGGAGATAAATGGTGTATCTATCCGATGTATGATTACACGCATTGCATCTCGGATGCGCTGGAAGGGATTACGCACTCTCTTTGTACCCTGGAGTTTGAAGACCACCGGCCACTGTATGACTGGTGTCTGGATCAGTTGCCCGTACCCTGCCACCCGCAACAGATTGAATTTGCCCGGCTGAACCTGAATTACACGATCACCAGTAAACGCAAACTTAATGAGTTGGTAACAGAAGGCCATGTCAGCGGCTGGGATGATCCGCGCCTGCCAACAATAACCGGCATGCGCCGGCGTGGTTACACGCCTTCCGCTGTCCGTGACTTTTGCGAACGTATCGGGCTCACCAAAAATGACACAGTCATTGATATGTCCGTGCTGGAAAACTGTGTCCGTGAAGAACTGGATCGGATCACCCGCCGGGTCATGGCCGTGTTGCGGCCGTTGCGGGTGGTGATTACCAATTATCCCGAAGATCAGGCTGAAGAGCTGGAAGCGCCTTATCATCCGGCCAAGCCGGAGATGGGCAGTCGCAAGGTGCCTTTCTCCCGGGTAATCTATATCGAGCAGAATGATTTTATGGAAGATCCACCGAAGAAATTCTTTCGTCTGGGACCCGGACGCGAAGTACGTCTGCGCTATGCCTATTTCATCAAGTGTGAGGAAGTTATCAAGGACGAAAAAACCGGTGCGGTCATTGAATTACGTTGCAGTTATGATCCCGCTACCAGAGGCGGCAATGCCCCGGATGGGCGCAAGGTGAAAGGTACCATCCATTGGGTTTCGGCTGCACATGCTCTGGAAGCGGAGGTGCGCCTTTACGATCGCCTGTTTACCGTGCCGGATCCTGGACGGGATGAAAACTGGCGCGTATTGCTGAATCCGGCCTCCATGGAAATTATCCGGCCGGCTTTTGTTGAACCTGGTTTGATTAAAGCGCAGCCTGAGGAGTGTTATCAGTTTGAGCGTCTGGGATATTTCTGCGTAGACCGCAAAGATGCTGCAGCAGGCCGGCCAGTATTTAACCGGACGGTGACTCTGAGGGATTCCTGGGCGAAGGAGAACAAGGCTTGACGGATATCTTCTTCTGCTTGTAGATATTCTGGCTGTAAAAGATTTCCTCAATCTCCTCTTTCAACCGCCGTTCAATGGAGGTTAGTTGTTCCATATCCAGATCCTTGGTAGTGATATCGATCAGGTAATTGTTCAGGTTGAAATCACGTAACATCATCTTGGTGTGGTAGATGTTTTCCTCATAGATGTTCACATCCACCATGCGATATCGTTTTTTTGATTCTCTGGAAATAAAATTCTGAATGGAAGTGATGTCATGGTCGATGTAATGTTTGGTGCCATTGGTGTCACGGGTAAAGCCGCGTACACGGTAATCCAGGGTCACGATGTCAGACTCGAAGCTCTGAATCAAGTAATTCAATGCCTTTAACGGTGAGATCATGCCGCAGGTGCTGACATCAATATCCGCCCGGAAGGTGCTGATGCCATAGTGCGGATGATTTTCAGGGTAGGTGTGTACCGTCAAATGGCTTTTGTCGAGATGAGCCACAACCGCACCCGGCACCTGTGACGGCAGTATTCCGGTGGATTCCCCGTTATTATTGCTGGCTGCATCGGATGCATTAAATGGTACCGGTGAGCCTTCCTCGGATATGAGCAAGGTGACGCTGGCTCCCAGCGGGTCATAATCCGCTTTGGCGATATTGAGTATACTGGCGCCGATGATGTTGGCGACCTCGGTCAGGATGTGAGTAAGACGATCGGAATTATAAGCCTCGTCAATGTACTCCATGTATTCCTTGATCTGGTTTTCGGATCTCGCGTAGCAGACATCGTAGATATTGAAGCTCAGGGTTTTGGTCAGGTTGTTAAACCCGTGCAGGCGGATTTTTGCCATGGTAGTCGCCCCCGGTCAAAGATGACGCAATGGTGGATGATAGATCATCTGTACTATGTTTCCTTCCGGATCCTCACAATAAAAACTCCTGGCACCGTCCCTGTGACTTTTCGGACTGGACTTCATCTTTACCCCATGAGTATTGAGGAAATTATACCAGTCGTCTACCAATTCCGGACTTTTTAAAATAAAGCCGATGTGATCCAGCCGTTGTGGCCCCGCAGGTTTCTGACCATCGGGAAATCTGTGGAGTGCAAGATTATCATTTCCTGAGCAAAGGTAAACATTATCCTGGTCCGGACGCCACTCTACCGCCATGCCGAGCAGTCCGACATAGAACTGTTCGCAATTTTCAAGCTCAGTGACATTGATGGCAACATGATGCATGCCGCTGGTGGGCGCGGGTCTTGACATATCGGGTTTGCTTTACCATTCAATTTTCAGGGATGCGCACCTTACACCAGCATAGCTGAAGATGGAAGGGTCTGCTTACCGGCGATAGCCACAGGTATTGTTGTGTGGGAAAATTGCTAAAAAAAGGACCGTACCCGCTTGATGAAAACCACCACCCCGGCACTGTATAAATCTGATATCAAAAGCCTGCCCTTGATCAACAGCGGCAAGGTCCGGGATATTTATGGCATTGATGACGGCCATATGCTGATAGTCACTACTGATCGTCTCTCGGCCTTCGATGTGATCCTGCCGGATCCCATTCCGGGCAAGGGTGCGGTGTTGACCGCCGTGTCCAATTTCTGGTTTGACCATACCCGGCATATTATTCCGAACCACCTCAGTGACAGGCGGCTGGAAGAGGTATTGCCTGATGCCGCAGAGCGGGTACCGTTGCAAGACCGTGCGATCGTCGTCCGCCAGTTGAAACCGTTGCCGGTCGAGGCCGTCGTGCGCGGTTATATTATCGGTTCCGGCTGGAAGGACTACCAGATGACCGGCGCTATCTGCGGTATCAAGTTACCCGGGGGACTGAAACAGGCGGAGCGTTTGCCAGAGCCGGTCTTTACTCCCTCGACCAAGGCAGAACTGGGCGAACATGATGAAAATATCAGTTTTGACAAGGCGGCTGGACTGTTAGGTCGGGATATGGCCGAAAAGGTGCGTGACGTCAGTCTCCAGATCTACCGCTATGCCGCTGACTATGCCCGCCAGCGCGGGATTATCATTGCCGATACCAAATTTGAGTTTGGCACTGACAAAAATGGGCAACTGGTGCTGATTGATGAAATTCTGACCCCCGATTCTTCACGGTTCTGGCCAGCCGATTCCTACGCGCCCGGAACCAGCCCGCCCAGTTTTGACAAACAATATGTGCGTGATTATCTGGAGACACTTGACTGGGACAAAAAATCACCTGGACCGAGATTGCCGGATGAGGTGATTAAAAATACAGCGGCAAAATACAGGGAAGCCCAGGAACGATTGATGAGATAACATAAATTTATGAAAGAACTGGATAAACTAAAAGCAGGCTTTAAACAATTCAGGAAATATTATTTTGAAGAAAATCCTGAACTCTACCGGCAGTTGACAGAAAAAGGCCAGTCACCCAAGGCACTGGTCATCGCCTGTTGCGACTCACGCGTGCACCCGGGCCATGTCATGAATACCGATCCAGGTGATATCTTCGTGGTACGCAATGTAGCCAATCTGGTACCGGCTTATGTGGATGACGGCAAAACCCATGGTACCAGCGCTGCGATTGAATTCGCCGTCAAGCATCTCAAAGTGCCGCATATTATAGTGATGGGCCACAGCCAGTGCGGCGGCATAAGGGCGCTGATGGAAGGCGTACATGACAGCAAGACCCATAAATTTATCGACCCATGGATGGCGATCATGGCCCCTGCCCGGGAACAAGTGGCGCGGGAATATGCCACCGCTACGCTTGATGAACAGTGCCATCAATGTGAACAGGCGGCGATTGGTATTTCACTTGGAAATCTCATGACCTTTCCATTCATAGTGCGTACCATGGAGGCCAATCAATTACAAATGCACGGCTGGTATTTCGATATTGAGAAAGGCTTGCTTCTGGAAATGGATCAGGCACAAAAAAGATTCATTACGGCAGGCTAGGTTAAATTATGAAAAATTTACTTACGGTCTTTCTACTAATTTGTTTGAACATCTGCGGATGTTCAGACAATAGCGATACACAGGCAAAAAAGGACCATGTCTGGAAAGAACAGACGGAGGCCATTGAAAAGGCCAGGGCAGTAGAAGGCATGCTGCAGGATTCTGCTGAAGCACAACGCCGGCAAATTCAGGAACAGCTGGAATGACAGGGTGACAGTTTCGTGATCCCCCTGCATGATGATAACCCCACCGAAATAACGCCGCTCCTCACGATATTTTTTATTGTTATCTGTGTGCTGGTATTTTTCTGGCAGATGTCACTGGGTGGACAGGGCAACCAGGCGGCGGTATACAGTCTTGGCGTGATTCCGGCCGTATTGCTGAACCAGGTACAGTTACCACCTGAACTGGCCTTGATCCCGCCAGAGCTCACAGTGTTCACCTCCATGTTCATGCATGGCGGTTTTATGCATCTTGCGGGGAACATGTTGTACCTCTGGATCTTCGGTAACAATGTGGAAGATGCCATGGGCCATATCCGGTTTGTGATCTTTTATTTTCTGTGTGGGATCGCAGCAGTCATCGGCCAGGTCATACAAAACCCGGGTTCAGAGATCCCGATGATAGGTGCCAGTGGCGCCATATCCGGTGTGCTGGGCGCCTACCTCTTGTTGTATCCACACGCGAAAATACTGGTAATGATCCCGCTGGGTTTTTATGCACACATGGTACGCCTGCCGGCAGGGCTGGTACTGGTGTTCTGGTTTGTCATACAGATAGTCAGTTCACTGGCGACTGATCCTGATGGTGCCGGGGTCGCATGGTTTGCCCATATCGGTGGATTTATTGCCGGCATGGCGCTGATTCCTTTTTTCAAACGACGCAAGGTAACTCTCTTGCATCCTGCCCATGGTTCACGGCGCTGGCATAAACGGCTTTAACTTAATCCGGATTATTTTTTTGGTGTTATTCTGCAGGCTCAGGAAACCTAATATACAATTCATTTTTTTCAGATTTTGACAGCTTGAAAGTGACAACAATACCGATTATCTTTCGATCAGGATACTAACCAAACACTGCAGGAGCATGACGTCATGAAACTAGATAACAAGAAGGTCATAAAATTACTCAACCAAATCATGGAGTATGAACTGGCCGGTGTAGTGCGTTATACACACTATGCATTGATGGTTTACGGCTACAACAGGATCCCGATTACGGCCTGGCTGAAGGCCCAGGCACAGGAGAGCCTGGTACATGCCGAACGTGCTGGAGAACTGATAACGTTGATGGGCGGTCACCCTTCATTATCCATTGGCCCTTTGCTCGAAACCCATAAACATGACATCGGAGATATCCTGCGTGAATCACTGGAACACGAAGAGGATGCCCGCAAGGTTTACTATGAGTTACTTAAAGTGGCACAAGGCAAATCCGTATTGCTGGAAGAATACGCGCGTGAACTCATAGCGCTGGAAGAGATGCACGAGGATGAGGTGAACAAGATGTTACGCAAACCGGGAGAGATCGGCGTCTATACTCCATAGCGTCAGCAACCGGGATCATCAGTAAAAAGCTCATGATCAGAGACGAGTTGATGCCGGATTAATTTAATGTCGTCTTTTGAATAATCCCTGTATACATCAAGATTGCCCCATACCGGTTTCGGCCAGCATGTGTCGTTAATGCTGCGCCCGATTACATGCATATGTAGTTGCGGCACGATATTGCCTATGGCGCCAAAATTTATTCTGGAAATATTGTAGTGTCGTTTTATCCAGCGCGAGATCTGTGCACATTCATCCATGATCAGCGTACGCTGATCGGGTGGTAATTCGAGAAGATCAGTTACACCGGTCTCGGGGACCAGTATGAACCAGGGTATAGTCGAATTTTTATTAAGCAACACGTGGCAAAGCGATAGTTTGCCAAGGTAGTGACAATCAGCGAGTAATTGTTGGTTAATCTGAAATTGTGGCAAGTGAGGTTGTGCAGTAATTAATGCATCCCCGGGGGCGTAGCGTCTCCCATGAGTTTTTTCAACAGCAATTCCCGGGCAGTCTTGTCAGTGACTGCCTGCATGGCCGCATTGAAAACAGCCACTTTTTCACCGTGCGCCTTTAACAGTTTTTCCAGCTGCAGGTTTTCCGCGATCGTGGGTGAACCACCTTGTTTGTATTTCTGATCGATCTCCTGCAGTAATCCGAAATATTCGATCTTGCTTTTCCCCATTACCTGATAGGCATCCCAGGCCGCCTGCGCCGCTGTGGTTAATTTTACTGCAGTATCTGACATCGGTTGCAATCAGGCGGCCTGTTCCATTTTGTCTGAATATTGTCCCAAACACGCCAGGCTGTTGCATTTCTCTCTGTGTAACAATGCCGCCTGTGCCGCCGCCAGGTTTTCACTTTTTCCGGCCCAGGTCCTGAGGCAATCATCCTGTAACGCACGGCCATAGGAAAAACTCAAAGGCCAGGGCAACTGCGGATAAGTCTTGTTCATCGCATTAAGGTGTGCGGTAGCCAGTTGTGAACTCTGGCCGCCGGAAAGAAATACGACACCGGGTAATGCGGCAGGTACAGTCCTTAACAGGCAACGCACAGTTTTGTCAGCGACTTCCTGTATACCTGCCTGGATTTTGCACTGCTTGCCGGAGATCACCATATTGATTTTGAGGATCGTATGTTCAATGGTAACCCGCTGTTGGTAGAGTTGATTAAATAAAGTATTCAGCGTGATCTCTGTCGCTGCGTAACATTGATCGATGGTATTGTCTGCATCCATCAATACTTCCGGCTCCACCATAGGTACTATGCCCGCTTCCTGACATAGCGCGGCATAGCGGGCCAACGCATGGGCATTGGCCTCGATACAGCCCGGGCTCGGTATATTATCGCCGATGGTTATCACGGCACGCCATTTTGCAAATTTCGCACCGAGTTTCTTGTATTCAGCCAGCCGCTCACGCAGCCCATCAAGTCCCTCTGTGATTTTTTCCCCGGCATGACCGGCGAAATCCTTGGCACCGGCATCCACTTTGATACCTGGCATGATCCCCTGTTTAATCAGGGCTTCCGGAAAGGGTGTTCCGTCGGCAGTTTTCTGGCGCAGGGTCTCATCGAATAAAATCATGCCGCTGATATACTCGGCTCCGCCCGGATTGGTAATCAGGAGATCCCGGTAGGCGCGCCGGTTTTCCTCTGTCGATTCGACCTTGATACTGTCGAAGCGTTTTTTGATGGTCGGAAAGCTTTCATCAATGGCCAGTATGCCTTTGCCTTTGACCACCATAGTTCGGGCAGTTTTTTCCAGTTCCTGTGCATTCATGGGTATGCCTCTGATTCTGTTTTATGGTTTAAGGAATAAATAACGCGGTATCGGAACATTATAAAGAATGTTCAATCGATTCGCCCACCTTGATGATCTTCATATTATTGGTGCCTCCGCGCCTTCCCAGCAGATCACCCTTGGTGATCACGACAAAATCCCCGTTACTCACGATATTACTGGCCAGCAACTCATCAATGATTTCCTTGTTGGCCATTAACGGATCGGTATGTGTGATATCAAATTTCACCGGGTAGACACCGCGATAGAGGCTGACACGCCGCCGGGTCGAGGAATGGCGGGTAAAAGCGAATATCGGTATGCCGGAACTGATGCGCGACATCCACATACAGGTCGAACCGGTCTCGGTCAGCGCGGCAATTGCTTTGGCACCGATATGGTTGGCAGAATACATGGTGGCCATGGCTATGGCCTCGTCTATGGCCTCGAAGCGCAGGTTAATGCGATGGTCTGATATCTGGGTGGACCGCTGTTTTTCTGCTTCTGCACAGATGCGCGACATGGCAGCTACTGCCTTGTCAGGATAATTACCGATACTGGTTTCGGCAGAGAGCATCACTGCATCTGCCCCGTCCAATACCGCATTGGCCACATCAAATACTTCGGCGCGTGAAGGCATCTGGTGGTCTATCATCGATTCCATCATCTGGGTTGCCGTAATGACAGCACGATCCATATCACGAGTCATTTTTATGAGTCGTTTCTGTACGGGCGGCAGGGCCGCATCACCAATCTCAACCCCGAGATCGCCGCGTGCAATCATGATGGCATCGGATGCCTTGATGATGGCCTCAATATTTTCCAGTGCCTCGGAACGTTCTATCTTGGCAATGATGCGTGCCTTGCAATTCAGATCATTTAGCATCTTGCGTGCATGGAGTATATCATCAGCAACACGCACAAATGAGACAGCAATAAAATCAGCGCCAATCTTTACTGCATGTTCGAGATCGATCCTGTCTTTTTCAGTTAACGCGCTGGCAGACAGGCCGCCACCCTTGAGGTTAATGCCCTTGCTGTCAGACAATTCACCACCAGTGATGACTTCGCAATTGACCTCATGTCCACTGACTTCCTTCACATACAATACAATACGTCCATCATCGATCAGCAGTGTATCTCCGGCCCGGACATCACGCGGGAGGTCCTTGTAACTTACGCCGACATGTTTTTCATTGCCGGCATTGGCCGGTAATGCCGTATCGATAGTAAACGTTGCGCCTTCCCTTAGTTCCACCCGGCCGTTGTAAAAATGTTCAAGCCGTATCTTGGGTCCCTGCAGATCAGCAATCACGCCCACCGCACGTTTGTATTTTTTTGATAGTTCGCGTATTTCCTTGACACGTTGTTCGTGGTGAGCGTGGGTCTGATGGGAGTAATTCAGGCGGAAAACATCCGTTCCTTCCTTGAAGAGCTTTTCCAGCATGCCCGGCTTGTCAGTGGCTGGCCCTGTTGTGGCAATAATTTTTGTTCTTCTCATTAAATTTTATGATTAGACCTCATGTAGATAATTTTAATATTCGCGGGCACGTTCCATGGCTGCCCAGGCGCGGGCGGACTCTTCCAGAATCTGGACTGCGGGCAGTTTTTTGCCTTCAATAAACTCCAGGAATGCCCCACCACCTGTGGAAATGTAGGAAATTTGTGTCGCTATATCAAACTTTGCTATAGCGGAAAGCGTATCACCGCCACCGGCTATGGAATAGGCACTGCTCTTTGCTATTGCGTCTGCAAGGGCGTGGGTGCCATGACTGAACTGCTCGAATTCAAATACCCCCAGTGGACCGTTCCAGACGATAGTTCCGGCCTTGGCTATGAGTTCTGCAAACCGGGCCGAGGCTTCCGGCCCGACGTCCATGATCAGATCGTCGTCTTCGACGGCGTTGATTTTTTTGATTGTGGCTTCGGCATTTTCGTCATATTTTTTTGCGCAGACTACATCTGTGGGTAGCGGGATTTCGCAGCCGCGCTTTTTCATGAGCACCATCAGTTTCTTTGCATCAGCTATCAAATCAGGTTCATGCAGGGAGTGGCCGACGTTGTAGCCGGCAGCCTTGAGGAAGGTATTGGCAATACCACCACCGACGATGAGTTGATCTACTTTTTCCGAAAGGGATTCAAGTATGGTCAGTTTGGTAGACACCTTGGAACCACCCACAATGGCAAGCAAGGGCCGGGCTGGCTCCCTTAAAACGGTGGACAGTGTTTTTAATTCTGTAATCAGTAACGGGCCAGCGCAGGCCACCGGTACATATTTGGCAACTCCATGAGTGGATGCCTGGGCACGATGCGCAGTAGCAAAGGCATCGTTGACATAGACCTGGCACAGGGCAGCCATCTTGCGCGCAAGATCATCTTCATTGGCTTTTTCGCCTTTTTCAAACCGGACATTTTCACACAGCACGATGTCGTGCTCATCTGAATCGATACCATCGACCCATTGCTTGATTAACGGGACTTCCTTGCCAAGTAATCCGGACAGACATGCTGCGACAGGCGCCAGGGAATATTTCTCATCGTACACACCTTCCCGGGGACGCCCGAGGTGGGACAGGATGATGATCCTGGCTCCGGCTTCCAGGATTTGATTGAGTGTAGGCAGGGTAGCGCGTATACGTGTATCGTCTTCAACCTGACCGTCCTTGATCGGGACATTATAATCTTCGCGGACCAATACACGCTTTCCGCTGAGATCAAGATCAGTAATTTTTATCAGATCAGACACGTGCAGATCATCTGGCGTTCATTAAAGCAATGGTGGCATCCAGCATGCGATTGGAGAACCCCCATTCATTATCGTACCATGCGATTACCTTGACCAGCGTGCCGTCTATCACCTTGGTGAGTGAAGCATCGTAGGTGGATGAGGCTGGATCATGATTGAAGTCCACAGAGACCAGCGGTGCATCAGTGTAGGCAAGCACACCCTTGAGATTACCATTGGCAGCGTCAAGCATGAGCGCGTTAATTTCCTTGATACTGGTTTCACGGGCAGCCTGGAAACTCAGATCGACCATGGATACATTGATGGTGGGGACACGCACGGCATAACCGTCCAGCTTGCCGTTCAGTTCGGGCAAGACCAGTCCTACTGCCGCAGCGGCACCGGTCTTGGTCGGGATCATCGACATGGTTGCGGAACGAGCGCGGCGCAAATCAGTATGATAAACATCGGTCAGTACCTGATCGTTGGTGTAGGAATGTATCGTTGTCATCACACCACGCAACACGCCGATATGTTCGTGCAACACTTTGACTACCGGTGCCAGGCAATTTGTGGTGCATGAAGCGTTGGAGATGACGGTATGACCAGGCCTCAGGACGTCATGATTTACGCCATACACAATTGTGGCATCGACATCTTCCCCGCCCGGCGCCGAGATTATGACTTTTTTAGCACCACCCTTGAGATGGGCCGAGGCCTTGGCTTTGCTGGTGAAGAGCCCGGTGGATTCATGTACTACATCTACGCCCAGCTTGCCCCAGGGTAGCTTCGATGGATCCCGTTCTGACAGGACCTTGATTTTCTTTCCATTCACGACCATGTAATCACCATCAACCGAGACGGCCCCCGGGAATTTGCCGTGGGCCGTATCATACTGGGTCAAATGAGCATTGGTTTTGGCATCCCCCAGATCATTGATTGCCATGATCTCGATTTCATCTGTGCGCTCTGATTCAAACAGCGCCCGCAGGATATTACGCCCGATGCGCCCGTAACCATTAATGCCGATCTTGATTGCCATTCCTTAATTCTCCAGTTTTCTTACTCGTTTAAATTTACCGGTTAATTCAAATACATCGTTACAGCAAGGATTTGACCATCTCCGCCAGCCCGGCCTCGGTCAGGCCGAAGTGTTTGTACACGTCCCCTGCCGGTGCAGATTCGCCGAAGGTATTTACCCCCAGTACCTTGCCATCCAGCCCGACATACTTGCGCCAGTAATCCGGTATGCCGGCCTCAACCGCAACCCGCTTGCGGCACGCCGGGGGCAATACCATATCACGCCAGGTGATATCCTGTGCATCAAATGCATCTGTCGAAGGCATGGATACCAGCCTGATGTGATGGCCCTGCCCGTTTAATTGCTGGCAGACATTCAGCGCCAGTTCCACTTCCGAGCCAGTGGCGATGATGATGACCTCAGGAGATTCACTGCCCTCTACAAGAATGTAGGCGCCACACTGAATACTATTGATCTGTTCCTCTGTGCGCAGGATGTGTTTGAGGGTTTGCCTGGAAAGCAATAATGAAGTTGGCCCGGTTTGTTTTTCAATGGCTGCTTTCCATGCAACCGCCGTTTCAACCGCATCACACGGCCGCCACACTGACATATTTGGCATGAGGCGTAATGTAGCGGCCTGCTCCACCGCCTGATGCGTGGGTCCATCTTCACCCAGGCCGATGGAATCATGGGTAAAGACCAGAATATTACGCAACTTCATCAGGGCCGCCATGCGCAGGGCATTGCGTGCATATTCCGAGAACATCAGGAAGGTTCCGCCATAGGGAATATAGCCACCATGCAATGCGATGCCGTTATTAATGGCGACCATGCCAAATTCGCGCACGCCGTAATACAGGTAATTTCCATAATCGCCGGATCCGTTAATGACTTTGGAGCCCGACCAGTTGGTCAGGTTGGAGCCGGTCAAATCCGCCGAACCACCGATCAGTTCCGGCACTACCGGGGCGTAAACTTCGATCGCATTCTGTGAGGCCTTGCGAGAGGCAATGTTCTCGGACTTTTCTGCACACTTGCCGATGTATGCACTGGCAGTTGTTTCCCACGCCCCCGGGAATTGCATATTCATGCGCCGCTCAAACTCTGCAGCAATTTCAGGATATTGCTGTTTATAGGCCTGGAATTTTTTCTGCCACTGGTTTTCGATCCGTTTGCCACGTTTCCTGGCATTCCATGCAGCATAATATTCATCCGGGATCACAAAAGGTTCGTGCTGCCAGCCAATCTGTTTACGCGCCAGGGCAATTTCGTCCTTGCCGAGCGGTGCGCCGTGACAGGAGGCCTTGCCCTGTTTATTCGGTGCGCCCCGGCCGATGATGGTGTTACAGCATATGAAACTCGGTTTGTCGGTAACCTTGCGCGCCTTGTGCAAGGCTTTTTTGATCTGTTCAGGATCGTGCCCGTCGACATCTCGGATCACCTGCCATTGGTAAGCTTCAAAGCGTTTTGCAGTGTCATCCGTGAACCAGCCGCTCACATCGCCATCAATGGAAACCTGGTTGCTGTCAAAGATGCAGATCAGTTTTCCGAGTTTGAGTGTGCCTGCCAGGGAGGCGGCCTCGTGCGAAATCCCTTCCATGAGACAACCATCGCCGACCGAGACATAGGTGTAGTGATTGACGATATCAAATTCGTCACGATTGAATTCGGCGGCAAGATTTCTCTCGGCCAGGGCCATACCGACTGCATTGGCCAGTCCCTGACCCAATGGCCCGGTGGTCGTCTCTATGCCGGGTGCGTAACCATATTCGGGATGTCCGGGTGTTTTGGAATGCAGCTGCCGGAAGCGCTTGATCTCATCTATGGAAAGGTCATAACCGGTGAGATGCAGGATCGAATACAACAGCATCGAGCCGTGGCCGTTGGACATAACGAACCGGTCCCGATCCGCCCAGTGGGGGTTGGCGGGATTGTGACGCAGGAAATCATTCCACAAGACCTCGGCAATATCCGCCATACCCATCGGGGCACCCGGATGCCCGGAATTGGCCTTCTCCACTGCATCCATACTCAATGCGCGAATGGCATTGGCAAGTTCATACCTGGACAGCATTTATCTCTCCACAAATTTACGATTATCTGGTTAAGGACAACGACGTATCGAGCAAGCCGTGCATTCTCGCTCAGAGGCCGCATCCGGGCAAGCCGGATCAAGCGCAGTTACACTATGAGTCACGCCATTTGATCGAGCACCCCATACTGGCAATCTGCGATTCAGGGCCCCGTCCGGTTTCTGCTATTTGTTTCATGGCCTCGAACAGATCGCGGCGGGCACCAGGCGGGGCCGGTTCCGTGCGGCTCGCATCCAGTCTGCCGCGATACTGCAGTTTCAGGTCAGCGTTATAGCCAAAGAAATCCGGCGTGCAGACCGCGCCATAGGCCTTGGCAACGTCCTGGGTTTCATCTAGCAGGTAAGGGAACGGGTAGCTGAATTTTTTTGCGATTTTTTTCATGTTATCCAGTGAATCTTCCGGATAATCTGACGGGTCATTGGACATTATTGCTACGCAATTAACACCGTATTCAAGCAGTTCACGCGTATCACGCACCAGTCGTTCCTGTATGGCCTTGACATAAGGGCAGTGATTACAGATGAACATCACCAGCGTGCCATTTTCTCCCCTGCAATCCGCGAGGCTCCAGTGCTTGCCCTCTATGCCCACCAGATTAAATTCATGTGCGGTTCTGCCGAAATCACAAACGGGAGTTTCTGTCAGGGCCATGGCGCCTCCTCAGGTTAATTTGCTTGGCTGTATAGTTTGGCTGTATTTATTCCCTATACAAGTTAAAATACATCGCTTTTAATTTTCAATCACGAGAACCTTAATGATCAGAAACCATTCGTTTACCTCTGAATCAGTATCCGAAGGCCATCCGGACAAGGTGTCAGACCAGATATCCGATGCTGTACTTGACGCCATTATAAAACAGGATCCCACTGCACGCGTTGCCGCTGAAACACTGGTCTCTACCGGCCTGGTGGTACTGGCGGGAGAGATTACTACGAGTGCAACTATTGATTATGCCCGCATTGCACGTGAGACCATACGCCAGATCGGATACACCGATCCCACCATGCGTTTTGATGCGGACGGTTGTTCAGTGCATGTATGCTACGGACAGCAGAGCCCGGACATCAAGCGCGGAGTTGATCAGGCCTCGGATGATTACCTGAACCAGGGAGCCGGCGATCAGGGACTGATGTTCGGATTTGCCTGTGACGAGACCGATACGCTGATGCCTGCACCGATCGACTATGCCCACCGGCTGGTGCGGAAGCAGTCAGAAGTACGTAAATCCGGCAAGCTTTCATGGTTACGACCGGATGCAAAAAGCCAGGTAACGGTACGTTACGTTGATAACAAACCAGTCTCTATAGATGCCATCGTTATCTCTACCCAGCACGACCCATCCATGAACGAGCAGCAGGACAAGCTCAAGGAAGCCGTCGTTGAGGAGATCATCAAACCGGTATTGCCGGCCAGCATGCTGAAGGACACCCGTTTTCTGGTTAACCCGACCGGCCGTTTCGAAATTGGCGGACCGCACGGTGACTGCGGCCTGACCGGACGCAAGATCATAGTCGATACCTACGGCGGTATGGCCAGGCATGGTGGAGGTGCTTTCTCCGGCAAGGACCCGTCCAAGGTGGATCGATCAGCAGCCTATGCCGCACGTTATGTTGCAAAAAACATTGTCGCGGCCGGACTGGCGCGGCGTTGCGAGATCCAGATCTCATATGCCATCGGGGTTGCCGAACCAACCTCGATAGACATCGATACTTTTGGTACCGGTGTGGTAGATGAAGGCAAGCTGGTTGCCTCGATACGCAAGCACTTCGATTTGCGACCCAGGGGCATAATCGCCATGCTGGATCTGTTGCGTCCCATATACCAGGCAACGGCCGCTTATGGTCATTTCGGCCGGACGGACGTGGAGCTTCCCTGGGAACAGACCGACAAGGCCGGGACACTGCGTTCAGAACTGGGCGTAAAAGAAGCCGTGGCATAACCATGAATATTTTCCAGGAGCCAATAGAATGAGCAGTCAACCCGTCAAGAACTTGAAGCCGGATTATAAAGTTGCTGATGTCTCGCAGGCTGTTTGGGGCCGCAAGGAAATCGCGATTGCCGAAAAAGAAATGCCCGGGCTAATGGCGTTGCGTGAAGAGTATCAGGGGAAGAAACCACTCAAGGGTGCGCGCATTGCCGGTTGTCTGCACATGACCATACAAACAGCTGTCCTGATCGAGACATTAACGGCACTGGGTGCTGAAGTACGCTGGTCTTCCTGTAATATTTTCTCGACACAGGATCATGCGGCGGCTGCCATTGCCGCTGCCGGTGTACCGGTGTTCGCCTGGAAGGGCGAGACGGAAGAAGAGTTCTTGTGGTGCATCGAACAAACCATATTCGGGCCGGCCAACTGGCGCCCGAACATGATACTGGATGATGGTGGCGATCTCACTTTGCTCATGCACCAGAAATATCCGGACCTTATGAAAGACGTGAAAGGCCTCTCGGAAGAGACCACTACCGGTGTCCATAGGCTTTATGAAATGATGAAGAAAGGCACCTTGCTGGTCCCCGCCATCAATGTGAATGATTCTGTCACCAAGTCCAAGTTCGATAACCTTTATGGTTGCCGTGAATCATTGATAGACGGCATCAAGCGCGCAACTGATGTCATGATCGCCGGGAAAATTGTCGTGGTCTGCGGTTATGGTGACGTGGGCAAGGGTTGTGCGCAGGCCATGACGGGTATGGGCGCCACAGTGTGGGTGACCGAGATCGATCCGATCTGTGCCCTGCAGGCTGCCATGGAAGGTTTTCGGGTGGTAAGGGTCGATGATGTAGCAGCCCAGGCCGATATTTTTGTGACAGCCACAGGCAATATTAATGTGATTACCCATGAACATATGAAGGCGATGAAGGATGAAGCCATCGTTTGTAACATCGGCCATTTCGACAGTGAAATTGATGTCGCTGGTCTCAGGAAATACAAATGGGAAAATATCAAACCACAGGTCGATCATGTGATATTCCCCGACGGCAAGCGCATCATCCTGCTGGCGGAAGGACGGCTGGTGAATCTGGGATGTGCGACTGGTCATCCGAGTTTTGTCATGTCAGCATCATTCACCAATCAGGTGCTGGCGCAGATCGAACTCTGGAACCATCACCAGGATTATAAAAACGAGGTTTACACTTTACCTAAACAACTGGATGAAAGAGTGGCCACCCTGCATCTGAAAAAAATCGGCGTTAATCTCACATCATTAACGAAAGAACAGGCAGAATATATTGGCGTGTCAGTTGAGGGACCTTATAAGCCGGAATACTATCGTTATTAAAAGCGTGAAGCGTGAAGCGTGAAGCGTGAAGCGTGAAGCGTGAAGCGTGAAGCGTGAAGCGTGAAGCGTGAAGCGTGAAGCGTGAAGCGTGAAGCGTGAAGCGTGAAGCGTGAAGCGTGAAATTGCAGATGTCTGGAACTAGAAGAGTTCCCAAGAATTTCTAACTTCGAGATACGAAATACGAGATACGAGCTCAATGGAATCACAAAAAAAATACGAACCGAAATTCAGTTTTGAATTTTTTCCGCCGAGGACGCCCGAAGCTGTCGGCAAATTGCAGATGACGCAGGAAAGTCTGGCGAAATACAATCCTGATTTTTTCTCCGTGACCTTTGGGGCTGGCGGCAGTACGCGTCAACGCACTTTTGAAACAGTACAGGACATCCGTGAAAAAACCGGGATCGAGGCCGCACCGCATATCTCGTGCATCGGTTACATGACTTCTGACATCAAGGACGTGCTTGACACCTATAAGGCAGCTGGCATTAAACGTACTGTGGCCTTGCGTGGTGATATGCCTTCCGGCCTGGCAAGTTATGGTGAACTGCGTTATGCCAATGAACTGGTCGAGTTCATACGCAAGGAAACCGGCGATCATTTCCATATAGAAGTAGCGGCCTACCCCGAATTCCATCCCCAGGCCCCCAGCCCGAAAAAGGATCTGGAGAATTTCAAGCGCAAAATTGATGCAGGCGCCAACTCCGCCATAACGCAGTATTTTTACAATCCGGATGCCTATTTCAGGTTTATCGACAGTTGTGAAAAACTGGGTATTGATGTTCCTATCGTGCCCGGCATCATGCCTATTATTAACTGTACACAACTGGTGCGTTTCTCCGATGCCTGTGGTGCTGAAATTCCCCGCTGGATCCTCAGGCGGCTTCAGGAATTTGGTGATGACAGAAAGGCGATCCGAGATTTCGGAATCGATGTTACTACAAAGCTTTGCTCAGACCTGCTGGGACATGGCGCCCCCGGACTACATATGTATACCATGAACCAGTCTGAGGCCTCCGAGGCCATCTGGAAAAACCTGATTTTGAGCAAGCGCCGAAGTGATAAAAAAGTATCGGTAGGATAAGAATTCTATAAATATTAAAAATCAGGAAATAGCGAGTATCGTCAGGATAATGGAAAAAACATAACAGCAAAATTATGATTTTTTTATTCAAAATCTTTTATGTTTTTTATGCTCTCTGTAGTTAGGCAAAATCAGACTGATATCTGACAGGGTAGTGATTTGTCTGACAAACCCAGCAATGTCCCCAGGCCCGATGTTGAAACCAGAAGACGGCTATTGCTGGTCGATGATGATGCCCTGATTGTTGAATCTCTCGGCATGGTTCTGCAGGATGATTATCAGATAATTCCGGCAGAAACCCGTACACAGGCCAACAACCTGCTGCATTCCATGGAAGATGTCCCTTCGCTGGCACTGGTGGATTTAGGTCTTCCGCCCAAACCGCATTCACCTGAAGAAGGCTTTACGCTCATTCGTGATTTGCTGAACCTGAACCGTGATATCAAAATATTGGTTCTGTCAGGGCAAAACGAACAGGCCAATATTCAGCATGCGCTCACACTGGGTGCGGTTGATTTCATTCCCAAGCCATGTGATATCGCACTGTTGAAGACGCGGCTGGCGCATCAGATCATGATGCTCACTGCCGAGCAGGCACAACAGCACATTGCAAGAGACAAGGACAAGTTAATCGGTGAAAGCCAGGCGATTGAAACCCTGCGCGATCTGATCCGGCAGTTTGCCGATTCACCTTTCCCGGTATTGATCGAAGGTGAATCCGGCAGCGGCAAGGAACTGGTGGCCGAAAGTCTGCATAACCTCAGTTCACGCGTCAGGTCTGCATTTTTGACCCTTAACTGCGCTGCTTTCTCTCTCGAGTTGCTGGAAGCGCAGTTATTCGGGCACAGCAAAGGGGCATTTACCGGCGCCATTACCCTCAAGACAGGTTTTTTTGAAGAAACCAGTGAAGGCAGCCTGTTTCTTGATGAAATTGGCGATCTGCCTGTTGATCTGCAGTCAAAATTATTACGGGTGCTGGAAAATGGCGAATACTACCGTATCGGTGAAACACAACCCAGGCACTCTTCTGCGCGTATCATTGCCGCAACCAATCGTGATCTGAAGGATGCCGTGCGGAAGGGAACATTCCGCCAGGACCTCTATCATCGCCTGAGTGTGCTCACCATAAATGTTCCACCCTTGCATGAACGCGGTGATGACTGCCTGATCCTGCTGGACCACTTTATAAAAATATATTCATCCACAGGCGGCCGGTACGTGCTGAGTGAAGAGGCGAAAGAACTTCTGAAGAAATATAAATTTCCAGGCAACATCCGTGAGTTACGGAATATTACGATCCGGCTTGGTGCAAAATATCCAGGCAAAACCGTCAGCAGGGTACAGCTGGAGGCGGAACTGGAAAGTATTACACCTTATACAGAGGTTGGTGAATATGCTGACATTGAAGCCCAGGTACGCAAAAACCTGCTGGACCAGAAATTCAGGCTGGACGATTTTCTTGGCGAACAGGAAAGGCACTACATTAACATTGCACTGGAGATGAGCAGCGGCAATCTGAGCCAGGCCGCAAGATTGCTCGGGGTCAACCGCACTACACTGTATAGTCGGCTGGAACGTCTGGACAATGGGGAGAAAAAATAAGTGTATTACGAATATTTCAGTCTGGACCAGCCGCCCTTCAGGATAACTCCGGATACCAGCCTGTTTTTCCCGGGTGGCAATCGTGGTGCGATACTCAATGCCATGATGTATGCCATTACCAGTGGTGAAGGCATCGTCAAGGTGGTGGGAGAAGTCGGCAGCGGCAAGACCATGTTATGCCGGATGCTGGCGGTCGAACTGCCGGAAAAGGTTGAAGTAGTCTATCTCGCCAATCCCAGCCTTTCCCCGGACAACATCCTGCATGCTATCGCCATTGAGTTAAAGCTACCCATCAATCCACATGATGACCGCCTCAGGGTCATGCAGAGCTTGCAGCAATATCTGTTAAAACGGCATGCTGAAAATCACCAGGTCGTGTTGTTTGTCGAGGAAGCGCAGAGTATGCCGCTGGCCACACTGGAAGAAATCCGGTTGTTGAGCAATCTTGAAACTCACCAGCACAAATTATTACAAATCGTCCTGTTCGGGCAGCCGGAGCTGGACCAGATGATGTCCCAGAGAGATATACGCCAACTCAAGGAACGGATTACTTACAGCTTTTATCTCAATCCATTAAATAACCATGAAATCAAGGATTACCTCAACTCCCGTCTACGTGCCTGCGGTTATCGGGGTGGTGAGGTATTCAGTGCTTCATCAATACGCGAGATCGCCCGATTCTCGAAGGGTCTGCTACGCCGTATCAACATCCTGGCAGACAAGTCCCTGTTGGCTGCTTATGCGGCAAACCTGCACAAGGTCAACGCAAAACAGGTCAGAATCGCAGCGAAAGACAGTGAATTTGTCGCAAGCTGGCAACACTATCGTTTTTCCACTGTGCTTGCCGGGCTGATCATTATCCTGCTTTTGGCAGGTTGGCTGTTGCCATTTAATCAACTTGTGCAGAACTTTAATGCCTGGTTTACAGGCGCAACACCGGTCACTGTAGTTGAGCAAAATATCGCCCAGGAGGAAGATCAACCGGGCGCAAATAATCCTGAAATTGCGGCTATCACCAGGCCAGACCCGGTTGAAACTATCTACCATCCGCAGGATGATACGGTATATTCAGACTGGCTGAGGGAAGATGCGTCGACCATTACAGACACTACAGATACCCAGACGATTAAGCT
>Ga0214472_10001380_pt1 | contig 27445 bp, 20 predicted proteins | sample RVTome_6_FD_207662 | JGI IMG/M metagenome (GOLD analysis project Ga0214472, IMG submission 207662) | Soil microbial communities from uranium-contaminated site in the Upper Colorado River Basin, Wyoming, United States - RVT140D175 | ecosystem: Environmental > Terrestrial > Soil > Contaminated >...
GTTCGGCCGTGGTCAACTTGATTTCGATGGCTATTCGCATGGGCGTTTCCCTCCGAGAGGATATACGGAGAGAAGCCCAAGAACAGCAAAAGAATATGCCTATTATTTAGGCATCAGACCACTAGGGGAGCTTGACCACCGTGTTCTTGGGAATGACCACGATCCCGCTCTCGGTGACGGTGAAGCGCTTCCGGTCGAGCTCGGGATCGTAGCCGATGCGGTCGTTGGCGGGGATGACCACCCGCTTGTCAACGATGCAGCGACGAATGCGGGCCCCGCGTCCGATCTCCGTGTAGTCCATCACCACACCCTGGTCCACGTGCGAGTAGCTGTGGATCCGGCAGCCTCGCCCGATGAGGGAGTTCTCGACCACCCCACCGGAGAGGATGGTTCCCTCGCAGACGATCGACTGGAGGGCCGTACCCACACGCTCGCCCACGTTGTGGACGAACTTCGGTGGGGGAAGCGCGCTGCGTCCCGTGCGGATGGGCCACTGGGAGTTGTAGAGGTCGAGCTCGGGCTGCACGGCCCGGAGGTCGAGGGAGGCTTCGAAGTAGGAGTCGAGGGTTCCCACGTCGCGCCAGTAGGCGGCGTTGGATCCCTCGGTGAGACCGGGAATGGCGTTCCGTCGGAAGTCATAGGCGTAGACGGGAACACCCTGGGCCAGGAGCTGGGGAAGGATGGTCTTGCCGAAGTCGTGGTCGGAGTCCTTCCTCTCGCCGTCCTCGTCCAGGGTTCTCTGGAGGAGCTCCGGCTCGAAGAGATAGTTTCCCATGGAGACGAGAGCCAGATCGGGCTGGCCGGGAATGGGCTGGGGATTGGCGGGCTTCTCGTCGAAGCCGGTGATGCGCCAGCTCTCGTCGATGCGCACCACCCCGAAGCTGTGAGCTTGATTCACGGGATAGGGCAGGCACGCCACCACCACCCCCGCCTTCTTGGCGTGAGCGTAGTCCACCATGTGACCCACGTCCATGAGGAACACGTGGTCTCCGCCGAACACCGCGACCAGGTCGGGGTCGAAATCGTTGACGAGGTTCAGGTTCTGGTAGATCGCATCGGCCGTTCCCCGATACCAGTACTCGCCGGTCTTCTGCTGGGCGGGCACCGGGACCACGAAGTGATCCCGGAGGACCCCACCGATGCTCCAGGCCTCCTGGATGTGCTCCACCAGACTCTGGCTCTTGAACTGGGTCAGCACGTAGACGCTGTAGATGCCGGAGTTGATGAGATTGGAGAGGACGAAGTCGATGATGCGAAAGCGTCCGCCGAAGGGAACGGCGGGCTTGCACCGGTTGCGGGTCAGGGGCTCGAGGCGAGTTCCCTTCCCCCCGGCCATCACGAAAGCGAGTATTCTCGGTCGGGCAGCCATGCCGTGAATCAGTTTCCTTGCCGTGTTGTGGGTCAGCGGGGACCCGGGATCCTATCGACGAGGCTTCATCCTAGCCTGAAGGCACGGGCGTTCCCAGGATCCTCGATCTCAGGGGGTCGGGGGTCGGGAGGCTCCGCTGATGGTCCGGGTGGAGATGGAGTTGGCCAGCGCCTGGGCAGCCGCGAGGTCCGGGAGTGTCTTCTCCAGCTTGCGCGCCTTGACCCTCACGCGGCAGGCCTTGCCCCTTTGCGCCAGGATGTCCACCCGGTAGAAGGTCCCCTCGATCTTGCCCTCGAGGTAAAACTGCTCGGGGTCACGATCGAGCAGGGTCCCGCGTTCGTCGAGCTCTTGAAACGCCGCGTCGTAGGCCCTTTCGGGGGTCTCCTTCACCACGACCTCGATGGTGTCGTCCGTCGATACCCCCACCGCGGCCGCACCCACGGCTGCCCCGGCGACCAGGATGCAGCCGGAAAGCGACGTGCTCCCCAGGACAAGGAGGCCGAAGGTCAGGAGAACGGGAAGTGGCCCTCGCCCGAGCCGCTGATTCATGGCTGTTTCTCCGGTCAGACCGGGGGATCCTGTCCGAGCCAGCAGTTCATGGTCATGAGCTCGGGGCGCCCCCTTTGCTTGGCGTAGAGGAACAGTTGCATCCGGTAGGCGGTGAGGAACTTGAGGGAAGTGTTGACGAGAGCGGCGCCCATCTTCATGGTCTCGCCCCAGGGAAGGGCGACATCTTTCCCGGCGAGATCCTCGGCGGAGAGATCGGAGAGGATCTTCCGTATCTCGTCCACTTGCTCCTGCATCCGGTGAGGAAACTCTCCGAATGTCATGTCGTCGTTCTTCCGGGCATCGGCCTGGATCGTGGCCCAGCTCCCGTTGACGATGGCGCGGAGCGGGGCGGCTCCGCACCGGGTCAGGTAGCGGAGGAGCTCCAGCGGAGTCCTCATGCCCTCGCCGGGGGCCTCGTTCGCCCCCGCGGGATCGAGCTTTCCGTGGAGGTGGCTGCAAATCCTGGCCTCGCGATCCACCGATGCCAGGAACTGATCGCGATCGAACATGACCACTCCTTCTCTCAGGGTTTTCTCGCCGATCGGATGCGCCGCATGAGCCGTTCGTCGTCGGGGGACTTCTCGAATCTGTTGCTCTCGAACCATCGCGTGACCTCTTCCCGGCGCGGATGGGTCTTCTGCACGACGTTATGGAGGTAGTTGAGTCCGCGGGAGGCCGCCTCTTCCTCCAGGCGGTCGAGCACCCAGGCGCCCACGCCTCGACCCCTGGCCGCGGGATCGATGACGAGCAGCATCTCGGCGTCACCCCAGGTGGCTTCCATCCAGCCGTAGCCGAGGATCTTGCCCTCCTCTTCGACGCGCCACCACTCGCCGGGAAGCGGGTCGCCCGGTTTGTACGGGAAGGGGGGGAAGATGCCCTCGTCGGCGCCCCCGACCACGGTGGCCTTGGTCTCGTCCCAGTGGGGAGGGTTTTCGCGGGTCCATACCAGGCTCATGGCCGATCTCCGGGGCGATCAATCGAGGGAGCCTTCGTCTGATGGCCCCCGAGGGCTCGGAGGCTCATGCTAGCAACCGCGGAGCGAGAAGTCCGGGGCCGGTTCCCGGGGCCGGATTCCGGAAACCACCTCGAGCTCAGGGGCACGTCCCATCGTGTCGAAAGGTTCCGGGGGGCAGGCTCCCGGGATCCACGGCGGTTGTTTCGCGCCGTTGCAGCAGTTACGATCCTTGAAAGGCCGAGCATCGCCGGCGGGGAGCGGGCGGGCGGCCCCGGTGGGACGGGTCCATGTTTCCCGAGCTCGACGAGATCAAGTCACGTCTGGATCGTCTGCGGCCCGCACCGGAGCCGCAGCGAAGCCTCTTCGTCCAGAAGAGGGTCGAGGAGTGGACCTACCACAGTCTGGCCCTCGACGGCATCCAGCTCGACCTGCCCAGCGTCCGGCTCGTCCTTCGCCACGGGCTCACCCCGGCGGGCGCCAGCTTCGACGAGCTCCTCCGGGTCTTCCACCACTCCGAGGCCGCGCGTTACGTGATCGAGTCGGCAGGCAAGAGCTGGCTCGTGCTGGGGACGCGCTCCCTGCGGGAGCTTCACGGTCTCCTCACCACGGGTGAGCTCCATCCCTCTCCCTGGAGAAGCATCCGGACCGAGCATGCCTGGGCGGGGGGAGTCGGAGGGGAGGAAGACGAGGGGAGAGCGGAGGATGCTCTCCTGGGCGCGGACCCGCGTACCGCACCTCCCGATCCGGTCGACCTGCCCGGAGCCATCGAGGGGCTGTTCCGCGACTGTCTCCACGAGGCGGGCGACGTCCACGCCCTCGAGGGCGCGGCCTTCCTCCATCAGGGAGTCCTGCACCTCCAGCCCTTCGACGTGGCGAGCGGAGCCGCGGCGCGGCTGTTTCTCAACCTGCACCTCGGCGCCCTGGGTTATCCCTTGCCCAACTTTGCCGGCTGGAGCCTGGATCCCTACCGGAAGGCCTGCCGGGCGGCGGCTCGGGGAGACCTCTATCCGTTCATCGAGCTGCTCGAGCGCGAGGTGCTCCTCGCCGCCCACGTCGAGCTGGATCTCCTCGAGGATCGTCGCAGTCTCACCCCCACCCGCGTCGGGCTCCGCTTCCAGGGGCTCGACGAGCAGATCGAGCTCATCGACGGCACGGGTCGGACGGCGGCCAGTCGCTCGCCCCGGGATCGCTCGCGGGCGGTCCGTCGCATCGGGGCGCAGATCCTGTCCATTCTCACCGAGGTCAGGAAGAGTGCCCGCGGCGATCGCTTCTCGGTGCGGGAGCGTGGATCCTACCGGGAGGGGCTGGAGACCGAGCTCGCGACCAACGTGTTCCGGAGCCTCAAGGAAACCGGGATCACGAGCCACATCCCGCAGTGGCATCACGAGGCCGTCCTCGAGTTCCGCCCGAACCAGGCGAGCATTCTCGAGGCCGACCTCTTCTTCTGCACCTTTGCCTCTCCCGAGGCGCTGCACGTGGCCATCGTGGGGTCGATCCTCAAGGAGCCCAAGGAGGTCACCGACGAGATCCGGGAGGATGGCGGGGGAGAGACGAGCTCCTACGGCCAGCTCGATGTCCTCGTGCACGAGGATGTCCTGACCCTACCCCTGGGGACCTATCCCTACGAGCTGAACGGAAAGGAGCTTCCGCGTTCGGTGGATCTGGAGGACTTCGTGCTGGCGGCCGTCGATCTCTTCCTCGATCAGCTTCTCGAGGGCTACGAGGATGCGACGCGGTCGCCGAGGGTTGAGCGCCCGCGGCCCGAGGTAGCCCCCTCGAAGACGAACCCGCCCCGATCGGCCCCCGTCGAGCCGGAAGAGAGGCCGAGGCCCCGCTCCAAGTTCCGTCCCCTGGCCCCGTCGCCGCCAGGCACGGAGAGGTCGGAGTCGTAGGGACGCGCGAAGACTCCGAGCTCTAGGGTTCGACGACCAGCTCCACCGCGTTGGTGATGGCGTACGCGAAGGGGTTTCCGGCGCCCGCATCCTGGATGAGGGCCTGGAAGGTGAAGCTGCCCGGAGACGGGAGCCCGTGATTGACCCTCAGCAAGAACGGTGCCCGGGCCGGTCCGGGCCTCTCCCGGACGGAGCCGCACACGATGCGAGGCATCCCCGGTGACCGAAGGCAGCGGAACGGCTGCGGATTCTCTCCTTCGTGAAGCGGCGAAGGGAGGACGGTGCATCCGAGAAGCGACGTTCCACTCTCGACGGGATAGGCGCCCGATCCTGCGCCGGTCCAGACCCACAGGGCGTAGAGGGGAGAGACCGGCCCCGCGGGAGCCGCGTCGAGGGAGATCTCGACGGGCGCTCCGGCGGCGACGGCCGCGCGGTGCGGCTCGCCGTTGACGTGGAGGACGTCGACGACCTCTCCCGTACCCGCGTGCACGGTGCCGCCCGGGCCACAGAGAGAATGTCGATGGATCTCCGCGATTTCATCGGTGGACAGCGCGGCGTCGAAGATCCGGACCTCGTCGATCCACCCCCGGAAGTGGCGTGCGGCGCCGGCCGCGTCCTGACCGATGAGCAGCGTGCCGTCGAACTCCTCGGGGCCGTGGCTGACGGGGTTCACCTCGGCGCGCAGGATTCCGTCGAGTCCCTTGTAGAGGGTGGCGCGTTGCGGCTCGACGACCAGCGCCACGAACACCCACCGCAGGTTGGGAATCACCAGCCCGGAGTCCCAGCCCCGTGCCCGTCCGGGTGTCGATCCGCCAGAAGGTATCCGTTCCCTCGGCGAGAAGGCCGTGGGGAAAGCTCGATCCGATGCGGTTGCCGCGAAACTCCGGGGAGGCCTCCGTGGCATCCCTCACCGCGTCGTGATCGGTCCCGAGGTAGACGTCATGGGACCGGGCCTGGAGACCGGAGCTCCAGCGAAGGTGACCCGCGAGGCGACCGGTACCGCCGCCATCCCGGGGGGAACGTCCTTGCGGAGGTCGGCTCCCTCCGGATGCGCATCATCGACGCCGTCCGTTTTCCGCGAGACGTTCTCGCCCCGGGCCCGATCCTCCCTCTGGAAACACCCCACCTCCCGGAGGCTTGCCCATGACCTTCAACCTCGACGAGGCCGTCGCCGTGCTGGCGCGGACTCCCGTCGTTCTCGACGCCCTCCTGCGCGATCTTCCCCGACCCTGGATCATCGCCGACGAGGGGGAGGCCACCTGGAGTCCCCGCGATGTGGTGGCACATCTCGTTCACGGCGAGGAGACGGACTGGATACCGCGGGCCCGGATCATCCTCGAGCACGGCGAGGCGCGTCCCACGATCTCGGACACCTGCGGCAGATCGCGCGGGTCATGGCCCGGCGCCATGCCGAGAGCGTGGGACCGTGGCGGGCGTACCTGTCGGTGATCACCGAGAGGGAGAGCGTCTGACGGACCCGCTCACCCCATCCGGGGCCGCCGGGACGGGGCCCGGGAGCGAAAGGGTCTCAAGGAAAGGACTTCCCCCTGGCGAGGTTACGAGAGGCCGCGGGACGGCATCCTCGGCTCGAGTCAGGTCAGCCCGGATTCGATCGGACCGGGAGCTCGATCGGAGGGGGGACGTCGGGGTAGATCCTGGAACACCTTGCGGAACCTGGACTTGTCCGCGAAACGGGCTTGATTCGGGGACGTGCGGCGGATAGGTTCAGGACGCGCCCCATCGGATCCCCGTCGTTCGCTCCTCAGAAAAAGGGTGTTTCCATGCTTCGTACCGCACTCCTCTCTCTTCTCCTCGCGGGCTGGTGGCTCGCTCCCTCTCCCGCACTGGCCTCCGACAAGAAGATCGACCCCGCCTTTCTGGGTGGGCTGAAGGCCCGATCGGTCGGTCCCGCCCTGATGTCGGGACGCATCGGGGACGTGGCCGTGAGCCCGGCGAACCAGGCCGAGTGGTACGTCGCGGCTTGCTCGGGGGGCGTCTTCAAGACCATCAATGGCGGGACGACCTTCGATCCGATCTTCGACGGCGAGGGTTCCTACTCGATCGGCTGTGTGGCCATCGACCCGTCAAACCCGGCCGTGGTCTGGGTTGGCACGGGCGAGAACAACAGCCAGCGCAGCGTTTCCTTCGGTGATGGTGTCTACCGGTCTACCGACGGGGGAAGAAGCTGGAAGAACATGGGGCTTGCCGCCAGCGAACACATCGGACGCATCGCCATCGATCCCCGGGACGGCAATGTCGTCTACGTGGCGGCCCAGGGACCCCTCTGGAGATCGGGCGGCGACCGCGGCCTTTACAAGACGCGCGACGGCGGCGCCACCTGGGAGCGAGTCCTCCACGTGAGCGACGACACGGGTGTCAACGAGGTCCACTTCGATCCTCGCAACCCCGATCTTCTCTACGCTTCGGCCTATCAGAGGCGCCGCCATGTGTGGACGCTCATCAATGGTGGCCCCGAGTCCGCGATCTACAAGTCGTCCGATGCGGGCAAGAGCTGGCGCAAGGTGAGCGGGCTCCCGTCCGAGGACAAGGGGCGGATCGGGCTGGCCGTTTCGCCGGCCAATCCGGACCGTGTGTACGCCATCGTGGAGGCGGCCAACGACGCGGGCGGATTCTTCCGCTCCGTGGACCGGGGGGAGACGTGGAGGAAGATGAGCTCGACCATGACCTCGAGCCCCCAGTACTACAACGAGATCGTGTGCGATCCGGAAGATCCCGACAAGGTGTACCTGATGGACACCTTCCTCCAGGTCACCGAGGACGGCGGACGCTCGTTTCGGCGCGCGGGCCAGAGCGACAAGCATGTGGACGAGCACGCACTCTGGATCGATCCTCGGGACACGAACCACATCCTCGCCGGTTGCGATGGTGGCCTCTACGAGTCGTGGGACGGCTGCGACTCCTGGGTGTTCAAGGCCAACCTGCCACTGACCCAGTTCTACAAGATCTGCCTCGATGACGCGGAGCCCTTCTACAACATCTATGGCGGGACCCAGGACAACAACACCCAGGGAGGACCGTCTCGCACCACCGATCGGGCCGGAATCGTCAACGCCGACTGGTTCATCACCGTGGGGGGCGACGGTTTCGAGCCCCAGGTCGAGCCAGGCAATCCCGACATCGTGTACAGCCAGTGGCAATACGGCGGGCTCGTGCGTCATGATCGCCGGAGCGGCGAGGTCGTCGACATCAAGCCGCGCGAGAAGCCGGGCGAGGCTCCCTACGTCTGGAACTGGGATTCACCGCTCCTGGTCAGCCCCCATTCCCCGACCCGCATCTATTACGGAGGCGATCGCCTGTTCCGCTCGGAGGATCGCGGCAACAGCTGGACCATGATCAGCGGTGACCTCACCCGGGGCATCGACAGGAACGAGCTTCTGGTCATGGGCAAGACCCAGAGGGCCGACGCGGTGGCCAAGGACATGTCGACCTCGATCTACGGGAACACGGTGGCCATCACCGAATCGCCCCTCGAGGAGGGACTGCTCTACGTGGGAACCGATGACGGTCTTGTTCACGTGACGCCGGACGGGGGGAAGACCTGGAGCAAGATCGACGCGTTCCCGGGTGTACCCCACATGTCCTACGTGAGCTACTTGCTGGCCTCACGGCACGAGAAGGATCGGGTCTACGCCGCCTTCGACAACCACAAGAACGGCGACTTCAAGCCGTACCTCCTCGTGAGCGACGATCGGGGAGGCTCCTGGCGCTCCATCAGCGGCGACCTGTCCGACCGCGACATCTGCTACGCCATCGCCGAGGATCACGTCGAGCCCTGGCTCCTCTTCGTGGGGACCGAGTTCGGGGCGTCGTTCACGGTGGATGGCGGCAAGAAGTGGCAACGCGTGCGGGGGCTTCCCACCATCGCGGTGCGGGACCTCGAGATCCAGACGCGGGAGAACGACCTCGTGATGGGTACGTTCGGGCGGAGCTTCTACGTTCTCGACGATTATTCTCCCCTGCGCACCCTGGCCGAGGTGACGGCCGAGAAGAAGGAGGGGCACGTGTTTCCGGTCAAGAAGGCCCTCCTCTACGTGGAGAGAAGTCGACTCGGAGGTCGAGGCGGCCGCGGGTCCCAGGGTGGAGCCTATTACAACGCCGACAATCCGCCCTTCGGGGCCGTTTTCACCTACCTCCTGTCCGACAAGCTCTCCACCCGTCTCGAGAAGAGAAAGGAGCGGGAGAAAAAGGATGACGCTCCCTATCCCACGGTGGAGGAGATGAGGGCCGAGGATGAGGAGAAGGAGCCGCGGGTGTTCCTGACCGTCAGGAAGGGCACCGGGGGCGAGGTCGTCCGTCACGTCGAGGGGTCGCGCCAGAAGGGGCTTCACCGGGTGGCCTGGGATCTCCGCTACCCCGGAGTCACCCCGGTCCAGGTCTCGGGTCGCTCGTCCGACGGGCCCCTCGTGGTGCCAGGAACCTACTCGGTGACCCTCTCCAAGGAGGTCGACGGGGTGGTGAGCGAGATCGCCCCGCCGGTCCCCTTCGAGGTGAAGGCCCTCGATCAGAGCTCGTTTCCGGCCCAGGATCCCGCCGAGGTCCTTGCCTTCCACCACCGTGCGGGCGAGCTCCTGCGTGCGGTCACCGGGGCCCAGCGAGCCCTCGGTGAGGCCCAGGAGAGGCTCTCCCATCTGCGGCTGGCGGTGACGGAGACGCCCGCGGCCCGGGTCGAGCTGCTCGTCACCGTCGAGGAGATCCAGAAGAAGATCCATGGCCTCGGCACCCGCCTCTCCGGGGACCGCACCGTCGCGCGGCGGCAGGAGCCCACGTCGCCCTCCATCGCGGAGAGGATCCGCAGCGTCTGGTCCGACGCGATCTCGGTGACCTCGGCGCCGACCCGGACCCAGCAGGACCAGGCTCTCTACGCCGCCGAGGAGTTCTCGGTCGTGCTCAAGGAGGTCCGCAGCTTGATCGAGAAGGATCTTGCCGATCTCGAGAAGGCGCTGGAGGCGGCGGGAGCACCGTGGACGCCGGGACGGGTGCCAATCTGGGGCGACAACTAGCTGGGGCGACCACTAGCGGGGGTGACAACGACCACTAGCCGAGGTGCCACTCGGATGACAACTGGCCGCTTCGCTCAGTCTCTGGGCTGGGTGTGCTTTCTCTTGTCATTCGGAATCATGTGATCGATCGACTTCAAGCGCTCCTCGTAGTTGAACTCCACATAGCTGGGTGAGTCCTGGTTGTGGCACTGGAGGCAGGTCTTCTCGTCCGCGACGTGGAAGCCGTGCTTGACCGCCGCCGCCCGATCGAGGTGGATCTCCTTGTCGATCCAGTCCGCGCCCGCGCCGTGGCAGGACTCGCAGCCCACCCCGTCCTCGATCTGGATCTTCTCGGTGAGCTTCTTGTCGAGGCCATACCCCGTGACGTGGCAGCGCAGGCAGGCCGCCTCCTGGCTGGGGTCGCCCAGCCCCTTGTCGGCGGCGATCTTCTTGGCGGCATCGCCCTTGAGGGTCTCGAAGGCCTTGGCGTGGGGACCTTTTTCCCAGGTCTTGAACTGGTTGCCGGTCTGGCTCATGTGGCACTTCTTGCAGCCCTTCACCCCCACGTAGGCATGCTCCATCTTCTGCATCTCCTCCTGGGTGAGGGGAGCCATGGCCCCCGGAGCAGGAAGCGGCGAAGAGGGAGGGAGGGCGTTGGCGAGGACGGCCCAGAGGGCAAAGGAGGCGAGGAGGACTCCGGCCACCTCGATGAGGCGTTTCCGGGGATCGGGTTTCTTCTTCATGTCGCTGTTCCTTTCCGTCAAGGCCGATCAGGCCCTGGATTACTGGGGTAGGGTATCCACCACGTGGCAAGCCTGTCCGCACCTCAGAGTGTACGGAATCGGCATCGCGTTGTCCGGCGTTTTGCCCTCGACACCCACGTTGGTCTTTCTGGGGACGTCCATGATGTGGGAGGTGATGTCGTTCTGCCAGTAGTTGGTCAGGGAGTCGAGGATGTTTCCCTTGACCCCGGATCCGGACTGCGTGGTCTTCACCATGTGGCAGTCGGTGCAGCGGGTGCTGCCGCCGATGTGAGCGCTCCCCGTCTCCTCGATCATGTGGGGGATGGGATCGATGGCGTGGCAGCGGAAGCACTGATTGTCGGTCGCGGGGTCGTCGGTGAGCTGCCTCCGGTTGAGGGTGTCGCCATGGGGCAGGTGGCAGTCCCAGCAAGTGATCATCTCGCGCCGGTTCTTGTAGTGGGGCGACCGGAGATGATCGTTGTATTGCTGCCGATGGCTCTTGGCGTGGACCTCGTCCGGCCAGAGGCTGCTGAGGGCCGCATCGGGTCGGACCGTATGTTCGGCGATGTACGTTGCCCGGCTCGTTCCGGGACGGATCATGCGATTCTGACTGTTGAGGGGGGCGTCTCCCTGGGGCCCACCGAGCCCCTTGGGCCGGCTGTGGCACTGGCCACAGATGATGTTGGCCCGACCCGGCGGCAGGTAGTCGGGGTTCACGATGAAGTTCGGGTTGGCCGCCACCACGTGCTCGCTCCCCGGTCCGTGACAGACCTCACAACCAAGGTTGATCTCGTCGAAGAATCCGTCCCCGTCGATGTCGAAGGTTCCGTTCCGGTCGTTGGCGGCGTCGGCCAGCCACTCGCCCGTGACCTGATCCTGGGCCAGGCTGAAGCCGGTGGCATGGCAGCCGAGGCAATCGGCTTCGAAGGACTTGTCGAGCGGCGGGAGCCTCAGGAGCTGGGAGCTCTCGTCGTAGAAGTAGTCGGCATGGTAGTCCCGGAGGATGGTGCGGGAGCGGCTGTTGTTGCCGTTGTTTCCCTGGGTCTGGTACTGGATCACGCAGGGGTAGCGGCTCTGGCCGACGCGCACCAGATATCTCTGCTTGAAGACTCCCCCCCCGTAGGTGAGCTCCACCGGGTAGGTCACCGGGCTCATGGGATCAGCGGGGTTGGCGATGTTCTCCAGCGTGATGAAGTATCTTCCGCCGCTCTCGAAGAAGTCCGCCTTCAGGCTCACTCCGGCCATGGGGCCCGGGTCGACCTCGGATACCCTGTACTTGTCGAAGCCCCGGGATCCGTCGAAGTCGTGGTACCAGGCGGTGCGTCCCTCGTCGAAGAGGTAGACGAGCCCATCATCGAAGTCGGGGAAGCGAGAGGAGTCCTGCAGCCCGCCGTCCACGCCGGGAACACGGAAGCCGAGCTTGTGGAGCGTGGAGAGCTGGGTGTGGCGCTCGGGATGGCAGATGAGACAGGTGGACGTGCCGACGAAGGTAGCGTTCAGGCTCGGAGACGAGCTGAGCTTCACGTCCATGCTGCGCCCGCCGAAGTCCTGTCGTTTCTGGGAGAAACGAGAGAGGTCGCCTCCGGGCAGGTGCTCGGCGTTGCTCGGACCGGGCTGGACGAAGAAGAAGTAGTCTCCTTCCGGAACGTCGAACACGGTGTAGCTTCCATCGGCCCGGGTGGTGGCCTGGGGGAAGGAAGGATTCCCGTTCCGCACCAGGTCCTCCAGGGGCTCGTCGTAGGCCTCGGCCCTACCGTCGAGGACGGCCGCCTCGTCGATGATGGTCATGTCGACGGCGGTACTGGGGATGAGATAGACGGTGGCGCCGCCCACGGGATCTCCGGCGGCGTCGCTCACCACTCCGCTGGTGGAGCTGGTGACGGGGCCCGAGGAGCTGCTGTTGGTGCAGCCGTTGGTGGCGAGCACCGCAGCCACGAGCAGCGATCCGAGGATCGCTCCCGATCGAGCCAGGGATGCTTCTCTTTTCACTGCACACCTCACTTTCAGCGGCAGGGTGCCGCCCGGTTTCACCTCTAGCGAATCACGTGGCAGCGGCGGCAGGTTGCCCCGTCGCCGTCATCGACGTGAGAGATCCGCTCGTGACATTCCTTGCACTCGTTGCTAATTCGATGGGGAGGAGTGTTCGGCATCGGGGTCGCCGCCGACCGGTGGACGGCGGTGGTCTTGTGGCAGGTGCCGCAGCCGGTGGGAGCCAGAGGCTCGTGGCAATCGAGGCAATGGCTCTGCCTCCGGCTGGCGAAGCTGCCGCGATGGCTTCTGGGCTCGATGGACTCGTGGCAGGCCTGGCAGAAGTTCTGGGTGTGGCAAGCCGAGCACTGGGTTCTGTCCATCGAAGCGGACAGCGAGTGATCGAAGCGCACGAAGGCCTGGGTATGGCTCCGGGGACGTTCGTTCTGATGACAGTCGCTGCAGAACTCCTGGGCGTGGCACAGGGAGCACGACGCGTCGTCCCGTGACCTTTGCAGCATCTGCCCGTGGGTCTCCAGGAAGAGCGGCTCGTGGCTCCTGGGTTTGGTCTCGGCGTGGCAGTCGTTGCAGCCCCGAGGAGTGTGGCAGAAGGAGCACGAGGTCTCGTCGCCGCCCCAGCCGTGCGGATCGGTGGAATCGAAGCGGGGCCGCATCCGCCGGAAATCGGTCAGCGCGAGTCCGTGGCTCGTCCGGAAATCGGGGCCGGAGTGAGTCCAGGGGGGTTCGTTCTTGCGGTATCCGTCATGGCAGGAAGAGCATCCGTCGTCGCCCTGCCAGCCGTCGTGGCATTCGAAGCAACTCTGCTTGAATCGCTTCATCCCCTCGGGAAGGTAGCTGTTGGCGAGCACGCCGCGGTGGCAGTCCGTGCATTCCATCTCGACCTCGCCCACGTGGGTGCCGTGGCTGAACTTGAGGTCGAGGAAAGCGAGCACGGGGTCCCAGGGATCGCGCCCGGTCGCCGTCTCCAGCCGGCCGAAGAAGGCCGTCACCCCCGGGTCGTCGCTCTCGTCGGGCTCGTGGCACTCGAAGCAGGCCCTGGCGGCGGGGAGGATGGGCTCGCGGCCGGTCCATACCGCAGGATCGTCGAGATCGAGATCCTGGTCCTTGCCGGGGTCGATGTGGCACTGCGCACAAGAGAGCCCGGCTTCCTCCACGTGGATCCTGTGATCGAACTCCCGGGGCGGAGGGGGTGGGGGCGCGGTGGCCCGTCTTTCGCTGCTGTCACGGAAGAGCGTGACCGTGACACAGCCACCGAGCACTGCGGCGAGCAGGGCCAGAACAGTGGTGGGTCGCCTCACGTCAGCTCCTTAGAAATCGTACTCGAGGGAAACGATGAGCCGGTTCACGGTGTCCTGCTCGCTGCGCTCGACGGAGTAGCGGGATCGGATCCGGGAGCGGTCGGTCATCTGGCATTTGCACCCCAGGAAGACGTCACGCACGCGATCGCGACGCGTATCGAGCGAGAGGATCGTGCCAAAATCGTCCGTTTCGTACGTGAACTCCGAGTAGCTCGTTCCGGCCTCCAGCCGGAGATCGTCGGTGACGGAATAGTCGGCGTCGAAGCCGATGAAGATCTCGTCTCCCGAGGTGGACTTCCAGAGCTCGGCGAAGACCGAGCCGGAGAGGCCGGGGGTGAGAAGGTCGGTTCCGTCGAGAGCGACGAAGTAACGGGTGAAGTCCGCATTCGAGGAGGACCGGTCGTCGCCCTCGAGGAGCTTCTTGCCCCGGAATCCTCCTTCGATCCCGTACCGGTCGGAAAGGGATCGGTAGATCCGGGCGCCGTATTCCTGGAAGCGCTCCAGAGCACCCAGGATGGCGAAGTACTCGGTGTAGCGGTCGGTCTGGTCCCTGATGGTCAGCACCTGACGCTTGTAGTGGGTTTCGATCCGGGTCTTCTTGTCGTCATCCCAGGCTCGCCCGAAGACGGACCAGTTGCTCGTGTCCTGTTCGAGGAACATGATCCGCCCCTCGACCTCGGCATTGGTGCCCAGCTCTTGCCAGGCCTGGACGTGGATGACGTCGTCCTCGTGGTCGCCGAAGTCGCGGTTGTCGTCCACGTAGCGTTGCATCTCGAACGACACCGTGGTCTCGCCGAGGTGGTCCCAGACCAGGGGAGTGCTGTGGATCCTGCCCCCGTAGAGGGAGTCACCGCTGGAGGACGCTTCGTAGAGGTCGACGGGGATTCCTCCGTAGAGGGTGACCGTCGTCCGGTTCAAGACCTCCAGATCGACGGATGCACCGTCGAACCAGGCGGGGAGGCTGGTGAGCAGGTTCTGGCGACCGACCCGGAAGCGTTGTACGGAGCCCAGGTCCGCGAAGTTGACCCAGGCCTCGTAGAGCTGGGCGTGGGCGTTGTCCTGCCAGGTGTCGTTGATGGAGAACAGGGTCGAATCCGTATCCCCGGTAGGCTTCCGGCTCCGGCCGTCGATGTCGACGTCGAGGGCGCCGAACAAGAACCCGGAGACGCGGTCTTTCCACGGATCTCCACAGGACAGGGACAGGGTGTTGAAGAAGTCCTGATCCGACGCGTCGGGAGTGAAGCGGAGCTCGTAGCGGGTGGTGAAGCTGCCCGAAAACGGAAGTCCTGGCTCTTCTTCTTTCTCGGAGGACAGCGCCTGGTCGACGTACCCGTCCCGGAGCGGGACCACGGCCGGGGTGGTTCCTGTCTGGTCGGTCGCCGCCTCGCCCGTGTCCTGAGCGAGGAGGGGGGAGGTGGCCAGGGACACCGTCAAGAGTGCCCTGAGGACCCGATCTCGGAGTGCGGATCCGGTCAATGTGCCCTCCCTTCCTGGGCCTGGGCTTCAGCGGGTGGTGGGTTCTCGGAGCCGGTGGCGACGCGATCCAGGATGGATCGCGCCATGTCGACGTTGTGAACCGGACGGAGCCGCTCCAGCTCGTCGAGGATGCGACGCACTGCAGGACTGGTGGCGGCGGCCCGAGCCCTGTGGGTGACGTCCTCGAGAGAGCTCAGCCATTCGGCCGGCTTCCTTGCGTATTCCTCGTCATGGCACTCCACGCAGACTTCGGTGACAGCTTCCGTCTCGATGCGGGCTGCACCCTGGTGGCAGTCGCCACACTCGACGGCGTCGTGATGGGGAGACGCCTGTCCTTCGAGGTCGGCGACGAGGGCAAACCTCCCGGCCATGAGCTCCTGGACCCCGCCGTGGCAGTCGACGCAGGTGTTCCCCGGCGTGGGCCCTCCGTCGTGGCACTGATAGCAGGCGACCTCGGCATGAGCGCCCTCGAGGGGGAACGGGTGAACGTAGTCCTTCTGGGTGTAGACGGAGCGTCCGTCGACCAGGGTCGCCTCGAGGGAGCTGTGGCAAGTGGCGCATTCATGGGAGACCGTTCGTCCCTCGGCGCTCACGTGCTCCCCCTCGTGGCAGCGGAAGCAACCAGGGGACGACTTGTGGCCGATGTGGTCGGGATAGGTCCGCCAGTCGGTCTTCATGGCGGGGAAGGTGCTCTTGCGGTACGCGCTTTCCAGGGCCGCCACCGCCTGATCGATGTCCTTGCCCCGGGAAGCGAGGAGCTCCGCGCTCTCCGTCCCGTAGTGGGCCCGGATGGTCTCGCCGATCGAGTTGATGCCTCCGGCTCCTCCATCGGCGGCACTGGCCAGGGCCCGGGTCGCGACCCGCTTGATCCCCGGCAGGTCTCCCTTGATCTGGCCGGTGGAGATGAGCTCGCTCGTCGTCTCGTCGGGGGGAGGCAGGCGATGCCCGATCCGGTTGTGGCAGTCGAGGCAGTCCATCCTGCGCAGGGTGCCCTCGGGAGGCGGATCGCCGGAGGTGCGGCCATCGTTCCGGAAGACGACGGTCTCCTCGTGGCCGTTCAGACGGCGGGTCACCTTGATCCAGGGGATCTCGAGGGAGTGCTCGTCCGTCGTCACGTAGTCGATGGTTTCTCGCGAAGACGTGTGCCAGTGGATCCCGCGTAGCTTGCCCGAGGTCGGGTCCATGCGACCCAGATCCAGGACCATGCGGACGGTGCGATCGGTGTTCTCCTCGTCCTGGGCGTGGCGGGGGAGGATCCTGAGCTTCTCGCCGCGCCCGAAATCAGACGAGTGGCAACCGAGGCAGGTCTCCTGGGCGGGAACCCGGCTGCGGGAGGAGTCCTCGATGGGCCGGGGGTAGTTGTTCCTCACCGTCTCGAAGACCTGACGGAGCCCACCGAGCTTTGCCTGGACGAAGGCGCCCACGCCCTCGCCGATGTGGCAGTGGGTGCACCCGACCTGCACGTGGGGAGAGTCCTTGTAGGCGACGGCCTGGGGTTCCATGGGAGTGTGGCAGGCAGTGCTGCAGAAGTCCGTCGAGCTCGTGTAGTGGTAGCCCTGGTAGCTCGTGAATCCGAGGAAGGGGAGGACGAGCACGAGGAGAGGTGCGGCCAGGAGGAGCAGTGTCCTCCGCCGCAGGACCAGGAGGTCCTGTCCACGCCGGGCCCGTCTCCGGCTCAGGAAGGCTCCGAAGGCGATCAGCCCGGCCCCGAGCACCACGGTCATGGGAAGGACGAGCGCGAACCAGATGCCGAAGTAGGGGTTGGTGTCCCTTTCGGAGAAGTGGATCACGGCCAGGATGACGTGGAAGGCCACGCTGGAGAGGAAGATCAGCCAGCCGAGGATCCCGACCGGATGGCGCAGGTGCCGGGAGGCCAGGAATCGCCGGAAGGAGCTCTTTCCGGGGGCGGGCTGGGTGGAATCCGGGGGCAATGGCGTACTCACGAAGAGTTGCGGAGGGACTCCCAGGAGTATTCATGGGCAGGGTCGGGATCCGCGCACCGACCCCGTCCTGGGCTGGATCTTGAGTCTAGTCGGGGCTCGGGGCCGGTCAAGGTCCCTGGTGCGCGGCCGGGACATCGCAAGGCGAATTGACGGGGATCAAGTGGGCCGGGGTGGATCGATCTCGATCGCCACGGTGAACATCCCGTGGCGCAGCGCGTAGGTACCTGGAAGAATGGACCGAACGCCATTCGCCTTGCCGGGACTCACCGAGGAGACGCACCGTGCTTTCCATCAAGGACGTGATCAAGGTCTATCCGGGACCGGTCCCCGCCGTGCGCGGAATCAGCCTGGAGCTGGAGCGTGGGCTCTTCGGGCTTCTGGGGCCCAACGGTGCCGGCAAGACCACCTTCATGAAGATCCTGGCCACCCTTCTCGAGCCCACCTCGGGGACGTTCCTCTTTGACGGCGTCGACGGAGTGGAGAATCCCCTGACCATTCGTCGTCGACTGGGCTACCTCCCTCAGGACTTCGGCTTCTATCCCACCCTGAGTGCCCGGGCCATGCTCGGCTATCTGGCCCAGCTCAAGGGTGTGCCGTTCCTCGGGCGGAGACGTCACGTCAACGAGCTCCTCGATCGGGTGAACCTCGAGGATGTGGCCGGGAGGAAGCTGGGGGCCTACTCGGGCGGCATGCGCCAGAGGTTCGGCATCGCCCAGGCCCTCCTCGGCTCGCCCGACCTCCTGATCGTCGATGAGCCCACGGCGGGCCTCGACCCCCAGGAAAGGGTGCGGTTCTACAACCTCCTCGGCGAGCTGGCGCGCGACCGCGTGATCATCCTCTCCACCCACATCGTGGAGGATGTGCGGGTGCTCTGCAGCAGGTTCGCGATCCTGCGGGAGGGGCGCCTCGTCTACACGGGGTGCCCCAAGGATCTGGTGGCCGAGATGAAGGGGCGTGTCTTCGAGGGGTTCGTCCCCGGGGGCGAGCTCGAGGAGATCCGGGCCCGTCAAAAGGTGGCGAGTGCCGTGATCAGCGGCGAGGCCAGTGCCTACCGTGTCCGTCTCATCACCGACGGAGGCGCACCTCCCCCCGGATTCGCGGCGGCGGAGCCGACGCTGGAAGATGGCTACTTTGCCACCGGCATGGGGGCGGTGGGCAAAGGATCTGGCGCTCTCGTCGGCGGAGGCCGCGAATCGGTCCTCCCGGGCGGGGGGAGCTGAGCATGCCGTCCCGACTCCTGTTCTTCATGGTGCGCCGCGAGATCCTCTTTGCCCTCCGTCGTCCCCTCTTCTGGATCTTCCTCCTGGTGATGGTTCTCTTCACCGTGGGCTACTTCCTGGGTGGAGTCCGGGTCGCCGTCGATTCGGGAGGACTCGGGGAAGAGGAGAAGGTCCACATCAACGGGCCGTATCTGCTCGCGATCTTCCACATGGCCATCCCCTTCGTGGTGGCCACCCTCTTCGCGGCCATCGCCATGGCCACCACCATCGTGCGCGACGAGGAGCTCGGCGTGGAGGAGGTCCTCCGGGGCACGCACCTCAGCGCCCGGCAGTACGTGCTGGGAAAGCTCGTGGGTACGGGGGCCTGGGTGATCGGGGTCCTGCTCCTCGGACTCCTGGCCGCCCTCGTCTCCGACTCGATCACGGCGGGGATCGCCGCGTCGGGGGGCATGAGCGACCCCGAGAAGTACGGGGCCTTCGACCCTCTCTTCCATCTCTATCCGTTTGCGGTCTATACCCTGCCCTGGTTTCTCTTCGCCATGTCCGTCTCCTTCTGGCTGGGGGAGAGGACTCGCTCGCCCATCGTCATCTTCGGATCCCTGGCTCTCCTCTACGCCTTCGTCCTCTCCTTTGCCTCCTTCTCGCCCGAGTTCCTGGAGCGCTGGTCCAGGGACACCCTCAACGTCGAGTGGAGCACCATCCAGGGATGGCTCGATCCCTCGGGGCTGAGCTGGATGTCCGAGACCTATGGCAAGGAGGATCGCGGCGTCCGCTTCTACAACTCCGTCATCCCGACCCTGGATCTTCCCTTCCTCGTCAATCGCCTCGTGCTCGTCGTGCTCTCGGGGATCTGCCTCCTGGGGACGCTCGTTCGCTACGGGCGTACCCGGCACGGTGCCCTCGCGGCCGTGGATCGAAGGGCAAAGGAGAGCGACGCGAAGGTGATCGAGCCCCTTCTCCCGGGAACCCTGAGCCGGGGGCGAGGACGTCGGGGGCGGGGGGGATTTCTGCGTGTGCTCCGCGCGGAGCTCCGCCTGCTGACTCGCCAGCCGTCCCTGTGGGTCTTCACCCCGCTCATCTGGCTCTTCGCCATCCCGGCCGTGTTCTTCAGTCCGGGACCGTGGCAGGCGAAGGTGATCGTGACCTCCAGCTACGCTTCCAGTCTTCTGGTGCAGGCGTTGAGCCCCTGGATCTGTGCCTATGGGGCCTGCCTCATGATCGAGGTCATGAGCCGCGAGAGAGTGACCCGTTTCGCCGACGTCTACTTCTCCTCTCCTGTGAGCACTCTCCCCATGATCCTGGGCAAGATCACGGCGGTGGTCCTGGCCCTCCTGTTCATGATCGGGGGGACGGCGGGAATCACCATGGTCTTTCAGTCCGGGTTTTCGGGCACGACCGTCGAGCCGCTGGTCTATGCCGAGATCCTGGGGGTGATTCTCGTGCCCGGGGTCCTCTTCTTCGTGGTGGTGGCGGCCTTCTTCACCTCGGTGGGGCGGGGCCGCGGCGCGGCGTACGGGCTGCTGCTCGCCTTCGGTCTCCTGTACATCGTCGGGCTCTTCACGAGCTGGCTCGACTGGAGAGGGAAGGTCATTCCCGCGAGCCTGGTCATTCCCTCGGACATCAGCGGACTCCGGCCCTATGCGCGGGAGCTCTTCCTCAACCGGATGATGATCGGCTCGGTCATTCTCGCTCTCCTGATGCTGACGGTCCGGCTCTTTCCCCGGACCGATCGCTCGATGGGGCGGAGAATCGGTCTGGCCTCGCTACGGTCGGCCAGGCTCGGCACCGCCGTCTTCGTCCTTCTCGTCGGTACCGCCGTCGCCAGTGGGGTGGCTCTCGATCGCGCCATGGATCAGGGACCGGACGGCGAATGGCGTGAGGATGCCATCGACGAGTACGAGCTCGCCAACCGCATCAAGTGGGGGGAGAACGGGCGCAAGGTCCCCGACTATGCGGCCATGGACCTGCGTCTGGATCTCTTTCCCGAGACGAGGAGCTTCCGGGTCGATGGCTCCTTCACCTTCATCAATCGCACCGACGAGGTCTTCCGGGTCCTTCCGCTCACCGTTGGCCTGGATCTGGACCTGGACGGTGAGGGGATCCGCTTCGGCGACCGGAAGGGCTGGGAGGAGGAAGAGCGGGCCCAGGTCGTGTCCCGGAAGCGACTCCTCGAGGTCCTTCTTCCCGCACCCCTCCGCCCCGGAGACGGCGTGACCTTGCATCTGCGCTATGGAGGCACGGTGGGCAAGGGAGCGGGCAAGACCTCGGGAGGAATGGGGGAGTGGATTCTCGAGGACGGTATCTTCGTGGATTCCTTCGGCCCCGATCTCATTCCTGCGGTCGGCTACGTTGAGCCGAAGTCGCCGCGACAGGACACGGCCGATGACGGGATGAGTCCCGAGGAGCTGGCGGCCCACTACGAGGGCCATCACTCGGCGGCTCTGGGGGGGCACGGGACCTATGACGTGAGGATCGAGGTGGGGGTTCCCGCGGGGCTCACGGCCCTGTCGGTGGGCAAGCTCGTCGGGCAGCGCGAGGAGGAGGGCAGAAGCGTCTTCGTCTACGAGACCGACCATCCGGTGTACTTCTTCCCGGTGATGGCCGGCCGCTATGCCGTCCGCGAGGAGGGGCAGTGCAAGGTCTACTACCATCCTCCTCATGGCCAGAACATCGATACCATCGCGGAGACCCTGGATCGCTCCCGACGCTTCTACTCGGCCGTGTTCTCGGAGTTCCCGTTCGAGGAGCTCAGGATCGTGGAGTTCCCGCGGGTCGCGGGCTTTGCCATGGGGCATCCGACGCTCATCCCCTTCAGCGAGGCCCTGGGCTTCCTCACCGTGGGCGACGACGGGATCTCGAACATCAACTTCATGGTCACCGCCCACGAGGTGGCCCACCAGTGGTGGGGCAACATCACCACCCCGGCTCCGGTGCCGGGTGCCTCGTTCCTCACCGAGGCTCTCGCCCACTACTCGACGCTCCTCATGGAGGAGAGGTTCAATGGCCGGGTGGCCGCGCGCAACCGACGGCTCGAGTTCGAGAAGCTCTACCTCGAGAGCCGGAAGGCCGACGTCGAGCGGCCCGTCGTGCGCATCGATGGCTCCGAGTCGAGTGATCAGTCCCTCTGGTACAACAAGGGAGGACTGGTCTTCTGGATGACCTCGGAGACCATCGGGCGCGAGGCCTTCCTCTCGGCCCTGCGCGCCTTCATCGGCGAGTTCTCGTTCCAGCACGACCATCCCACCATCTTCGATCTGATCCGTCATATCCGTGAGGAGGCTGGCCCCGAGCACGAGGCCTTCCTGCGCCAGTGGTTCTTCGAGGTCGTTCTTCCCCGACCCGAGGTGGTGAGCGCAGAGTCACGAGCGAAGGACGGTGGATACGAGACCCTCGTCGTGGTGCGCAACGCCGGAACCGGTACCATCGATCTGGAGGTCGAGCTGGCGAACCGGCGCCGGGTCAGCACCGAGATCGGGATCCAGCCCCGGCCCACCCGTCTGCGCCGGGACGACCTCCCCGAGGCGGAGGGCTGGGTGGAGGAGGAAAGGACCGATGATGAGGGCGATGCGGAGAAGGTCAGCAGGGCCGCCGGTGCTTCCCGGGAGCCTTACCGGGCCGTGCGCACGGGCATCCGTCTCGCGGCCGGCGAGGAGAAGTCCGTGACCCTTTTCACGGAATTCGAGGTGAAGCACGTCCTCCTCGACCCCGATGCCGAGCTCCTGGTGGCTGGCCGCCACGGGGCCCAGAAGGGGCTCTGATTCGCCTCGGGGAAACGTGGCTCTGGTCAAGGCCCGGCGCGAGGTCTACACTCGGGCCATCATGTCGAAGCATCTCGGCAGCGCCTGTCTGGTCCTCGCCGCCGGTTGTGCGCAGCTTTCGCCGGCGCGGGATCCTGTCTCCGTTCGTTACGTGGGATCCTCCACCGTCGCGGTCTTTCTCCGCGACGCCGAGCCGCTCTATGGTGGCCTGCGCATCGAGTACGACACGGCCCCCGAGAGCGAGGGGGGCGAGCAGGCCATTCTTTCCGGCGAGGCTGATCTTGCCGGCACCGCCCGCAGACCGGCCATCGACCTCGAGGGGACCGACATCGTGGCCACCCTCATTGGCCGCGATGCGGTGGCGGTGATCGTCAACGAGCGGAATCCGGTGAGCAACCTCTCCTTCGACCAGCTCCGCCTCCTCTTCACCGGAAAGGTGTCGAGCTGGAAGGAGGTCGGGGGGCCCGATCTCCCGGTCCGCGCCTTCGCGGTGGGCTCCGAGTCGGCCACTCGCAAGGTGTTCCGGGACGCCGTTCTCTCGGGGCGGGATGTCGAAGGCTGCACCGAGGTCCGGCCCGATCGCGACATCATCGCCAGCGTGGCCAACGATCCCGGGGGCATCGGTCACATCAGCTTCTCGTTCCTTTCCGCGGCGCGCGGCGTGCGTCCCGTCCGCGTCGAGGGCCAGGAGGCCACCGTCACCAACTTCGGCTACCCCATCACGCGCCCGCTCTACCTCCTGTGGCGGGCGGGAAACTCTCACCTCGAGGCGTTTGCCGTGTGGATCGACTCGGACGAGGCCCAGCGGGTGGTCTTGCGCCACTTCGTGGGGACGCGCGTCATCGACTCGGTCCGCGCCGGCAAGGCGGTGGAGCCCACGGGGACGCTCGTGGTCGAGACCGAGACCGAACGCGTCTACGACGGGGGCATCGACTACTATCCCCACCGCCCCTACGAGATCCTCAGCCGCGGGGGAGAGCTTCTCCGCCGGATTCCCAACCACCGCGGCAAGAACGACGAGAGCCCCATGCGGGTCCGTCTCGCCGCCGGCACCTACCTGATCCGGGTGGAGTCGGCCAAGGGAACGAGACCCGAGTTCTTCGTGACCGTCGAGCCCGGGATCACCACTGAGGTCGATGTCGCACAACTCCTGAGGGACACCCATTGACGACGGGCTTGGCGAGCGCGCGTCGATGGACGTGCGCACTCTCCGGCCTCCTCTTCTCGCTGGTCGTCTTGCTCGTGACCGCGGAGAGGGCGTCGGGGCAGACTGAATCGACGGACGGAAAGAGCCTCCTGGAAGAGGCCGCATCCGCGCTGGACCGGGAGGAAGGGCTGTCTCCCGACACGAGGAAGGCGCTCACCTCTCTCCTGCGGTCCCTCTCCACCGACGTGGAGGCCGCGGCGGAACCCTCGCCCTGGGAGCGGGCTCTGGATCGCCTCACGTTCTACGGCGACTTCCGCTACCGGCACGAGTCGAGCTTCAAGCTCGACGGCCAGAAAGACCGTCACCGCGAGAGGCTGAGGGTGCGACTCGGGGTGAACTACCTCCCCGCGGACGAGCTGCTCCTCGGATTCCGCATGGTCACCGGTGACCGGAAGGACCCGGCTTCGCCTCACGTGACGCTGGGTGACGGGTTCGACGATCTCGAGGTGAGCCTCGACCGCGCCTTCGTGCGGTACGAGCCGGGGTGGGCGGAGGGCGTGTCGGCCACGGCCGGTAAGTTCGACCATCCCTTCTTCCGGAACCCCGTCTATGGCGAGCTCGTGTGGGATGCCGACATCCAGCCCGAAGGGGTGGCCCTGCGCTGGGAGGATGGCGTAGGACCTCTCGAGCGCACGTCGCTCACCCTCGGGGTCTACACCGTGCTCGAGGAGGCCTCCACCGACGACGTGTTCATCCTGACCGGGGAGTGGGCAGGACGAGCAAAGCTGGGGGAAAAGGAGGAGCTTTCCTTCGGCATCGGCTACGCCTCCTACACCGATCCCACTCCCGACGGATCGAGGACCCTTCTTGCCGAAAACGCCGGCAACCGACTGGCCGACCGCGACGGAGACGGGACGGCCGACGACTTCTTCTCCGACTTCGGCATCCTGAACCCGGTGGTCGCCGTCCGCTCGAATCGCCTGGCAAAGCCCGTCCTGGTGAGCGGCGAGCTCATCCGCAATGCACGCGGGCGGGGCGGCGAGGATACCGGCTGGGCCCTCGGGGCCTCGGTGGGCGGTACGCAGAGAAAGGGCGACTGGCGCACCTACTACCAGTTCCAGGTGGTGGAGCAGGACGCCGTCTTCTCGCCCTTTGCCCAGGACGATTTCGTGCTGAGGACCAATCACCGGAGCCACGTCTTCGGGGCCGGCTACCAGATCACGGACCGGGTCGGCCTCCACCTCTGGGGGCTCGTCTCCGAGCGCCTCGAGCGGAACCCGGGCCAGAGCGACCAACACCAGTGGCGGGGTCGGCTGGACCTCAACATCAAGTTCTGATTCTCTCGCCCCGCGTTCCTCGCAGTGTATCCTGGGTCCATGATCCCTGGCTCGATCCTCCTCGTCTTGCTGTCCCTGCTCGCCCTGGCCGAGCCCGATCTCACCTCGAAGGTGGAGAGGCTGGGGATTCCCTCGGCCAGACGATACGACAAGGACGAGCTCCTCTATGCCCGGAACGTGTGGGACCTTCACGTCTTCGAGGGCCGCCTCTTCATCGGCTCGGGCAACAGCAACAACGAGGGGCCCGCACCGAACGCGGGGCCCGTCGACGTGTCGGTCTTCGACGCGCGACGGGGCCGTTTCGAGATCGAGGCGACCCTCCAGGACTGTCAGGTCGACCGCTTCCGCGAGATCGGTGGCAAGCTGCACATCCCGGGGCACGATCCCCTCGAGTCGTGGGAGCTCGGCAACGTTTACGTGCGTGAGGGGGAGCGCTGGGTTCAGCACCGCACCATTCCGGGAGGAATCCACGTCTACGATCTTCACGAGTTCGAGGGGCGCCTCTATGCCGCTCTCGGTGCCAACAAGAAGGTCGCAGGCTCCCGGACCGTCATGGTCTCCGAAGATGACGGGAAGAGCTGGAAGCCGGCGAGCGACACCTGGGGCCGCATCTATACCCTCTTCGAGCTGGAGGGACAGTTTTACGGAGGCGGTGTTACCAGCGTGTGGGGCTGGAAGGGAGATCGATTCGAGTTCCTGGGCCTGACCAGGGATCTTCTCGCCGGGGGAACGGCGGGAGGCCGCGTCGCCCGCTGGTTGACCTTCGAGGGGAGGCTCGTCTGCATCCTCGGGGAGAAGACGAGCGACCACCAGTGGTTTCCCTCCCAGGGCTTCGTCGTTCGTGCCTTTGATCTTCCTGCGGTGCGCATCGGGGTCAAGGGGCTACCCTTCGATGTCCTGGAGAGAGATGGGGCCTGCTGGGTCCTGAGCAACCAGCGGATCGGACGTGAAGAGGGCGAGGGAGGCAATCCCTCCTGCTGGGTCCGGGTGCATGCCTCTTTCGATCTCGAGGTCTGGCATCCCGTCCTCGAGTTCCGGAGCGACACCTTTGCCCGCTCCTTCGAGATCCTCGACGGAAGCTATTACTTCGGTCTGGGCAGCCACGTCGATCGTCCCCATCCTGGCACGGGCATGATCCTCAGGATTCGTGGCGAGCACGTCGAGCCGGCGGTGGCCCGCTTGCAAGCCCTCGAGGCGGTGGAGGTGGCGCGTCTGGCCGGAGTCGAGGGCAAGACTCTCGCCTCCATCAACGACACGATCTCCGCCGCGGGTACCGAGTGGGAAAGGGGCCACGTCGGGCGTGCGCAGGCGGCCTGCGAGCGGGCGCTCTCCCGGGTCAAGGACGCCGTGGGCGTGAGGGACCCCGGACCCCTGTGTCTCACGATGGAGAGCTCGCGGGTCGTGATCGGCAAGGCCGTCACGTTCGGACTCCGGGTCCGGGGCAAGCGGCCGAGGCGAGAGGCCCTGGCCAGCCTCGAGATCCAGGACGCCATGGGGCGACGTCTGCGCCTCCTGGAAACGACGGGAGGCAAGGCCCCGTCCGGCCCCTGGGTGCTCTCTTTCCCGTGGGACGGCACCACGGATGAGGGGCTCCCCGTACCCGTGGGCGAGGTTCGTATCCTGGGCCGACTGGCCGTGGATGGACGCCCTCTCCTTCCCGTCCGCGGCAGCGTGCTCGTCGTCTCTCCGTGACGCGTTCCCGCAGGGGAGCCCCCCGATTTTCGAGGCGAGGATGAACGTCGCTCTCTCTCCGAACCTCTTGCCGGGCAAGGGAATCCGCTGGATCGCCGGTCCTAGCGAGGAGGAGGGGAGCCGACCGTTCGTCATCCCGAGCGGTCCGGGGACCCATGCCCCGGTCCCGGGCATCGGGCTCTTCCAGGCCCCAGGCTCCCGGGCCACCGAGGAAGGGGGTCCGAAACCCCTGATTCTGGGGCTTCCCGCCCGGCGGCGCGAGGCCTCAAACGGCCATTGACATGGTGAGAGGCGAAAGGCAATCTCTTGGTTGTCTGGGACGTCCGCGTCCGCTTGTTCGAGGAGAAGATGACCTCCGAAGAAGCACGTCTGATCACGGCCTTCCCGGTTTACAGTTACCATGTCCTGTTTTGTGAGGAGTCCTTCGTTGACGAACATTTATGTGGGTAATCTCTCGTTCAATGCCACCGAGGACAGTATCCGGGAAGCTTTCAGCCAGTACGGCGCGGTGGACTCGGTGAAGATCATCACCGATCGTGAGACGGGTCGCTCCCGTGGTTTTGCCTTTGTCGAGATGGCGGATGCCGAGGAGGCCAAGCGCGCCATCGAGGCTCTCAACGACCAGGACATCTCGGGTCGTCCGGTGCGCGTCAACGAGGCTCGTCCCAAGGGTGAGGGCTCGGGTCGTGGCGGCGGCGGCGGCGGCGGTTACGGTGGCGGTGGCGGCGGCGGCCGTAGTGGTGGCTACGGTGGTGGTGGCGGCGGCCGTGGCGGCGGCGGTGGTGGCTACGGTGGCGGTGGCGGCGGCGGCAGCCGCGGCGGCTGGTAAGCCCTCCCGCTCAGCGACTGAAACCGCTCAGCGATAGACAACAACGACGACCCCCGACCCAAAGGTCGGGGGTTTTTTCGTCTGCTCTGGCCCGTAGATTCCCGGGAGTCCGGCTCGCAGACTCCTAGCCCAACTTGAAAGGTTGCGGTCGCAAAACCTCGCCAATCGGCCAATGGAGGCCGAATCGGCTCCGGGTTGGCACTACACTTCTGCAGGAAGTGAGGTCGGCGGCCGCAGCCGACGGGGAA
>Ga0214472_10001381_pt1 | contig 27441 bp, 21 predicted proteins | sample RVTome_6_FD_207662 | JGI IMG/M metagenome (GOLD analysis project Ga0214472, IMG submission 207662) | Soil microbial communities from uranium-contaminated site in the Upper Colorado River Basin, Wyoming, United States - RVT140D175 | ecosystem: Environmental > Terrestrial > Soil > Contaminated >...
CGGGATCTTGTACTTCAGGCCCGGGGTGGTCACGAGTCGCTTGGGCTTGCCGAACTCAAGCACGAGCGCCTGCTGGGTCTGATACACGGTAAACAGCGTTAGATAGGCGGCAATCGCGGCCAGCCCGATCAACACGAGAATGAGGGTGAGACTGCTGCGCCTCATTGCTGCCCCCCTTCCTGAGTGACGGGCGGGGCCCGCCTTTGCAGCTCGTTTAGCGGCAGATAGGGCACGACGCCGGTGCCTCCCTTGTCGTCGATGATGATCTTGTCCGTCTTGGACAGCACCTCCTGCATGGTGTCGATGAAGATGCGCTGGCGGGTGACACCAGGCGCCTTTTGATATTGCTCGAGCACCTTGATGAAGCGGTCCGCCTCGCCTTTCGCCTCGGCGATCACCTTATCCCGGTAGCCCTGGGCCGCTTGCAGGATGCGCTCGGCCTCGCCTCGCGCTTCGGGAATCACACGATTGGCATAGGCCTGCGCTTCGTTCTGCAACCGCTCCTGATCGGCGCGGGCTGCCTGCACATCACGAAACGCGTCGATCACCTGTGCCGGCGGATCGACCTTCTGAAGCTGCACCTGAACGACGCGAATGCCGGCCCCATAACTGTCCAAGATGCGCTGAATGAGCTGCTGCACGGAGGCCTCGGTCTTGGCACGGGCAGCGGTGAGAATCGGCTCGATGTCGTTTTGGCCGACAATCTCGCGCATGGAGCTTTCGGCCACAGCCTTCACCGTGCCTTCCGGATTTTGGATATTGAACAGGTAATCCGGCGCGTCGTTGATCTGCCAGAACACGACGAAATCGATATCGACGATATTCTCGTCGCCGGTGAGCATCAGGCTTTCCTCGGGCACGTCGCGCACCGTGGTCGTGGCGTCGCGCGTATCCGAGGAGCCGCGCATGCCGACCTCGATGCGGTTGATGCGCGTCACCTTGGGAAGCTCGACCTGCTCGATCGGGTAGGGCCAGCGGAAATTAAGGCCGGGAGGAAGCTGGCGGATATATTCGCCGAAGCGGAGCACGATGCCGAGTTCGTCGGGGTTCACCCTGACGGTGAAACCGAAAAAGCCGACCAGCGCGATCAGCACCACCGCGAGCAGCACCGCGAACGGGCCGCCGATGCGGCCGCCCGGCATGGCTTGGCGAAGCCGGTCCTGGCTCCGGCGCAAAATCTCTTCCAGGTCGGGCTGCTGGCCGGGGCTGGGGCGCGGGCCCCACGGCCCTCCGCCGCCCTTCCAACCGCCGCCGCCGCTCTGATTGCTCCAAGGCATGATGAAATTTGGTCCTGATGTCTTGTGAAGGGGTGGCGCGGGGGGACCCGCCTCAAATGGTGAGCTGCTAGCCGACAAGACTAGCCGCATCAAAATGGCGGTCCTGCGACAAGGATCACGAGGGTTATAGGCCACTCATCCTTGGGGCGCAATGTGGGCCGGCGGTCAGTCTATGCGGTCGAGGACGACAAAGCTGAAGGCGTGGTCGTCCTTGGGACCGGCCGCGTGCGCCTCGCGGGACACCTCGCGCCATTCGCTCAAGTCGAGCTGGGGAAACCAGGTGTCGGCATGGGGGGCGGAATGGACTTCGGTAAGATAGATGCGGCTTGCTTGCGGCAAGACCTCGCGGAACACGTCCTCGCCTCCCATCACCATGATCTCGTCGACGCCTGCTGCCGCGGCGGCACGGCGTGCCACATCGATACCCTCTGCGAGGCTATAGGCCATGACGGCTCCCGGCGCGATGAAGTCGCGATCCCGCGTGAGCACGATGTTGACGCGACCATCGAGGGCGCGCCCAAGCGACCTGAAGGTGAGCCGCCCCATGATGATGGGCTTGCCCATGGTCACCTTGCGGAAATAGCGCATGTCGCTGTGCAAGTGCCAGGGCAGGTCCCCGCCCCTGCCGATGGCGCGGTTCTCGCCCATGGCCACGACCAGCGCGATGATCGGCGTGCCAGCCCCTTCCCGATCAGGACTCACACCGCCACCCGGGCATTGATCGCGGGGTGCGGATCGTAGCCCACGAGCTTGAAGTCCTCATAGGCGAAGTCGAAGAGCGAGCGGATGTCGGGATTGATCTCCATGCGGGGAAGCGTGCGCGGGGTCCGCTTGAGCTGCTCATCGGCCTGGTCGAGATGGGTGAGATAGAGATGCGCATCGCCGAAAGTGTGGATGAACTCGCCGGGTTCGAAGCCCGTCACCTGCGCCATCATCAAGGTGAGCAGCGCATAAGAGGCGATGTTGAAGGGCACGCCGAGAAAGACGTCGGCCGAGCGCTGATAGAGCTGGCAGGAGAGGCGCCCCTCCCCGACATAGAACTGGAACAGACAATGGCACGGGGAGAGCGCCATCTTGTCCAGCTCGCCCACATTCCAGGCGCTAACGATGTGGCGGCGCGAATCGGGGTCGCGCTTCAGCCCTTCGACCACTCGGGCGATCTGATCGATGTGCCGTCCGTCCGGCGCCGGCCATGAGCGCCATTGCCGCCCATAGATGGGGCCCAGCTCGCCATCGGCGCCGGCCCACTCGTCCCAGATGGTGACGCCATGCTCGTTCAGATAGCGCACATTGGTCGAGCCTTGCAGGAACCACAGGAGCTCATGGATGATCGACTTCACATGCAGCTTCTTGGTGGTGACCAGGGGGAATCCCGCCTGAAGATCGAAGCGCAGCTGGTGGCCGAAGAGGCTGAGCGTGCCGGTGTTGGTGCGGTCGCCCTTTTCGAGGCCGCGTGTCCGCGCTTTGGCAAGCAGATCGAGATATTGGCGCAACGGGGGTCTTCTCTCCTATGGCTCGGAACGGTCGCCGCCTGAAGGGGTTGTTCCGGTTATAAACTCAAGCTTCCGGCCCCTATCGATAGGCCAAACGAGAAGGTGCTTTCAATGCGTGTCATTCCGGTTTTCCTCGCCCCGAGCCTCGCTCTTGCCGTGCCTGCCGCCGCCGGGCCCCTCAGCATCGACGACGTTCGCGCCCTGGCCTTCGAGAAGGGCATCGTGAAGATCGAGGAGGTCGAGCTCGACGACGGCATCTGGGAGGTCGAAGGCTATGGCTCTGACGGCCACGAGATCGAGATGAAGGTCGAGGCCGCCAGCGGCAACATCATCAAGCTCGAGCGCGACGACTAGCGTCGCGCCCTCGTTTCCCGCCTCGCACCATACCATCCGGGTCGATTCGCGGTGGGTTATCGAAGCATCAATCTTTTTTTTGCCGCCATACCGGCTTATATAGATTCTGTCGGTGCAAGCCGGCTATGGCGATAAATGGCCGTCGTAATAAGCCCATTCGGACCCGGGGGCGGTACCCGGCGCCTCCACCAGGTTTCAGAAGCGTTCCGGCACCTGTCTTCTGAATCCTGGCGGGGGCGAAATAGGATCGACGAGGGTGTAAAGGGTGTGCTTTCGCTCGGCATGGTACCGCCGTTATCGGGCCAACCCTATAGTTGCCAATGACAACTATGCGGAGGCTCGTCTCGCCGCGTAAGCAGCGCGATAGCCTGAAAATAAAGTCCTAGCCGCTTCGCGGCGACTAGGCGCGGTTCGGAGGGCACCGGCCAACAGAAGCCCTCCACTTTACGGGGTGACGAGACTGCCTCACGTCGCAAGAGGGTAGGCGGCGGTTTCCATGGCAGAAGACGAGATCAGATACGACCTTCTCACGCAGGACGCTCTGCGTGGCGTGGTGCGTCAGGTTTTGTCGCGCGTGCAGCGCGAGGGGCTTCCCGGCGAGCACCACCTCTACATCGCCTTCGATACCGGCGCCGAGGGCGTGTCGGTGTCGAAGCGCCTCAAAGAGCAATATCCGGAAGAGATGACCATCGTGCTGCAGTACCAATTCTGGGACCTGCAGGTGACGAACGACCGCTTCGAGGTGAAGCTCTCCTTCTCCAACATCCCTGAGCGGCTCCTGGTGCCGTTCAGCGCGGTCAAAGCCTTTTACGATCCTTCCGCCCAGTTCGGGCTCCAATTCGGCAAGCCGGGGGCGGCCAACGATTCGGCCCGCCAGCATATGGCGGCGGCGCTGCCCGACCTCGTCGGCGAGGCGGAGGAGCCGCGCGGGGCCATCGATCTCGCCCAGGACGAGGGCGGCGAAGGCCAGGGTGCGGAAGTCGTCCTATCGCGCCCGCCGGCCGAGGTCGTGCATCTCGACCGCTTCCGCAAGAAATAGATTCGACAGTTTGCTTCGTCGTTAATCTCCCCTTGCACAAGATTTCAGCAGCGCCTGGTCGCCTCGGTCATTGATCTTGACTGAAGCCGCGAGTTGGACATGGCATGATTTCTGCCTAAAGCTGTCGCCGCCGCGTCGAGCTGTTGGACTTGGGGATCGCGTTGAACAAGATTGATGCCGTCCGACCGGCGCCAGACATCAAGGACCCCGCAGCGCTTGCGCCCGTCCAAGATTATTTGGCAGAGCTGCACGAGCGCGTCTTGGGCGTGAGCGGCGGCAAGCCTGCCGACTACATCCCCGAGCTCGGCAAGGTCGACCCCAATCTGTTCGGCATCGCCATCGCCACGGTCGACGGGCAGATTTATTCGGTTGGCGACGCCGAGGTCGGCTTCACCATTCAGTCCGTGTCGAAACCGTTCATGTACGGCTACGCGCTACAGCGCTATGGCCGCGCGGCGGTGCTGAAACATGTCGGCGTCGAGCCGACCGGCGAGGCGTTCAACTCGATCGTGCTCGACGAGGTGGCGAACCGCCCGTTCAACCCCATGGTGAATGCCGGCGCCATCGCCGTCGCCGAGCTAATGGACGGCGAGACCGGAGACGAGCGCGTCGCCACCATGCTCGCGCTGTTCTCCAGTCTCGCCGGCCGCGAGCTCGCTATCGACGAGGCGGTGTTCCGATCGGAACTTGCCACCGGCCACCGCAATCGAGCCATCGCCTATATGATGCTCAACACCGCCATGATCGAGCGCGACCCGAACGAGGTGCTCGATCTCTATTTCCGCCAGTGCTCGGTCAACGTCACCGGCCGCGATCTCGCCATCATGGCCGCAACCCTCGCCAATGACGGCAAGAACCCGCTCACCGGGGAGGTGGTGTTCGACACCCAATATGTGCGTGACATGCTGTCGGTGATGAACTCGTGCGGCATGTACGACTATGCCGGCGAGTGGGCCTATGAGGTCGGCATGCCGGCCAAAAGCGGGGTGTCGGGGTGCATCATCGCCGTCATCCCCGGCCAGATCGGCATCTGCGTCTATTCCCCGCCGGTCGATTCGCAAGGCAACAGCGTGCGCGGCATCCGGGTGTGCCAGGAGATTTCCAACGAGTTTGAGCTGCACGTCTTCAACAACCGCACCAATGTGCGGAGCGTCATCAGGCGCGACTACCGCGCCGATCTGGTGCGCTCAAACCGTCTACGCACGCCGGAAGAGCGCGGGATCCTGGCGGAGCGAGGCGGCAAGATCGCCGTGCTCGAAGCGCAAGGGGCGCTGTTTTTCGGCTCGGCGGAACAGCTGTTGCGCCGGCTCACGCAGCTCGCCGCCGAGGCAAGTTACGTCATCGTCGACTTCAAGCGGGTGCATCTCGCCGACACGTCGGCGCGCAAGCTGATCATGCGCGCGGCGCGCGCAATGGCGCGAGGAGAAACCGAGCTACTATTCGCTTCGATGGCCCATGACGGGCCGCTCGGCCGCCTCGCCCAGGACTTCGCCGCGTCTAAGAACGAGCATCTGGTGCGCATGTTCCGGGACACCGACGCGGCGCTGGAATGGTGCGAGGACCGGCTGCTCGCTTCCTCCGCGCCGAGCGCGACGAGTACTAAATTCGCGTTGTCGGAGATCAACCTGTTCAAAGGGTTGAAGCCGGAGGAGTGTCGCCTGGTCGAATCCATCGTCCAGCCGCTGGTATTCGAGAAGGGCGACGTCATCATCCACGAGGGCGCCGACGCCAATTTCTTCTTCGTGCTGGCCCGCGGCACGGTCAGCGTCCAGATCAGGGTGCCGGGACAGGGCGACCGCAGGAAGCGCGTGGCCTCGATCGGACCGGGTTTGAGCTTCGGCGAGATGGCGCTGCTCGACGGCGGCAAGCGTTCGGCCGACATCGTCGCCGACGAGCGGGTGATCTGTTACGGGCTTCGGGTCGAACAGCTGCACGAGCTCACGGCGGAGCATCCCAACATCATGATCACCATCCTCAGCAATCTGACGCGCGAGTTCTCCGAGCGCCTGCGCCACGCCAACGAAGAGATCGGCGTTCTGGAATAGTCTTAGACCGGCTCGGTCGCCGCCTTTTGCGACTTCGTGCGCGACTCTTTTGACGGCTCGAGCGGCACGTTCAGCTCCACATAAAGGCCGGTCGGCCTGAACTCGACCTTGGTGTCGCCGCCGAGATTGTGGCGGATGCCCTTGTCGATAAGCTGCATGCCGAAGCCGCTCGAGCGCCGCGCCGGGACCGGCGTGATGTTGGCGGCACGCTCCTCCCAGGTCAGCAGGAGCCGGTTGCCGCGTGCGGTCTTCCAGCTGATGCCGAGTTGGCCCGTGTTCGACGACAGCGCCCCGTATTTCACCGCGTTGGTGGCGAGCTCGTGCAGGGTCATGGCGAGGATCGAGGTGCATTGCGGCGGCAGCAGCACGTCGGGCCCCTTGATCATGATCTTCGGACCGCCGTCGCGCCGATATGGATCGAGCTCGCGCTCGACCATGGCCTTGAGGCTTGCTCCCGACCACTGCGATTCGAGCAGGAGGTCGTGGGCGCGATGGAGCGCCTGGAGGCGCTCGGCGAGCGTCTGGGCCATGGCCTGCGCCGGCCTCGACGTCGCCTGACGCAAACTCGCCTGCACCAGCGACTGCACGATGGCGAGCGCATTCTTGACGCGGTGATTGAGCTCACCCACCAGCATCGACTGGCGCTGCGCGGTGCGCCTTCGCTCGGTGACGTCGCGGAAGATGAGCACGGCGCCGGCGAGCGAGCCGTCAAAGCCCAGAATGGGCGCGCCGCAATGCTCGACCGGCAGCTCCTGTTTATCGCGGGTGATGAGAAGAGCGCCCGATTCGAACCGCGTCACAGCGCGCTCGCGGAGCGCCTTCAGCGCCGGGTCGTCCACCGGCTTGCGGCTGCTCTCGTTGATGACACGAAAGACCTCCCAGATCGGCCTGCCGCGCGCCTTCGGTCCCGACCACCCCGTCATTTGCTCGGCGATCTTGTTGAGCAGCAGCACGCTGCCGTTCGGATCGGTGGCGATCACGCCGTCGCCGATGCTGGCAAGCGTCGTGCTCAGCCATTCGCGCTGACCGCGCAGCTCCATCAGCGCCGCGTTGCGGTCGCGGTCGGCGCGTCTTACGGCGCCGATCGTGGTCCAGGCGAACAGGGCCAGCACCAGGATGCTGGCCACGGCGAAGATGGCAAGGGTCGCCGCGCTGTCGTAATAAGTGTGCGCCTCGGCCTGATGGGCGAACCAGCCGATCACGAGCGGCAGCACGAGAATGCCGGGCAACAGCCGCCGCAGCATCTCGCCGGCCGGCGACTGCTCCACGATGGCGGCGGCGATGCCGTATTCGGGAGAGGCCGCAAGCAGCCCGAGCGCGAGCAGAAAGCCGCAGATCGCGCCGTACATCGACATGTCGGTGAAGGGGAACGGGTAGTAATAGGTGGCAACGCCGTAGGCGTAGCCGGCGAGCACGATCAGGACCTGGGCGAGGATGATGAGCGCCAGGATCTGGCTGAAGGCCGAGGATATGCCGCCCTGCTTGGCGTAAAGCAGCGCCAAGCCGAACAGGATCAGCAATCCGGTGACACCGGTCGCCATGTGCATCTCTCCGGCTTGCGCCGCTCCGGCGGCAACGCTGTTGCCGCGAATGAGCGCCTGATCGATGCCAAGGTCGAAACCCAGCAGGTCCTGACTGAGGACGGCCAGACCGAGCACAACGAGGGCAAAGCCGATCAGCCGGGCGAGCGGGCGGATCGCCCTGAAAGTGAAGCAGAATAGCCCGACGGCAGCGGCAATAATGCCCACGGCTGAGGCAGGCGTCATGCTGGCGAGGCCCGGAAGGGTTTCGGTCCCCGGGAGCTGCCACGCAAGCAGAATGAGAGCGCCGATGATGGCGACGACAAGGGCAGCGCAACGCGCGAGGAGCAACGAGATAAGCTCCGCGCGCGGCGCGGGCAGCGCCATTTTCACTGGAACTTCAGCCACTCGCCTTCCTCACCCAAATTCACGGAAAATGAAACCGGAAGCTTTGGGCGCTCCTCGGTAGAAGGCCACAACGCATGCGAACCAGCGCATTCTCCCACCCTTTGACTGTGTTATAGCGTAGCCCCCATAGAGCCGGTAGGGCATTCGGTGCCAGCGGGGCCGGAGGAGAGTGTCCCACTGGCCGAATGCCATCGACAGGAGAAGTGAGCATGCCTCAAGACAGAGGTGCCAAAAGCGGGTCCCCAACTCCCGCGCGGATCGAGACCGATTCCCTTGGCCAGATCGAGGTGGCGCACGACCGCTATTGGGGCGCGCAAACCGAGCGCTCGCGCCGGAATTTCAGGATCGGCGAGGAAACCATGCCGAAGCCCCTGATCCGGGCGCTCGCCCTCGTCAAGAAGGCGGCAGCCGTCACCAATCGCGAAATCGGCCTCATCGACGAGCGGCTGGCGCAGACCATCGCTACCGCAGCCGACGAAGTGATTGAAGGCAAGCTCGATGCTCATTTCCCCCTGGTCGTGTGGCAAACCGGCTCGGGAACCCAGAGCAACATGAACGTCAACGAAGTCATCGCCAACCGCGCGAGCGAATTGCTCGGCGGGACTCTGGGTTCAAAACGGGCGGTTCACCCCAATGATCACGTCAATCTCGGTCAATCCTCCAACGATGTCTTTCCCACGGCCATGCATATCGCCGCGGCTTGTGAAATCGCCTATCGGCTCAACCCAGCGCTCGCCCGGCTTTACCAGGCATTCAAGGACAAAGCTGAGGCGTTTCAGGACATTCTCAAGATCGGCCGCACGCATTTGCAGGACGCAACTCCTCTCACTTTAGGGCAAGAATTCGGCGGCTATGCGGCGCAGATCGACCATGGCATCGAGCGCATCAAGCTAACTCTGCACGGCCTCTACGCGCTCGCCCAGGGCGGCACGGCGGTCGGCACCGGGCTCAACACCAGCGCGCTCTTCGCTGAAGCCTTCGCCGCCAAGATCGCCGAGATGACGAAGCTCCCCTTCGTCAGCGCCGAAAACAAGTTCGAGGCGCTGGCCACCCATGACGCCTTGGTGTTCGCCCACGGCGCGCTCAACACCGTGGCCGTGTCGCTGTTCAAGATCGCGAGCGACATAAGGCTGCTGGGTTCGGGTCCGCGAACGGGATTCGGCGAGCTTATTCTGCCCGAGAACGAGCCGGGTTCATCGATCATGCCGGGCAAGGTGAACCCCACCCAGTGCGAGGCGGTGACCATGGTGGCGGCGCAAGTCATGGGCAACAACACGACGATCACCTTTGCCGGAAGCCAAGGGCATCTCGAACTCAACGTGTTCAAGCCGGTGATCGCCTATGCCATGCTGCAATCCATCAGGCTTCTCACCGACGTCGCCGACAGCTTCCGCGAGAAATGCATCGTCGGCATCGAGCCCGACCGGGAGTGCATCAAGGAGCATTTGGAGCAATCGCTCATGCTGGTGACGGCGCTGGCGCCTCATATCGGCTACGACAAGGCGAGCGAGATCGCCAAGGCCGCGCATAAGCGCGGCACCACCTTGCGTGAGGAGGCGGTACGGCTCGGCCATGTGCTCGAGGAGGAATTCGACCGCCTGGTGAGGCCCGAGGACATGATCGGTCCAAAACGCTAGGCTTTCCAGCATGGCGCGGCCAAGCAACAAGCGCTCGCTCACCATCGCGCGGCATCGCACATCCGTCTCGCTTGAGAACGATTTTTGGGATGGGCTGGTCACCATCGCCCGCGCTGACGGCAAGTCCGTCGCGGCGCTGGTCGGCGAGATCGACAAGAGACGGAGCGCTAGAGCAAGCCCTCAGCCGAGCCTATCGGCGGCTATCAGGATCTATGTGCTGGAGCGCATGCGCGAAGGCTATTAGTTTCGAATCATGCTCTAACCGCCGCCGAAGATACTGATACCCTTTTTCCAGTCATCAGGCGCTTCCGGCTTGGGGCTCGGCCGGCGGGGCTTGACCGGACGAGGGCGCGGCTTGACCACTTCAACGGCGGCGGGGGTCGGTTCCGCTGCCGGGGTTGCTGCCGCCTCGGCTGGGGGCGCAGGCGGTTGAGACTCCATGGTTGGCGCTACCGCTGGAGGCTCCGGCACCACCGCAGCGGAGGATGAGGCCGGCGCTTTCGGCGCAACGGCCGCGGCAGGAGGCGTGGGCATTGCCTCGGAAGGTTTGGTTGAAGCGGGCGTCACCGTCTCGGTTTCGGTCTGCCAAGCCTCCTGAAGCAGCTCGATCGCCGAGGGCGAGGCCTTGGCCGAGGGCGAGGATTGCGGGATCGCCTGGTTGGGCTGCTCCGTCTCGGCCGTGGGTTTCGATTGCTCGAGCGGTTCCGGCTCAGGCACGGGCGCTGACTCCACCAGCGGCTCGGATGGCTCCTCAGGCACGGAGGAGGTTGTCTCCTCGGACTCCGCTTCGGCAGGCGGCGGCGTCCGGCCGCTCACGTCGAGCGTCTCCAGCCGCTCGACATCCTCCTGCATGCGCCGCATGGTGAGATAGGCCTCGATGGCCGCAATATCGACGGCAGGCGAAATCTCGCCGGCCTTGTTGAGCGCACCGGTGAAGACGAGGGTCACCGGGGGCATGTCCTTATTGGCGCCGCCGGCGAGGCTCACGGCCCACTCGCTATCGAGCTTGAGGCTGGCCAGCTCGACATAACCGTTGACCTTGGTTTCGGCGCCGGGGCCTACCAGCGTTGCCGGAGCGAGGCGGAGCGTGCCGTTCTTGATCTCGAAGGCGAGCTTGGCCGGGGCGTATTTGTAGACGCCCTTGGTGATGTTCTCGCGCACGCTCTGCGTCTCTGCCTCGATCTCTTCCTTATCGGCCTTGATAGTCTTCTTGGCGGCCGCCGCAGCGACGCCGCGCAGCGGGGCGGATGACAGCGATTGGAGCGCGCCGGCGCCTAGCGACAATGTCCCCTCCCCGCTCAAGCCGGCAACGACGCCCGGAGGGCTCAATCCTTCGCCTTGAACATTGAAGGCGAGATCAAAGGGACCTTTGGCGAGAACAGATCCGGTGACGCTCTTGGCGAGTTCGTCGAGCTTGCCGTTCTTGACCTCGGCACGTGCGGTAAGCTCGGCGCCGTTACCGCGCGGCGAGAGGCTCCCCGAACCGGCAAACTCGCCGCCGAACAGGCGCCCCTTGAGATCGGTAACGGAGAGCCCGTCCTTGCCGACCGAAGCGGTCAGCGTGGCGCCCTGCACCTTGACGGCCGAGCCCAGGGAGAGCGTATTGGCTTTCAGCGCGATCTCGCCTTCTGCATGCTCGATCGGCCCAAGCGAGAAGCCGCGCGCCGGCCAGACCCCCGAAGCGCCGGCGCCGATCGCGCCCAGCATCTCCTCCGTCGAGGGAGTGCGGTGCCAGGCCACCAGCACCCCGAGCAGCGACGGCAGTGACATGGTGCTGGCGCTCCCCGACAGGGCAAAGCGCGTCTTGGCGCCGCTTAGGTCCAAATGGGCGGCGCCGGTGACGTCCTCCCCCGCGATGTTGCCGGCGATGGTGTTGAGATCGACCTTCGAGGCCTGCTTGGTGAAATCGAGGCGGAGACTCAAGGGAACACCCGCGGCGCTTGGCGGCGCCTCGAAGCCGAGCAAGGTGAGCGCCGCGCTCGCATCCTGGCTCACGACCGCGCCTTTGCCGCTAAGGGCAAGCCCGCTTGGCTGCAGCGACCCTTGCCCGACGAAGGCGACCTCAATCGCCGCCGTCTCGAGGGCGGCCTTGCCGGTGACCTTGGTGCTCGGCACGCCTGAGAGCTTGACGATAAGCCTGCCCTGGCTCCCGGCAGGGGTGGCAATGCGCTCGAGCGGAAGATCGGGGAACAGCAGAACGAGAAACGCTTGCGGCTTCTCGCCGACGACCTTGCCGTCGATATCGATCTTCGCCTCGCCGGGTTTGCCGGGGTCGCCGAGCGCACGGGCCACGAGGGAGACATCGGACGCGCCCGCCTTGCCGCCAAGCTCGACGGAGGCTTTGGTCAATTCGCCTTCGCGGGAAGCCACCAGGCTTACACGCACATTCATGGGTGCCAATGGCGAGAGCTGCATCGAGCGGCTCACGCCCTCGGGCAGCCCGAACAGTCCGGCGGCAACGCGTAGGCTGTCGGCATTGGCGGCTTGGAGGGCGAAATCAACCCGGCCAGACGGCTTGTCACGCAAATTCTCGATCCGGCCCTTGCCGTTGAGCGCGAGTGCGCTGGCAGCCGCAAAGTCGAGCTTCTCCACGTCGAGCGTGCCGGCCTGAAGCGCGAAGCGTGCGTCGAGTTTGCCGGGTGGAATATTGGGCAGCAGCAGCTCGCCGACGCGCAAGGTCACGCGCATGTCGTTATCGGGGAGCTGCCCAAAGAGGTCCTGGCCAGGGCTGGCCGCCGCGTCCTTTCCGGACGAGAGCAGCCAGGATTGCCACAGCGGACCTTCGCCGATCACCTCGCGCAAATCGAGGCGGTCGCTGTCGAGGGTGAGCTCGATCATCGGGCGATCTCCGCCATGCAGATGCAGGCCGCCGCGGAACTTGGTGCCGCTCAGCTCGCCCGTGGCATCAACAAGATTGAGCTCGCCGTCGCCGATAGTGGCGTTGGCCATGAAGGTAAAATCACCGACCGAAGCCTGTCCCGACATATCGCGGTCGCCGGCAGCCCAGCGGGTGAGCGGCTTCAGCCCCGAGCCCTCGATCTTGATCGGACCGGCAAAGACGGGTCCGAACCCGCCACGGGCCAAGCGTCCCGAAGCCTCGATACGATTGCCGCCGGGAAGCACGGCTTTGAGGTGGTCCACGGTGAGCGCGCCATCCTTCGTGGCAAGCGCAAGGTCGACGGCGCCCACGAGATCGCCGCCCAATCCAGCCTGCTCGATGGCGACGGCAAGCGTTCCTTCCCCGAACTCGGAAGCTTGGGTGAGGACCTCGTCGGCAAACATGTAAAGGACGGTGGCCGGCGAAGGCCGGTCCTCGGCGCCAGGCACGACAAACAGGGCATCGAGATCGACAAAGCCCGCCGTAAGCTCAGCGCTGGCCTCGATGCGCTCGCCGAACTCGAGCGCGAGCTTGCCCTTGAAAATCTGGGGATGCCCCTTGGCATGGACGATGAGGTCGAAATCGGGAAGCTCGGCGCGGTCAGGGGTGGCTTTGAGCGGGCCCTTAAGCTCGAACAGCGACGCCTTGTCGCGCCGGGCAGTTTCTGCCGGTTGATTTTCGCTCTCAGAGCCGGCTTGCTCCGGTCCCTCGCTGCCGGGAACGACATTGGCGGCGCGCACGACGATGGTGCCGTCATAGACGGGCTTGCCGCCAAGCCCGGCCACGCCGCCGTCGAGCAGATAGGTGGTGTTGCGGTCAAGGTCGCGCAGCGCCGCCTTGATGCGCAACAGTCCGGCCGCATCGGGCTCGCTCGTGGAGAAGCGAAGGTCCTGCGGGTGCCCTTGGAAAGAATAGGTCGCCGACACCTTGTAAGGTCCCGACAAGGACTGGGCGCTCAAGTCGCCGGCGACGTCATCAAGGGTGAACTGCGGCACACCTTGCTTGGTGATCTCGATCCGGCCGCCGCTGATGCCGACCGCATCGAGCATCACGTCCTTTTGGGCGAGCGGCAGCGCCACGCCGCGGCGACCCACGTCGCTCCAATTGCCGGTGCCGTCCGCCTTGAGATCGAGACGCAAGACGGGATCCACAATGGCGATCTTGCGCGCCTCGACGGTCCCGCTCAGAAGCGCGCCGATATTGAGCCAGGCCTCGAGCGAGCGGGCCTCGAGGAACGGCCGGTCGAGGCGTCCCTCTTGATCGGCGACCTTGATGTCGTCGAACTTGAGCTCGGGCGAAGGCAGAAGGACGAGATGAACCTTGCCTCCGACCTTCACCTGGCGGCCGAGCAGATTGGTGGCTTGGGTCTCGAAGACCGAGCGGTAGTCGTTCCAGTCGACGAAGAGCGGCGCGGCAAATAGCGCGCTCAAGACCAGAATCAGCACTGCCGTCAAAGTGAGCAGGAGCGAGTTCACCGCCGTCCAGACCCAAGGCTCGAGGCGCGCGCTCTGACGCAGTTAAGCGCCGAGGACCCGGCCCCCCCGCGACGCGCCGTTATGCTAACGCAAAAATCTTGCCAGGATTGAGGATATTCAACGGATCGAGCGCCTTTTTTATGGCAGCCATCACCTCGACCCCCGGTCCGTGCTCGGCGGCGAGATAGTTAATCTTGCCCTGGCCAACGCCATGCTCGCCAGTGCAGGTGCCCCCGCAGGCCAGGGCCCGCTCGACGAGCCGGTCGAGGAAGGCTTGCACCCTCCGCCGTTCCTCCGGGTCGGAAGGCTCGATCAGTGGCATGACATGGAAGTTGCCGTCGCCCACATGGCCCACGATCGGGGCAAGCAGGCCCAGGCGGTCGATGTCCTCGCGCGTGGCCGTGACGCAGGCGGCAAGCGCCGAGATGGGCACGCAGACATCGGTCGACAGCACCTCGGCGCCCGGCTTCAACCCGCGCGCGGCCCAATAGGCATCGTGGCGCGCCTGCCAGAGTTTGGTGCGGTCTTCCGGCCGCTCGGCCCATCGATACTCCCCTCCCCCTTCGGCGCGCGCGATCTCGGCGAAGGCTTCCACCTGCTCGCGCGCGCCGGAAGCGGTACCGTGGAATTCGAGGAACAGCGTCGGCGTCTCGGGCAGATGAAGATGCGAATAGGCATTGCAGGCGCGGATCTGCGCCTCGTCGGCAAGCTCGATGCGGGCGAGCGGAATCCCCATCTGCAGCGCGGCGATGGTGGCGTTACAGGCGCCCTCGATCGAATCGAACGGGCAGACTGCGGAGAGGATGGTCTCGGGAATGCCGTAGAGCTTGAGCGTGAGGCTAGTGATGACTCCAAGCGTGCCTTCCGAGCCGATCAGGAGGCGGGTGAGGTCGTAGCCGGCGGACGACTTCCGCGCTCGGCCACCGGTCTTGATCACGCTGCCGTCGGCCAAGACCGCGGTGAGGCCGAGAACCGCGTCGCGCATGGTGCCGTAGCGCACAGCGTTGGTGCCGGAGGCGCGCGTCGCCGCCATGCCGCCGAGGCTCGCGTCAGCCCCCGGGTCGACCGGGAAGAAGAGGCCGGACCCGCGCAAATACTCGTTGAGCACTTTGCGCGTGACTCCAGACTCCACCACACAGTCGAGATCGGCCTCATGCACGGCGAGGATGCGGTTCATGCGGGAAAGATCGAGCGAGACGCCGCCGAACGGCGCGTTGACGTGACCTTCGAGCGAGGTGCCGGTGCCGAAGGGGATCACCGGCACGCGCGCCTCGGCGCAGAGCTTCACGATCTTCGAGACCTCGGCTTCGGTCTCGGCGAAGAGGACGGCGTCGGGCGGCTCGCGCTTGAGCCAGGTGAGCGTATTGGCGTGCTGCTCGCGAAGCGCCTGGCTCAAGGAGAAGCGCTCGCCGAAGCGCGCGGCAAGATGAGTGAAGAGGGCCCTCTTGCTCTCTCCCGTGGAGCGTTCCTGAGCTCCGGCCATGACTACGGTCATGCGCCCATCTTATAGGCGCTTCGCCGGGAAATGCTTAGGTTTTTCAGCGCCGCGATCAGAGGCCGACGACGACGATGACGGCCGCGAAGTGGCAGCTTGCCGCCGACAGCACGAAGCCATGCCAGATGGCGTTCTGATACGGGAGCCGCTCCCACAAATGGAACACAACGCCGATGGTGTAGAGCACGCCGCCGGCCATAAGGAGCGTCAGCACGCGGCCCGGCATCGCCGACATCAATGGCTCCCAGGCGGCAATCACCGCCCAACCCTGCACCAGATAGAGCGCGGTCGACAGGCCCTCGAGGAAGCGCGGTAGGAAGAGTTTAATGGCGATGCCGATGGCCGCCATGGTCCAGACCACGGCGAGCAGGCCGAGCCCCCAAGGGGTGTTCATCTTGATCAAGATGAAGGGGGTGTAGGTTCCGGCGATCATCAGGAAGATGGCGGCGTGATCGAGCCGGCGGAAGACTTCCTTGAGCTTGGGACGCCCTATGAGATGGTAGCCGGCCGAGCAAGCGAAGGTAGCGACCATGGCAAGCCCGTAGATCGAAAGACTCACCGCCCAGAGCATGGTCTGGGACTTAACGCCGATGATGAGGAGGGCGATCAGCGCGACGAGACTGGCGGTGACGCCGATGAGGTGGATGCACCCGTCGGCCACGCGCTCGCGAATGGTGTAGTCAGGATACACGATGCTGCCTCTGTCCCGGCTGATGCGGTCTTGGCTCATATAAGAAGATTAAGGCTGAAAATCACCTTACCAAGCCATATGGCGAGGATGAGGCGTCAACGTGAAGCGTCGCGGATGCGTTCAGGGTACGGATTGTCGCGCCACGCCGTCACTCACGCATCATTCCGGGTCAAGGCGGGTAATGACAAGCGCGGGGAACAGGACTATTGGCCGCAGACGCTCGAGCCCGTCGTGCAGACATAAGGCACGACCACGCCGGTAAAGCAGGTCGTGTAGAAGCGTGTGGTGATGATGTCGGGCTTGAGCTGCGCTTCCCGGGGGACGCCAGTGGGGCGAACGGCTTTCCAGAAGGGATCGCCCTTCACGCGGTAGGCGTAAAGGGTGACGTAGCGCCACCTCTTGGCGCGCTTCAGGTCAGAAGCGCTCTTGACGACAAGGGCTTGCGAACTTCTGGCTGCCTCGGCCTTCGAGCCGGCGCTATGGGTGGCCTTGATCAGTTGGCAGGCCGCCTCGGCGGGCCGGACCGCGCCGCAGGCAAAGGCCGCAATACCAAGCACAGCGACGCCCACCCTCAAAATTTGAAGCATATCCCAGTCTCCCGACTGACACGGAGGTCGTTTTCTTCTTTGGCAGCGCCGTCGACTAATCGCAACGGCAATAGCAGATTTTTCCTGCGGTTTTTTGTCAGACGCAGAGTCAGAGCTTGGCGTTTTCCCCGGCGTGACGTCAACCCTCTAACGCCGGTCAGGGGCCGGCCGTCGCACTCTTTGAGGCAGGCCCTCTTTTTATGCAGGGCCGAGGGGATGATATAGTTTTGAGTTCCATGACAAAGATTCGCTCCTCCGCCCTCCCTGCCCTGCCCCCGCCCGGCGAGGAGCAGCTCTCGACGTCGCAGCGCGCCATGCGCCGGCGCCCCCTTGCCTATCTCGACGCGCTCAATCCTGAGCAGCGCGAGGCGGTGGAGACGCTTGACGGCCCGCTGTTGGTCCTTGCCGGCGCGGGAACCGGCAAGACGCGCGTGCTCACCACCCGCATCGCCCATATTTTGAGCTTGGGGCGGGCGCGGCCGGGGGAAATTCTCGCCGTCACCTTCACCAACAAGGCGGCGCGGGAAATGAAAGCCCGCATCGGCCAATTGATCGGCGGCGTGGTGGAGGGCATGCCCTGGCTCGGCACCTTCCACGCCATCGGGGTCAAGATCCTGCGCCGCCACGCCGAGCTGGTCGATCTCAAGCCCTCCTTCACCGTGCTCGATACCGACGATCAGATCAGGCTCATGAAGCAACTGCTCGACGCCGAGAACATCGACGAGAAGCGCTGGCCGGCACGGCTGCTGGCTTCCATGATCGACGGCTGGAAGAACCGCGGACTCACGCCGAAGCGCGTGCCCGAAGGCGAGAGCTTTGCCTTCGCCAACGGCAAAGCGCGCGAGCTATACGCGCTGTATCAGCGGCGCCTGAAGGAGCTGAATGCCGCCGATTTCGGCGATCTCTTGCTGGAGAATTTGCGGCTGTTCCAGGAGCAGCCCGACGTGCTGCAGAAATATCAGCAGCGCTTCCTCTACACGCTGGTGGACGAGTATCAGGACTCCAATGTCGCGCAATATCTCTGGCTACGCCTGCTTGCCCACGGCAACGGCAATGTTTGCTGCGTCGGCGACGACGATCAGTCGATCTATGGCTGGCGGGGCGCGGAGGTCGACAACATCCTAAGATTCGAGACCGACTTCCCCGGCGCCAAAATCATCAGGCTCGAGCGCAACTACCGCTCGACCGGCCATATCCTCGGCGCGGCCTCAGGACTCATCGCCCACAACAAAGGGCGCCTCGGCAAGACGCTCCGCACTGACGGCGATCTCGGCGAGAAGGTCGAGGTCGAAGGCTGCTGGGACGACGAGGAGGAAGCGCGGGTGATCGGCGAGGACATCGAGCAGCTCCAGCGGCAGGGCGAGAATTTGAGCGAAATCGCCATCCTCGTCCGCGCGTCCTTCCAGATGCGCGCCTTCGAGGACCGCTTCATCACCCTTGGGCTGCCTTATCGCGTGATCGGCGGCCCGCGCTTTTACGAGCGCCAGGAGATCAGAGATGCCACCGCCTATTTCGAGGTGACGCTCAACCCCGCCAACGACCTGAAATTCGAGCGCATCGTCAATACGCCCCGGCGGGGCCTTGGCGAAGCGAGCCTGAAGTCGCTGCATCAGCTGGCGCGGGCAAGCGGAGTGCCGCTGATGCAGGCAGCGCGGCTGATCGTCGAGACCGAGGAGCTGAAGCCCAGGGCCCGCAAGGCGCTGCTCGACCTCATCTTGGCGTTCGACCGCTGGCGCTCGCTGATCGACACCATGGGCCATACCGAGCTTGCCGAGCTGATCCTCGATGAGTCCGGCTATACCGGCATGTGGCAGGCCGAGCGCTCCCCGCAGTCGCAATCGAAACTCGAGAATTTGAAGGAGCTGATCCGCTTCATGGAGGAGTTCGACACGCTCGCAGGCTTCCTCGAGCATGTGTCCCTCGTCATGGATGCGCAGACCGAAGAGGGCGAAGCCCGAGTCAATCTGATGACGCTCCATTCCGCCAAAGGACTCGAATTCGACACCGTGTTCCTCCCCGGCTGGGACGAGGGACTTCTGCCCCATCAGCGGAGCCTCGACGAGGCGGGCCGCTCAGGCCTGGAAGAGGAGCGGCGGCTTGCCCATGTGGGGCTGACGCGGGCGCGGAAGCGGGCGAAGATCACCTTCGCCCAGAGCCGCCGGAACCACGGGACATGGCAGCAGGCGCTGCCCTCGCGCTTCATCGACGAGCTGCCGGTCGATCATATCGCGGTCGCCGAGGACAAGGGCTTGCGCGGCTACGGGCCGAGCCGTTTCGATACGGCGGAGAATTTGTTCGCGAGCGGCTTTTATGAGACCCCCGGCTGGCAGCGGGCGCAGAGGAACCGGCCGCGGGGTGCCGCGCCGTCGGCGCCGCGGCGCGAGCCCTTGACCATCGACGGCACGCTGGTGGCGGCGAGCACCGCCGAGGGCGCAGGCCTTGCGATCGGGATGCGCGTCTTCCACCAGAAGTTCGGCTATGGCCGCGTGACGCAAATCGACGGCAACAAACTCACGGTCGATTTCGACAAGGCCGGGCAGAAGAAAGTGGTCGACAGCTTCGTCGAGCGGGTGTGAGGCCCTCTTCCCTAATGAGAACAAAACGTGTACATTCGTGGGGTTGTCGTTTTGAGGGAGGTTTCCATGCGCGCTTTCATTGCGGTGAGTTTGGCCCTGGTCTCTCTTTCGCTCCTCTCGCCCCCTTCCGTATCCCAGGCAATTGCCCAGGACTCCTGCCGCTGCAAAGGCTGCGGCTGCAAGGGCGGCCCCGGCTGGCGCGGACCCGACGGGTTCTGCGTCTCTCAGGCCAAGCTCGCCGAGGTGTGCGGGTCGCCGGCCGGCACGCCCTGCAAGCAGGAGGCGGCCTCCCGCGTCTGCTTCGGCAAGCAGTCATAGGGCGTCGGCGTCGGCTCCGTCGAGCGGGCGTTGGGTATCAGGCCCTAATCCGCTCGACGAAGCCGCCTATCAGTAAATCGCTCTAGACGCGGTCAGCAGACCCAGACATAGCTGCAACTCAAGCTGTCGCAGAGATATTCGTAGTGGCAGAAGCCGGCGTAAGTCCGTGAGGTCGGTTTCGCGCTGCGGTTGGCGGCATAGCCATCAGCCTCAACGACGATGGCATCCACGTCGTAGAACACGGGCTTGCCGCCGTCCGCGCTCGCCTTGGGGTCGGCCACGGGCGCGTCGATGGCCGCCAGCAATTTCGCCGCGGCCATCAGCATGTCCGGATCCTTGGCGGAGCGGCCGATGATGATGAGCGTGTTGGCGACGCCGGCCTTGGTCTGCCCCGCCGCGATCTGGGCGGCACTCATCTTCGCGTCGTCTTCGGCAAAAGATTTCAGAGGGACTACGGCGCTCAACAGCAACGCTGCAGCGACAAAAGCAATGGACCGTAATTGCATGAGGTTTTTCTCCAGGACTGATGCGACAGCTCTTTATCTTCAAGAGCAGAGCAAGCCCCGGAAGGGAGCCAAGCATGCGGCTAGCCGATGCTACTCTGCTCCCTCTGCTTCCTGCTGCAGGAATGTCAAGTTAACTCTCCAAGCTCCAATTGATTGTGAACCGGGCGCGGGCCTAAGCTCCGCGCCATGCAGGCCTTCGTCGACACCGTACCGCCGCTCTCCCCTCCTCAAGGCGGAGGGGAGACGCCATGATCCATCAGGCCACCATCGAGGCCCAAGCTTTGCCGGCGGAGCGCATCGCGCGTGCGCTCGATGAGGCGCTCGACCCGGCGCCGGTCGCGGTCGGGCTGTTCGATCGGGGAGAGGGTCGCTTCGAGGTCTTCGCCCACTACGAGGAACCGCCGCGCCACGATGCTCTGCGTGCGCTGATCGCGCAGGCTGCCGGCGGCGATGGTCACGGGCCGCTCCGCATCGAAGAACTCGCCCCTGAAGATTGGGTCACGCTCTCGCAAGGGAAGCGCGGGAAGGTTGAGGCCGGGCGCTTTGTCGTGCATGGCAGTCACGACCGGGGCCGGCTGCCGCGCCGATGTCTTTCCATCGAGGTCGACGCCGGCCAAGCGTTCGGCACCGCGCATCATGCCAGCACGCGCGGCTGCCTGCTGGCGCTCGACGAGCAGCTCAAGCGGCGCCGCCCGGGCATCGTCATCGATATCGGCACCGGCACCGGCATCCTCGCCATCGCCGCCGCCAAGGCCCTTAGGCGATGCGTGACGGCGAGCGACAGCGATCCGTTGGCGACAGCGATCGCAGCCGACAATGCGCGGAAGAACGGCGTCGGGCCCCTGGTCAGGGTGCTTAAGGCGCGAGGATTTGGGCATCCCCTCCTCGACCGCGTGCAGGCCGACCTCGTGCTCGCCAACCTGCTCGAGCGCGCCTTGCACGATCTCGCGCCCATCTTCGCGGAGCATGTCGTTCCGGGCGGCACCGCCATCCTGTCCGGCCTCACCGAAACTCAGGCGCGTGGAACCGAAGCACGCTACCGCGCTTATGGTTTCACCATGAAAAGCCGAATCGTTCTCGATGGATGGACGACCTTGGTCATAACCCGTCGCAGCGCGCGGACCACGCGCGATTGATCGCAACAGAGCTTTCCGCTTACAAAGGCCGACCATGTATCAAATGTTCGACGATTTCAGTTCACCGGCCGACAGCGGCGAGCGGGTCAAGGCGTTGCAGAGGGAACTGAAGTCGCGAAAGCTCAAGGGCTTTCTCGTTCCCCATAGCGACGAGCACCAGGACGAGTTCCTGTCCCCTCCCGCAGAGCGCTTGGCGTGGCTCACCGGCTTCACCGGGTCGGCCGGCGTGGCCATCGTGCTGGAGAAGGCGGCGGCGCTCTTCGTTGACGGGCGCTACATCCTCCAGGCCCGCGCGCAAACCGACGCGACGCTGTTCGAGGCGCTGCAGACGCCGGAGGCCAAGGCTTCGAGCTGGATGGCCGAGAAGCTCACCAAGGGCGCGGTGGTGGGCTATGACCCCGCATTGCACACGATCAAAGAGATCGAGCGCCTGACCGAGACGCTTGCCAAGTCGGGCATCAAGCTTGCGCCCGTGGACACCAATCTCATCGACCTCATCTGGCAGGAGCGGCCGAAGCCCTCCCCTGCCCAGATCGTGCCGCATGGCCTCGAATATTCCGGGCGCAGCGCCCACGACAAGATCCGTGACGTGCAGGCGCTGCTCAAGGATGAGCAGGCCGACGCCGTGCTCCTCACCCTGCTCGACTCCATCGCCTGGCTGTTCAATATCAGGGGCGGCGACATCAGACATACGCCGGTCGCGCTCGCCTTCGCCATCGTGCCGGCCAGCGGCAAGCCGACGCTGTTCATCGACCCGGCCAAGGTGGGCGACAATGTGAAGGGAGAGCTCCGCGAACTCGCCGATCTCGCCGAGCCGGGCGCGCTCATGGACAGGCTCAAGGCGCTCGGGCAGGCGCGCGCCCGCGTCAGGTTGGATCCCGAGACGGCGCCGATCCGGTTTGCCCAGGTGCTTCAGGCGGAGGGCGCCAAATTCGTGCCCGGCCAAGACCCCTGCATCCACCCCAAGGCCATCAAGAACGCGGTCGAGATCAAGGGCGCGCACGCCGCGCATTTGCGCGATGGCGTGGCCATGGCGCGCTTCCTCGCCTGGCTCGATGAGGTCGCCGAGTCGGGCAAGATCGACGAGATCGCGGCGGCGGTGAAGCTCGAAGCCTGCCGTCGCGAGTCGGGTCAGCTGAGGGATATCAGCTTCGACACGATCTCGGCGGCGGGGCCCAACGGCGCCATCGTCCACTACCGGCCGACGACCAAGGGCAAACGCATGCTGCAAGCGGGCACGCTCTATCTCATCGATTCGGGGGCCCAATATCGCGAGGGGACCACCGACGTGACCCGCACCGTCGCCGTGGGCACGCCGACGGCGGAGATGCGGCGGCACTATGGGCTGGTGCTGAAGGCGCATATCGCCGTCGCCGCGGCGCGTTTCCCCAAGGGCACGCGCGGCCAGGACCTCGACCCGTTCGCGCGGAGGCCGCTATGGGAGGCAGGACTCGATTTCGATCATGGCACCGGCCACGGGGTCGGAAGCTATCTCTCGGTGCATGAGGGACCACAGCGCCTGGCGCGGTTCGGCACCGTCGAACTCGAACCCGGCATGATTCTCTCCAATGAGCCGGGCTATTATCGCGAAGGCCATTACGGCATCAGGCTGGAGAATCTCGTGCTGGTGACGCCGCCCGAACCAGTCCCAGGAGGCACGCGGGAGATGATGGGGTTCGAGACGCTGACGCTCGTGCCGTTCGACCGGCGGCTCATCGATCCCAGGCAGCTCCTGCCCTACGAGCTGGCCTGGCTCAACGCCTATCACGCGCGCGTCAGGCGGGAGATCGAGCCCATTCTCCTCAGCGACGACAGGGCTTGGCTCCGCCACGCCACGGCCCCGATCGGGTAGACATGGCGATAGAGATTCTGGTTTCGAGCATTGCCGCGACGCTGACCACCGCGGCCTTCGTGCCTCAGGCGCTGCACATCATCCGCCACAAGGAGACGCGGGCGATCTCGCTCCATATGTATGTGGTGTTCGCCACCGGCGTCGCGTTCTGGCTGCTGTTCGGCGTCTTGATCGGAAATCTGCCGATCATCATTTCCAACGCCATCACGCTCGGCCTCGCGCTCGCCATCATCGGGATGAAGCTCAACTACGGGTGAGCAATCATCGCGTCGCGGCTCGCTTCGGCAGGCGAAGCAGAGAAGAAATATCGAGATCGCGGGCGTGGTCTTCGTCGAGACACTTCGTTTCGATCTGGATGGTCGAAAAATAGAACCCGAACTTCTCGCGTAGGAGGGCATGCGCCTGGCGGAGCACCGAGGCGGCATTCTTCGCCGCATCTATCCGCAGATGGGCGGAGAAGACATGCTTGTTCGAGGTGAGCGTCCAGGCGTGAATGTGATGTGCGCCGGTCACGTGCGGAAGTTGGTCTAGCGCCCGTGCTACCACCAGAAGATCGATCCCCTTCGGCGCGCCCTCCATCAGAATGAACAGGGAATCGCGGATGATCCCCCAAGAGGCGACCAGTAGCACCACGCCGAAAGCCATGCCGAGCAGCGGATCGATGGCAAAGAATCCGGTGAAATAGATCACGGCGGCAGCGATGATGATGAGAATGCTGCCGACGAAGGTCTGCATGACGTGCCAGAAGGCACCACGCAGGTTGAGGTCGCCCTTCTGGCCGCCATACAGCAGCCGGAGGGAGATAACTTCCGTGACGATGCCGCCGGCGGCGGCAATCAGCATGGGCGTCGTGGGCAGCTCGATAGGATGCCTGAGCCGCATTGCACCCATGACCAGGACCAGGACCGCCATGGCGGCGAGAAACACGCCGTTCAGGAGCGCGCCGATGATCTCGGCGCGATAATGGCCGAAGGTGCGATCAAGATCGGCCGGCCGGCGGGCGATGCGGGCCGCGACAAAGGCGAGAACCACTCCACCCACAGCCGAAAACGTGTGAAAGGCGTCGGAGATGACGGCGATGGAGCCGGAGTAGATGCCAATGCCAAGCTCGATGAGAAAGTAGATGCCGGTGAGCCACGCCGAAATCTTCAGCGCGCGCTCGTTGCTTGCTCCCGGTTTCGGCATGGCGTGGGCCGAATGATCGACCATGAGTCGCTCCCTGTCCTGTTCCACCGGCTCTTTTAGCTATCAATCAACTTCAGCCACTCATCCTCGGTGAGCACGTTGACTCCCAAGTCCTTGGCGTTTTTCAGCTTCGAGCCGGCGCCGGGGCCCGCCACCACGTAATCGGTGTGCTTGGACACCGAGCCGGCCACCTTGGCGCCGAGCCGCTCGGCAGATGCCTTGGCCTCCGAGCGGGTCATGCGCTCGAGCGTGCCGGTGAACACCACGGTCTTGCCGGAAATGGGCGAAGCGTGATCGATCGCCTCGAGCGGCTGCGGCCTCACCTCTTTCAGCAGTTCCTCCACGACTTCAACATTATGCGGCTCGGCGAAGAAATCGGCGATCGAAGCGGCGACGGTCGGGCCGATTCCCTCGATATTGTCGAGCGCGGCGAAGGCCTCGCCTTCCCTGCCCTTCGCCGCCGCGCGCATCGACTTGAGGAAGGCCGTAGCGGATCCATAATTGCGCGCGAGCAGCCGCGCCGTGGTCTCGCCCACATGGCGAATGCCGAGCGCATAAATGAAACGGTCGAGCCGCACGTTGCGGCGCGCTTCGATGGCATCGAAGAGATTGCCGGCGGAGAGCTGGCCCCACCCTTCCCGCTCGGCGAGCTTCTTGTCTCGCTTCTTGTCTTCCTTCGCGAGCGTAAAGATCTGAGGCGGCGATTGAATGATGTCGTCGTCGTACAGTTCCTGGATACGCTTCTCGCCGAGACCTTCGATGTCGAAGGCGTTGCGCGAGACGAAATGCTTGAGCCGCTCGACCCGCTGCGCCGGGCAGATCAGCCCCCCGGTGCAGCGCCTGACGGCATCCTCCTTGCCGGTGTTGGGATTGATCTCGCGCGAGGCGTGGCTGCCGCAGGCCGGGCACACATCGGGAAACTTGAATCGTTTCGCGCCCTTAGGCCGCTTCTCTTGAACCGGCCCGAGAATCTGCGGGATGACGTCGCCGGCGCGCTGCACGATGACCGTGTCCCCGATGCGGATGTCTTTCCGCGCGATCTCGTCCTCGTTATGGAGGGTGGCGTTCTGCACCACCACGCCGCCGACGATGACCGGATCGAGCTTGGCGACGGGGGTTAGCGCGCCGGTGCGCCCCACCTGGATGTCGATGTCGCGCAGGACGGTGGTCGCTTTCTCGGCGGGGAATTTGTGGGCGATGGCGTAGCGGGGCGAGCGCGAGACGAAGCCGAGCCGCTGCTGGAGATCGAGCCGGTCGAGCTTGTAGACGATGCCGTCGATATCATAGTCGAGGCCTGAGCGCCCGCTCTCGATATCGCGATAGGTTTCAAGCATTTCCTCGACCGAGCGGGTCAGCCTGATGAGCGGATTCAAAGGGAAGCCCCAGGCGCGCAGGACCTGGTAGGCATCCCATTGGGTCTCGGCCGGCAAGTCGGCCACCTCGCCCCAACCATAGGCGAAGAAGCGCAACGGCCGCTTGGCGGTGATGGCGGGATCGAGCTGGCGGAGCGAGCCCGCCGCGGCGTTGCGCGGATTGGCGAAGAGCCGGTCGCCTTGCTTCGCCTGCTCCTCGTTCAGGCGCTGGAAGGCGGCGCGGCTCATATAGATCTCGCCTCTGAGCTCGAACGGGTCGGGAAAGCCTCGCGATTTGATCGTCTTCGGAATGTCGGGAATGGTGCGGACATTGGCGGTGACGTTCTCGCCCTCGTAACCGTCACCGCGGGTCGCGCCCTGGATCAACTTACCGTTCTCGTAGCGCAGAGTGATGGAGAGCCCGTCGATCTTGGGCTCCGCGGTGAAGGCAAGCCCCTCGATCGAGGCGAGCCCGAGAAAGCGCTTGATGCGGTCGAGGAAGTCCCGCACGCCCTCCTCGTCGAACACATTGCCAAGCGAGAGCATGGGCACGCGGTGGAGGACCTTGCCGAAGGCCTCCACCGGCGCCGCGCCGATCTTCAGCGATGGACTGTCGTCGCGGACGAGCTGGGGAAAGCGCGCCTCGATCTCTTCGTTGCGCGCGCGCAAGCGATCATATTCGGCGTCGCTGATCTCAGGCTCGTCCTGGCGGTAATAGAGCTCGTCGTGATGGGCGATGGCAGCCGCGAGGCGAGCAAGCTCGGCGGCGGCTTCCGCCTCGTCAAGAGCGCCGACAGGCTTCTGCTCGATGGACGCTTCGGCCTGATCCTTCTTTCTCGTCTTGGTCTTGCTCATACTCGCATCATGCGGACCGGCTCATGAGCCGTTCGGCCGCTCGGCGCGCCTCGTCGGTAATGGTCTGGCCGGCGAGCATGCGCGCGATCTCCTCGCGTCGATGCTCGCCTTCGAGAACGGCGACGCGCGTCGCCATAGCCTCACCGTCCGGGCCGCGCACCGGCTCCTTGGCGATCAGGAGATGGCCGCTGGCCACGGCCGCCACCTGTGGAGCATGGGTCACGGCCAGCACTTGAACGCGTGACGCGAGCCTCGCCAAGCGCTCGCCTACGGCGGCAGCCGTGGCGCCGCCGACGCCGGCGTCAGCCTCGTCGAAGACCAGGGTCGGCGCCGAGCCGCGGGCGGCAAGCACGACTTTCAGCGCCAGGATGAACCGGGCAAGCTCGCCGCCGGAGGCGACCTTCATCAGGGGGCCGGGTTCGGTGCCGGGGTTGGTCCTGACCCAAAAGGCGATGCGGTCGATCCCGCCAGGGCCCCCTGCGGCCAGTTCGACCGCTTCTATATTGGTGATGAAGCTCGCTTTTTCGAGCTTCAGCGGCCCGAGCTCGCCCGCGACCTCTCGATCAAGGCGCTTCGCCGCCTCGTTCCGCGCTTTGCTCAAGCCAGTCGCCAAAGCCTCATAGGTCTGGCGCGCGGCCTCCGCAATGCGTCCCAGCTCCCCTGCCCGCGCCTCACTCGTGTCGAGCGCTGCCAGTTCGGTTTCGAGCCGTTCGACCAGTGCCGGCAGGTCGTCGACCGTGACCTTGTGCTTGCGGGCGAGCG